>Ga0114968_10001406_pt1 | contig 18461 bp, 17 predicted proteins | sample M_130807_EF_Meta_FD_87020 | JGI IMG/M metagenome (GOLD analysis project Ga0114968, IMG submission 87020) | Freshwater microbial communities from Lake Montjoie, Canada to study carbon cycling - M_130807_EF_MetaG | ecosystem: Environmental > Aquatic > Freshwater > Lake | place: Lake Montjoie...
CTACAGCACCAGCAATCATACCTAAACCAAGCCCTCCGCCCGTATGTAAGCCAATGTCCTTGAGCGCCTCTGGATTAAACAAGTCAACGCTCAAGCTGCCCTCCGAGAGAGGTAACGGATGGCTCAGATAATCATCGGGACTGAACTGAAACAGTGCCAGCAACGCTTGCACGCAAGCCTGTTCCCGCTGCCTAACAACTGCTTGCTGCAACACAATCGCTCGCTCTAACAACTCGGGCACGGTACTTGAGGGCGCACGTAAGGCCGCCAGGTCGATGAGTAGCCCTGCAATCAACGTCAGGCCCGCGTCGCGCCGTGCGACTTTCTGCTTTGTGGATTGCAGCTGCAGTCTGGTCAATACGAATTGATGCGAAGGTAAAACAATCGAGAGCGTTCGGTAGAGAGTTTCTTCGCCGTCAAGCGGAGGACTCACGCTGTCGAACTCTACGCAGATATGCAACCCCAAGCGCGACAGCGTGTCGCGCCACTGCGCGGAGCGCGAGGCCATGCTTGCCACAAAGTTTAAGACAGGTAGCAAAGGGCGACCACAGCCGGCAAGTATCACGAGCTCATCTTTATGTTTCGCGAGTACCGGCTCACGCACATCAATGACATACAGCCCCGCCTGACAGTCGAGCAACTTTCTCAGTACGCGTGCTTCTTGCTCATAGCGCCCAGAGGCTTCGGGGCCTTGTAAAAATAATCTGAGCCGCTCTGGGCCATCCAGCCGAACGCCAGAGCTCTCGAGTTGCTCTAGGTAGTCGAGCAAGCCCATGCTGTCTTCAATACCTGGGGTATCAAACAGCAGCATGACCGAGGTACCGTCTAGCTTGACTTGTGCACCCTGCACCTGCTTCGTTGTGCCTGGCGCATCTGCGACTTCACCAAAATTGACGTCGCGAGTGAGTGTACGCAGCAACGACGTTTTACCTGTGTTGGTGTGCCCCACGACCGCAATCTGCAAAGCGCTTAAGTGATTAGTCATCTGAGCGCCCCAACCATGCTGAAACAGGGGCGAGCAAGGGGGTGACTAATACTTCAACCTTGGTCGCGGCAAACAGCTGATTTTTCCAAACTGAGATACGTCCTTCGGCTGCGTCAGGTCCCTCGACTCCGCCAGCAGGTTGTAGCCAGACGAGGGTCTTGCTCGCATAGGACGATAATTCATCGATCAAATGGATCGTCCCCCGATCTGGCGTGTGTCGGGCATCACAGGCGATGACCAAGCGCTGCGGGTTGAGCTGCGCTACATGCCCCAAGGCAATGTTTCGGGTGTCGCGCGAGTCAATCATAATAGTGTGAGTCATCTCGCTACCTAAACCTAAAGGCGGCCACTCACCTTCTAGCTCAATGGCAGTGATCATGGCACGCGTTGCGCGGTTGCCCCCTTGAGGCGCGGGCGGATAACGAGGCTTAATCTGTGGCGGCACCAACCCCTCAGGGGGTAACGCAGCTGGCCGCATCTTTGCAACCAAGACCTGATAATAAGGTGAATGTAATTGTGGTTGAGTGCGCGGCCAGGCGCGCGCCACCATCGCCAGACTAGCGAGCAGTAGCAAGGCCCTGGGCATGACTCCATAGCAGACCAACGCACCCGTCAACCAACTCGCCCAAAGCGCCTGCGCCTGCGCTGAATTTCTTGATAAGTGACCACTGGCGCGAACCGTTTCGCTGCCTGGTATCGCAAAGCCAAACCACTGCGGTGCTGCGCCCACAAACTGCGTCAAAGCGACAAAGCTGTCGGCCGACAAGAGCGTTGTCTCCCAGGCAAAACTAAAGTGTCGCATCGACAACGTAAAGTAAAGCACCGCCAGCATTGTCAGGCTGGCCACGAGCCACGAGGCATGCGTCACACTGCTAAGTACCCAGCGCAGCGCACCCGTTTGCTGCCAAAGTGACCACCAGGCTTGCCCGACCAGTGCGACCTCGGGCCCAGTTGCAAGTTTGCGAACCAACCATTGCCAACCCTGTGCAAGCCCACCGCCAGAGCCAATCCCGACGCTCAGCGTAACGATCCATAAAACCAGGCTAAAGAGATTGACACCCAGCAACACAACGAGTGCCGACACCACATTCACCGGCTGAAGCCCAGCACCCAGCGCCGCTAAGGCTGCGCCCCCCCCCACCAGTACGGCAATCACCAGCAAACCAATGAGGGCAATCCACAGTCCAGACTGCACGCGACCAAGCGCCAGCGAGACACCAGTCGTTTCTCCGAGGAAATTGGCGCGCGCAGCGATTTGCCGCGCGGCAGTGGGTTCGCGCGCCGCCCGCACACAGGCAGCCCGATCGTCGAGTTGCCCCCATTGCGTCTCTTTCAGACGAAGCGCCTCACACAGCCAAGATTCTTTCAAGGTCATACGATCGTGCGGTAAGGTTGGATGCTTGGGGTCGGGCATCAGGCCAGGATTGCGACTATCGGCGCTTGTTCTGAGCGAAACACATAGACCCGCTCACCGTTGCGTTGATTGTAGAGCACCAACTTTTGGGGCTGCGAGGTCGGGCACGCAGGTTGCCACCCGTTGATGAATGAGTATTTGCGTAATTTACCCACGAAAATGTATTGCAATACTCAGGAAAAAAATATACAAAAGCTCGTCTCTAAACGGAACAAGCAACTGGCACTTACATGGCAAAAAATTTACTGTCTTAAGCGTCTGTCACTCTCGGAAAACTAGGGTTTAAATGAGCGTACCGTACTTTTTTTTACTGGCACTCGGGCTGACAGCATTGGCCTTGTTGCTGGCTTTTTTAATTGCATACGTGACGTTTCGTCCGTTCTTGCATGAAAAGTTGGTTGACATGTTTGGTGGCATTCAAAACATCAATCTCGGGAGCGTGATCTTTTTGTCGCTGAGCCTCGCCTTTGTATTTAGCGACGTCGCTCAAGTGCATTTGCGGGCACGTGCGGCCGTCATCAGCGAGGCAGACGCGTTGCGCACACTAGGCCGAATCTCACTCAGCCTTGACGCTAGGGTGGGAGACCCCCTAATGGCCGCTGTACGACAGTACACCCAAGACGTCCTACAAAAAGAGTGGCCTGAAATGAGCCGCTCGGGTGGCGCTTCATTTAGCACGAACGAATCATCGGCTCTAGGGCCTTTAACCAGAATGTCTGATATTGTCGCTCACCCCCAAAACCAGTTGCTGCTGAACGCACCGATGACAAATCAACTGATTTTGCTCACGAATCGAGTCAGAGAGCAACGCTTGCTAAGGGCCGAGGCTAGTCGTTATACGATCGGCTACCCCCGACTAGGGTTGGTTCTTTTTTTATTGTCTGTGGCGATCGCAGTGTTGACCTTAAGCGCAATTTCTAAGCGCCCCATGCAAATCATTTCAAACTTTACGCTGCTATGGTTAGCGCTCATTTCGCTTTTGGTCGTCTACACACAGCAAAATCCATTTGCTGCCTTGGATCATGTATCACCGTTGCCCCTTGAAGAGGCGCTGCAACGCTTACAACTGATGAAAAAAACAAGCTCGTGATAGCACCCGATTCAGGGCACGCACCGAGGTCGTTTCATGGGGCACAAACACCCGGCCTACGGTCAGCGTCTCTGGGTTGAAGCAGACTTAACCGCATCTTGAGGGGGACTCGCTACATCGGACACTCGCAACGCTAAACCAACAACGCCACCGCCTTGATCTGCGCCCAGAGCGCAAGGCCTGGTTCGATATTCAAACGGGCCACCGACGCATGCGAGATCTTTGCCAGCAAGCGTTGCTCGGGTTGGTCACCTGCAGACAACTCAATCAAAGCTTGGCCACCTGCGCCGTCTCGTAGCGCAAGCACGGTGACAGGCAAAATATTTAACATGCTGCTGTCTGTGTGATGGCTAAGGGCCAGACTCACATCTCGGGCATGGATGCGTACGCGCAAACGATCGCCGGGTGTGTGCACCGGGCCGTGGGCATACAACGTGCCCATCGGGCTATGCAACGTAAGCAAGCCGTGCGCATCACGCTGTTGCACGCTCGCCTGCACCACCACGCCGGCATCGTCGCGCAAAGCAAGTGGTGCATCAGGATGATTCATCACGTCGAGTGCCGGGCCTGCCTGACGCACGCGGCCGCCTTTCATCAAGATTAAATAATCTGACAGCCGCGACATCTCATCGACGGCATGTGTCACGTATAAAAACGGGATGGTCGTGGTTTGCTTGAGACGCTCAAGGTACCCCAGAATCTCTGAGCGGCGCGCAGCATCAAGCGCGGCCAAGGGTTCATCGAGCAAGAGAATGTCAGGGCGGGTAAGCAACGCACGACCAAGCGCGACACGTTGGCGCTCGCCGCCGGATAAGTGACCGATTGCTCGCTGCAGCAGTGGTGCCAAATCGAGCTGTTCAACACACTGAACGAATTCAGCCGCTGTACCGCCCACGCGCTGCCAGCCATAGCGCAGATTTTGCTCGACGGACAAGTGCGGCAGCAGTGCCGAGTGTTGAAACACAAAGCCAACCCGCCGCTGATGCGCGGGCACAAAAACCCCTGGGGCTTGCCAAGTTTGTTGCTTGATGCGGATATAGCCCTTGACGTCGGGCTCGAGCCCCGCGATGGCACGCAGGATGGTAGTTTTGCCGCCGCCAGATGGGCCAAAAATGACTGTTGTGCCGGATGAGGGGAGCGTTAACTCAACAGATAAGTCGAAGGCAGCCTCGCCCGCGCGTAGAAGCTTCAGACTCAATTCGATACTGTTTTTTCCGTCAGCTTGCTCATCAAAGAGCGGCTGTTGCTTGGGCTTTTGATCCGCACGCTCAAGATCGCCCAACTGCTGCTCAGGTGTGTGATCGGCCTGTCCGGGGCTTGAGTGCTCCTGCCCGCTCATCGCGCCTCACCTTGCAAGTGCGACAGGCGCTGACCATACCATTGCATCAGGCACAGCACGACAAACGAAAAGATCAACAGCCCACCAGCCAACCAGTGCGCTTGCTCGTAAGCCATTGCTTCGACGCGATCGTAGAGCAGTACCGACAGCACGCGCGTTTCGCCTTCGATGTTGCCGCCCACCATCAAGATCACACCAAACTCGCCCACCGTGTGCGCAAAGCCCATCACGGTCGCAGTAATAAACGCCGGGCGACACAGGGGGATCACAACTGTCTTGAAACGATCGAAGGGCGAAGCGCGCAACGTTGCGGCGACATCCAAGATTGACGTATCTAAACTTGCAAAGCCAGCCTGCAGGGGCTGAACCACAAACGGCAACGAATACAACACCGACGCCAACAACAAGCCCCAAAACGTAAAAGCCAACGAGCCCCAGCCGATCGCGTGCGTGAGCTGACCCAGCGGCCCGTTGGGGCCTAGCATGACCAATAAATAAAATCCAAGTACGGTCGGCGGTAGCACCATCGGCAGCGCCACGATTGCAGACAAGGGTGCTTTGAAGCGTGAACGCGTGCGGGCCAGCCACCAGGCAAGCGGTGTACCCAGCAGCAACAGAATCACCGTGGTGAGGGTTGCAAGCTTGAGGGTCACCCACAGGGCGGCCAAAATCGCCGTCATTGAAGTGCGTCGCAGAAATTAGTTGTAGCCATGGCTTGCAATAATGCCTTGTGCTTCGGGCTGTTGCAAATACTGCATAAACGCCCGTGCAGCCTGGTTATGTTGACCGCGGGTCAATAACACCGCCGTTTGAATAATTGGCTGATGGAGTGACTCGGGTACTAGCCAGCTGTTTTGGTAAAGCTTTTTTTGTTCGGGTGTTTCAAGTGCAAACGCACGCGGCAACAGCCCGGCGTCGGCGTTACCGCTGAACACAAAATGAGCGGCCTGACCAATGTTTTCCCCCATGACCAAGCGCGCCTGCACCTTGGGCAACAACCCTAAAGCATCTAGTGTTTGTTTTGCCGCTAGCCCGTAGGGTGCCAACTCGGGATTCGCGATTGCCAGCTTTTTAAACTGCGCCTGGCGCAGAAACTGTTCGACCGAGGTACTCAAACTGGGGGCTTGACTCACAAACACTAGGCGGCCACGGGCGTAGTCAAACAAGGTGCCCTTGACTGCGAAGCCTTCATTGACCAGGCGCTCTGGGGTCTGCCGGTCGGCCGATAAAAACATATCAAAGGGGGCCGCCTGACGGATCTGGGCGTAAAACTTACCGGTTGAGGCCGCACTAATCGATACTTTATAGGGGGTTTGCTCTGAAAATTTAAGCACTAGTACTTGTGCGGTATTGACAAAATTGCTGGCAACCGCCAAACGAGCATCGTTAGCGCGCGACTGTTGCGAACAAAAAAATATAAATACAAATAAAATCAATGACTTATACACTTTAGTCCTCTAAAAAACGCGCTCACTTCACACCTCCCCACACCGACTCAACCAACGTTATTTGAGCACCTCGCCTACATCTTGTTGCGAGATAACCCGATAACCCTCATGGTCGCCATGCACCAAAGCCTAAATTAAGAGTACAGTAATTCCACGGATACACCTGCAAGACCTATTGATACGCTTTCATACTATGACTCAGACACCCGCACCTCTAATCGATCGCTTCGGACGAAGCATTGAATACCTGCGCCTGTCAGTCACTGATCGCTGTGACATGAAGTGCACCTATTGCCTGCCCAAAAGCTTCAAGGGCTACCAAGAACCAAAAAACTGGCTCACCTTTGATGAAATTGAGCGTGTAGTGGGCGCCTTTGCTCGCCTCGGCACCTCGCGGGTACGCTTGACCGGCGGTGAGCCCCTATTGCGTCGTAATCTGCCGCAACTGGCTGCGCGCATCAGTGCCTTACCCGGTATTCGTGATTTATCGCTGTCGACCAACGGTACCCAATTACCTAAATTTGCCGAGGCATTGCGTGCAGCAGGTGTGTCGCGTCTAAATATTAGTCTGGACAGCCTCACGCGCGAATGCGTCACGCAGATCACGGGTCGCGATTCAATTGACGATGTCATGGACGGCCTGGCCGCTGCCGAGGCCGCTGGGTTTTCGCCGATCAAACTGAATATGGTCGTGATGCCTGGCGTCAACGAACACGAAGTCGAAGCCATGACCGAGTTCTGTATCAATCGTGGCTTTATTTTGCGCTTGATCGAAACCATGCCCATGGGCAGCACTGGCCTGAAATCAAGCTACGCCCCCTTAGGGCCGATTCTTGATCGCCTGCGCGAACGTTTTGACCTCATCCCTGAAATCAAAGAAATGGGCGGTGGGCCTGCACGTTACTGGCGTACCAAAGATGGTCGTGGTCAGATTGGTTTGATTACTCCAATCAGCCAGCACTTCTGTGCCACCTGTAATCGCGTGCGTCTATCAGTCGATGGCACTCTCTACTTGTGCTTAGGCCAAGAAGAAAAACTCGAGATTCGCCCCCTGTTACGCGCTGGCATTAGCGACGAAGACCTAGAGCAAGCCCTGCGTGAAGCGATTGAGCTCAAACCAGAGCGTCACGAGTTTCTTGAAGCGCCCACTAAGATCATTCGCTTTATGTCGCAAACGGGCGGCTAAACCCACCCCGCGAGTCACCGTACACTAGCGGGATTCGTCACCCTGTTTCTTGAGTTATGAAACCCAGAGCCAATCTACTGAATTTTGAAGAGGCGCGCGAGCGTCTGCTTGCTGCTGCTGCACCCTTATCCAGCATCGAAACCCTTCCACTGCTACAAGCCCAAGGCCGAGTGCTTGCCCAAGCAGTCACTTCGCCCTTGAATGTACCGGGCTTTGATAATTCAGCGATGGATGGCTATGCCCTGCACGTTGCGGATCTCAACGCTCTACCCGACACGTTCGCGGTGGTGCAGCGTATTGCCGCAGGGCAAACGGGTACCGCCTTAGCCGCCAACACCGCTGCACGCATTTTTACTGGCGCTCCGATCCCTGAGGGCGCAAACGTTGTCGTGCCGCAAGAAAACACCCAAGACGAAAACGGCGCGATCAAACTGACTCAGCCAATTCAATTGCATCAGCATATTCGTCGCAAAGGTGAAGACATCACGCTGGGCGGGCCTGTACTTGCAGCGGGGCAGCGCTTAGGCGCCCAGCATCTGGCGATGCTCGCCTCGATTGGTGTGGCAAGTGTTTCAGTGTTTGCTTGGCTAAAAGTAGGTGTATTTTTTACTGGTGATGAGCTGACCGAACCTGGCCAACCCCTGGCGCCCGGAGCCATCTATAACAGCAATCGTTACGCGATTAATGGTCTGCTTAAGCAACTTGGTTGCGCCGTCACCGATTACGGCATTGTGCGGGATTCTGCTCAGGCTACGCGCGACGCTTTGCAACGCGCAGCGTCTGAGAACGACGTCATCATTACCTGTGGCGGCGTATCTGTTGGAGAAGAAGACCACGTCAAGGGTGCCGTGCAGGCGCTGGGTTCGCTTGACCTATGGCAGATTTCAATGAAGCCCGGTAAGCCGTTGGCCTATGGCAAGGTTGGCGCGGCAGACTTTATCGGCCTACCTGGCAACCCTGTCAGCGCATTTGTGACATTTTTGTTAATGGCACGCCCCTTTTTGCTTAAACGCATGGGCGCACAAGAGGCCCCCCTACGCTATCTGACAGCAACGGCCGACTTTAACTGGCCGCGCCCCGACAAGCGTCGTGAATTTTTACGCGTCAAACTCGAGCAAGGCGCAAATGGTCAGCCGGCCTTGCAACTGTGGCCTAACCAGGGTTCAGGTGTGATGAGCAGCCTGGCCTGGGCCGATGGCCTCGTTGATCTTGCGCCAGAAACTGCCATCACCAAAGGCGATACAGTACGGTATCTTTCGTTGTCTGAACTTTTAAATTAAGCAGTCATCATGCATCTCAAGGTTTTGTACTTTGCCCAATTGCGCGAAAAATTCGCACTCGCTGAAGAAGCAGTGCAAGTGCCTGAGGGCGTGCGAACAATTGCCGATCTGATGCAGCACCTTGCCAAGCGCGGTGGTGTCTGGCAAGAGACTCTGGGTGGTCAATATGCGTTTAGAGTGGCCATGAACCAAGAGATGGTGTCGCAACAGGCTGCACTGCTTGAAGGTGCTGAGGTAGCAATTTTTAGACCTGTGACGGGGGGCTAAGTAGTGAGTGGCCATGTATCTGTTGCATTGAAACGTTCAGTGATCAGTCACATTGCCGCCGCCCAAGGAAAATTATGAGCGCGCGCTTGTCTGTCGCCGTACAAAATGAAGACTTTGATCTTCGCCACGAACACCAGCAACTCGTTCAAAACGATCATGGTATTGGCGCAGTCGTGGCCTTTATTGGCATGGTGCGCGATCTGAATCTGGCAGACGATGTGGTGGCGCTTGAGCTTGAACACTACCCCGGCATGACCGAAAAGTCGCTCATGAATATCGTGCAACAAGCCGAAAGCCGCTGGTCGCTGCAAGCCGCGCGCGTGGTGCACCGTGTCGGCAAGATGTACCCGGGCGATCAAATTGTGCTGGTGCTGACAGCCAGTGCGCACCGCGGTGATGCCTATGAGGCCAACACCTTCATCATGGATTATTTGAAAACCGAGGCTCCCTTCTGGAAAAAAGAATGGACCCCCGAAGGCCCGCGCTGGATTGAAGCGCGCGACAGTGATGACCATGCTGCGGCGCGTTGGGCCGCGCAACATCCCGCACCCAACCCTTAAACAGCGACATCGGCTCAGCACTGGCTTAAGTGGCGAAATCAACTCACAACCCTTCACCCTCGAACAGAAAGATCCACCAACAACCTTCTAACTGCAAGATCCGCCAACAACCCAACTAAGATTTAAGTGAAGCACGATGAGCGAACCAAGTCATACTAATCACAGAGCTGTTGGCGCACCTTACGACGCACTCATCCTTGCTGGCGGCAAAGGTAGCCGCCTTGAGGGGCGCGATAAAGGCTGGGTCATGCACCAGGGTCTGCCGTTGATCGAACATGCTTTAGCTTGCCTTGCTGCTCAAACAACCGTCCCTACGCATGTGTTGATTAGTGCTAATCGCAATATCGATGCCTACAAGCAAACGGGGCACACAGTCGTCACTGACGAGCGCGAAAACTTTGCGGGCCCGCTTGCAGGGGTTGAAGCGGGGCTCATGCGCTGCAAAAAAAATAACTTGTTGGTCATACCCTGCGATACGCCGTTATTGCCGCCTGATTTATTTGAACGTCTTGAAGCCGCCCTGGCAGAATACCCCTCAACGCTTGCAGCCTACGCGGTCACCAATGATGGCCCTCAACCTTTGTGTTGCTTACTGCGCCCCGCCGCTGCTGGCTGGCTAGCCAAATATCTCGACGAGCAACGCGCCGCAGCAATCAAATGGCTTGATCAACTCGGCGCGTGCGCAGTGCACTTTGAAGACGCAACCGCCTTCAGTAATTTCAACACGATGGAGATGTTTCAATCTCTAAAACCGAAAGGCCAAGCATGACAGCGGACCTCACACACTTTGATGCCGCAGGGCAAGCACACATGGTTGATGTCTCAGCTAAAGCTGAAACGCATCGTCGTGCCATTGCCCAAGGCCGTATCACCATGCTGCCAGCCACGTTTGCGAAACTCGCTGCAGGTAGCGCAGCCAAGGGCGACGTACTAGGCATCGCGCGCTTAGCAGGCATCATGGGCGCCAAGCAAACAGGCTCGCTCATCCCTCTGTGTCACCCGATTCCGTTAACGCGCGTCACGGTCGAGTTTGTCAGCGACGCAGCGAACTCGTCTGTAACCTGCACTGCCACGGCCGAAACCGTTGGGCGCACCGGCGTTGAGATGGAAGCCCTCACCACCGCTACCATTAGCTTGCTTACCATCTACGACATGCTCAAAGCCGTTGATCGTGGCATGGTAATTGATGCGGTCAAGTTGCTTGAAAAGCATGGGGGTAAGTCGGGGAGCTGGGTGGGGTGAGCCGACAAAGGTCGGCAGGACAAAGTTATCATCTACTGAGTTGAAGGCCTCAAAAAAAATTTGTAAAATGATCTTGTTTCCGGTACCAACCGGCCAAAGTCTGCCTCGTCGACGGGTGGGGTAGCGGTCATCTAGATAGTTTATTTGACGTCAATGAAGGCTCCCTTTGGGGAGTCTTCATTTTTTAGCGAGTGCGTATGTCTCTAAACAACTTTCATCCGAAAACGGGACATGTACTCATCTGCGACTTTACTCGCGGCTTCATACCACCCGAAATGATCAAACGCCGACCTGTTGTGGTCATCTCGCGCACAGCAACTCATTCAAGTCGTCTGTGCACGATCGTGCCTCTCTCTACCACTGCACCACAACCTATCGAAACTTGGCACGTCCCTTTGTTAATTAATCCACTAAAAAATACGCATACTGAGCCGAAGGTCTGGGCAAAGTGTGACATGCTCTACACAGTGTCATTTGATCGACTCGACCTACCCGCTCCGCTAAATCAGCCGCACTCTCAACGAGGGCTGACGCCGCGATTAAGCTCTCGGGATTTAGATGCCATATTTCGTGGCGTCAAAAATTACCTACCAGGTATATCCTTATCAGTTGAGGAAGCTACTCGGGAGGGCTTGAGCCGACCTTAGATTGTCAAAATTTGAACGGTTTGATCGTAAAAATTTCGCCCTCCTTTGCTTTAAATCAATCCATGCACTACTAGCCCTCGTCTCCACACCCTAATCCCGACTAAGTTAGATCATATCGACTTAGGAACGGGCTCATGTGGTTTAAGACGTTAGATATTCTTGGTAAACAACTCATACCAATCGTGCAGGGCGGAATGGGGGTTGGGGTCTCGGCTCACCGGCTTGCGGGTGCTGTTGCCCGTGAAAATGGTGTGGGTACGATCGCCAGTATCGATTTGCGCCATCATCATCCTGATCTTGAAGAACAAACCGAGCATTGTCGCGATCGCGAAAAGATCGATCAGGCCAATTTGATTGCCCTTGATCGAGAGATCAAAGCTGCCAAGCGGCTCGCGCAAGGTCACGGCGCTATCGCTGTCAATGTGATGAAGGCGGTGCGACAACACCCCGCCTTGGTACAACAAGCGTGCGAAAGCGGAGCCGACGTTTTAGTGATGGGTGCGGGCCTGCCCCTTGATCTACCCGAGATGGTGGCTGATTTTCCGAAAATGGGTCTGGTGCCCATCTTGTCTGAAAGCCGTGGCGTGGCGATTGTGATGAAAAAATGGCTTAAAAAGGGGCGCTGCCCTGACGCCATTGTGATTGAGCACCCGGGTCACGCAGGCGGCCACTTGGGCGCCAACAAGGTCGAAGACCTGCACGCACCGCGTTTTGAATTTGATTTGGTCCTGAACGATTGCCAAGCCCTCTTTGCTGAATTGGGGTTAGGTAAAGATGCGCCGCCTTTAATCCTGGCCGGTGGCATTGACTCTCACGAAAAAGTACGTCATTGGTTAGGCGCTGGGGCAAGTGCCGTGCAACTTGGCACCGCCTTTGCAGTCACGCAAGAGGGCGACGCGTACGATGAGTTTAAGCGCGTGCTGATCAATGCGACCCCTACAAACATGGTCGAGTTTATTAGCGTTGCGGGCCTGCCAGCCCGGGCGGTCGCAACTCACTGGCTTAAGCAATACCAGCGTCACGAACCCCGTATGCAAGCCTGCGCCAAAGCAGACCCGCGCCGTTGCGCCCAACGGATGGACTGCCTGACCCAGTGCGGCCTGCGCGATGGCTTAGCGAAGATTGGTCAATTTTGTATTGACCTGAAATTGGTATCCGCCTTAAAAGGCGATGTACAAAAGGGCTTGTTTTTCAGAGGCGCGGGTGTGCTTCCATTCGGTAAAGCGGTACGTTCGGTACGCGAGCTGATTGAATATTTACTGTATGGCACTTTTCCTGCGGCGATCGATTTCACGACTACGTGTTTTAAAAATATGCCTGCGGCTGCAGAACAAGGCCTTGAATCGTTGCAATCTCCTTTGTTAGTTTGTTGAGCAAAGCGAAATCTTTAGCAAGACTCTCGGCTTATTTAACTCACGATATTTTGATGGTGCGCCAGCCTGCCTTACGCGCTTGAATCAGTTTTCAAAGGTGAATCACCATGAACAAGAAACTTGATGTCTGCGAACTGTTGATTCGTGCACCACTTTTTTCTTCTCTTAGCCGCGACTGGTGCGAGATACTAGCAAAATCAGCAAAGGTCCATCGCCTTCTTAAGAATCAATTTTTATACCGACGCGGTGAAACCGCTACGGGCATATATTTCGTTGTAGTCGGTCAGATCAAGGCCTCGATTCCTGTCGAGCGAAGCCGACACGGCAAGGTCATAGAGATATTTGAAGCAGGTGATTCATTTGGCGAAACACTGATGCTGTTGAATCACCCCCATATCGTTGACGCACAGGCGCTTGATGGCAGCGTCGTTATCTGGTTAGATAAGGGCGAGATCGAGCACATACTTTCGCTTGACGCGGAGTTTGCACTGAAAATGCTGAAAAACGTTTCATTTCGCTTCGAGACTCTTTTGCGCGATATCGAAACGATGAGCACACATAGCGCCAGCGAACGCGTGGCAGGGTACCTACTAAAACAACCCAGGCAAGGCAGACAAACCAAACTTAAGTTCAGCAAATGTCTAATCGCTTCGCGCTTGGGTTTAAAGGCCGAGAGTTTGTCGCGCGCGTTACAACGCTTAACAAAAGATCACCTGATTTCGGTTCAAGGTGCGCAAGTCGAGATTTTGAATGAGCAGGGCTTGTTACTTCTCAATCAATCCAAGCATTGAGGCGATCACGAAGCGTTGATGGACTAGGTGAATATTGGTGCCGGGTTACCACAGCTGCGCGCAAGAATGGGAAACGCCAAAGGTATGGTGTGGAGTCCAAATCACGGGGACACCGCATTTACCGTGCCAATGTTTGACGAATTCATGAAACGTATCATCCCCGAATACGACTTACACTAACTTTTTTGGCTAGAGACCTGAAGTTTGTGGTGCCCCGAGCCGGAATCGAACCGGCACGCCCTGCGGCCTGAGATTTTAAGTCTCATATGTCTACCGATTTCATCATCGGGGCAATTAGACAGGCGCTATTGTAACGAAAGTGCCAAATCTTGTTTGGACAGGCTTAACCCTTGCAAGGAAACTTGATCGGCAGGTAGCGAATCACCGTTGCAGCCGCCTTGTCTTTGTTGTACTGAGGGTTGGCCAGCGCCCATTGAATGAACTCGGCTAAGACGACATCACGCGCCACCCCAACAGCAGGCAGACACACCGTTTTAGGCGCTTTCGGGTCAAGATTCAGCTCGTAGGTTTGGTAAACGCCCTCACCAAAACCGTAGCAAAAGGTTTGCGCTTCGAGGTCGGTGCGACTTTGGCACAGCGCCACCATCGCCTCGGTTGAAACATCAGCGCGGGGCAAGTTTGACGCCGTGGTGCTTTGTGCCAACGAAACGGATAAGGGCAACAAGGCAAAGGCCGCGGTGACTAATATTTTTTTGATCATAATTCTTCTCGATGACTGAGTATTTAGGTCTAAGAAAGCAAGCTATTTAAAGAGGTGCTGGTCGAAGTGATGCCAGTTGACGAATGGGTGAAGCCGCCCTTGGAATGCAAGGAGGCGCACCCACCCCACTTAGCGCCTAAACCCGCCCATGTGACCGCCGCCAAAGCTACGACCACCACCGCCAAAGCGATCTTGGTTAAAGTCGCTGCGCCCCTGACTACCTAACTGCCGTTCTTGCGAGGCTTCACGCGAGTAACTAGGGCTTGCGCGATCTTGCGACGCATCGCTACGTGCTTGCGAGTTCAAAGAACTCGCTTGCTGCCTTTCTTGTGGTGTGGCGTTACGCTGAAAATCACTATTCGCGTTTTGGCGTGCCTGATCGGCACGCTGTTTATCTTCAGGACTGGCGTTGTTTTTCCAATCATTGGCCGCAGCTTGCTGACGCGCAATGCTTTGACGATCGATATCGCTGTGATTGCCAACGCCGTAGCGATTATTCAACGCTGAGCTGCCGTAGGGTACGCCATCACGGTGTGCAACGTCATGCGCCCAAGTGCTGTTTGCGCCAATATGATTAGCGGCTTGATTCGCCACCGAGTTGTAGCGACCATTAAAGTTATTGAAGTTGGTGTTGTTAATCGTGATCGAACCGCTGCCCCAGTGTGGCTGCGCCCAAAGCGATGCACCCACAGCCATGCCCACGCCAAAGGCCATGAAACCCCAAGCGGGGTTATAAACAGGATATGGTGGATAAGCAGGGTACCCCCACGCACCGTATACCATCATCGGATTGTAGGTGGGCACGTAGATGACCTGAGGATTAGAGGGCACAATAATGATGTTGGCTTCATTGTCAGTTGACACGACCAATTGCTGCGTCGTTTGCAAGTTGCCAGCCTGCTTGGCCTTCAGGCGTAAAGCCTGAACCGCCTGCATCAAATCTTTAGGCTGCGCCAGATACGCATCGCCTAACTTTTGCGTCCAATCTAACTTATTACCCAATATATTCAAGGCATCAGGAAACGTCACCAACGACTTCACGCTGTTATCCCACGTTTGTGGCTTTAACGCGTCTTGTAACGCGGTACTCGACAAGCGATTATTACTGCGCAACCAATTGGCGGCCTCGGCCACTTCAAGAGGATAGGTCGCAGCAATCAACATTTGCGACAACAGCGAATCGGGGTAAAGCGCAATGGGTGAAATCAGTGACTGTAATTCTGGCATCGACATATTGCCGGCTTGCTGAGCGGTTTGCGCATAGGCAGGAGCCGTAAACGCAGCCCCCACAATTTGACCGCCTGTGGCTAAAGTCAGCGCAAGCGCTGCCGCGGCAGCCGAAAAAGTGAAGGTACGCATGTTGATCCCTGTAAAAAAGACATTTTTAATGTTTGCAATCTGCAAACCACCAACGCAAGCAATGCTGCCCTGATCGCAAAGCTAACAACAGCGTTGTGCCTGCAACCTAAAGCTCAGCCTAACTTCAGTAACAATGACTCATATTATTGCTTAAGTCAGCGCGTTCAGGGGCTTACACAACACTTATTTAGCGATCGCTTTAACCGCCTCATAAATCTTTCCAAATACTGCATCGGCATGCGCAGAATTTAACCAACGAATGATGACAACCATATTCAATTCAGGCTCAATCCAGGTAAATGAGCTACCGGCACCCACTGCAAAATAGCTTGATTCAGGCAAACTTGGAAACACCTTGCGTTGGTCATTGAGCCACACCAAGTAGCCATAAAACGGCGCAATCGCACACGGCGTGCGCATACGCTTGATCCACTCAGCGGACAGCACCTGTTTACCTTGCGCCATACCGTTATCAAGCAGCATTTGGCCAACTAAGGCCTGATCTTCGCTGCTGATTGACATCCCGCCGCCCCAATGCGTACCACCAGGTACAGACTGCACGCGCTTGCCAGCGATTTCAACCCAGGCGTCGTCGTAACCCACCCATTTCCAGGTGTCTGAAGCGCCTACCGGTTGCATAATCGCTTCGCGAAACACCTCGGGCAAGGGCCGTTGAAATAAATGCAACAAGGCCAGCGACAATTGATTGATACGGACGTCGTTGTACTCCCAGTAAGTACCAGCTGGCTGTAACGGACGGGCATCACCCTTTTTGCCATCGGGCGCTGCGGCAAAGGTCACGGCGCGATAACGATCAACCTGATCAGGCAGACCAAAGAGCGTGCCTTCCCATTCACCGGTTTGTTGCAGCATGTGCTCCCAGGTAATCAGCGCGTTGTTGCCTGAGTCAAAACCGATGCCCTTTAAGGTGTTGCCAACCGGGGCATTGATGTCTTTAATCAAGCCACGATCAAACGCCACGCCTGCTAGCAAGGCCAGGTAAGTTTTGGCGACGCTAAACGTTAGATCAGCGCGCTTAGGCTCACCCCACGAGGCTAAGGTCTTACCTTTGAGCAGGATCGTGCCAGACTCTGGGCCACGATCGTGCACCGGGCCGCGCAAGCGGTTATAGGGCACGGGATCAGGATGGTGCACACCCCAGTTGGGCGAGGTGCAATCACGACTCCAGGGGCTTTCGTGTTCAATGGCAAACTGGATTGCCTGATCAAGTGTCGGGTTCTGCATAAACGCACCTTTATTGGGGTAAAAATCAGCGATGTAGGGGTTGGCACCAAGTGCGTGCTTCAGCCTTGGCGCTTAAGCTAGTGTTATAACAAACTTCGTGCAGCTATCTTGCGTGAGCGGCCCTTTGGCACGCTATTTGCTGGTGTGATGGTGTGCGGACGTGTGCAGTTTGAATACTCGCTTTTAATACCCAATTTTTGCGTTTGCATTCGGTACTTTTTTACCTTTAATACTTTTATTTGTCCTGTTCACTTAACGCTTTCGATCTCTTTCAAGCATGACAAGCACTCTAAGGAAGAAAATGACAACTTCAGGCTCTCACTGCAATTTGCCCCTCAACAGCCCCCCGTCGCGCCGCCGGTTGGGCCCGCTCTCTTGGGCCGCCTGTGCACTAAGCGCTCTTTTGTGCTTCAGCAGCCCTAGCTTTGCCAACAAGGCGAATGACACGCTTGGGATGGCTTACGACCAAGCACCTGAAAACATTGACCCTTACTTTAATAACGTTCGAATTGGCGTGATCATTGCCGCCAATGTCTGGGATACCTTGGTTTATCGCGACCCAGTCACCAACGAATACAAAGGCCAACTTGCTAGAAGTTGGAAGCAAATTGATCCGCGCACGCTTGAATTCGACTTGCGCGAAGGGGTCAAGTTTCACAATGGCGAAGACTTTGACGCAGACTCGGTTGTCTTTACCCTGAACTACGTTTCAGACCCAGCAAACAAAGCCACGACGCAGGCGAACGTACGCTGGATCGAAAAGGTTGAAAAAATTGATCAATTTAAAGTTCGGATTATCAGCAAAGAGCCGTTTCCAGCAGCAATCGATTATCTAGCCACCACGCTCGCGATCCACCCAGCTAAATATTACAAAGAGGTTGGCCCCACAGGCATGAATGCCAAACCGGTTGGCTCGGGCCCTTACAAGATCATTGAATATATTCCTGGTAAGTCGGTCACGCTCGAACGCAATGCCAACTACTTTAAAGACTCGCCCAAGTCGGCTGGCAAAATCGGTAAAGTCAAAATTCGCTTTATCCCAGATCGTCAAACGCAAATGGCCGAGGTGATGTCGGGCGGCGAGGATCTGATCATGCACGTACCCAAAGATCAGGCCGAAAAGCTCAAAAGCCTGCCACATTTGCAGGTGCTCAGTGGCAACACGATGCGCATTGTGTTTTTACAAATGAACACCCGTGAAGGCACGCCCGCGCCTGAATTACAAGATATTCGCGTACGCAAAGCGATTGCTCACGCCATCGACCGCGAAGCCATTTTGAAAAACATGGTGGGTGGTGGTGAGCTGATCAATACGATCTGCACACCTTCTCAAGTTGGCTGCAGCAGCGATGGCGCGACCGTGTACAAGTATGACCCCGCTTTGTCGAAGAAACTCTTGGCTGAAGCTGGGTTTCCAAATGGTTTGAGCATCGACATCATGGCGTACCGCGAGCGTCAACAAACCGAAGCTATGATCAACTACCTTCAGGCAGTTGGGATCAAAGCCAAACTAG
>Ga0114968_10001413_pt1 | contig 18421 bp, 23 predicted proteins | sample M_130807_EF_Meta_FD_87020 | JGI IMG/M metagenome (GOLD analysis project Ga0114968, IMG submission 87020) | Freshwater microbial communities from Lake Montjoie, Canada to study carbon cycling - M_130807_EF_MetaG | ecosystem: Environmental > Aquatic > Freshwater > Lake | place: Lake Montjoie...
TAGCTGAATAGTATGCACCCACATAAGAAGCAACTGTTCCAGATGTACCTGAAACTGGAGCTGATCCAGAGTTAGGAGCAACGTAAGTCATGATTGTAAAAAAACCAGTTTGTCCGCCATTTGGATACGTTCCGTCGAAGGTAATTTCAGCACCTGTAGAAATTGCAGCAGTAAGAGCAGCAGACAATGTCAATTGCTTAGCAGAAATACTCACAATTGATGTACCTGCAGGAATACCAGCGCCAGAAACAGTTTGGCCTTGAACAACATAAGCAGGAGCATTCGCATTCAATTCAATTTTAGTATTACCCACTCGGTTACATCCTGAAGCAGGTGCAGCAGAAGTTGATAACAATCCAAAGGTATATGCACCACTTGGCGAGGTAGAAGAAACAGCACCTGTTGGCACACTCTGAGCCACACCAAACTGATTTTGTGGTAAAGCAGAAGCAAAACCTTCAATTACTCCTAAACCGTCTGCGATGGCCAATTTACCTGATTGACCAGGAATAAATGGACCATTTAAAGCAACTTTAAGGTTGTTTGATGCTTTACCACAAATTAGAATACCACCCCACTGACCTTTATTGTTTACTGAATAAGTACCGTCCATACCGTCAGCCGCTGCTGTAAATACAATAGGGCAATCTTCCTCGCCTGGTGCCATAATTTTACCACCTCTTTCGATGATCAAAGCACGGGCTTGAGCTAAAGATGCAGTATAAGATCCTTTGATTACTGTTCCTGGCTCAATAGTTAGCGTAGCACCAGAGCCAATATATAACTTTTCGTCAAGTATCCAGATTTTATCACAAGTTAGTGTGATGTTACCAGAAGTAAGTTCTTTACCATAAGCTGATGATGGTAAATTGGTCCAAGTACCAACAGACGTAATGGCCTGTGTAGCTCTTGAAGAAACAGTTGGGCAACCGCAAGCAGCACCAAGGTTTTGTTGAGCAAATGTGGTGTTGCTCATAGCAACCAAACCAAGCATGGAGACCAGTCCAAAAAGTAAATTTCTTTTTTTCATTCAGTTAAATTTAACAGATGTGTAAAATTAGATCAACCAAAAATGTTTTATATGAAGTGAATGTTAACAGTGCAAAGTTTTTACGGTCTTTGTGGTTATCTTACCTCCCAAAACCAACATACCTTTATTTCTTAACTAGAAATGATAACCCAACTTAACTTGTGCACCAGCGGTTTGATAATTCAGATTGGGCAGGGTCAGTTCGTTGGTAATGAGGGAATGTTTGGCAAAAAGGCCTTTGTAAAAGAGAATTTCTAAGTTAAAGTAATGCAAATCTTTGCCAATAAATGAGAAGCCGTGCCCAATTGCTAAGTGAAGACTTGATACTTGAGTTTCAAAGTTCTTCTCTATGGTAGTCGGAAATGGTGGCATGGTGAGGTCTGCAACTTGGAAAGTTTCTTCGGTTGTCAGGTTTTGGAATCCGAGTGTAATGGGGATGTAACGCGCCACATTGTTTTTCATGGCATCGTATTGGAAATGGTAGTTCAGGTTGAATTGTTTAAAGGAAGTAGGGCCACCAATGGCTTTGAGGTCTGCGCTGAGGCCTACATAATGCTGGCGGTGCAGGTACTTTCCGACCCCTAAACTGAGGCAAATAGGTGTATAAAAGTACATGCCATTTCCGTTGCTGGAGAGGTAATAACTATCGGGCTTGAAGCCGGGGTTTATTCCTGCAAATAGGGTGTTGATGCCCACATGAAAGTCGAGCTCATCGATTTTGCGCGCTCGAACTAAGGAGTCGACGTTTTTAATGCGTTTTTGATAGACTTTATCCTCTTCAAAGTAGTCGTACATTTCTCTAGACAAGGAGTACATGCGGTTGTATTCATCTCTAAACGTGAGGTCGCCATCTTTTTGGTTGAATTCCAGGATTTCACCAAATAGAATTTTCCCTGTCTTGAGATGAACCACATCATAAACAATGGGTTTTTTTGTGACTTGTGCAAAAGTCAAATAGGGCATAAATAAAAGAAGGAAAACCAAGCTTTTCATGGGGTAGTTTTAATTCATTTGATAGATGCGATAAGCATAAGGAGTTAGTGACACTGCATTGCCAACGGTTTCATTTTGATTGCTCAATAAATTGAGGAAAGTGCCGTTCAAGGCCGGAGGTAAACTGATATTAATGGTGGTGTTTCGGACATTAATGAGCACTAACAATGATTGGTTACCACTTGTTTTTTTCCAGCAAATGAGGTCATTGGATAACTGATAAATCGAGTAGTTGTTGACCCTTGCAGCAGGATAGCTGTTATAAACCTCATAAATTTTTTGATAGGCCGCTAACATGTCGGCATTGGCGCTCCAATTGATGCTCGAATTAGAGAAGAAGGGCGTAGTACCGGTTTTGCCGACTTCTTGCCCAGTATACAATAAGGGTGTTCCGCCCGAGAAAAGATTGGCAACACTTGCTGCAATGGCGCCGTTCTTGCCGTTGAAAAGTGTCATGGGGGAGGCTTCCCATGCCGATTGATCATGGTTAGTGGTGAAACGCACTTTGCCTTTTCCACTTGGTAAGGCAGCCAATTCAACTTGGTGGGTAGAAGTGAGCGTGCTGCTTGCTGTGCCCGCCCAAACGTTCTTAAGTGCGGTGTAGTAGTTCCAACTGTAGGTGAGGTCAAAGCCAGCTTGATAGTGATCGGTTCGCGCGCCCTCAGCAAGCATTAGAACATCTCGTTTATTCAAAGTCTTGAGTGCCGTAATGGCTTCAGACCAAAAATCGAAGGGCACGCCGTCAGCGTAGTCGCAGCGAAATCCGTCCACGTTGGCCTCTAAGATCCAGTATTTCATGGCGGCAATTTGTGCGGCACGCATGTCGGCCTCATCAAAATTTAAATCGGCGACATCGTTCCAATTGGTACCGGGTGGGATAATGATTTGGCCGTTGGCATTTTGGCTGTACCATTCGGGGTGTGCAGAGATCCAGGGGTGATCCCAGGAGGTATGGTTGGCCACCCAATCTAAAATAACCGCCATGCCGAGGGCGTGGGCCTGATCGGTGAGAGCACGCAAATCGGCAAGTGTACCGTATTCAGGATTGATTTTTGTGTAGTCTTTGACGCAATAAGGCGAACCTACGCTATTGACGCTGCCTTCTTCATAGATGGGCATGAGCCAAATGACGTTGGTACCTAGGCTTTTGATGTGCTGTAATTTAGAAATGACACCCTGCAAGGTGCCTTCCGAACTCTGGGCGCGCAAATTGACCTCATAAATACAAGCTTTGTCGGGATCCGGGACATTCACTAACGGAGTGCCGTATTGCTGCGGCCCACTTGCTGGCGGAGGAACAATTGGGTCTTCGCCACAGGCAAAGGCCAAGATCAGCACTAAACTGAAAGCAGCGAATTTAAAGTTCATAGCTCGAAATTACGGATAATGGCTGTAATTTCGCATTGTGGCCAGCTATAAAACGATCGCGAAAGAAAGTGAAGGTTTCTATAAAGAAAAAGGATCTAAGTTCTATGCATTTGCGGTACCTGTCTCTTCTGAGGACGAAATCAAAGCGTTCATTGCCCAAAAGCGTAAGGAGCACCACCAAGCTGTTCATGTTTGTTCTGCTTTTCGTTTGGGGGCTGAACACAAAGTCTACCGCGCCTCAGACGACGGCGAACCTTCCAATTCTGCGGGGCCACCCATTTTAGGACAAATTCAGGCTTTCGAGCTTACAGACGTTTTAATTGCTGTTGTTCGTTATTATGGCGGCACTAATTTAGGTGTTGGCGGCCTGATAGCTGCTTATCGAACAGCAGCAAAAGAGGCACTCGAAAATGCGCAAATTCTTGTAAAAGAGGAAACGGAGAGCTATGAATTTTCATGTACCTATGCTCAAATGCCTGGTGTGATGACTTTTCTCAAGAAGGAAAAGGTAGAGATCCTCGCTACAACTATGGACTTAAAATGTCATTTTAGCCTTACCCTTATCAAGAGTAAAGCACAAGCCATAAAAGCGCAATTATACAACTTATAATTTAATTACTTACTGATTTTCATGTCATAATATGGAAATTCTTCTAAAAGTTCTCCGGAGTAGTAGAAGTCGTAGGCAACGCCACCAAAAGTATATTCTTTATCTCGGATCATGAAGTTGGAGCCGCCTACGGCAGGGTTCTTTTTGGGCTTGGATTTGTTGTAGCCAAGGTTGAAAATAGAGGCCAAGATTTCCGGACGCTCATCGATGGGGTAGCCGGCATTTTGCCATTGGGTGGCAATTTGGCGGATGAAAATTCCGGCGTAGAGATAAGAATAGTAGTGGTCTTTGTACTGGACCAAGCGCTTGACGCGCAGACTCAGGGTGTCGTTGTGGGCGTTGTTGTAATTGCGGGCTGAGTCGTAGTTGAGCAGGTTTTCATATTTTGCACCACAATAATAGGGGCTGCTCGGATCTTTGAGGTAGTTTTCGATGTTGCGCGCCGTGTGTTCTTTGATGCCCGTGACGCCAAAAGACATATTTGTTTCGAGTGCCAGCGTTTTGAGTGGCGCCACAAAATCTTTGAAGCGTTCGCGTCTGGAATTGAAAAGACGAACTTGTTCGCCCACCAAGCAAGCTACTATCATGCGGGGTTCCACACCACAAGCGGCAGCAGCAGAGTCAATGTAGCGCTTGTCTTTGGCTACGGCCTCTTTGAAGTAAGACCACTCTATGTAATTCATCCATTCAAAGGCATTGCCGCCGTTGGCATTGCTCGAGCCTTGATTTTTGGCGAGCAATTCCCGTAATCTTCTTTGGTAGCTTTTGTTATCTTTAAGTTTGAGATCAACAGCTGCTAGCATTTGCAAAGCCGTCTTTTCAGATTTAGATTGTGCCCAGGCATCTAGAATGGTGCGGGCATTTTTTGGGTAATAGGCGTTGACCAAATTGATGCGCTGTAAAATTTCATTGCGGTAGGCAACAAGTGAGGAGCTGTCTACCCGAAAATTCTGATTGTATTTGTCGTGCATCGACTGAAAATAGCGGTTGTTGTTGTCTACCAAACCTTTGTCGTCGGTGAGGCGCAATTTAAGGGCAACAAAAATGCCAACAAGCGCTACGCCATAGGCGGCAAATCCATAAAGGGCAATTCGATAAGGTATTTTAAACCACTTGCTTTGTATAATTCGTTTCATGAAATCAAATAAGAACGGGCTTTATACGCAACGTTTGTTTTTTAGTTACATGCCTCAAAAGGCTGCAATTCGGTCTCATATTTATTACCTTTGCCGCTATGGCACTCATTAAAACATGTAGGGGTTTTGAGCCTCAAATAGGCCCAGACTGTTTCTTGGCAGAAAACGCTACTATTGTCGGTGACGTTCAGATGGGCGAACAATGTTCGGTTTGGTTTTCAGCGGTTGTGCGCGGCGATGTCAATAGCATCCGGATGGGCAACAAAGTCAATATCCAAGATGGCGCAGTTTTGCACTGCACCTATGAAAAAACAAAGCTCCATATCGGCAACAACGTTTCTATTGGACACAACGCCCTTGTGCACGGCTGCACAATAGAAGACAATGTACTGATTGGTATGGGTTCTATCGTCATGGACAACTGCTACATCGAAACCAACAGTATTGTTGCTGCGGGTGCGGTCCTTACCGAAGGCACGCGCGTCGAGTCTTGGAGCATTTATGCAGGCATACCCGCCAAAAAAATCAAAACACTTACTCCTGAGTTATTTGCCGGTGAAGTGCAGCGCATTGCCAATAATTATGTGCTCTACTCGAGTTGGTTCAAAGAGAACGCCTAAATTTACCTTCAAACTTCTTTTCCATGAAATACGATCGCATAGACAAGTCTTTATACGTTTCAAACCGTCAAAAATTTACGGCTCGAATGGCGGCCAATACGCTGGCGGTGTTCAATTCGAATGATATCTATCCGGTATCTGCCGACAGCACCTTGCCTTTTGCCCAACACCGCGACATCCTCGCTTTGTCTGGCGTCGATCAAGAAGAATCTATATTGGTGCTTTTTCCGAACGCGAGCAATCCGGCCCACCGAGAAGTATTATTTTTAAAAGAAACGAGCGAACTCATCGCAATCTGGGAAGGCGAGAAACTCACCAAGCAAACGGCTTTTGAAACCTCAGGCATCCAAACAGTTTATTGGCTCCAACAATTCCCAACAATTTTCAAGCAAATGATGGCTGAGGCCAGCGGCATCTACCTCAACACCAACGAACACTTGCGCGCCAACACAGAAGTAGAAACCCGCGAAGACCGCTTCATCAAGCAAGTCAAGCAAGACTACCCAGCGCATCAAGTGTTTAAGTCTGCGCCCATCATGCACAAAATTCGCTCCATCAAAGCGCCTATTGAACTCGAGCTTATGCAAACGGCATGCAACATCACCGAAGCTGGCGTGCGCAGGTTGCTCGGTTTTATCAAGCCAGGTGTTTGGGAATACGAAATCGAAGCCGAACTGGCTCATGAATTCTTGCGCAAGCGCTCAAAAGGTTTCGCTTACACCCCAATTGTTGCATCCGGTAAAAACGCTTGTGTCCTACACTACATCGAAAACAACCAACAATGTCTAGATGGCGACGTCATCTTATTAGACGTAGGTGCAGAATATGCCAACTACAGTTCAGATCTCACGCGCTGCATTCCGGTCAATGGTCGCTTTACGACGCGTCAAAAAGCGGTATACAATGCTGTACTTCACGTTAAAAATGAAGCCACCAAATTATTGGTTCCTGGCACCATCATGGCCGAGTATCACAAGCAGGTTGGCCTCATCATGGAGGAGCAATTGGTCAAACTTGGTCTCATTACACTAGAAGACATCAAAAACCAAGATCCTGCCTGGCCAGCCTACAAAAAATACTTTATGCACGGCACCTCGCATTTCTTGGGTCTAGACACCCACGACGTCGGGTTATGGCACGAGCCAATTGCGGCCAACATGGTCTTTAGCGTAGAGCCGGGCATCTATATTCCGGCAGAAGGATTGGGCATTCGCCTAGAAGACGATGTTGTGGTGCAAGCCAACGGCGCTCCATTCAACCTAATGGCTAACATTCCGATCGAAGCCGATGAAATTGAAGCCTTAATGAATGCCTGAACTTCCGTTTAGCTTGCACTATTCTGTTCATGGCGAGGGCCCTGCTTGGGTCTTCTTACATGGCTTTCTAGAATCGTCTACCATGTGGGACTACCTCCCATTGGACAGCCTTCCTATAAAACAAATCCGCATCGATTTACCCGGCCACGGCTGGTCTTTCGAACTGTTAAATACGCCTTCTATTCATTTAATGGCGCTGGAAGTTCAACGTGTTTTGGATCATTTGGCTGTCTCTAGTTTCAGCGTTGTTGGGCACTCTATGGGCGCCTATGTCGGACTCGAACTGTCGCAAATGAAGGGTTTTGAACACCTCATTCTGCTCAACTCCAATTGCTGGTCAGATTCCGATCAAAAAAAGCACGACCGCTTGCGCGTAGCCCAAATTGTGCAAAACGCCAAAGATATTTTTATCAGGGAGGCCATTCCGCATTTGTTTCGAAACGCCTCGACCAATACCGCCGCGATTTCTAAACTCATTGATGAAGCCAAACACCTTTCTGCTGATGCCATAGCGCAAAGCACTTTGGCAATGCGTGAAAGAACAGACTTCACAAAGTTTGTTCAGACACATCCTGAAAAATTTACTTTTATTCTTGGCATTCACGACCGCCTAGTGAGTTTAGAAGAATTGGAACAAAAAGTTCCGAATGCTAATATCCACCTCTTAGACTCCGGACATATGTCGCATATAGAGGCAAGCGAAGAAGTTCTGGAGCTATTGAAATTCAAAATAATTTCCTAAATTAGTCATGAAAAATAAAATTGACTAAAAAAGGCAATAAATGGATTTAAAGGCCCACATCAAAACCCACAAAATTAAAATTCAAGACCTTGCCCAAGCACTAGGGGTCCATGCGAGTTTTATAAGTAGAGTGCTTTCAGGTCAGCGCAAATTAGAAGCGCAGCAAATTGCAAAACTAGCCAAGTATCTTTCACTTCCTTTAACCGATGTACAAGCTTATTTTTTGTCTGTAGAAGTACAAAAAATACTTGCCCCTTATCCGAAATTGGTGCAGCAGGTCTTCAAGTTAACTGAAGAGCGCATGGTCTATTTGCGCAGCAAAAAAGGGGCAAGTCATTTCCCAATTCCAGCCCAATTTGATACGCAATTAGCGGAGCTCACTCGCTTACAGCAGAAGTGGCAAGCCCTCAAACCGCTAGATGCTACACAGGTTCTCAAGCTAAAGTCTTATTTCCATACGGCATACACCTATGAGTCCAATCGGATAGAAGGCAATACGCTCTCTTTGCAAGAAACACACTTGGTTGTCAATGAAGGCATCACAATAGGCGGCAAAACCATGCGCGAGCATTTAGAGGCGATCAATCACCAGGAAGCCATTGATTTGATGGAAGGGTTGGTCCAAAATGCAACAGTATTGAATAAGGCGGTCTTATTGCAAATTCACCAATTGATACTCAAAGGCATTGACAACTCAAACGCCGGAAAGTACCGTCAGGTTCAGGTTGCGATTGCTGGCAGCAAGCACATGCCGCCTTCCCCATTACTACTCGACGAACTCATGGAAGGCTATTTTGATTTCTATGAGCGCAACAAACGCCATTTGCACCCAGTCATTTTGGCTACCGAAATGCACGAGCGCTTGGTGAGCATACACCCGTTTACCGATGGTAATGGGCGCACCGCCAGGTTGGTCATGAATCTCATCTTATTGCAAAACGGCTACACCATCGTCAACCTCAAAGGCAACCTGAAAAACCGCCTCAAATACTACCAAGCCCTAGAGCAAATCCAACTCAACCACGCGCACACCGATTTCTATCAACTGATCCTCAACGCTGCCGAAAAGTCCTTGAAGGCGCATTTGGAGATGGGAGGGTAATTTGACTTTAAGCAATTGTTGCTAAAAATTCATTTGGTGTAAAAACAGGTAGTGTGGATTTCTTGTAATCACTTGTGTTTCGCGTGATGATTACATCTACTTTGTTGCTTTGAATAGCAGAAAAATATTGCAGCGCATCTTCAAAATCAGTGAATTTCGAATCCAGCGCAGCTAACACTTGTTTTTGGTCCATATTTAATACGGAAATGATATGAAGCAGTAATTTCAATTGTTCTGTTACCGTAACATGGCTTGCTTTTTGCCGAAAAATGTAATACACATTTGCTATGATTACGGGTGTAACAAAACCTTGAAGCTGTTTTTGTTCACAAGCATAAATGATTGCTAAAGAGTCTTCACAAAATGGTTTGCGGTCAAGAAGTAAATCTAATATTACATCTGAATCAATTAAGATGCGTTTCATTCGTCTAGGTATTTTTTAGCTAGCGCCTTCGCAAGTTCAGTTTTATAGTCCCCTAAATCATGATCTTTAAAAACACCTTTGAGCTGGTACGCTACGGATGGTTCGGATACGATCTGATTACTCTCTTTGACCAAAAAACTCAGGTAATTCTCGATAAGTTGCGACAAACTCTTCCCATTTGCCTTCGCATAAGCTTTGGCTTTTATGATGATTTCATCGTCTAAAGAAAGGGTTAACTTTGTATTCATACGTATAAAATAGAAAACAAAAATACGTACAAAATCCATTTTAACAAAGTAAAATTACGGATACGTCTCTAAATCTCCCCCTTCGAATCCATTATAATCGTTACCGGACCATCGTTCACGAGCGCCACTTTCATGTCGGCGCCGAATTGCCCGGTTTGTATTTTGCCTGAGAATTGATTTTGAAGCGTTGCCAGAAAGTATTCGTACAAGGGAATGGCTTGTTCGGGGCGGGCTGCTCGAATGTAACTGGGGCGGTTTCCTTTTTTGGTGGCGGCGTGCAAGGTGAACTGACTCACTACCAAAATGCCTCCGTTGACTTCCTGCACCGATAAATTCATTTTGCCATCGGTGTCTGAAAAAATGCGCAAATTGATCAATTTTTGAATCAGATAAAGCGCATCCTGCTCTGTATCTTCGTGTTCAATACCAAGTAGTACTAAAAGTCCTTTTGAGATTTCTCCAACAATAGTTCCATCTATTTTGACGGTAGCTTCACTAACCCGTTGGATAACAATTCTCATGGCAGCTGATTTGAAAAGGATTTAAAACTCGCTTCTGCGGTACGGATCTGAAATATCTTCTTGCATGAGTTGCAAGTAGGTTTGATAGCGATGTGGCGCAATGGCTTGCGTTTCTACAGCTGCCTTTACCGCACAATGGGGTTCATTGATGTGCTTGCAGTTATTGAAACGACATTCGCCCAAAAGCGCGCGCATTTCTGGAAAATAATGAGCGTAGTGTTCTTTTTCGAGGTCGACCAAACCAAAGGCACGAATACCTGGCGTATCGATGATATAACCTCCGCTGGAGAGCGCATGCATTTCGGCAAATGTAGTTGTGTGCTTGCCCTGCTCGTGTGCTTTGGAAATTTCTCCGGTGCGTAAGTCTAAATGGGGGTCGAGGCTATTGACCAAAGTTGTTTTGCCTACGCCTGAGTTACCGGAAATCATGACTTGCTTGTCTTTGATGTCGGCTCTTAAAAATGCAATGCTATTCGGATCTTCGGAAGTAATGCCATGACACGGATAACCGATATTTTCATAGATGTATTGCAGGGCCTCAAAATATTCCTGATCGTCTTGATTGAAAAGATCAATTTTATTGAAGAGCAGGGTGGTAGGGATCCGAAAAGATTCAGCAGCCACCAAAAAACGGTCTATGAACGCAATCTGTGTGACTGGAGACTTCAGCGTCACCACCAAATAAGCGCGGTCTACGTTGGTCGCTAAAATCTGCATTTGCTTGCTGAGGTTGGTGGCTTTGCGCACAATGTAGTTTTGCCTAGGTAGCACTGAAAGGATGGCCCAGCTTTCATCAGAACCCGCTTCCATGACGACGCGGTCACCGGCAGCTATTGGATTGGTGGTTTTGAGCCCTTCAAGGCGCAGTTTCCCACGAATACTCGCCTGTACAATTTGCCCATCTTCAAGTAAAACTTGATACCATTTTCCAGTCGATTTCAGAACAAGCCCTTGCATGCCGTAAAGTTAAACATTTGTATGTTTGTAGGATGAAAATCATTTTGACTCTCTTCTTCTCCCTGACCAGCGTCTTGGCATTTTCACAGGTTCCTACCATACAAGTAACCGACGCCACAGCAGCTCAAATTTATGACTCCGTAGATGTCGAAGCTGAATTTCCAGGGGGTGCTGATTCCTTGCGAAAGTTCATCTTTGACAACATCAATATGGATGCTATCCTCGAATTTTCCGACGAAGAAATGCATAACAAGGTGTATGTAAGGTTTGTGGTCAATAAAGACGGCGATGTGGAGCAAGTGGCTATTGACCGCGCGGGTACCTATTGCCCTCCATGTAACAAAGAAGCGCTGCGTTTGGTAAAAAGCATGCCGAAATGGACACCCGGCATAGTGGATGGTCGGGCTGTTTCTATGTATTTTCGCTTACCAATTATTTTTTCGGTACAATAAACATGACACAACACTACGGCCTTATCGGCAAAACCCTAGGGCATTCGTTTTCAGCTGCCTTTTTCAAGGACTACTTTGAGAAAAACAACATCGCAGCGACTTATTCCAATTTTGAATTGAACGATATCGCAGCTATTCAATCCATTTTTGATCAAAACCTATCCGGACTCAATGTTACTTTTCCTTACAAAGAAAGTGTCGTTCCTTTTTTAGATCGACTAGACGATAGCGCTGCCCAAATTGGTGCGGTCAATATCATTGCTTTTGAAAACGGAGAGAAGGTGGGCTACAATACAGATGCGTATGGTTTTGCGCAAAGCATCAAGCCGTTTTTGACTTTTGAGCATGAGCGTGCACTTATTTTTGGAACGGGTGGCGCCTCCAAAGCAGTAGCGCATGTATTCAAACAATTGGGTCTGGAGGTATTTTATATATCGCGCCAAGCTGATCATCAAAATCGGGTGTATACATACGCTGAAATCAACGAACACATGCTGAAGGCCTGTAAAGTTTTGGTGAACTGTACGCCAATCGGCACTTTTCCGGACGTTGACGCATGCATTGATCTTCCTTTTGAATTGTTGACGCCCGCGCATTTGGTCATCGATTTGGTCTATAATCCAGCCGAAACAGCACTCATGAAACAGGCCAAAACAAAAGGTGCCGCAGTCATGAATGGTTTGTCCATGCTGCAGCACCAAGCGTTAAAGAGTTATGAAATCTGGTCGCGTTAGGCTTCCGGATTGTTCTGATTGAGGTTGTACCAGTCAATTTTTCTAGAGAAGTACATCACGAGGCCGAGGATGATGAATACCCCGATACTGCCAATCAAAAGCGCTAAATCTTCGAGCTGAATGATCACAAAAATGAAGATGTAAAGCATCGACAAAAGCCCTGCAATAAACAAACTCATTTTCAAGGATCTTAAAATCGCACGCACATAAGTACTGATCAGGATGACCGTAGCCAAAGCAGACAGCAAGAAGGCGCTGTTGAAACGGATGTGCTCGGAAATAGAGAGCAATAAAGTGTAGAAGACCACGAGCGCAACCCCGACCAAAATATACTGAATCGGGTGAATTCCAGCAGACTGGAAAATTTCAATAAAGAAGAAAACCAAGAAGGTGAGGCCAATAAACAGCAAAGCATAGTGAATCGTGCGATGCGATTTTTGGTAGTTATCGACAGGAATTTTGAGGTCGACGCCAAAAGCAGAGTCATAAATTTTATAGCTAGAACCTGTCCAGCTTTGCGGATAATTGCGGTTGAGGTTCAAGACGTTCCAATGTGCCTTGAAACCATTTTTGTCTGTTTTATGCTGGTCTGGCAAGAAAGAACCCGTGAATTTTGGGGTTTGCCAATCCGAGTTCAGCACTACATCTGTTTCTTTCCCCACAGGCGTGAAAAACAATTGCTGACTGCCGTTGAGTTCTACGTCAAAACTAAAGCGATACAAATGATCATCAGAAGGTGAAATCGCTACTTTCGCATTGATGCCTGTATAAAAAACATCTTGGTTCGATACGCCAGGGTTGAAGCCGATTTTTTGCCCGTCCCAATTGAGGTTGATTTGTTTTTCGATGCCACGCAAATCACCAATACCGGCGTCTAGGGTGGCCTCGTTGAATTTAAAAGTGTGTCCTTTGCTCTCGAGGTCTTTGAAGTCGAGTTTCGTGAACTCACCACTCACGTGCAATACTGATTTATACACCACAATTTCATATACGCCACGGTGCCTTCGATCCGGATTCACACTCGCTTGCACATTGAGTTTACTCGGCAATACGTGCAGTCTTTCTGTGATCTGCACCAATTTTTCTTTGCCATTTGCTTTATCGACTTCCTTGACATAGCGCGTGTAGGGAATCGTCAGTACTGGGCCTTGTAGTGTTTGCTCGCCACCCCATTTTTCACTGACTTCGTCAATGGCATCTTTTTGGGTCTGTTCGCGTTCGTAAATGATGCTCTTGATCATGCCTGTCGGAATGAGCAAAAGCAAGGCGATCAGTACAATACCACCAATTTTGAAATAAAGATTGTTTTTGATTTTGGACATCGTCGTGTTTTTTTGCTACAAACGCAAAGGATGATGAAATATTTCAAATAGTCGCAAAGTATTGTAAATAGGTACTTCAGAGCAGTTGGTTTTATTGCGCCTCAATTTATCCGACATTAAGCACTTAACAACCGAATAATGGCCTGCGCTGCCTTGAACTTTGGCATTCACCAATTAAATTTTTAGTTATGAATGCATTTAAAAACAAAGTCAGCCTGATGGGGCGCTTGGGCGGTTCGCCAGAAATTGTCAAATTCGATTCAGGTCGCTTGCTTGCGCGTTTCTCGCTCGCTACACACGAAAACTTCAAAGACAAAAATGGCGAATGGCACGACTTCACGCAATGGCACACCATCAATGCCTGGGGCAAAATAGCCGAAAAGGTAGGCGAAAAGCTCGAAAAAGGCATGGAAGTCGTGATCGAAGGCAAGTTGGTCAACCAACAATACGAAAACAAGGCCGGCGAAAAGCGTTTTGCTACTATCATTGAACTCTACGACTTCATTATGGTACAACCCAAAAAAAACGTGAGCCATGAGCAGCCGGCCAATGAAAACGCAGCCTGAGGTGCCGCGCATATCGGCTAACCCTAACCTCCACATGAACCACGTCAACCTCATCGGCTACATGACCGCCGAGGCACGCCATGTGCAGCTCGAAGACGGCAAGCAACTCATGCGCTTCACCCTCGCCACCAAAGAACAATTCCTCGACGCCGACGGCATCATGCGCCAACGCAGCCAATGGCACCTGCTCAGCGCTTGGGGCCGCTGGGCTAAAGTCGTCGAAGAATTCGGTGCCAAAGGCGTACACCTCGCCATCGAGGGCAAACTCGTCGGTCGCTTCTACCGCTTTGGCGGCCAGCGGCGCTTCGTCACCGAAGTCGAAATCAACGACCTCGTGGTGCTCCCCTAATTTCCTCTCCAACCAAACGATCAGAAAGGCGGCCGCAGGCCGCCTTTTGTGCTGGAGTTCAATTTATAAATCAGTTGCAAATACTATATCATGGAACTAGAACTCATCAAAAATAGCATCCTCGATATTCGAGGCAAACGCGTCATTTTAGACTATGAATTGGCGAAACTTTACGAAGTGGAAACAAAATATTTAAAGAGAACAGTCAGAAATAACCTCGTTAGATTTCCAACTGACTTCATGTTTGAATTAACATCCGAAGAATGGAATGACTTGAGGTGCAAAAACAGCACCTCAAGTTGGGGTGGGCAACGCTACCCTCCTTTTGCGTTTACAGAGCAGGGGGTGGCCATGTTAAGTGGATTGTTGAATTCAAAAACGGCGATTTATATCAATATTTCCATCATGCGTGCCTTCGTCCTCATGCGCCAATGGGCACTCGAATACCAAGATCTTCAAGAGAAACTCACCGATCTTGAAAAGCGCTTCGGCCAAAAGTTTACGGATATCGAGCAAGTACTCAACTACCTGATTCAGAAAGACCAGAAACAGGTGCAGCAGGGAAGTAGGAAAAAAATTGGTTTTTGACAAAGAATCACATAAATCATGGAACTAGAACTCATCAAAAATAGCATCCTCGATATTCGAGGCAAACGCGTCATTCTCGACTATGAATTGGCGAAACTTTACGAAGTGGAAACAAAAGCATTGAAGCAAGCTGTCCGGAGGAACATCGACCGTTTTCCTGAAGACTTTATGTTTCAATTAACAAAAGAAGAATGGAAACTTCTAAGGTCACAATCTGTGACCTTAGAAATAGGAAAAGGGCATTATCCCAAGTATTTACCTTTTGCCTTCACAGAACAAGGAGTTGCGATGCTAAGTGCAGTATTGAATTCTCAACGAGCAATTCAAGCAAGCATTCAGATCATGCGTGCCTTCGTCCTCATGCGCCAATGGGCACTCAACTACCAAGAACTTCAAGAAAAACTCACCGATCTAGAAAAGCGTTTCGGCCAAAAGTTCACCGACATCGATCAGGTGCTCAACTACCTGATTCAAAAAGACCAGAAACAGGTGAAGCAGGGAAGTAGGAAAAAAATTGGGTTTTGACAAAGAATCACAAAAATCATGGAACTAGAACTCATCAAAAATAGCATCCTCGAAATTCGAGGCAAACGCGTCATTTTAGACTATGAATTGGCGAAACTTTACGGTATTGAAACTAAAAGATTAAAAGAATCAGTCCGCAGAAACATAAGGCGCTTCCCTGAAGACTTCATGTTTGAACTAACACAAGAAGAATGGCTCAACTTGAGGACGCAATTTGCGTCCTCAAGTTGGGGAGGAAAGCGCTTTGCTCCTTTTGCCTTCACAGAACAGGGTGTCGCTATGTTGTCAAGTGTGTTAAATTCAGATACCGCAATTGATATCAACATCTCCATCATGCGTGCCTTCGTCCTCATGCGCCAATGGGCATTCGAATACCAAGATCTTCAAGAAAAACTCACCGATCTAGAAAAGCGCTTCGGCCAAAAGTTCACCGACATCGAGCAAGTGCTCAATTATTTGATTCAAAAAGATCAGAAGCAGGTGCAGCAGGGTGGGAGGAAGAGAATTGGGTTTTGAACTGAAATCTAGGTATCACAATTTGTGATACCAATATACAAATTCAAAATTGCCAAGCTACAATTGCCCTTTGAAGCACATCGAATCAAAAAAACCGTTCCTTCAAGTTATTTTCCAAGTTTATTGATTTGGTATTTTAAGGTTTATTATTTGGATGATAACGAAGAAGTTATTCTTGCGACCACCCCATACATGATTGTATTTGCTTGGATTGTACTTTTTCTGTTCGGGTTGTTGATTTATAAAATGATTTGAAATGTTTTTAGCAATTGAACCACATACTGTCATGAAGCAATTTTGTTTTATATTTGATAGTATCAAATGATAGTATCAAGAAATGAAGCCTCCCTATCAAATAACGACAGAGATTTTAAAGTTGGTCTCTTCGGTTTCAGAAAAACTTGGTCAGATCAATGCCAAATTTCTCGACAAACCCTCTCCGAAACTCAGGAAGGAAAACCGCATCAAAACCATACATTCGTCTCTGAGCATAGAGGGAAACACACTCACAGAGGCGCAAATCACGGCATTAATAGAGAAGAAGCGAATTATTGGCCCAAAGAAAGATGTCAATGAAGTTTTAAATGCCATTAGCGTTTATCAGCAACTCGCTTCATTTGATTCAACTTCGTTAACATCATTTCTGAAGGCACATGAGATACTGATGAAAGGTTTAGTTTCAGAAAATGGAAAGTACCGCAAAAAAGGCGTCGGAGTAATGGCCGGGGATCAGATCGCTCACATGGCGCCACCTGCTGAAAATGTGCCTCATTTAATGAATGAAATATTTCATTACCTCAAGGAATCAAATGAAATCGCACTGATCAAAAGTTGTGTATTTCACTACGAAATGGAGTTCATTCATCCTTTCATTGATGGAAACGGGAGAATGGGCAGATTGTGGCAAACCTTAATTTTGATGAAGGAATTTTCGGTATTTGAATTTATTCCATTTGAGAACATGATTCATCAAACACAAAGTGCCTACTACCAAGCGCTTTCACAAAGTGACAAATCCGGAAATTCCACACCTTTCATTGCGTATATGCTAAAAGTGCTTGACGATTCGCTGCATCACATGCTAGATTTCAAGAGTCGCATTTTAAATACCACCGATCGTTTGAGCTATTTTTCAGAACGCAATCCAACTGAATTCAGTAGAAAAGATTACATGCAAGTCTTCAAAGATATCTCGTCTGCAACTGCTAGTCGCGATTTAAAAAAGGGAGTCGAACTTGGCTTATTTACCAAAGATGGTGATAAAATAAAGACAATTTATAGAAAGATCAAATAGGTAAAAAATAAATTGATTATTGATCTTCAGAAACCGAATTGCTCAACTTCAACTCAAGTAATAGGGGACCCACTCCTAAATCAACCAATCTATGCAACTAAATGAGAAGAGAATAAGTCCTGACTTTTTACGTTTATTTTCTTGCACCATGAAAACAACCCTATTTATTCTCTCGCTCTGCTTTTCGCTCACCGTTTTTGCCCAAAGCACTTTAACTGTCCGCAACATCCAGTTTGGTTTTTCTCTTAGCCCTGAGTTCAATAATTTAAAGGTGGGCAATTTGGTGGGCCAAGAAAGTGTGGCGCCAAAGATTGGTGTATCGGCAGGCCTAAATGTTGCCTTTCGCCTAAGCCATCAAATCTCGCTGAGAACTGGCCTTGGTTATGGGTTCAAACACTACAATCATAAGCAAACCGGACTTATTTTTGGCACAGACCTCAACCCAATAACGGGAGTCAATACCACCTCAACAATTGAATCAAAAGTTTCATTTAGCGAGTTTCAAATTCCCCTTGTATTTCAATATGAACTGAAGGAAAATAAAATTTTTATTGCCGGCGGAATGGAAATCACTAAACCTTTTGCAAATCAGTCAGAACGCACAGTTTATTACGGAAACGGCACAACAGAGATGCTTGCCAATCCAACTCAAAACGGACTCAATTTTGCACCTGTCCTTAGCCTTGGGTATTTACTCCCCGTAACGGATCAACTCAGTATCTCAATTGAACCTATGTTTAAATATTATCTGAAAACTTACCTCATTGCGGGTTCCAACTTATTCAATTATGGTTTAAGAACGACAATTTGTTTCTAACTTAGGTACATGAAAATCAGCCACGTTAGTAAGCAAGCAATCTCGATCGGAGAAGAGATCAAGGCTTCAGAAATTCGAGATACCGTTTTTAATCTTATCAAGGCAGATCATCCTGACTTTGATTTGGATTGTTACATCAGCATAGATGAGCTCAATCAGTACCGACGCATTTACCTTACTTCCATTTATCA
>Ga0114968_10001414_pt1 | contig 18417 bp, 45 predicted proteins | sample M_130807_EF_Meta_FD_87020 | JGI IMG/M metagenome (GOLD analysis project Ga0114968, IMG submission 87020) | Freshwater microbial communities from Lake Montjoie, Canada to study carbon cycling - M_130807_EF_MetaG | ecosystem: Environmental > Aquatic > Freshwater > Lake | place: Lake Montjoie...
AGGAGGCCGAGGAGGACGGGAAGGGGAAGGGTGGTCATGTTGCTCTCTCCTTGTGGGGTCAGTATACCACGGATGGGACGAGATGCACGGGACTCAGCCGTCGAGGTCGATGAGGAGGACGGCCATCCGCCAGTTCTCATCCACATCAGTCGATTCGACCTCGATGCGGGGCGTGTTCGTCTCGATGCTCCCCATCTCAGCAGAGAACCAGACTGGGAGATCGGGCGGGAAGTCCTGGAGCAGGGAGATCAGGTCTTGAACGGTCATTGGGACCTCCTAGTGCCACATGCAGGTGAAGAACTCGACGATGATGCCGGTGACGCACACGACGAAGATGATCTCGACCCCGGCGGTGATGAGCTTGAGCATTCCTTCCTCCTGCGTCTAGTATACCACGGAGAGGCCGAGATGCACGGGACTCAGCGGACCCCGTTGGCGAAGTCCGTGAGCTGCCCCGCGTGGTGGAGGGCGATCTTGCGAGCCTTCGCCAGGTGCCGACCCGTGAGGGACCGACCGCTGCGGACCCAGTTGGCGAAGTAGGTGCCCGACTTGGCGGTCCAGCCCGAGAACCCGATGCCGTTGTGGTGGCGGGTCATCTCGGTCGCCTGCTCGTCACGGGTCTGCCGCTCCCAGATCGCCACCATGGCCCGCTCCACAGCGCGGTCGTTGGTGTTGATGAGCGCCTCGATCTCGGTCCGGGTCCAGGTCTTCTGAGCCATGTTGCCTCCTTGTGGGATCAGTATACCACAGTTCGGATCGCCCGCACGAGACTCACCGCTTCCAGCAGAGGTCCATGCAGTAGTCCTTCCCCGCCTTGGACTTGCCCATCGGGCCACCACACCGGCAGGACTGAACCCCGTTGATGTCCCCAGCGACCAGGCGAATCCGGTCCTTCACCCGACCGGCGATCTCCTCCAGCTGCCCGGTCCGGAAGACCCGCCGCTCCTTCATCAGGCCACGGGTGGAGCCGTCCTTCATCCCGTAGACCGCGCAGACCTTGATCGAATCACCGCCCACGTCTCGAACCTCGCCGTCCACGATGGAGGTGTAGATCCGCATCTCGACCCCACGGATGCGGGTGGAGGCCCGGAAGTAGACCTCCTCACGGGTCCCAGCCCCGAGGTCCTTGCGGGTGAAGCCGAGGCCGGTCAGGGTGGCGCGGATGTCGGTGGCCAGGGCCGTGCGGTGACCGCTGTTGGTGGGATCGTAGTCCATCTGTCCTCCTTGTGGGATCAGTATACCACGGTGTGTCGGGGCTGCACGGGACTCAGAAGTCCTTGATCAGGTCCCCGTATTCCTGGAGGGTGATGGGCCCATCCTCATACCCCATCTCAAAGAGGTTCTGGTCATTGATGTGGGTGATCCCATTGGTCTTGGCCCACTCGAGGATGGTCCCGTAGAACTTCATGGGGTCCCCACCCTCGAACTCATTGAACTGCTCAAGGTCGATGGGCGCATCGATCCACTGGCCATCGATTTGGAAGTAGATGTCCCCGCCGAGGTGGATGCTGAGAGTCTTGGTCATTCTGCCTCCTTGCTTGGTCAGTATACCACGGTCCAGACTGCCCGCACGGGATCTCAGAGCTTGCCCGCCTTTCGAAGCTTTTGCTGGGCAAGGTGCCTCTGAGCTGCCATGCCATTGATCAGGCTCTCGGTCTGACCCTGAATGGTCTCCGTGGCCTGATCGTAGACCTGACAGTGCGCGCACCGATTGGCATACTGCCACCCCCGACCTTGACGGGACTGGGTGTCGAACTCGTCTTCACAGATGATGCAGGTTCGAGTCATCTTGCCTCCTTGTGAGGATAGTATAACACAGTTCAGATCACCCGCACGGGATTAGACCGGGTCTTCCTCTTCATCCTCAGCAAGCCGCGCCTCGATCAGCGCCTCTATTCGGGTGAGCCGGACATCCAGTGAGTCCACCCGTCGCTGCAGGTCGTCGACGTCACCCTGCAGCTGGTCCAGCTCCGCCTCGATCCCGTCGTGCGTCTTGTTGTGCTCCACCGCGAACCTGTCCACCGCAGCGCGAGAACCGAGCCAACCGATCGTGAACGAAACAGCGAGCAGGAGGCCGGTGAGGACCAGGAACTCCTTGACTGCCGGACTCATCAGGCCTCCAGGAGGGTCACGAGACCCGCACGGGTGATTCCGTCACGGGAGTGGCCCTTGATGCCCCGGTCCTTACAGAGCTGACGGAGCTCCTTGACCGTCTTGCCCGAGAAGTCCTCCTTGGGAGGGGCCTCCTCGACCTTGGGCTTGCGGGGCCGCTTGAGGACCGCCTCCGGGAGGAGGACCGTGGCGGCCTTCAGGGCCTTCTTCGCCGCGTGACCCACCGCGATTCGATCCCCACGGGTGAGCCCCTCGGCCTCGACCTTCATGAGCATCTTGGAGCCCCACTGGAACGGAGAGGCCTCGAAGGCCACCTCCCCCACGGTGCCACGGACCACGATCTTCTCACCGACCTGAACCTCGAGAACGGTAACCTTAGCCATCTTGACCTCCTTTGCTTCTTTAGTATACCACAGTTGGAATGACCCGCACGGGTCGGTTAGAACACCGACCCATCCGCCTCAGTTGCCACGATGGGCCCCTCGTGCCCAGCCGGCACGAAGAAGGCCTCGACCTCCATCTCATCCACGGCCACCTGAGCCCGATCCGCCGCGTGAGAGGCCTCGGGTGGGGTGGCCAAGGCCGCCACCGTGCCAAAGACCAGACCCATGATGATTGCGAAGCCGAGCGTTTCGATGTTGTCCTTGTCCATCTGTCCTCCTTGCCTGATTAGTATGGTGGTCGTTGTGGCCACAGCGCCACTATACCACAGTTTGAAGGGTCTGCACGGGTCGGTTAGAACGGGATCCCGTTGTCCGGACGGACCTCGGCCCAGAAGGCCGCGACCTCCTCGGGGCTCGGGTGGTCCTCGACGACCTCACGGTCCTCGGAGTCGTCGTATCCACCGCGGTCGTACTCGATGTCGAACTGGTCGTAGCTGTCGAACTCCATGATTCCTTTCCTCCTGCTGGGTTAGTATATCACTAACGGGTGACTGCGCACGGGCGAACCTCGTACCCCTCACCGAGCTGGACCGCCCACCGCTCAGCGTCCTTCAGCTCGAAGGCCGTGGGGTTGCCCGAGTTCGTGACCCACTGGAAGCCCGAGATCTTGACCAGACCGAACTCCACCCCGTTGATGACCTTGACCACCTTGAACCTGGGTGCCTTGTGCCGCATCTTGCCTCCTGGCGGCAGTATACCACATGTCAGTCGTCCCGCACGGGTCCTCGGCAAGCCCGACGGTTCCCGTCCTTCCGCTTGTCGGGGCGGACGTCCGATCGGCCCCGCCAGGCCTCGAGAGTTCCGCCTGCCGCGAAGTGGGCAGCACGGTTGAAGCCTCGGATGAGACGAATGTCAGCCAGCGTGCGCGTGCGGTGCTTGAGATTGACGTCCTTCAGAGAGCGAGCCATGTTGACCTCCTCAACCCTTGAGTTTGAACCAGGAAACGATAAGACCTGTGACAATGTACACTGTCAATACTTCGTATGCGAAGTTCACGAATCGCCTCCACACCCCCATCATACCACTACCTATCCCGCCCGCACGGGTCTAACGTATCCACTGGAAGAAAGCCCAGCCTCCCACCTGGGCGAGGACGGTGACCACAGCGACGACTGGGATCAGAGCTTCCGGGTAGTAGTCGTGCCTCCGCTTCTGGCAGGCGTTGGGGAAGAACTGGAACAGCAGGGCGCGCGATGTGCTCCAGAGGACGATCAACGGGAGCGTGCCCAAGATGAGGAGCGTGAGATACGTTACGCCTGAGATGCTGTGCGAGAGATGCATCTCACACTCGCCATCCTGCCTGTGAGATATGATGCGCCCCACTGTCAGCGCCCCGACACCGATGAGGAACATGACGCCTAAGAAGCTCACTTGGCACCTCCCTGCTTCTTGATCATTATCCGAAGATCACGGTAGGCTTCACGGATCAACCAAGCGTAGATGCCGACCACGACGACTGGTGTGGAGAGGATCCCTAGCACTTTCCGCGTTCTGTTCATGCGTCACCCACCGAGAAGGCATCTAGAGCTGACCACTTCATGTGGATCTCGATCCCGGTGTAGAGCTCCGGGGCACCACCCCCCGCCTGAGACATCTCAGCCTCGTAGAGCAGCAGCTCGTTGATGGCCGCATCAGCAGCGATGAAGGAGGCCATGTTGGCAGCGCCCATCTGGGCGTGCTGGATGCGCTCCTCGAAGATCGAGATGGGCTTGTAGGCGGGGCGGGTCTGGGTCATCTTACCTCCTGCGACGGTGTCCATCACCGTCACCTGTTCTTATTCTACAGCGCGGGTGAGGGATTGCACGGGTTACTCATCTTCCTCATCCTCCTCGAAGACATCGTCAGCAATCTCGCGAAGGCTCTCAGCAAGGATGCTGGGATCACCGCCATCATTGAGGAATCGGGAGACGAGCTCGTTCAGCTCAAGGTAGAGTTCAGATTCGGTCATGATTCAGGCCTCCAGAAGACAGCTGAGGGTTCCGTCCATGCACCAGTCACCACCGAAGGCCATGCCTCGGCCGATGAGAGTCGCGATGTCAGTGACTGGGAAGATGTCAGTGCCGCAGTCCGCTCGAAGCTGGATCGTGTAGACCGAGGCGTTGTAGTTGCCGAGAGTTCCGTTGAAGTAGGCGTTCTTGAGCTGTTCCAAGCTTTCGATCTCGTCCGTGGAACCGATGAGGAAGATGAAGGTACGCATTGTGTTGCCTCCTTGGTTGGCTCTGTTATTCTACCACTGCTCGGTCCCGATGCACGGGATCACCAGATCACTAGGACCGCGATCTTTCCATTCTCGTCGTCCTGGAGGAACTCCTGGTCCTGCTCCCAGTATTCCTCGGCGATGTCGTCGTCGTGGAGGCCGGCGGTGTCGATCTCGACCGGGTAGCCCCACGATCCTCGGGAGAGCTGGACGATGTCATTGGGACCGTCGCCCTCCGATGTCATGACCTGGATCTCCATGTCACCGGGAAGAGCCTTGAGCTTCTCGATCAGTTCGTCGACGGTCATGTTGTCTCCTTGGTTGGCTGAGTTAGTATACCATGATCAGGATCGATTGCACGGGATCACCCGACCAGACCGTACTCCGTGTCGTCATCCTCCTCCTCTTCTTCCTCTTCCGGAAGATTCTCGGTCCACTCACCATCCACAAAGAATAGCATGTCCGTAGGCATATCCATGAACTCCGCCTCGAACTCCACACCATCTTCATCAGATACGTAAACCGACCAGGTCCCTCCACACCCATTGGCACAATCGGAGTCCAGGATCTCGAGGGCCTCCTCCAGTTCCGGAGTGAGCTCGAGTCTACCAATGTCAAAGTTAACGAAGTTGGCCTTGACGATACCGTCCTTGTTCTTCTTCATTCCTTCCTCCTTTGCCTTGTTAGTATACCATTGGTGGGTTTAGATGCACGGGTCCTAAGCCACTTCCTCCAGTTCGTCCATGAACTCATCAATGTTGACCGACTGGGAGGGGTCAGAATCAGAGAGGAAGAACTTTTCGAACTGTTCACGAGTTCCCTGAAGGAACAGGGTGGTCTCATCCCATTCCAGACTAAAGGTCTTCTCGACCACAGTCAGACCGAATTCCTGGATGAATTCAATCATCTCGGAGAGAGTCATGAAGGAATCGTCATTGTGAAAGGTCTTGAACTGGAACATCTTACCTCCTTGCCTGGTTAGTATATCACGGTTCAGAACCCCCGCACGGGACTTACTCCAGGGAGGCCAGGGCCTCATCCAGGGTGGAGAATCCGACCGGGAGCTCCTCGACCTGGGCCACCTCCTGCACGGGCTCCGCCTCGACCTTGGCCTTCCGAGGCCGCTTGAGGACTGCCTCGGGCAGGGCCAGCTCAGCCACCTTCAGGGCCCGCTTGGCGGCATGTCCGATGGCAATTCGGCTGCCTCGGTCCAGGCCTTCCGCCTCGACCTTCATCAGCATCTTGGAGCCCCACTGGAAGGGGGAGGCCGTGAACGGGGTCTCACCCACCGTTCCGAACACCGTGAGCTTGCCGTCGACCTGGGAAACCTCGATCACCTTGACGTTCTTGCTGGCCATGATTGCCTCCTTGGTTGGCATGGTTAGTATACCACTGTTTGAATTGCCCGCACGGGATCAGCCTCGATACCGCCATTCGGCCTGTGCCTGGGCTGTGAGGCGCTGGAGGCACCGACGGGCCTCAGGCTCCTGGCTGAGGGTCCAGAGCAGGCACTTGATGAACTCCCGTGCCGCAGGGGTGGCCTGGTCCCGCTCAGTGTTAGGCTCCCAGTTCTGGAGCAGGCTGTTGATGTCGTGCCCCGCCCAGTCAACCACCGTGTCCGCGAGCTGATTGAGGTCATTGCTGTCCATGATTCCTCCTTTGCTTGGTTATTCTATCACGGTCTGCAATGCCCGCACGGGTCTTAGTCGTGGGATCCGAAGCAGGTGACCCCGTGGTCGGGGCAGTTGAAGGAGTCCTCGCACATGCAGGGTCGACCGGACGCCTTCGGGCAGCACTTGCGGCCGGCAATGGCCTGGACCGTGAGGTATGCCGCGGAGGACCACTGCTGGGGGGTGGGCTTGTAGCCGCCTGCAAGCCGCGCACGGACACGGTCGTTGAACTCTGCCGAGGGGACACCGAAGAGACCCGCGCGGGTCATGTGAGAGCGGTAGGTCTCGCGGTAGTGCTCGATGGGAAGTGCCTTTGCCATTCTGCCTCCTTTGCGCTGTTAGTATACCACAGTCTGCAATGCCCGCACGGGTGCTCAGAGGGCTTTGTCTGCGTGCGCTCGTGGTCGATAGTTACTACCATGGCCAACGACGACATCGACACCGACTCACTGCGGGGCGTCATCCGGCGGATCATCCGAACCGAGGACGACCTGGAACCCAACATCTGGCGCGGACGAAAGCTGAAGCGCGACGTCCGGGCGGCGCTGATGACGATCGCGCAAGATGTCTGGGACGACATGGAGAAGGGACGCGCGAAGCTCCTGGATGTGACGCTAACTGGGTCGTGCGCGGGATATCGCTGGTCACCGTCGTCAGACGTCGACGTCCATCTGATCGTGCAGTACTCCGACGTGGACGAATACGAGGATCTGGTGGGATCCTACTTCAAGGCACGCACCGCGCTGTGGGATAAGGAGCACGACGTCACGCTATTCGGGCACCCAGTCGAGGTCTACGTCCAGGACGTCGACGAGGTGCAGTGGTTCAGTGGTGTCTACTCTCTGATGCATGACAAGTGGCTCGCCCAGCCCATCCCACCTGACGTCCTCGGGGACGATGTCGACTATCGCGCAGCTGAGCGTAAAGCTCGGACCTACGCGAGAGATATCCAACGCGCGGTAGCTGCTCTACGCGCGCACCCCGGGGAGCAAGAGATATCTCGCGTGAAGAAGCTGAAGGCGCGCGTGAGACAGCTTAGACGCAGCGGACTGGAGAGGGAGGGGGAGCTCTCCATCGAGAACCTCGCGTTCAAAGGCCTGCGTAAGATCGGGGCGCTCGATATCTTACACGCAGAGATGCTGGGAGCGTACGATATCTCACGCTCTCTAGGCTAGAATCAACCACCGAAGACGCTGATGACTCCGCTGCCCTTCGTGCCGGACTTGACCGCGTCCTTGACCGCGCTGATGTGCTTGCAGGGCTTGTTGAATGTGCGGAATCCGGTGCAGGTGCACTCCCATTCCCGTCGGGATCCCTTGAACTGCCACACCTCGTAGACCGTCACCCCATCAGAACCTGCCACTGTGCCGCCTGCCGTGGGTTCGCTGAACGCCATGTCGCATGCCTCCTGTGGTTCTATCGTATCACTCACTCCCCCTCCTGCACGAGGAACACATTGCTCTCGTCGTACCAAGACAACCCACCGTCCTTGTAGCTGAGGACGAGCACCTCACCTCGTCGGGGTGACGTGAGGATACCTGTTGAGATGTGGGTTGAGCCACCCAGCACATTCGGTCTATAGTCAATAACAGAGCCCCACTCAACCTCAATCTCGTCATACATGAAGCCGCGTCGCACCCGAGTCCTGACGAGCTCGCCCTTCTCCACGTCAGCGCTTGGCAGGGATCAGCGAGTGGAAGCCGGTTGGGTAGTAACGCATCTCCCCTTCCACGATCACGGCATAGTGCTTGAACGTTGGATGACGTGCGTTTAGCTCTCGCGCTGGAACACCAGTACCGCGGTAGACCCCTTCTGCACAGACATTCCCGCTCTGATCTAGAACTCTAACAGTGTCACCATCGTTGAACAACATACTCATGCTCCTACTATACAGCGTGCGGCTGACGTGTACCACGACGCCGGCGCACTTCGTTCTCTGGGAGATAGACAGACAGTGTGTCTCCCTTCTGCGTCCCCCTCAGCCACACGCGTCCACCAGGCTGGATCACGCGCTCCGTCACTCTGAAGTAGATCACCTCTGTCCCTAGCACCCAAGCACCCACATCTCCAACCTCGAACTCTCCACCTGCTGGGAGCAGTTGCTGGTCGATGGGATCAGCAGCTTCAACGACGGGTGCTTCAACCTGCACCTTCCTGGGACGGCCACGCTTACGCTTCACTTCTTCCATCACTGCTCCTTCTTTGAGGGACCGCGGATCTTGATCTTGCTGTAGTCCACAGGGCGCATCTGGCTCTTCCCAGACTGAACGATGTCGATGACGACTTGCTTCCACTCTGGATGGACGTACGGGGCTGAGACGATGTAACACATCTCGCTGTCGACGTAGCGAAGCTCACCGATCGGGTGCTTGCTGTCAGTCAGCTCAGCCAACGCACCCTTGAAGAGGGTCTTTGCCCAACTGAGATCGGCGTCGAAGATGGGCTGTCCCTCCTCAGCCGCGCGAATGATGCTTCTGAAGCGCTTGTCCTGACCAGGACGCTCAGCCCACCAACGGGAGTGACGTCCTTCGGCAAGCTGCTTCAGGTCCCCCACGACTTGCCGTTCCTCTGCTGTGAGATGTCGGGCTGCTCCCGCATTGAGCTTCGCCTTGATCTCCTCGAAGCGCTGCATCTTCCAGTCAGGGATGCCGTAGCCGCTGCGCACCGTCTCAGCGAACTTCCTCAGCCACGCCCCGTCAACCTCCGACTTCGGGATCAGCTCCTCTGCTGCTGAGGCGAGGAGCGCGATGGGCATCCAGTCACGGGCCAGGAACTCCTCGAGGATCGTGATACCTCGTCCTCTGGGCATCTGGCGAGATGATACAGTATCATGAACAAAGCGTCCCGCCCATGTATCACCGAAGCCCAGAGCCAACAGCTTCGTGTCCAGCGCCTCGACGTCGTCCCAGCTGATCTCAGCCACCGTGGACTTCCTCGAGGAGGAGGAGCTGCTGCTGACGGTAACCGTCGAGCTTCACCTGATACTGCTTGATCGTCTCCGCCACCTCAGAGATCTTCTTGCTGAATTGGGCGGCCTTCTCCATGTTCAGCTTGTTTGCCTCACCCCAACCGCCAGGCTTCACTTCACGAACGGTGAGCCCCTCACGACGGATGACATCCGTCCAGACCGTGATCATCGTCGCGTACTTCGCCCAACCAACGTTAGCTGCGTCGAGCTCCGTCCGTGCGCAGACGAAGCCCAGATCCCACCGCTCGTAGTAGGACTTCCCGCGGTAGCTGATCTCCCAGACTCGATCGATCTTCCATTGCGCCTCGTAGAAGCCGTGGACAGCCCGGAACGCGTCGTTGAGGGTGTTTGAGCGGCGACTGATTGCATTCTCACGGCGCGCGGGCCAGCGGGCCTCGACGTAGTTCCGATTGGCCTGCGCAAGCCCCGTCTCCCAGATCTTCACCGGGTCCGCGAGGTGCCTGGTCTTCTTGTTGAGCACCGTGTCGACGAGGGCGTCGACTTCCGTCAGGGTCATGGTCGCCGAGGGCGAGGTCCGATTAGCCATTGTTGCCTCCTTACCTGCTTATTGTACCACATCGAACCCCGCCCACACGGGCTGTCTACACTGGGTTTCGCTTCTTGCGGTGGTATTCTTTGAGGGCCTCAGATCTCTTCTTCTTCACTTCTTCACTGTGGGTAGTGCCTCTGAGTGGGCTGGGTAGACCCTTTCTATGCTTAGTGCGTGCATCAACGACATGTTGAGGTTGCTTCTTGCCCTTTGTTGACTGACTAATCAGTTTACGCTGTTCATCAGACATTGCCCAGCCATTTGCTCGACGCGCTTCCCACATCTTCTTGTTCATCTCGACCCGTCGTTGACGAGCCTGCTCTGCCTGTTCTGCAGAGAGCGTGTTCCCACCGGATGCACCTTTCGAAACATTCAGAAGATTTGACCAATCAGCAACATCCAGTATCTGTTGCTCACGGAGACGTATCGTCTCTTTACCACATTCTTCGATGATCACCAGCTCAAATGAGGCAGCGCCGTACTTGTTCCATGCTGCCTGAAGGTGTGGGTTGACGTGTGTTCCGGCAATCAGATGGAGTTCATGCTCTCTCCACCGCTTCTCAATCCGACAGGAACTGCCGATGTAGACCTTTCCTGTCGGATTGCAGCGAATTTGATAGATGCCGGATGTCACAACGTATAACTATCACATCGTCTGACCAATCATCTTGAAGCCCGACTCAGTGATTGCCATGATCTGCTTCATGCCCGAACTGCCAAAGCGGTTTTTAGTCGTTTCCAGGATTCGGCAACCAGCAAGATCGGGATCCTTACGTTCGACAGAAAGATGCAGCATTGTGTCCACCATATGCTTTAGAGTGTTAGATCCAGCGAAAGAACCCGACTTGGTGACCTGTCCGATCACGACCGGATTGGTGTAGTTGGCCTTCGCCCAATCCGTGAACAAGGCCAGAGCACGTTCCGCAGACTTGGAGTTGGTCTGCCCGTCCGGGTAGTGTCCGTCGTCCATGCACTGGAGGGAGTCGATGAACAGGAAGAACGGCTTGCCCTTGCACTTCGGGGTGTTGCGGAGGGCATCGCACTTCTTGAGGAGGGTCGGAACGTGGATCTCTCCGCCCACCTTGAAGGCCCCGAGGAGTCCGAGCCGATCCGCGGTCATCTTGACCTGGAGGAGGGATTCCTCACCCGTGTTGAAGACCACCGTGTTTCCAGCACGGGCCAGCTGATCGGCCAGGGTCAGGGTCATCGTGGTCTTTCCGGCACCAGCCTCACCCGTGAACAGGGTGACTGCGGACGGGGTGAAACCTTCCCCACCCAGGGCGGAGTCGATGTAGTCCACACCCGAGGCGAGCTTGTTGCGGAGGCCCTCCGGAACCACGATGTCCTGGAGAGAGGTGCCCCACTCGAAACCGTCCTGAACCTTGATACGCATGATTGAGTCTCCTTGGTTGGCTTGGTTATTCTACCACTGTTTGGTCGACCCGCACGGGTCTCACCAGGTGACGAGGACCACGATTTCCCCGTCGTGGTCGTTCTGGACGAACTCCTCGTCGTCGTAGTACTCATCGAAGTTGTCGATCGTATCCTCCGATGCACCATCCTCTTCCATGGAGGCGACCATCCGCTCGTTGAGAGAGGCACCCCACGAACCCCGAGAGACCTGGACGATGTCGACCGGGCTCTCACGCTCCGAGTCGAGCATCATCACCTGCATGTCCTGGGGGAGTGCCTTGAGGCTTTCGATCAGTTCTGCGACGGTCATGTTGGCTCCTTGGTTGGCTTGGTTATTCTACCACGGTTCGGTACCGTTGCACGGGTCAGCGGTGCCACTGGTCCTGAGGAATGTCATTCCCTTGACTGTCCGTGCAGGTCAGAGTGCCGTCCGCGTCCAGAATGTAGTCATACTCCTCGCCGCCCGGAAGCTGGGTCCGTCGAGCATGGGGCCACGACTCATCGAAGTATTCGACCTCGGTCAGGTCCGAGCTGTAGATGGAACGGATGCCGCCCTTGATGATGCCTGCAGTCACCATGGTCTTGATGTCTTCAGGGTTCATCTTCAGAAGGAACGAGCCCACACCGCTGGGATAGCCGTCGTAGTGGCAGTAGACACCGAGGTAACTGCCGTCATCCTGAATGTAACCGATCACGCTACGAGTTGCCATTCTATCCTCCTTGGCTGGGTTAGTATGGTGGTCGTTGTGGCCACGACGCCACTATACCACGGCGGCGACGACCTGCACGGGTCAGCCGTTGAAGGTGCTGAGGACGTCCTCGACGGAATTGCCGCTCCAAACCTCGGACCACTCGGTCACCTCACCCTCCGCCGTGCAGGGGAAGACCAGGGTCTCGTCGATGCGGGTGAAGCCCTGACCACGGTGCACCTCCGAGACCAGGAAGTGCTGTCCGCTGCCGTTCTGGACGACCGCATTGCGACCGGAGCCATCGGGGAAGGTGGTGGACTGGGTGGGTCGGGTGATGATGAGAGCCATGATTGCCTCCTTGGTTGGCGTGGTTAGTATGGTGTTCGTTGTTTACAACGACACTATATCACTCGCTCGAGTCTTCGCACGGGTCGTCGAGTCGATCGACCAGCTTCGCTGCCTTGCATCCGATCACACGGATGCCGACCGGGCAGGTCACAGTCAGTGCCTCGTAGGCCTCGTCCACTGCGATCACCATGCCCATCAGGGTCTCCCCCAGGTGGATGTCACGGAAGCGGACCATGTCCCCCTCCTGCCAGCGCCACTTGGTCCGCTTCTGCTCGCGGAACTGCTCGCGCATCTTGGATGCTGCCACGCCGTCAGTCATCTGGAGCTTGGGTTTCCCCAGGCCCTTGATGCCCTCCTGCCTGGCGACCTGACGAGCGGCCTGTCGGACCGCGGGAGGAACCTTGAGTTTGTTGGAGCGTCGCATGGTCTCATTCTACCTCAGTGCGCGCACCACGCACGGGTTAGGGGAGCTGAGCCTTCAACTTCTCTTGCAGCTTGACCATCGCGCCGTGCGACAGGTCGTCTGGGATCCAGTCCTCGGTGACATGCGCAACGTACAGGTCGTAGTATCGCCCCCGTCCTGGGCGGACCGCTTCGATGTAGGGGATCATTCTATGAAGCAATTCAAGGTCTTGGACGGGCCGAGCACCCTGGACAGCAGTGTAGTAGCCTGTGGCGGTGACGATGTAGAGCTGGCATAAACGCATGCAATCATTGTACAATGTAGCCAGCCCCGTGTTAAACAGCTGCCAGCTGCTCTGTGTTCGCTTTTATTGCGCGAGATGGGTTACCTACCAAGCAACCCACACAGAAGTCACCGTCAGCTTCTGAGGTGGATCCGTGTGAATTGTGGGAACCGCTTGAAGGGAAGGTGCCCCGCTCTGGGCCTCGAGCGCCCTGCCAACCAAGGAGTGGAGCTGCCGGAGCGGGGCGGACAGCAGCTTCCACAGGAACCTCACTTCTTCTTGGTCACGTCCGAGTTGCTGATGGCCTTGACCAGGGTGGGGCCAATCAGCTTGTGGAGCGTGCGGATGTTACCAACCTGGTTGGTCTCCATCACCTTGTTGAAGAAGCTGACCATCATCTCACCGGAGATTCCCTCGAGGAGCTCCTGGATGATCTTCGCATCGTCCACCGACCAGGTATTCCCCTTGCAGTGGTCGAGGAGCTTCTCCAGGAGGGCATTCTGCTTGTCAGCGTTGAGCTTCAGCACCTTGCCCTTGAGCTTCTTCCAGTTCTTGAGGAGGTCCTCCGCCGAGATGACCGAGTCGTAGTTCTTGACGAAGTCGCGGAGCTTGAGGGCGGATTCCACACCCACGAATCCGAGGCACACGGGGTAGAACCCGTCCGGGATGTTGCCAGCCACGTCAGCCGGAGCCATCCGCGCCGCCTTCAGGGAGCGATCGAGTCGATCCCAGGACCGCTGGGAGGGGTAGACCCGTCCGGGCTCCATCTGACCCTTGTGACGGAGCTCACCGGGGTGCTGACGGATGAAGTCGATGATGACCGAATCCACGCCGGCGGAACCTGCCCAGTTGAGCCAGTCCTCATTGGTGGGCTCGAGGTCGATCGTCCAGAACCGGTCGGCCTGTGCGGGGTCCAGCTCGTTGACCGAGTACTCAGCCGAGGCATTGACCGCAGCGTAGATTCGGGTCTCCGGGTGGAGCTTCCAACCGTTCAGCTCACGGTCCAGGGTGATCTGCATGGCCGTGTTCAGCACCTCGGGAGTTCCACGGTTGAACTCGTCCAGGAGGACCACCTTCGGAGCCTTGCAGGCAGACATGTACCAGTCCGGCGGACAGAACCGGGTGACTCCGTCGACGAGCTCCGGAAGGCCGAGGAGGTCGCCTTCCGTCATCTGGCTGAGACGGCGGTCGATCAGTTCAAGGCCGAGCCGCTCCGCGATCTGAGCGAAGATCTGGGACTTGCCGATGCCGTGGGGGCCACGGACCATGATCGAGATGTCGGCGGGAAGAACGGGGATGGTGTTGATGACGGTCTTGATGTCCATGAGAGTCTCCTTGGTTCCTTGGTTGGCTTGGTTATTCTACCACTACTCGTTGCGCCCGCACGGGACCGTCGCCACGTGCATGAGGCCCTCGATGAAGTCGAAGCGGAGTCGACCCTGCCCCTCGAGGAGGCAGCAGGCGGACATGATCTCCAGCTGGGTGGGCTGACGACCCACCGCCGCGCCATCTGCCTCGCGCATGATCTCGACCAGGTGATCGAAGCGCATGGGCCCTTCGCCACGGACGCCGAACATGAGGAAGACGTCCACGGCGCGGAGGATACACTCCATCTGTGCTTCCGTGAGAGGGGTGATACCGTCCTGAACGAGAGTGTGCATCTTAGCTCCTTACGCCTCCATCATACCACATCCCGCTTTTGTCGCACGGGACCGATAAACCTCCCTCGAGCTCAGTATACTTACTGCAGAAGGAGGACAACATGACACGCATCCAGACAGCAGCGGCAATTCTCGCCACTGCTCTTCTCGCCGGCTGCGCTGACAAGGCTGAGGAGACCGCTCCCGCCGCCGAGCCAGCTGCCGCCGTCGAGGCTGCCCCAGCACCCGCTGCTGCAGCACCTGTTGCGACTGAGACCACCGCTGCTGACGCCGCTGCCGCACCTGCGACAACCGACGCCACAGTGACCCCAGCCACAACCACCACATCAACTGCCAAGTGAGTTGATACCCAAGGGGCCCAGGCGGTTCAAGCCGCCTGGGCCTTCTTGTTCGGATCCTTGTCCATCTTGACGACGATGTCTCCGTTGTGGGCACTGAAGAGGAGCTTCGTGTCCGGGACAAGGAGCCAGGCCCGCTTGATCGGACTGGGACCGGGGTCCTCCGCCTCACCGTCAGTGCAGATGATGACTCCGTCGTAGTCATTCCGGTGCTTCTTGACGAACTCATTGACCGCAATGAAGGAAGTTCCACCGGATCGGAAGCGGACGGGCGGCTTCTTCTGCCCCTTCTTCCACTCGAACATGTTCGCTTCGTCCACAGTGTAGTCGAACGGAAGGAACGTGAAGGATACCCGCTTGGCCATTCCTCCAAGGACCGCATAGATCCGCTCAAGGTCCGAATCACCGACCGAGCCGGACATATCCACCGCGACCAGGACATGTGCCGTGTGGCTCCGCTGAGTACCGGGGTGGATGTAGGGGTACTTCCGGTTCAGCTTGCGGAGAGTGGAGGACTTGTTCAGCCGCTGCGAGGTTCCGACGAAGTTCTGAAGGACTCGCTTCCAATCGACCGAATCCTCGACCAACTTCCGGAGGGTCTCTCGCATCTCCGCCGAAACGGAACCCCACTGGCCGTTCCGATCGCACTGCTTGACCGCCTTGCCGACCGCCTCCTTGATCTTGCCGTTGATGACTGCCTTCTCCTCGTCAGACATCTCACCCCAGCCCTCGTGCTCATCCATTCCGAAGCCGCCTTCCCCCTCACCTTCCCCGCCACCGTCAGCCAGCTCCGGCATCTCTTCCAGGAGGTAGCTGAAGTACCAGTCAGCCGACTTACCGACCGGGGCATTCTTGATGAGGTCGGACAGCTTCTGAGCCCGGAGGAGCTGCATCGGATCCGTGACGTGGTCCAGCTTGAGCGGATGCCCAGGAATCAGACCGCACTTGGGAAGCTCATCGTAGGGGATGATGCTGTTGATGGCGAGGTCCGTGGCCATGTTGTGGACGTTGTGGGGCTCCATCCGACGGGTGGTGCAGTGCTGGAAGATGAGGTGGTAGCACTCATGCTTCAGCAGCCCGATCATCTCCATACCGGGCATGGAGGCGCAGAACTTCGGATTCCAGTAGAGGTAGAGGTCTCCGTCGCGGGAGGTGACACCCGCCGTGGAGATCTTCTCGTCCCGGATCTTGGTGATGTTCCGCATGACCTCCGCGAAGAAGGGCTCCGTGAGGAGGAGTCGGATGCAGTAGGAGTCCAGGCTGAAGGCCTCGACCTCAGCGTCCGTCGCAGTGTTGTAGCCAGGAATGCCCGTATCAGTCGTCTTGTTAGCCATCGTTGCCTCCACGCTCACAGTATACCACAGTCTAGGCTGCCCGCACGGGCACGATGTCGTAACCGCCGAGGATCTTCTGGAGCTCCACCTTCACCCCCAGCATCTTGCCTATCGCCTTCCCAGTCTCGGTCAACTCCTCGTCCGTGAGGACGTGAGTGTCCGGCCAGTCGATCTCGAGCAGGGCGTCACCGCTGGGAACGGGGTTGAAGCCGATCTCGAATCCCTTCTCAGCTGCGATAGGGCCCAGGACGATGTCCGCCACGCCCATGACGGTGAGGGACGACGGACGATGTGGGTTTTTCATGCTGCCTCCTTGCGGATTCGTGCCATCGGAACAGCGTGAAGTGCTCCGTCGATCTTGATCTGAGGGGTGAGCCAGAAGCTGCCTTCCGTGTAGTTGTCCAGGTCATCCAGGTGGGAGCGGCTGAAGACCTGCTCTTCCTTGTAGACCGATCCCCGATGGGTGGTCTTACCGAAGCTGACGAGCAGTGCCAGTTCCACTTCCTGCTTAGAGTGCTCATCCCATCGGGGTCGAAAGTAACTGACAAGGTCACCCGGGTTGGGAGAACCCGCAATCTTCCAGTCCCCATCGAACTCCCTGATCACTTCCGCGCGGAGCCGGAGGCGAGGGTCACCGAGGAGGTGGGTGTGCTCATTGGGGAAGCATCCGAATGCCCGCCCCACCTTCTGACGGGACCAGAGGAGCTCCGCTGGGGACTTCGAGCCCGGAGACGTGATCCAGTTTGCCGTGGAGTGATTCAGCTTCGCCCAGTAGGCGACAGTTTCCAGGACATCCCCCTGCTTGATGCCGGGATTCTGGATGATCAGCTGACAGGCCTTCGCCACAGCAGCTCCGCCGCGGCCACCAGGCACCTTGTAACCGTTGACGATCTCAGCAGGCTTCTTTGCCATGATTGCCTCCTTGGTTGGCTGGGCCAGTATACCACAGTCTAGGCTCCCTGCACGGGTGCAGCACTGACCACAACGCTTGATCTCCTGATGGTGTCCTCGTGGTACTCGGTGATCTTGCCGTCCGCCTTAAGGAACTTGCAGTTCCAAGCCGTCTTTGTCCGATTCACCTCGAGGATCAGGAACGGCTTCCCTGAACCATCGGACCACTGACGAACTTGGCCAGGCTCAACCCGCATCGGCGCGTTCCGCGAAGCTGACGGGCACGAAGTAGCCGATCCGGTCCGGAATTGTCCCTGTGTTCCCACCCCAGGTGACAGTCGAGACCCAGGTGTGTTCCTTGCGGTCGAAGTGTCGACCGATCACGAGGACATGCGTGCCCTCCCTGCATGGGGCAGTGCCCCAAACCGCGCCTGGGTGGGTGGGACTCCAGATGTCCCCGACCCGTGGGATCCGACCGTATGCCATGATTCCTCCTTTGCCGGGTTAGTATACCACAGTCTAGGCTGCACGCACGGGCTTAGAAGGCGTCCTCGTCCAGGAGATCGCCCGCCTCTTCCTCATCCTCTTCCTCAGCCATCAGCTCACGGGCGGAGTCCTCCATCGTGCACATCGACCGACCCATGTAACCGTGGTCCTCGTCCAGGGCCGTACGGATGTGCCCGTACCAGTAGCCTCGAGCCCGCTCACGCTCAGTGTCCGTGCCCTCGTACCGCATGAGGTCCATCGCCTCCTGGACCAGGTCGATGATCTCCTCCTTGATCTCCAGAATTCGCTCACCCGCTTGGAACCGGCTCATCTTGCCTCCCTTGTTGGTGCCACCATTCTACCACATCGCGCTCATCTTGCACGGGTTCGATGTTGTCGATCGCGCGGATCCAGCCCGTCTCTCGGCCCACAGCGAACATCTTGATGAAGAGCTGGTTCAACTGGGGCTGCATGTAGGTGTCGGTGATGATGCCCATGTCACCCGTCCCCAGGTCTCTGACCAGGTCACCCTTCTTCATTGGACGCCTTCACGAATCCGCCGGGCACCCAGAGCGTCATGCCCTGGACGAGGACCTCGACGTGGACCCGTTTGGCCGCGTGGTCGAGGATG
>Ga0114968_10001419_pt1 | contig 18396 bp, 17 predicted proteins | sample M_130807_EF_Meta_FD_87020 | JGI IMG/M metagenome (GOLD analysis project Ga0114968, IMG submission 87020) | Freshwater microbial communities from Lake Montjoie, Canada to study carbon cycling - M_130807_EF_MetaG | ecosystem: Environmental > Aquatic > Freshwater > Lake | place: Lake Montjoie...
ACCTAATTTTTTTTTATAAATAACAGGATAATCTTCATAAGAAATCTTAAAAATTTCTTTTTTCCATTTACCGTGATTTTTTACTTCTTATCCTTTTCTCTTTTTTCTATTTTTTGTTGTTCTATTTTTTTTTTTTTTTTTTCTAAATGTTTTTCTTCTAAATGTTTTTCTTCTAAATGTTTTTGGCATAAAATATATATATAACATATTATAAAAATTTTGGAATATAAATAGTGGCAAAAATACCGCACAATTCTTTAAGTTGTTTTGGGGATTTATTATATTAACTTTATTTTTTTTTCCAAAAGTATTTTGGGATTTTCAAAAATGGACAAAAAAAATGTCCAAAAATGAAAAGGGTCGAAAGACTTTGGTAAAATACATGTTTTGTGACTGAAATGTAAAATTAGCGTGTGGTTACCAAAAAAATAATTATTAGTTTATTACGATATTTTTTTTTAAAATACTTAAATTTTTTTCTCAATGGAAATAAATGGAAACTTTAGGAAATGATTTTGTGGCATTTTGTGGCAAAAAAAATGTAGAAAAATATAATTGCGAGTTTTGTAACTATATATGCAGTAAAAAATATAATTGGGAGAAACATCTGACTACAGCAAGACACCTTAAGGAAGCCGATGGAAATAATTTGGAAATAAAAAGTGGCAAAAAATGGCAAAAAGAGCAAAATTCTAAATTATTTATGTGTGAAAAATGTAATAAAGAATTTCAAACATCTTCTGGATTATGGAAACACAAACAAAAATGTAAAGATACGCCATCAACAGCCAATAATAATAATTCTGATGCTGACGACGATGATGATGACGAGATTGAAAATATTATAACTGATAAAAAACTAATACTTATGCTGATAAATCAAAACAAAGAACTCATGGAAATTGTCAAAAATGGAACCAATAATACTATCAACAACAATAATAATATAAATTCCCATAACAAAACCTTCAATTTACAAGTATTTTTAAATGAGACGTGCAAAGATGCTATGAACATTAGCGATTTTGTTGAATCTGTAAAATTGCAAGTATCTGACCTAGAAAATGTTGGAAAAGTTGGTTATATTGAAGGAATTTCCAATATAATCATTAAAAATTTAAATGCTTTGGATGTTACTAAACGACCAGTTCATTGTACTGACAAAAAGAGGGAGGTCATGTATGTAAAAGATGAAAATACATGGGAAAAAGATGATGAAGCTAATAAAAAAATGCGCAAAGCCATAAGAATGATTGCTCACAAAAATATTTGTATGTTCAAAGCATTCAGAGAGAAATATCCAGATTGTGAAGAATACGACTCAAAAAAAAATAGTCAATACAATACAATTGTTTATGAGGCAATGGGAGGAAAAGGAGATAATGATTATGAAAAAGATACCAAAATCATTAAGAAAATTGCAAAAGTTGTCGGGATTGAGAAAAGTTAAATTATTATATATACATATTTATATACGTAGATATAATGAAATATACAAATTTATTTTATTTAGCTATTTTTTTAATTTTGATAATATTTGTAACTTCATATTTTAAATCTTATTATCGTGAAGGTCTTGTAACAATTGACCCAAGTATTGTTAATTCAAATATACCAGATGGTAAAGGATTAAGTAAAGAATATGTTTTATCTAGTTTAAAAAATTTAGCTGATAATATTTCAAATACGACTATTACAAAAATAAATATTGTAGGTAATGATAATAATTATGGCGTTCCCGCAGGAACCCCTAATCCTGCAGTTGTATCATTAAATGGAAGACCAATGGGAACAATTGATGAGATTATAAAACAATTAACATTTACTACTTTATTATCAGCTTCAACCGTTAAATCTATTGATATTCAGTATAAAACAAAATAAATTTTTGAGTTTTACATAGAATTATATTTACTTATATTATAATGGGTAAAACAAAAAAACAAGCTACTTCATTATTTGGTATAAATGATTGTCATAAACCAAGAAGAAAAAATTTTACATTCAAAATAAAAAATAAATCTATTATGAGTAGTAAAAATAGAAAAATACAAAAAGGATATAATTATAAAACAATTATATTATTTCCACACAATTTAGGTCAAACAAAAACAGGTACTGAAAAAGCCCCAAAATATTTGAAAAAATTTATAAATCGCAAAAAACATATCATCAAAACAGTTAAAAATACAGGCAATTTATTCAAGAATATAAAAGATTTATATAAAGCAAATGAAAAATCTAAAGGTAAAATAGTAAATATTGGAGGTGATCATTCAATGTCAATAGCAACCATAGCGGATACGTTAAATAAATATCCTAATGCTAAAGTAATATATTTTGATGCACATGCTGATATTAATACTTATGAAAGTTCTAATTCTAAACATTATCACGGGATGCCACTAAGTTTTGTAACAGGGATTGACAAAAATGAAAAATTTTCGTTTATTAAAAATAAATTGCCATTTGAAAATTTACTTTACATAGGAGGTAGATGTTGGGATATTTTTGAAAGAAATGAAATTCATAAAGAAAAAATCAAATTTTTAACACCCAACGATATTAATAATCATTTTGAAAGTTCAATGAATAAAATAATGAGTTTTGTTGGAAGTTCACCCGTACATGTTTCATTTGATGTTGATTCGGTTGACCCTAAGTATATTCCTTCAACAGGAACGCCTGTTAAAAATGGAATAGATATGCATAAAGCAATTTCAATTTTAGACAATTTAAATAATAATAGTGAAATTGTCAATATGGATATCACTGAATTGAATATGGATTTGGGAACAAAACGTGATGGTATTAAATCAGGTATAAATACTGAAAAATTGTTTCATAAATTTCTTGATTAAATATCCAAACTCACTGTATTACTAGCTGATTTTTGGCGTCTTCTACTGCGTTTTGGCATATTTATATCTGATTGACCCTGTAATTCTTTTAAATCTTCAATACTAATTGTACTATTTCCATTAGTATTACTGTTTCCGTTACCGTTATTCACAGACTGGGAGGATGAACTTTGTTGAATTGGCGGTTCTTGAATATTGATTGTCTTTGTTTTTAAACCTGATAGAATATCAGAAATATCACTTGGTCCTTTCATCTCTGGTCTTGTTGGACGTCTTGACTTTTCCTGGAAATCAGGCGGACCTGATGGTGTGGCGCCACCACCACGTTGAAAATTTTCCCTCATGTTAATACCATCGTCTACAAAATTACTACGACCTAAGTTCAAGTCGGGTCTACTTGCAAAATTATTATTACCTGGTCTACCCATTGGTGGTGGAACTGCGTTTGGTCCCTGCGTTGCTAAAGGTGGTGGTGGTCCATTTCCTGAACCCATTTGCATTTCAGGGTTCATTACTCCTGACATGAATCCCGAAAAATTTGGACTTGTTTGCGCCATAGAATTTACAGCAGCGTTTTGGAATTGACGCATTAAATCAGGGTTTTGACGCAAAATATCGTCCATGCCAGGCATTGCACTCTTAAACATAGTGTTTGTCAAGTGAACCATCATAGCACTACCCCCCAATTGAAACAACAATTTCAACTCAGGAGCCATGGACGCTCTTGATTTATATTTTTCATATAATTCTGCAAAAATTTCGTCATAGTCATTGATATTTTCATTTACTTGTTCACTCCAACCATCTAATTTAATATCAAAAGGATCAAAACGATTGTTTAAGAATTCAATACCATTAATAGCTGCCATTAGCATATTTCCTTGAAATTTGACAGAGTTTTGTTTACTCTTTTCTTCCATAATGGTTTCATATTCACCCATCATTTCTGCTAAAGAAGACTCCATATTGTATTTCTTTGATAGTTCAACTCCTTTTTTTTCTAATCCTTCCAATTTTCTTAAATACTTGAATTTTTCTCTTAATAATTCTTCTTTGGATAATTGAGGACCAGATGATGATACATTTTTGTCAGGGTTCAAAGGTACATTATTGAATTTACCATAGCCATCCCATGTCTTTCCATCATCTAAATTTTCTGAGGCGGAAGCTCCTAGACCAATACTTGGTTCGTCATTGAACCTAACACTACCTGAAAAATTATTTGATGAAGATGAAGATGAAGTATTATCGTCAAAACCACCATTATTACCACTTGAATTTAGATTAAATATATCTGATTTAGATTTGAATGTCTGAGTTGGTATATCTTCAGCCAATTCATTCAATTCATTTTCTAAATTATTCAAATCATCTAAATCTATTTCACTAGTTGATTTAGTATCTTTAATTCTGTCGTTCATTAGAAGTTCTAGACCGCCACCAAAATTACTTGTTTTGGGTTTTATTTCTTTAAAATGATTGTTGTTGTCCAAGTCTAATTCAGAAATTTCAATTATATCGTTCATTATTGATTTAATAAGAACATTTAATTTTAAGTAATACGAATTAATATATATATAATTCATAATTCGTATAAAAGTTATTTTACAAATTTTTATGATTTATAAACCACAGCCCTTGTAAAAAACAATCTGATAAATCGTCTTTTTTTTTGTGATTATTAAAAAATGTTATTTGATTATTAAAGCGATGATCTATTGTTAAAATCTCTAAACATTTCGTTATTCCTTGTTTTTTTCTAGATTTATAATCACTCTTTTTATTTTGTTGTTGTTGGTCAAGTGCATTTTTTACTGTTATTTCTTTTAATTTATTTATTGAAGAAACAAATTCAATGTGTTCAGTATTATTGTTCATAATAAAATATTGTGCAATCATCCCTTGTATTGTTTTCATACGATTTGCTATTGGACTTATTTGATTTTCAATCAAAACATAATCTATTTTATCTTCAATCTTAAAAAGTTTATTGAATTTATTTTTTATATTTTTACCGATTGTAATCAAATCAATTTGAGATGCATTTGTAGTCGTGATTTCTTTGAAACATTTATTTGTGATATATTCGTTAATTTTAAATAACAAATCATTTTTCTTACTAGGTTTCTCATAATGAATATTATATTTATCGGCAATATCAATAAGTTTTTGGATTTTTTGTCTATTAATAAAACTGGCTTTAAGTTCAGCTGTTGGTATTTGATAATTTTGTTTTTTTGAATGTTTTAAACAAAAATAAGTATCATTTAATGTGTATTTTGCTGGTTTATTACATTTATCATTTTTTTCACTACATTGACACTTTTGTATTTCATCTTCTTGAGATAAATTAATAACATCCCATTTTGTAATATTGAAATGATTTGAGTTTACTTGTTTTTCAAAAAGACAAAATGCTAAGTTTTTGATACCAACATCTATAGAGAGAATACGGGTACACATATACGTATATACATAAAGACCTATTATTCTTTATGTATTTATTAAGTGTTTTTATTGTTTTATTGTTTGGTGTTTGGATTTTGATAATTAGCTTGTGTAATTACAGGGGCAACCAATCGCGAATTTAATTGTTCTCTAGATAAATAAGGGTTTTTTAAATCACTGTCTGAATAGCCATATCCAGGAATATTTGAATCATAAATATTTTTAAAGCTATACGGTACATTACTGGAAGGAGTAGTATTAGTTTGTGTATGAGGATCTAACCCTAAATCATAACACGATTCCATAGAATTGTATTTCATTATTTGTAATCCGTTACGTTGTAAATATTGACGATAAGACCAATTTGATTGAATATTTTCCTGTTTCTGTATACGTTCATTAACAACAGCATCTGGTTGCCATGATGCATAATTGCGCCCATCTGCCATTATTGGAGGAAAATTAAAATGAACATTATTTGAACCTGAATAACAAACTGCCCAGGACATATTATCTTATAATATAATTATATTATTATAAGATATAATTTATTCACTATTAAGTAATTTTAGTAATTCTGGTTTTTTTAATTTTGAAGAATCAGATACTAGACCTTTTTCTAAAACAATGGATTTCAACTTGTTTAATGATAATCTTTTATAATCAATAACTTCAATATTTTTATTTTCTTCTTCTAAATTTAAAATATTAATTGATTTTACAGTAGAATCTACAATAATAATATTATTTGGATCTTGTGATTTATTAGTTACTTCAGTAATAGTATCATTATCCGATAATTGGTTGAATTCAATATCTTCTAAATCGTCGTCACCACTATCATCACCATCAACATCATCATCATCATCATCATCATGATCATCATCGTTGTCATGTTCCCCATTTTTATTGTAAAAATCGGCGTTGTCTAAATTATCTAAATTTAAAACCTGAATATCGTTTTCATTAATTTCATTTATAGTTATGCTTTTATTGATATCATGTTCATCATCATCAGCACTGTCATCATCATCATCATCTTCATCTTCATCATCGTCATCATCATCATCATCATCATCATCATCATCATTATCTTCATCATCGTCTTTATCACAGCCATCATCATCATCATCCTGATCATCATCATCGCAGTCGGATACATTAATCAATGTATCTTCTAAATGTTTGCTTCCTTGTGAATTATTTAATACAGGAATATTCTGAGATTGGGAAAAATTCATTCCACCATTGACATTCATGTGATTTAAATACCCCTTTATCATATTTGTTTCTTCTGCTAAAGATGAAACAAGACTTAACATTGAAGAAATTTTGTGATTTTGTTCTCTCATTTTATTTTCAAAATAAACAATCAGCAATGCTGTAATTAACAATGTAATGCCAACAAAAATTAATAGTGAAGGGTTAAAAATATCAGATAATAACGACATTATTACAAAGTGTATATATAAATAAATTATTTAATTAACGAATAATAATATTATTTTTGCAAAAATATAGAATGAAATCCTATATTTAATTTATTTTGTATTTCAATATCAATAATTTCATAATTATTCAAATTTATAAGAGTTAGTAAATTTCTATTATATTTTTTGATTTTATCTTCTTCAACATTAAAAAATATCAAATAAGGAATGTTTTTAGTATATATGATATTATGTTCGCCGCAAACATTTTTATTAACAAAAAATAGTTTTTTAATTATTTTCAACCCTTTTGTAATAACAAAACCATTTATTTTTCTGTTTTCATAGTTCCTTAATATGACTTTATCATTAAAACATATAGGGAAATCAAGATTGTAACGCTCTAATTCATTATTTTGATGAACTACTACCTTTTTTGTAATTTTATTTATTTCAATCATCCTATATTTACCTATAATATTTACATTTGTAAAATCCAATTCATCATACTGAGAAATAAATATTTCTATTGTGTTTATATTATTTTTAACATTTGCATAGTGAAATGTGTAAAACCCTTTTTCAAAGCTGTATGTTTCGTATATTTTATTTTTCTTATCATAAACATAAATAAACGTGTATTTTTTTTTATCTAAATAAACAGGCATTTTATTTTGGGTATATTGTGTAAAGTCTATTGAAAGTGGTGAATCAATCAATATCAAAAAATCATTATTGGAAAAAAAATCATGAATAACAGGCAAGTATTTAAATTTAAATACATAATTTTCTATTAGTTGAAAATTTTTATTCAATAATGCGTAATGTACATTATTGTTATAAATTTTATAATCAATTGTTTCAATATTCCCATTTGTATCTGTTTTTGAATGTCCAGAAAAATGGGATAATGAATCAATATTAATTTTTTTTACTGTTTTGATGTCTTTATTTTTAAAATCAATATCTAATAAATATGGGTAATCACGTTCAAATAAAGCATAATTATTACTAGTTTTGTTATCTATACTATTTTCTACGTTTAAAATAGCAGTATTTGCCATACCCAAAACATTTGGAAAATTTATTAATTTATTTAATAGTAAAAATATAATCATCATAAAATTATTATTATGGGGTAATTTACCATATTTTTCTTCGTACAATATTTTGTCTGTTTTGATTAAATGCTTAACATAAGTCAAGTTACCATTTTCAAAAAACACTCCTTGCACTACACCGTCACCCATAAATAAATCATATAGTGAAGTTATTTTATTATCCATATTTACATTAGGTCCAATTAAACCATAAAACCCATTTATTTGTTTAACAATATTTTTTTGTTTAAATGTTAAACCTAGCTTTACTTTTTCATTTACATTGTTTATTTGCAATCCAGTGTCCAGTTTAAAAATATTTAAAAAACTTACAATTGGTATTATATTTGCGACTAAAGATAATATTTTTAATAAAAGTGAAAATGATAATTGCATTTTACTATTTTTATAAATAATTAATATTATTTATATTGATTATTTATTTCATAGATTATTGTTGATGTATAATAGTATTTTCTATTATTTCACTTGGATAATTCATTTCATAAAGCACATTAATGCCACCTTTCACTGTAGATATTCCATTTTTCAATGTATATAAATACTCCAATTTATTATTATGCTTATTGGTATCCATTAAACAGTTTACTATTTTTTCCTCTTTATCCAAATGTTTACATACATCTATAAAATGTGTTGTTAATATTGCATTAACGTTCTTATTTTTAATAATATATTTCATAAAAGCAACTGCGCTAATTGTCGCCTCGTCTGGATTTGTACCTGAATATAATTCATCAAATGCGCAAAAGTGTGTTTCTTTTAATTTAGTATCTTTGTCAATAATGTCTATGATTTCTTTGCATCGGCGAGCCTCTGCTTGAAAAAGACTGTCTCTTCCTGATGTATCAGGAATATTTAAATAACAATGAATATGATCATAAGGGTTCAGTATAGCTGATTCGTAAAAACCACAACCAAATTGTTGTGATACAATGATATTTATTAATGTAGATTTAATAATGGTAGTTTTTCCAGATGCATTTGGTCCTGATATTATAATGTTTTTATTCAATTTAACAGTGTTTTTAACGTGGTTTGCATCTTTTAAACAAGCATAATAACTATTTTTAAAGATATTTTTATTTTTAACATTTTTGACATTTTTAACATTTTTGACCTTGTTGGATTTATTACTACTTTTATTTGTAAATTGAACAAAATTGATTTTGCCCTTTCTAATATTTTCTTGTAATCCTACAATACAATCAACATATCCATTAAACCCAAAAGAGTACATAAATGCATCGTCATAATTTTTATCGTTGTAAATTTCATAAAATGTTTTTAAAATATGACCTATCTCATATAACTTTTTAATATCATATTTAAATTCGCTAACAGCATCCAATTTGCATTTTATCTCATTTAAAACTTGAATTTTTGTATTTAATATTTTATTAAACTCGGTATGACTTTTAAATTGTTCGGCGTGTTTACTATAATTATTCATGGATTCAATTGTATAAATCAAATATTGTTTAAAATCATTAAAATAATTGTGTATTTTTTTCATATTATTATGAAATCTATAACAAACTAATACATTTTGATATATGGAAAATACATAAAATCCAGCAGACACTATTAAATAAATTTGTTCTTGAAAAGAAACAGAATTAAATCGTGTAAAAAGTTTACCTATGGCATGTTGCGAAACAACAATTTTTAATATATCAATATATTCTTGCATAGTGAGTTTTAACCCTTTCAACCGAATAATAAAAAACGGTATGATAAGAATAATAATAGGTACAAAGAGAGAAATTACAGGAGATGTCATGTTATAAATACTCATAAATTGTAAAAACATTTGAGAATTATTTAAAAATTCCCACATTGACCAATCAATATAGTAATATCTTTCTTTGAAACCAGTATCGTTTTTTATTTCATTCCATATTTCAATTATTTTATTGTATTTATTTTTGTCATCTTGAAATACTACACTTTTTACAGGTATAAACGTTTTTAAAAGTTCTTGATTATCTTTTAAAAAATCTGTATCGGTAGTATAATTTTCTGATACTTGTTTAATTATTTTTTCTGATAAAGGGTTTGTATTTTCAGTAGTATTAAAAAAATAACTGTAAATTGCATTATTGGATGTGTCAATCGTGTTTGTTAATTCTAAATCAGAAACAATATTTTCTTTAATAGATATTTTATTACTATTATAATATATTGGTAATTTAAAATGCTCATTTAAATTCTCTATTTTGCTAATACTCATGATTCTATTATATTTTTGATAGAAATATAATAGAATAATTTTACGAATGAATATAGTTTTATTACTTTATTATTTTTTTATAACATAAATATATAATGAGTGATATTTTGATAGATAACAAAAATTTATATAATTTTGAGGTAAATTTTATTAAATATTTCTCGTTTATTACTAAATTTACGGTTATATTATTCATAGTTGGGTTTTTTCAATCAAAACCTACATATATAATTCAAATTAATTTTATAGTAAAGGTTATATTAGCATTATTTTTAATTTATCGTTTTAATAGTTATAGAAAACATAAAATAGAATTTACTGAACTAGATAGAAAAGTTTGTTACTCTGCTGGTATATACATAATAGTAATTTCATTTGTTGATTTAATTAATCATTATACTGATTATATTAGAAGTAATATTGTTTTGCCTTTTACAGAACCTATTATTCAACGGTTTAAAAACTCTCTAAAAAATTTAAATCTATAGGAATCTCTTTAATTTCACATGCATAATAAGACTCAATTTCTTTAATCTTATTAATATCTCTTCTAGTTATAAAATTAATACCTACACCTTTTCTTCCCCATCTGCCACTTCTACCTATTCTATGTAGATAAGTATGTATGTCTTTTGGTACGTCAAAATTAATAACAATACTTACTTGTTGAATATCTATTCCTCGCGCGGTGACATTAGACGATATTAATACACGCGATTTACCGTTTTTAAACTCTTTAAAAGCACTATCCCTTTCATTTCTTTCCATATTACTATGTATGCGACAAACAGGGAAATTATCGTCTTTCATTGCGTCATATAAATCTGATACCCTTTTGATACTATTACAATAAATAATACATTGTGATACTGAGACATATTGATAAATATGCTTCAACGTATCATATTTTTGTCTATCATCTTCTACTGCTACATAATATTGAGAAATACCTTCTAAGGTTAATTGTTCCGCTTTTACACAAATTTTTACAGGATTACGCATAATTTTATTTATAATTGGATAAATACTATTTGGAAGCGTTGCACTAAATAAAGCTACTTGAATATCAGTATTAAAAGTCTGAAATATATTATACACTTGTTCTTTAAACCCAGTTGATAACATTTCATCTGCTTCATCCAAAATGACTAATTTAATTTTTTTAGATGTAATTCTGTCTCTTCTCATCAAATCATATACTCTTCCTGGGCATCCACAAATAATGTGAGGAATATTTTTATCATTAAAATTATTATATTCTTCATAAGGAGAACCACCGTATACTGTTTGAATTCTTAAACCGTTCATCATACTTCCAATTTGTTCCAATACATTTGCTGTTTGTTTTGCTAATTCTTTTGTAGGTGATAAAATTAAAACTTGTGTAAAATTATCAAGAACATTTACGATAGATAATGCACCAATACCAAAGGCACCTGTTTTACCAGTACCTGATTGCGCTTGAGCAATAATATCTTTACCCATTATGATAGGGCGAATAGTTTTTTTTTGAATTGGACTAGGCCTCTCAAAACCATAACTGTAAATACCTCTTAATATATTGGGATCATTATTAAGTTCATCCCAATTGTTTATTTCATATGAAGAATCAAATATTTCTTCTTCGTTGTTACTAAAATTGTTTACTTTATCATCCTCATTAACCAAAGACATTATATATTATTTATTATATTTTTTTCTATTTAAGTGAATTTAATAAAAATTATAATTATTTTAAAAAAATTGATATAAATATATTAGATATAATAATGTAATAGTATAATTTATAAAACTATGACAAAGTATACATTAGAAGAGTTCAATACTATTACATTCAATGGGTTTAAATTTGATTTTCCGGAAGATACGTTGAAAATCATATCCGAAATATCATTAGAAGTAGGATCACCAAATTATGTAAAAACACCTATTTTTCAAAAGCGTATTAATCCAATAAAATCAGATGTTTCTTTACAACAAAAAGATAAAGCTAATTTAGTTGCTTCAAATATTTTAAACAAAAAAAGACGCAATAATAAATCAATGGAAGTTTTGAATGATGATGACTGGGAAACATTGCGCACTTTTCAAACAACAAAAATTGAGCAAAAGGTTGGATTGGATGCACTAATTGATTTGGTTCGTTCACACTTGAATAAAATGTCGGATAAAAATTATAATGATACAACAAATAAAATTATTGATGTTATTGAAAATATGATGAATGAAGTTGTTGATAACGATAAAATGACAAAACTAGGTGTAGTTATTTTTGAAATAGCGTCTACTAATAGATTTTATTCAAAAATGTACGCTGATCTATACACTGATTTAATAAAAAAATTTCAAATAATGGAAGAAGTGTTTCAAGAAAATTTCAATAACTTTATGAATTTATTTGATAATATTGAATACATTGAGCCAAATGTTGATTACAACAAATTTTGTAAAATTAATAAGGATAATGAGAAAAGAAAATCATTGGCGGCCTTTTTCGTAAATTTAATGAACAATAATATAATTTCAAAAGATAAAATCATTTATATTATTAGGAATTTAATGGATAAAATATATCTTTATATTAATCAAGATAACAAGAAAAACGAAGTGGATGAACTTACCGAGAATATTGCTATTCTATACAAAAAAGAACTATTTAATGGAGATATTCCTTGTGAATTAATTGATAATATGAGTATACCTGCAATAATTGAAAAATTAGCACATAGTAAATCAAAAAATTATTTGAGTTTGAGTAATAAGTCTATATTTAAATTCATGGACTTAATTGAAATGTAAAACAGTTGGCGGAACCCACCAACAAGAATTACAATGATGATCCCAATCAAATGGTTTGTGTAAACCTACCCATTCACCATAATTTCTTAGTTGGGTTTTATGTAAATGAACTATTTTAATTTGTTTGCAAGGATTCAAAGCAGTAAATCCTAAATCACAAAAATTTTTTATTACATGTGATTCAATACCTTCATGATTTTGAACAAAATCAGAATGACTATTTACTATGTTTTCGTTGATGAATTTTGAATTAAAAATATAACAATCATGTGAACCACAATAATAATCAATAAGTGGACTAGACATGTCATATTCATATCTAGTTAAAGCATAAACCTCTGTTTCTTCTTTTAATCTATTTATAAGAGTTTCTTCACATTCTAATAAATAAATATCCGCATTTGTAATCATACAAATTTTGTCTTTTAAATTATCAATTATATATCTAAAAAAATCTGTGTATTTGGGTTGTTTTCCCATTTCAATAATAACAACCTTATCCGAATTATTGGATATAACTTTTAATCTATCTAAACTGTCATTATCATCTACGAATAAATGTATTTTTTCTATGAAAGGACATGATAAATTGTTTAGAAAAGCATTTTCTAATTCAATCGTTCGCGAGTTATCTAATTCAGAAGAATATTTTGAAATATAAAACGTAGATATAATATTTATCATAATGATTATATAATAAATAGTATCTTCAAATGATTTTAACTTATTATAATTGTAATAAATTATAATTCAAAATATTTAAAAAAATAAATTGTATAACAACTAATGTCTAATATACCTTATGAAAATATATCGTTGAATATAGATAATGATAATGAATATTACCAAAATATAAATAACCCTGACGTTGATAGTGATAAAAATGAGCTAGAATATATTTTAAAAGAAATTGATGAATATTCTTTGGATTGCAATTATAATACAGAAACCCAAATACTTGCAAAAACACTACATTATGATACAAATTATACTACAAAACAATTATTAATAATATGCGATTATTATGGATTATTAAAAGAAGTGAAAATAAATAAATTCAAAAAACCTGACATAATATCATTATTATTAGATTTTGAGGAAAATATGAGCAATTCACTAATTGTATATAAAAGAAAACAATTATGGTATTTTATGGAAGAATTAAAAAATGATAAATTTATGAAAAAATACATATTATTATGGTAAATGTAAAATAAGTAAAATAGAAATATAAATATAATTTAATTATTATAAATATATTTATAATATAAGAATGGTTTTGTCAAAAATAAACAGTGATGTTAGTTATCCGGAATTAAAAAGTGTAGACTCTGGTGATTTAAAATTTGAAGCAAGCCTATATCAAATAGAAATTAAAGATGTTGACATTATTATTGCTGTAGGAAACTCTAAAAATACTTTTGAAGAAGCGAATATTTTTTATTTTCCCCTTTATTTAGTTAAAAACAACAACAAGGTTATTCAAATTGGATTATATGAAATAGAGGCAAGTAATTATACAAATTATTTGGATGATTTTAATAATTTGGATGTGGAGAAATTAGATGAACCCTTAATTTATAAATTTGTTACGAAGGATATGTTAGAAAAATTGCGGATGGTACCAGATGTTCCTTTAATAAGGAGAGAAGGAATAGATAAAGAAGAAGGGGAAATTGTTGACAGTGAAGAATTAGAAGATGAAGAAATGGATATAAAATCTAAGAAACGTGAAAAAAACGAAGAATTGAAAATAGAGACATATGAAATCCCAAAAGAAAGACAGGATATTTTTATTTTAACAAAAGGAGTCCCATTACCTCCTTTATTACCGGAAGAAACTTTAAAAAAAGCCAAGGATACACGGGAAAAATATAAAGAATCTTTGTCTGAAAATTGGATTCAAAAATTTATGGAAAATAATAATTATTCAATAACTGATAATGAAGGCGGTGGCGATTGTTTATTTGCTACAATAAGAGATTCTTTTTCAAGTATAGCTCAACAAACCTCTGTAAATAAACTAAGAAACAAGTTGTCAGATGAAGTAACCGACAAGATTTTTATGAATTATAAAGAACAATATGATATGTATAATCAAAATATGATTGAAGAAACGAATAAAATAAAAGAATTAGCAATTGAATATTCTAAAATAAAAGAAAAATTTGATAATAGTTTGGATCGCAATGAAAAAAAATTTTTTGCGGAAGAATCAAAAAAAGTAAAAGAAATACACGATAAAATGATTGAAGAAAAAAAGGTTACTGCCAAAATCATGAGTGAATTTAAATTTATGAAAGGCATAGATACAACAGATAAGTTTAAAAAGAAGGTAAGAAGTTGCGAATTTTGGGCAGAAACATGGGCAATTTCAACACTTGAAAGAATATTAAATATTAAATTTATAATTTTGTCAAGTGAAGCTTATAAATCAGGGGATAATAAAAACGTATTACAATGTGGTCAATTAAATGATGAATATTTAGAAAATAAGGGTATTTTTTATCCTGAATTCTATATTATAGTTGATTACACTGGTTCGCATTATAAATTAATAGGTTACAAGAAGAAACAAATATTCAAGTTTCAGGAAATACCTTATTATGTGAAAAAACTAATTGTAGATAAATGCCTTGAAAAAAATGCAGGTGCTTTTGCACTTATACCAGATTTTCAAAAATTTAAAGCTATGTTACAAAAAAATGTAATTAAAGAAGGACATATGGATTTTCAAGATCTCTCTGAAGCTAAATTGAGAGGTATGTACGATGATAACGTGGTTTTTGTATTTTATACAAAATCAAATGATAAACCTTTACCAGGGAAAGGTTCTGGAGAAACAATACCAGGGGAAAAAATAAAAGAATTTGCAAATTTGGCGACAATTCCACAATGGAGAAAAAAATTGGATGATTTTTGGGTACAACCGTTTACGTTAGACAATCACAAATGGTCTAGTGTAGAACATTATTATCAGGGCTCAAAATTTAAAAAAATGCATCCTGATTTTTATTTGAGTTTTTCTTTGGATTCGGGAACAGAATTATCTAAAAACCCAGACATGGCAAAAGCTGCAGGTAGCAAGAGTGGTAAGTATAAGGGACAGCTTTTAAAACCTATAGAAGTATCAATAGACCCAGATTTTTTTGGTAAGCGAAATAAACAAGAAACATACAATGCTCAATATGCAAAATTTACTCAAAACGAAGACCTTAAAGCTTTGTTATTGGCTACTAAAGATGCAAAATTGAGTCATTACAATAAGGGTTCGCCGCCGGAGGTTTTAGATGATTTGATGATTATTCGCGACAAGATTAGAAGAAATGATTAAATCTTTACACTTTTTCATTTCAACTAGTGAAATATATAAATATAAATTATGCATATTATTTATATTATGAAGTTTGATATATGCAAATATGTTGGATTGTTTCATTTATGTGGAATGATAGCAGAAAATGTTTATGGATTTTTTATTCTAAAGAATATTTTATTTGATAAATTATATATAATTAGTTTCATAGCTATTCCATTTTCTTGGATTGTTTGTAAAGACGAATGTATAATTTCTTACATAATGAAGAAAATGGAAAACCCATATTATATACTTGGCAGTGAACCTGAGAATGTAAAAGATATTAGTAATTTTTTTACAAATGAATATCAATATATTATTTTTTATAACATAAATACATTACTTAGAATATATTCAGTAATTATTGTAATCAAAAGAACTACCAATGTAGATTGTTTTGTATTCATTCCAACCTGCATGTTATATCTATATTATAATTATGATATAACATATAAATTAAATTACAGAAAAAAACTATATCCATATTTTCAAATAATATTATGTTCATATTTATTTACTATATTTTACAAAACTATCTACAATTAAAATGGTAAACTGTATAAAACTAAAACAAACTATTACTATTATTATATATTTGGTTACATAATGTTAATTGTTGTCGTATTTTACATTTATTAATAATATATATATATAAAAATAAATAACTTATTATTATAAGTATAATTTATAATAACAAAAATAATGAAGTTAACAAATAAAAGCAAACAAATTCTCTCTTTTTTTACAAACAATAAATATATTCATCATATAAAACACAACAATGCTACAAATGGTGTTTTACTTAAAATATATTATGATATTTTAAACGCATACAAATATTTACAATCTATTAAAAAAAATAATGTATATGACTATGAAATTACGAAAATTCAGAATTCTTTAGACATTACAAAACCAAACAATTTTAATTATCATAGTTTTCCGCAAGTTATAAGAGAACATATAGATGAATTAAGTTTGTCTGAAATTGCTTATTCTTTTTCTCTCTTTAATCGTAAAATAAAAGTAATATTTGTAGTGGAAGATGCAAATATAGAGTTGAAAATTAATACATATAATAAATATGTTGATTCTATTATTATGTGGTTATATATTTTAAATTTGTATTCATCAAAACAGTGCGCAAATTCCCTTGTGATTTATTTTTATTTTACTAGTTTAGAAAAGAAACTACCAAATTCCAACATTTTTATTTTAGATGAAAAACATGTAAATACTGCTTTTACAACAACATGTCCAAAAGATTCTGAAATTGTTATTTTTAGACATGAAGAATGGTTTAAAGTATTCATTCATGAGACTTTTCATAATTTTGGTCTTGATTTTTCTGATATGAATAATGATAATTGTCACAATTATTTATTAAAGATTTTCAAGGTTAATTCATTGGTTAATTCATATGAAGCTTATACCGAGTTTTGGGCAGAAATAATAAATGCATTATTTTGCAGTTTTTATTCATTAAAAAATACAAATAAAGAATATGATAACCCAGCCAATCAAAGAGAATTTCTCTCTAATGCTGAGTTTTTTATTAATTTTGAAAGATGTTATAGTTTTTTTCAATTAATAAAAGTGCTTGATTTTATGGGTTTATCTTATAGAGATTTATATTTAAATAAACTGGAAAATCAGCTTCTGAGAGAAACATTGTATAAAGAAAATACAAATGTTTTAGCTTATTATGTGATAAAAACAGTATTAATGAATAATTACCCATCTTTCTTGTCATGGTGTGATAAAAATAATCTTTCTTTAATTGCATTTAAAAAAACAATTGCAAATCAACAAAAATTTTGTGAATTTATTGAAAAAAATTATAAGAGTTCTAGTATGTTGGAAAATATTGATAACAGCGAGCTTTTTTTAGAACAATTGAAAAAAAAGAAAAATAATGCAGTAATAACTCAAAAAACGAAGCACTTTTTATTAACTAATTTGAGAATGACAATTTGTGAGTTGGGCTAATTCCATCCACCTTTAGAAAAGGTGGAGCCAAACAACCTTTGAGAAAGGTTGCGCCAAAATACCTTTGAGAAAGGTTGCGCCAAAATACCTTTGAGAAAGGTTGCGCCAAAATACCTTTGAGAAAGGTTGCGCCAAAATACCTTTGAGAAAGGTGGAA
>Ga0114968_10001422_pt1 | contig 18375 bp, 21 predicted proteins | sample M_130807_EF_Meta_FD_87020 | JGI IMG/M metagenome (GOLD analysis project Ga0114968, IMG submission 87020) | Freshwater microbial communities from Lake Montjoie, Canada to study carbon cycling - M_130807_EF_MetaG | ecosystem: Environmental > Aquatic > Freshwater > Lake | place: Lake Montjoie...
AAGATAATTTATTTTTATGTTGCACTTTTGATACTTTTGCAAAATATAATAATAAAACACAATGTTATTATTGTTGAAATTTTTCTTAGATTCCTGTATTCCTTAATGTAATGGTTGTTTTTATTTTTTGTACCCCAGTCTTGAATAAATTCAGGGATTCTAGTTTCTTGGTATTTTTTGTAAGAAATTAGAGTTAACAAAGTAAGTATTAAATCCAATTCGCTATTAAAATTTTTTGAAAATGCGCTAGACAAATTATCATTTGTTTTTATTTGGAAACTTTGCAAATCATTTATTATACTATCACTTGCTGCGGTATTGTAGTATGCAACATTTATAAACCCTGAAATAATTCCTTGAATTCTTAACTCTTCTAGCAACCCCCAAATTTTTTCTCTATTTGTAACAATACTTGCATTTGAAGTTGCTTCTTCTTTTGAAGAAATTAATTGTCTTTCATTTTTTAAATAATAATATGGGTCAAGTTCCCACGCCACTTCGCCATCATCCCAGGATTCTAAAATATATTCTTTTTCAATTTGCGGTTCGTATTTTTTTAGAATAGGTTTTTTTACTTTGTAGTTTGATATTTTTTTTGAAAAACTACATAATGTAATAGTAGTTGCGAAAAACGTTGTTAAATACAGCTTCATTGATATATTTTATAGTTATTAAATATTTAGGTTTCAAAATCAATTTTTATTTTTTCTTGTGTTAATTTTTCAAAAAATGAGTAAATAACATTTATTTTTTTTTCTAGTTTATTTATTCTATGTTCAATGATGTCTTGAGTTGTTGGATTTGAATCAATATCTGCAATGCTTATTTCTGTTGAGTTTAATATTTTTTCATTCTGATAAATATCTTCTGTCAAATCTTCCGCCCATGTTATTCGCTTTTCAGGATTATCATATTTATTAGTATTTTTTTCTATTTTTATAATTTCCAACGCATTTTGATTTTCTCTAGTTTTTTCTGATCGAACTGAAGTCTCCGAACTTTTTATCCAACTTTCTACGTCCTTTTTGTTATAAGTGTTTGTTATTTGTTGCATTTCTAAATTTCTTTCAGCAATTGTCCTTTTTATAATGTCATTTAATTCAGATAGTGGTTCATCTTTTGCATTATCAGTAAAATTTGGTTTTTCTGGAACAGGAATTGTCATTGCTCGAGTAAACTCTTCTTGTTTTTTTGTAAATTCCGTTTCAAACTCGTTTAATTTATTTGCTTGTATCTCTTGAGCTGTAATTAGTGCACCAGTTTCATGTATTACTAATGGTTTAGGTTTGGGTAAATTTTCATTTAAAATATTTACAATTATTGATATAAAGTTTTTATTCATTTCAAGTAAACTTTTATATGTTTCTTTTTCTTTATCATTAAACTGCTTTGCTACTCTCAAAAATAAATTATTTATTAAAGAAACCTCTTCTCGATTTTTATTTACGATTATGTCGTCATCTAGTATAATTTCCCAAAGCATTTGAATATTCTGTTCACTCAAGAAATAATTATGTTTTTCATATGACATCGATATATATAAATAATTTGTTATTTATTTATATACTTTTTTCCACCTTTGAAAAAGTCCACCTTTGAAAAGGTGGAGCCAAAACTAGCGTTATCCACGGGAGCCTGGATTAAAAAGGGTTTAAATAAAGGTTGTTATTGAAAATGGTAAGGGCTTTTAGGGCAGGAGGGATAAGGAATCCGGCTTTGCCGGATTCTGTAGAGCGGGGGTCTAAACTTCGTTAAACCTTGGTTCCCCGCTACTAAAATTGATTTCTTTGTAAATAAATAAATCAAACAAAACCACAAATGTCACTCTTTCAAAGTCTTCCAATGGATATTGTCAAACTCATTCTTCTTTTCGATAAGAGATTTATTCTTCGCAAAGGACAAATAATCGTAATCAATAAACTAGAAAAAGTTAAATATTCAAATGTATTTGAATTTTTCCTAAAAACTTCAAATATTATTAGACCTATATTAGGTTGGGTTCTATATCTTCATAATGATTACTATTATTATGAAACGCAAGTTTGTTTGTATATTAAAAACCAAAAACAGCTTAATGAGATGTGAAACGCAAAGAAGATGGTTTTGTAGAAATGAAAAATTAAATTTTAAATTCTTTCTAGAGGAGGGGTTAAGGTTCCCCAAGTTATAGGTCTTCATTAAAGTATACCTTTCGAAACTTTGACATATATTCATCTTTCAAAATATGGGTTTTCAAGTAGTGTTCATTTATTTTATCTTCTAACATATGTACAATAAAGTATAAGCCATAGATTCCACATTCTGTATTTCCATACTGATGTTCTACAGGATAATTTTGGTCAAACTCAAAATCAATGCGCGTTTTAAGTGATTTTCCTTGTTCAATAACATTATCGACAAATTTTTTAATTCTTTTTGGAATTTTGTCTCCTGCACTATCAAAATAGAAGATTTTTTTTCGTTTTATATTAATAAACAAACTTACCCAGTGACTACCACCTAAGTAATGTGGGTCAGTATTAAATATTACACCTACTTTGGTTTTGCCATTTTTTATTTGTTCAGTCAAACTAAAATTGCAAAGTTCATTCCAAACGCATTCGCCGTATTGTTTCTTTACATCATAATCAATTGGAGACGGCCCGATGAACTCAAAGCATTTATATGCTTTTTCATATTGTTTCATAACATCCAATATATCAACACTTGATAGCCATTCATTTGGATTTTTTTTCCATTCGCTAGGAGACTTAGGAGCAAATGCGTCTTCAAGCTCTTTTTTAACTTTTGTATTACCAATAAAATTTTGTTTTAACCAGCACGATTCTTTACTGCAAACACTACTCATATTTTTTTTTAAAACATCCCATATTTCTTTTGATTCATTTGTATTAATTACAGCATCTGGATGTCTCAAATTCCATAAATCACGTAGTTTATATAAATCTTCGTTAGAAAAACAACTGAAATCATTTTTATTTTTTTTTTGTGACGGGCTGCAACGAAGATGCTTCATTTCTATTTTTTTATTACTGAAAGACTTTCTTATTTTATCTTCCTTTTTCCCGCCACGATATTTCTTAGTTAAATTTGTTCCCCTTGATTTTTTTCTAGTATTTTTCATCCTAATATTACGCTATATTTTCTTTTTTTTTCCGCTTAATTATGCCTTTATTTTTTAACTCCGGATCCGCTAAATCAATATCTTTTTGTTTTGGGATAACAGGGGGGTCCGGAACTTTTAACATTTTTCTTTTGACAAATTTATCTAATGGATTTCCCATTTTAACAGAACGCATAAGTAATTTATCTGCCTCATGCTTTTTATTTTCTTTTTCATTAGAAGCAGAGGCGTCATTTTGATTACAATCATCAGGGTCAAAGTTTTTGTATTCTTCTTGTAAAATATCATTATTGTCTATAGATTTGAAATAATTTACGCATGTTTTAATATAATTATCAAAAGCAAATTTAACATCAATAAATACGTTTTTTTCGTGTTCGCTTGGTTTTGATAGTAAGTCCCGAGTCAAATCTACAATTCGTTTCTTATAAAACCTCCTATCTTGCCTATTTAAACTATTTGATACTTTGTTCTGCATAATGCGGGTATAATGGTCTTTATTCATTAAACAATCTAACGTTACCTGGTTTATAAAATTATCACACATTTACTTATATATGTGATAATTATTTTGTTTTTATAAAACTTACACAAAATCAACTGCAACCATTTGTTTGAATATCTTTGACATTTGTTCGAGTGGAATTTAAAAATATTCCCGGCGCCAAATTTTCCGGATTGGGATTGAATGCATCAAATTTCTCTTCTCTGAATAATTCATTAAAGGGTTGGTTGCATGTTTTTGTAGCTTGAAAATCATATTGATAAAGGTCACTTGCACTATCAGGAACATAAACCGATTGGCTGCATTTTTGCAAAGCAAATATTTGGTTCCTTAATTCAGATTCCTTATTGATATTAGATGAGTAACCAGACCACGGAGATTGCGAGTTTCCAGGATTAAAAATTGCGCGCGTGTTATACGTAGGATAACTCATGACTTGAACTGAATTTTCTCTTCTAGGGTCAACAATTGGTAATATCGAATACTTGGTTGAAACTGCCCTTGGAGTAAAGTAAGGTTGAAGAACTTGCGAAGGAATATTTCTATCATAAATTCTTGAATTTGTTTCGCTATTGATTATTGCAGAAAGATAGTTATCACAATTTAGGTTATTATTCATATTTGTGGTTAACTAATATAGAACAACAATAAAATATTTTCTTTTTTATTTTATTTTTCTCAGTATTTTTCTCAGTATTTTTCTCAGTATTTTTCTCAGTATTTTTTTCAGTATTTTTCTTAGTATTTATTGGTGCTTAATTTGTAAAATTGATATAAAGAATTGGCAAATAATAAATGAGACATGTGTGGTATTTTCGCAATTTTAAATGAAAGCAATCAATACTCAAGTGCTTTTATTCAAGAGCATTTTAATAAGGGAAAGAGCCGAGGTCCTGAATCTTCTAAATTAATAAAGGCTGGAATCAAGTTACAACTTGGATTTCATAGATTGGCTATAAATGGGCTAAATGATAAGTCGAATCAACCTATTACTATTGGCTATATTACATTGATATGCAATGGAGAAATATATAACTATAAAGAGCTATATGCTTCCATGAAAATTGTTCCCGAAACCGACTCTGATTGCGAAGTAATTATTCATTTGTATAAACGTTATGGTATTGAACATACGTTGCAAATGCTAGATGGCGTATTTTCATTTATTCTTTGCGATAATACTAATGTTGATTTGGAGTCTGGCAATGCGTTAAAGTCCAATGAAGTATACGTTGCAAGGGACCCGTATGGCGTGCGCCCTCTATACTTATTAAAGCATTCGAATCCGCAAAATAAGTATCTCGCTTTTGCATCAGAACTAAAGTGCTTGGCAGAGTTTCAACGCACTGATACAGAATTTTCTGTAAGTCATTTTGAACCCGGAACATATTCCGTTTATGAACTATCTCATTTTGTTTCAGCGAATTGGACTTTGGCAAAAGAAAATGTTCGATACCATTCAACTGGATTCAACACTAGTTCGTATTGTCAAACACATGATACTATTTCAGAAGGAATACGAAATTATTTTATGGAGGCCGTAGAAAAGCGATGTTCTACAACAGAGCGCCCCATTGCATGTTTGTTATCTGGAGGCTTAGATAGTAGCTTGGTAACTGCATTAGTAAATAATTTTAGAAAGCGCAAGTATCCTGGCTCAGAACCACTTGAAACTTATAGCATCGGCTTAGCTGGCTCCGAGGACTTGAAGTATGCTAAAATAGTCGCAGATTATTTGGGAACAAATCATACAGAGATTGTTCTCACGGAGCAGGAATTCCTCGACGCTATTCCAGAAGTGGTTCGTGTGACCGAAACTTACGATACAACGTCTATAAGGGCGAGTATTGGTAACTATTTACTTGGCAAATATATTTCAGAGCATAGTGATGCCAAAGTAATTTTCAATGGCGATGGTTCTGATGAACTTTGCGGTGGATATCTTTATATGCACAAGTGTCCAGATTCTGTCGAATTTGACTACGAAACAAGGCGCCTCCTTAAAGATATTCATATGTTTGATGTTTTACGTTCAGATAAATGTATATCAAGTCATGGTCTTGAACCTAGAACGCCTTTCTTGGATAGGTCGTGGGTCCAATATTATTTGTCTATTGATCCGCATATCAGGAATCATGCTCTACATAAAGTGTGTGAAAAATATTTGCTGCGCAACGCATTTTCAGAGGAAAATTTTACAGGTTTTGGCGGGAAGCCTATTTTACCAGATTCCATTTTATGGCGGCGCAAAGAGGCATTCAGTGACGGCGTCAGTAAAACATCCAGGTCTCTTTATACAATCATAGAAGAGCACATTGCAACTTTACCAGAACCAGAATGCAGTAATAATGGTGTAAAAGCGGTAACAAAGGAGCAAAAGTATTACAAGTCCCTTTTTGAAAAACATTACCCTAGCGCCACAAATATTATCTCTTATTACTGGATGCCAAAATATGTAAATGCAACCGATGCCAGTGCGAGAACTCTTGATATCTATAACGCCGTATGATCAGCTGAAAAAAAGGCACCAACAAAAATTATTTTATATGCGGTATGTATGAACCTAAAAAAATTTTTATATGAGTTACAATTGAATGGCGTTTCTTTATTTGGTAAAATAGCTATTGCGTCCTATATTATTTCAATTATTGGTCTAGCAACAACGCAACCAAAATATATTGAGACTTTGAATACTTACGTTAAAATTTATGCATGTTTATTTTTGATTTATAGATTTAATCGTTTTCGAAAAAATGTTAAGTTTACAGAATTAGATAGAAAAATTGTTTTTAGCGTGGCGCTATTTATGTTGGTGACTGTTGCGGTTGATTCGATTGCAATGAGTTATTTTAACAAAGCAAAATCAAAATTTGAATCTGTTGCTAGAGATGTGACGTCGAAACTTCCTATTCCCATCCCAAAAGCTACGAATCCCGTTTAAATGTTTTACTTCTACCAGATGATTTTCTTTTATTGGTAAAAGCCTTATTAGGTTTTGCATCTTTCCAATTTTTATTGAAAAAGGTTTGTAGGTGAAACATTGTTTTTTTTGTTATAATTTTATCAATTTCATATTCATTTTCAGGTTTTTCTACATATTTATATTCATATTGGTTCATATAATTTAGCATAAATTCACTAAAATCTTGCCCTACTTTTTTTGCAAGTTCGCAAGTTAAGAAGCGCTCTATCATTTGTTCAAAAGAAAGGTCGTGAACATATGGATTTACTTTGATATAATAAATATTTTTTCCACTCATTTCAGGGTATAAAACATCATCCAAAAAACATATTTCAGTATTTGCTGGTAATTTAGAGCATTTTAATAAATCATGAATTGTTTTTTCATGACTTGTTCTACATAATTCGTATCTTTTACCATTTATTTTGAAAGCGCCAATGATTTGGTCAAATAACTGGAATTTTATTTTTGATTCAAAATAGTTTTTTATGTAAGTTGCCCACTCCTTTGTCCCTTGGTTATTTGTGTAAATTAAAACAGAATGACAAACTTTTGTTTGCTTCTTATACTTTAAATAGTTCAGAACGGATATTATATTAGGTCGCACAAATTCATGAAATAAATCTAGTAGCTCGTTGAAATCATCTTGCGCCAATTTGTAATCTATATTTTTATCTTTAATGTACGCATTTAATGAATCCCAAAATATTCCTAATTCAGTAAAATATCCTAGTGTTTCATCTAAATCAAATACTACAATTTTAATTGGTTTCATTTCTGTTAATATATACTTGTAAAATATACTTTTACAATTATTTAACTATTATTCTTTGCCTTCAGTTTTTAAAATTTATTATTGAAAATAGCGGGGAACCCAGGTTTAACGAAGTTTCACGAAGTAAGACCCCCGCTCTACAGAATCCGGCAAAGCCGGATTCCTTATCCCTCCTGCCCTTCGGGAATGAAAAGACATTACCATTTTCAATAACAACTTTTGTTTATTGAAAATTAACATTTTTATTCCAGGCTCCCGGTGGATGAAGCTAATTGAAAATATTTATTTTAATTATGAAAATATTATTTATGTAAATACACTATATAATGGCATCTGTCTATGAAAACGTGTTTTCCAATGAAGATTTAGAATATATAAACAACCATCCTGAAGTTCTTTTAGCTAAGACTTCATTAGATGCCAAATCAGCTGGAATGGTGTATTTTTCAGTACCTATAACAAATTCAATTCGTTCTACCTTACAAACACGATTTGGTTTACATCTTTCTTTAGATTCACAAATACCCATGAGATGGATTAAGGGAGACATAGCACCTCACGTTGACGTCGGTTCATCAAACTTTGAAAATACATATTTAATGTATCTTAATGACTCTCCAGGTGAACTTATTGTAGATTCACAATCTTATCCCATTCAATCCAATACAGGAATTGTTTTTAATGAAGGACTTTCGCACGAAACACTATATACAGAAAATATTCCTCGTTTATTGCTTGGTCCTATGAATGAATTGGCCGAACCAGTTGGTTCTCCTTTAACCTATTTTTCTACAGAAGCAGATGCTCTTACCGAGACAAATGTCTTGGGTTACGGGGGTGGTTATGTTGTTGGGTCAGGAGGTCCCTTTGGTCCTGGAGATGGATATACAAGTTGGAGACTCGCTTCCAATAGCAGTGGTACATCTCCGCAAAATGTAATCTATCCAAATGGAAGTACATTAATTGCAGTTGGTTCCTACTATTTATATCCCTCTGCTCCATGCTTTTTAGAAGGATCTACAATCCTCTGTCAAGTGGATGGTGTTGAAAAATACATTCCTGTTGAACAGCTCAAGAAAGGAACCCTTGTTAAAACCAGTTTGAATGGGTATAAACCGGTAGTCTTAGTTGGTCAAGGATTAATTGAAAATCCTGGAAATAATGAACGAATTGAAAATCGCCTCTATAAATGTTCTACTTCCAAGTATACTCAACTAAAAAATGATTTATATATTACTGGTTGCCACTCTATTCTAGAGTATCCTATAACAGAAAAACAAAAAGAAGACACTATTAAACATCTTGGTAAATTGTTTGTCACGGATGAAAAATATAGATTGATGGCGTGCGTGGATGAACGCACTGAGCCTTGGAATTCTAAAGGCACATATACAATATGGCATTTTGCTCTTGAAAATAACGACGAAAAAATGAATTATGGCGTTTATGCAAATGGAGGATTATTAGTTGAAACATGCTGTATTTATTTTTTGAAACAAAAGTCAAATATGGTATTTAATTGAATTAATTCTCAAAAATTAATTCCCAAAAAAAAAGTTGCTTTTTTTTATTTGTATAGTGTAATAAAATATATGAATTACAAAATAACTGATTCCGATTATAAGAAAATACTTCGTTTTTATGATCAACCTATTCCTTCCAATAAAAATGCGTTAAAAAATAAAGCCGAAGATATTTTAGCATTAAAATTGTGCACTTGTATAAAAAAAGTAAACCCAACTTTAGAAAAAAAGAGCGAGCCTAAAGCTATTGGAATATGCACTCGGAGTATTTTCAATAATCGAGGCTTGACTCGTGGTAAATTTAAATGTTTAACGAAACGTTCACTCTCATTTCAAAAAACACAGCGCTCCATTAAAATCCGTAAAAGTAAAACTTCTAAAAAAAGATGAGCAAAAGAAGAAATAAAACAAGAAATAAAAAGTATCATAATATATAAATGCTATATTATGATGTCATTATTGTTGGTGGTGGAATTGCCGGGTTATATAGTGCATATCAAATTAAAAAACATTTCCCCAAATTATCATTTTTAGTTTTAGAGAGAGATAAGAGGTCGTGGCTCGGAGGACGTGCGAATAATGTCGACTTTTATGGGGTTTCAGTTGTTACTGGCGCGGGTGTAATCAGGAAAAATAAAGACAAGTTACTCATTGACTTGTGCGATGAACTTAAAGTAAAGTATAGCGAATTTCCTGTCAAAAAACATTATGCAAAAACAATTGAACCGGTCGATATAGGTAAAATAGTTAACCATTTGAAAAAAGAATACAGAAGTGAAGTTGATTCGAATAAAACATTCAAAGAGTTTGCTCTTCCTATTTTGGGCGAGAGTGTTTATAAGAATTTACTTATTTGTTCTGCATATACTGACTATGAAAATGAGGATGCGTATGAAACATTATACTACTATGGCTTTGACGATAACTATAAACCTTGGCTAGCGTTAAATATTTCATGGCATGAACTCGTTGAAAAATTGGCGCATAAAATTGGTATTGAAAATATTAAAACAAGTGCAAATGTAGTTGGAATTCATAAAATGGATGAGTGTGGGTGCGGCTTTTTAATTAAACTTGCTAATGGCAAAAAAATGACTTGTTCTAAAACGATTATTGCCACAACAATTAGTAGTGTTAAAAAACTAGTCCCTGGCGCAGATAAACCAGATAGTATTTATCAACAAATACATGGTCAAGTTTTTTTACGTGTTTATGGAAAGTTTTCAAAAGAATCGGCTGAAATTATGAGGGGCGCAGTTCCTACGCAAACTATTGTTCCTGGACCATTGCATCGCATAATTCCAATGAATCCTGAAAAAGGCGTCTATATGATTGCATACACAGATAATGATGGCGCAAAGTTTTTCAAAAATAGATTGGAAAATAGTGAGGTAAATCGTGCATTTTTTTGCGATATTATTGAAAAGTCGTTGGCTTTAAAACATGGCACATTACATTTAAACGCAATTAGAGATTTTTATTGGCCTATAGGAACACATTATTATGAACCTCTTAAAGGACCTTATAAAAATAGAGTGCAGTTTATTCGTACGGCGCAAAATCCAATGCCTTGCATGTACGTCGTTGGAGAGATGATAAGTAGAAAGCAAGGTTGGACAGAAGGTGCGCTAGAAAGCGTAAATGCAATTATTTCCAAGGTTGGTTAAAATAATTTTTTATTTGTTTAGTATATAATGCGCCATTACGTAAACGAAGAGACAAAACTTCATGGAGATGGCGTTAAAGTTGTGCGTAAAGTTCGTATTAAAGGAGGCAAAGGAGATAAAAGTGTATCTCATTATAGACGAGGAAAGCATATATTTACTGCAAAAAAACCTCTAAAAAGCGGAGAAATAACCTTGATCAAAATTGGCAAGTTTATTCCTGGTTTATTTAACGATTGTGGCTGCGGAAAAAAAAATAAAAGTAAAAAAATGCGCAGTCTTTAATTAAAAATAGCGGAGTTTACTCCGCTATTTATTTTAAATTTATACGAAAATTGTTCTATTTAAATTTTATTAACTATTTTATTTTGATAAATGGTCTAGTGCGCTAAGTAATACTAATTCTTGATCGCTCAGTTTTTGAAATATGAGATTTTCATCCATTTTTAGTTGAAAGTGCCTATTCATAAATCCTTTACATACAATAACGATTCCATTATCAGTAATTTTTATATCGCATAGAATTCCACCTTTTTTAAGCGGAAGGTCATCTGGGTCTGTAAGAGGAATCCAACGCAAATACGCACCATATTTGAGTTCATTCATTTCGTCGATATATTTATAAGTTTGCAATTTATCCATATAGTCAAGTAGTGTTTGTCTTGATAAATGAATTTCTTTTAAAACATTTAAATTCATTTCTTTCAACTTAGCAGTTGTAAAGTTGAATAGGCTTTCATTTTCTTCATTTTCTAATGCTTTCAATAATTTGTTAGTATCCATATAAATATACTAGTTTAATTTTTATATGGATTTATTTTTACTTTTAGTCAGAAAGGTTTAACGAAGTAAGAGCCAAATCACCCTTTTTATTTCAAATCCGATTACTTAGATTGACACTCATTTATAAATGAGCAAGGGCCTAGTATAATAAATAATAAATAATATAAATATATTATAATGTATTTTGCTGACCCTTTTCAAGAACTAATAATAAATAACAAGGAATTAGTTTTCATACATACTCCAAAATGTGCTGGTTCATATGTTTCTACTATTTTATCAAATTTAAAAATTAAAAACAATGGTCATAATCAAGCAACTCCTAGTAATACCTATATTTATTTTACAGTTATTAGAAATCCCGTTGAAAGATTTGAGAGTTTATTAAATTATCGTTTGGATGAAAAAACCCCTAGAGATGACTGGCCGAAACATTTATCATATATGCATTATGATAAAAATTATAATTTAGATGAAATTATTTCAAACATGACAAATGAAGAAATTTTAGGATTTTCACCATATAAAACAATTGATTATTGGACAAAAAATGTAGACATAATTGTAACTTTAGATAATTTACCAAAAATGTTAAAATATTTTGGATATGAATATGATGTTAATTCTTTTAAATCTGTTAATGTATCAAATAAAATAAGAGGTACAATAAACCAACAGAATAAAGATAGAATAAAAACTTTATTTAATTATGATATTGAAATATATAATATGGTAATTAATTCGGAATTTTATACTAGCAAAGATTTAAAATGAGCTCTTCATAAGAGCATAATTTTAAATTGTTACTTGATTCTGACCAAATGTGTAAAATAGCAGGGGAGGGGGAATCCTGGTTTCCTAAAACTGGAAGGATTACCAATAGCGGGGAACCCAGGTTTAACTACGTTGCCACCCGCTCTACAGAATCCGGCAAAGCCGGATTCCTTATCCCTCCTGCCCTAAAAGCCCTTACCATTTTCAATAACAACTTTTATTTATTGAAAATTAACGTTTTTAATCCAGGCTAGCGGTGGATAACGCTAATTACCAACTAGAGCCTCCGAATGAGCCTCCAAGTGCTTCATTTGCGGCCATAGGCCCCATCATCATACCACTATCCATTCCAGGGGTCGCTGCACCAACTAATGGGGTTTGCTGCCCTCCGTACATTTTATTGTAGTCGGGTAATTGTTGCTCTGCGCTAGCAACGGGTAAGTTATTGATTGCGGTTCCATCAGTATACGATTCACGCATCATCATTTGCGTAGACATTTGGCTAGGATTTTGAGCTATGGGTTGTGATACTTTAATGGATCCAGAACCAGATTTTCCCTTACCCTTCTTCTTTTTATCATCCGCACTTTTTCCTTCCCATAAATCTGATAAGCGTTCAACTAGTATGGTAACCTTATCGCCTAGTTTAGTCTGTAAACTTAATATTACCATCAGCGTGCTAGTTACAATAAATATTATACTATGTTCGGGGTATTTGATGCCGCTATATGTAGGAACATATGTAATAAGTCTATTAATGAAAACTAACCCCACAAACAATACTAATATTTGCCCCATAACTTCTGCTAAAATTTCAACACTTCCTTTATGTTCATCGGCTTCAGGGACAAACTTTTGCATAACTTTATTTAATGCAATTATGGGAACGATTGCTAATAACGAGTATTGTATCACATTTAAAAATTCGGCTTTCCCTTCATCTTCAAAATTAAAAACATGTTTTATAAAACTTTTTGATGATTTTAATTCGCCTCCTTCAATATCCATATGATTTATAAAAAGAAATTAATATTTATAAAAAGAGAGATAAAGCTAAAGTATACTATTTTTATACATTCATTGTTTTATGGTAGAAAATAAGGAAGAAAAGCAATACTTAGATTTACTAAAGGAAATTATTGCAACCGGTTCAAGAGAAATAGGACGTAATGGTGCAACTATTGGCGTTTTTGGAAGGTCTATGCACTTCTCTCTAAAGAACGGCAAAATTCCTATTTTTACGACGAAAAAGGTGGCTTGGAAGACTTGCGTAAAGGAGCTTCTATGGTTTGTTCGAGGTGACACAGATAATAAAATATTACAGGATCAAGGCGTTAGAATATGGGACGCTAATACGAGTCGTGAATTTTTAGATTCAAGAGGGCTCAATCTTTATCGCGAGGGTATGGCCGGACCAATTTACGGATATCAATGGCGACATTATGGCGCCAGTTATAATTGTTTTACAGGTAAACCATTAACAGATGTTTACCCTTTTGAAGGTTTTGACCAACTTCAACAAATTATTGACCAGTTAAAAAATCCAGAAACAAGAAATAGTAGACGTCTTATATTGACATCATGGAATCCTAGACAAATTGACCAGATGGCTCTTCCTCCCTGTCATGTTCTCTGCCAATTCAATGTTCATGATGGTAATAAGTTGTCTTGTTCTATGTATCAAAGATCTAATGATGAAGCATGTGGAACGCCGTTCAATATAGCATCGTATAGTTTTTTAACTCATTTAATAGCAAAACATTGTGGTTTAGAGGCGCATGAATTTGTTTACTTTAAAGGTAACTGCCATATTTATGAAGAGCATATTGATGGGATAAAGTTACAAATATCCAGAGAGCCGCATGAGTTTCCAACATTAGAAATAGAGCGCGTTAGAGAGAATATAAATGATTATCAAGTAGATGATTTTAAAGTTTTAGGATATAAAAGTCATCCAGCTATTAAATTCAATATGATTGCATAGAATATTTAGTAAATGCGTCAATTACTTAAAAACAATATGTTTATAACTTTTATTAATGAGTAGTTCACGTTCTATTGCTGCCGCTAGACAAAGACGCGCTGGAGAGGCGCCGCCTGTTGCGCAAAGAGGACCAGGAACATCAATGGGTTCTCAACAGGCTTTTGCTCAACAACAAATGCAACAACAATCATATTCTCAAAGCCAACAACAAAGCAAAGGCGGGCTTCCTCCGCAGGCGCCTCAAGTGCCTGTCGGTAAATTATCTCTTGGCGACGCATTTGCATTAGTAACAATCAGGTTAGGCAGAGTTGAAAGTATTATTCAAAAATTGGAAGCTGAAGGTGTTATTGGAGAGAATGCACCGGTGCATTCTTCAACAATGGAACATGATGAAAATATGCGCTTAGTAGATGATACTGTTATTAGAAATATAATTGCACGATTGGGAGATTTAGAAAAGAGTCATAGCAAAATATCTGCGCAGTTACAGCAGTCTATACGCGTGGAAGACGTTTCAAATATTGTTGCGCAAAATATTGAAGAGTTGCAAAATCAAATGTTTAAACTTGAAAATGATTTGAATTTACTTTCAAATGGAGCGACTTCAGAAAATGTGTCACAAAGCATGACCGATTTACAAGGCCAAGTTTCTCAGTTGCGCGAAGAGTTTAATTCTAATTCAAGTTCTAGCAAAGGTCTAACTACCGATGATGTTTTGTTGATTGTATCGCAAAGCAACACCGATTTGAAACTACAACTTGATGAGTTGCGCAACAATTTAAATGAAATCAATACTGGTTTTACTACTGATGCTGATAGTTTAAAAAAACAGGTTGAGCAACTTCAAAATGAATTGAAAGAAGCAAAAGAAATGATAGAAAGTTTGAAGTCGTCATCTAGTGAAAAAAATGAATAAATATGTTACCTTGATAATATATTAATGTTTAATAAATATATTATGAATAATAATTTAGTGCAAGAAGCGATAGCAAAATTTTGCAGAATTGATAATGAGTCAGTTTATATTGATTATCAAGTATTTAAGCATATTGCGTCAGACCTTACGTATGATGTTATTACTCAAATGATTGTTAATTCCTTAACTAGCGCGCTAAGTAAAAGTAAAACATTTATAATTCATTTATCATTAAAACATTTAACGCTTAAAGAACTTGATAAACATTATAATTATATAGCAAAGATTTGCGCTTTGTTTAAGTCAGAGTTTCCCGACAAGCTTGAAACTTGTTATATTTATAATGCGCCTTTTGTATTTTCTCAAATAATTTCTATAATATCCGTATTTATAGATAAAAAAACTCAGAAAAAAATATGCCTTATGGATAAATCTTCATCTTTTGATAATAATAAATTATTTGAAACTTTATAAAATTGAATCAAAACAATATGAAAATAATTGAGCATATTAAGATAAAGATAAATGAAGCTTGTCGTAACAGATAAACAAAAAAAGGATGTTTTCCTTGCTATATTTCAAGTCTTGAAAGGATGTACTAGTTTGGTATCTATAATTATGCTGGAAGACCATGTTTACGTACAAGGAATGGACAAGGCGCATGTCTGTTTATTTGATATGAAAATTATGAAGGATTGGTTTGAAGATTATGAAATTGAAGATAGTGATGCAAAAAATATTTGCTTCGACTCATCTACATTTCATACTATATTGAATATAGCACGTGATGACCAAACGATTACAATTTCGTATAGCGGCGATGCAGATAAGTTAAATATTGACTTGACGTCAGCAAATCATGTAAACTATGACAAGTATTTCGCAATTCCTTTGACGGATTTAGAGAAAGATATACTTTATATTCCTGATACTGAATATGAAGTCGACTTTACAATTAATTCAAAAAAAATCTGTGAAATAATGTCGCAAATGGTTTTATTTGGCACAGATATTGATGTTGAATGTAGCGATGAAAAAGTAAACTTGAAAACAACTGGCGAATTAGGTGATATGTTGGTCACTATATCTATTGATGATCTAAATGAATATAGCATAACAGAAAACGAGACCATTGCACTTTCGTATAGCTTGACTTTTATACATAAGATGTGCTTATCAACCAAGTTAGCAACTGATATTACTTTTAGCATAAGTAAGGATGTTCCGATGAGAATATCTTATGATTTAGGCGACGAAAGCAGACTATTATTCTATTTGGCGCCCAAATGCAACATTTAATTCCTAGCGGGTGGCAACGAAGTTAAACCTGGGTTTAACGCAGTAGCTCCGCTACTATTTGCGTATGTTTGGCTATACCTTTTTAAAGGTAAGTATTAGTTATATGAAGGCTATACTTGGGTTTTTTATTTTTTGTCTAATTTTATTTTTATATTTACACATCCATTTTCACCTTAAAACCAGCGATGATTTAGAAATGTACGAATTTGATTTAGAATCTAAAGATAAATTTGAAGAGGTTTGTAATTTAAGGCAACCAGTTCTATTTAATTTTGATAATGAAAAAATTATTAAAATGACATCTCTTGATTATTTAGCAAACAACTATGGGTCATTTGAATTAAAAATTAGAAGTGCAAAAGACGATGATTATAGTTCCGAGATTTATGTGCCTTTAGATATAAATAAGGCAGTGAAACTATTTGGAGATGATAAAAGCGGTGTTTATTTTTCTGAAAATAATTCGGATTTTTTACAGGAAACTGGTGTAATTAAGAACATACGCAATAATGATGAGTATCTAAGACCATATATGGTTTCAAATTGCAATTATGATGTCATAACTGGTTCTTTGGATACCGAAACACCATTTCGCTATGAAGTAAACTATAGAAATTATTTTTTAGTTACGCAAGGAAGTGTTAAAATAAAATTAGCCCCTCCAAAAAGTTCAAAATATTTGCATCCAGTGAGTGACTATGAGAACTTTGAATTTAGAAGCCCTGTAAATCCATGGACCCCTCAACCACAATATAGCTCTAATTTTGATAAAATGAAGTGTTTAGAATTTACTTTGACTTTAGGAAAAACATTATACATACCAGCATATTGGTGGTATAGTATTAAGTTTAATAAAAGTTCAAGTATATCAAAACTTACATATAGAACTTACATGAATAACATGGCTATTTTACCACAAATTGTAATGAATAAACTTCAAATGCAAAATACTAAGCGAGAGTCAGTTAAAAAGGCTAAGATGCAAAATGAAGAGATACATACAAGTGAAGAAGTTAAAACGGAATAAAGCATCTTTAGAAATTAGCGTTATCCACCGCTAGCCTGGATTGAAAAAGTTAATTAAAGGTTTCTATTGAAAATGGTAAGGGTCTTTAGGGCAGGAGGGTTAAGGAATCCGACTTTGCCGGATTCTGAGTAGCGGGGGCAACTTCGTTAAACTTGGGTTCCCCGCTAAATTCAAATTATTTAGAAATAATATTATTAAAATAAAAATAATATAAAAAATTTTTATTAGTGTATATTATAATATGTCGTTGTCGTGGAATACTAACAACTATAACTACAACTGGCAAGGAGTAGCTAGTAACTCAGATGGAACAAAACTAATCGCGGGGGCGTATGGCAACGGAATTTGGCAATCGCTCAACTCTGGAACTACTTGGTCACAGATTTATACTAGTAGTGGTAATACTTGGTATTCATGCACAAGTAGTGGTGATGGCACTGTATTAGCTGCAGTAAACAGAAATACTGTTAGTTACCCCGGCACTCCTGCTGTTGTTTATGTATCAACTAATTCAGGCGCAACGTGGACAGCTCGGAACATCGGCCCGACGCCAGTATCCAACCAACCTATGCAATTTGTTTCTTGCAATAGTCTTAGCGGTCAGTATATGGTAGCAGCTTTTAATGCTGGCTCTTTAGTGTATTCAACAAATACTGGTAGCACTTGGAGTTTAGCAAGCACCAGCAGCAGCAACAACTTTATGGGTGCAGCATTAAGTGAAGGAGGGAATATTATGTATGGTGTGAATCTTTCCAATCAAGTTTGGAAATCAACAAATTATGGTAGCAGTTGGTCCAACCAGTCTAGTGTAACGGGGTCGTCGGCGGGGGGTACTACTACTATTGCGTGTAGTAGTAACGGATCAGTTGTCGTTGTTCCGGGGTCGAATGGAGTTTATTTATCGACAGACGGCGCCACTACTTGGACTAATATCACGCCAGCTGGGGTTTCGAATCTGCCCTGGAACTCTCTAGTAGGACTTAGTTCAGACGGACTTAGTAGCATATTTATCGGTAATAGTAATACCGGTGGCAGCGGC
>Ga0114968_10001423_pt1 | contig 18364 bp, 18 predicted proteins | sample M_130807_EF_Meta_FD_87020 | JGI IMG/M metagenome (GOLD analysis project Ga0114968, IMG submission 87020) | Freshwater microbial communities from Lake Montjoie, Canada to study carbon cycling - M_130807_EF_MetaG | ecosystem: Environmental > Aquatic > Freshwater > Lake | place: Lake Montjoie...
AAAACCGCCGAATGCGCGCGTGTGTATTTGCATCCCGAAGGGCGTTTATTCAAGGTCGGTGACATGATGCGCTTGCCTGACTATGCACGCACGCTAGAGCGACTCGCTAAAGGCGGTTGGCGCGAGTTTCATCAAGGTGCGCTCGGCGATGAGATCGCCCGCGATTTAGCAGCCAATGGTTCCTTTGTAACCCGCCAAGACTTGGCTGATTACCAACCCGAAGAAAGTGCGCCCTTGGTGGGATCCTATCGAGGTTATGAGGTGCGCTCTAACCCGCCACCCGGCAGTGGTGCAACCTTGATTGAAATGTTGCAGATTCTTGAGCATTTTGATTTGAGTGCGCTCGATCATGGCTCGGCACGGCACATCGATTTAGTGGCGCGCGCAATGGCTGCCGCCCACGTTGATCGCAACGCTTATTTAGGCGACCCACGTTTTGCAGACGTCCCCACCGAGATGCTGATTTCTAAAAAGCGTGCAGCGTATTGGGCTGAACGGATTCAGTCGGGCCAGTATGCAGGTGGCCAAGAAGAGGCACCACCAGGTTGCACCACGCATGTGTGTGTCATGGATGCCGAGGGTAATGCGGTGTCGATGACCCATACGCTCGGCACCGCCGCGGGCGTTGTCACCCCGGGCTTAGGCTTTAACTACAACAACTCGATGAAGCTGTTTGATCCCGTGCCAAATAAAAAGAATTCGATGGCCCCTGGCAAAGCGCGCACGACCGGGATGGTGCCCACCATGTTACTCAAGGACGGCAAGCCCGTGTTGTTAGCCGGTGCGCCTGGGGGGAGTGTGATCATTAGCGCCACGTTGCAGGCGATTTTGAACGTGGTGGATTTTGGGATGTCACCGGTCGAGGCGGTCACCGTCCCGCGCATTCATTGCGAGGGTCTGGGTATACACACAGAGGCCACAGTATCGCGCTCGGTCATCAAAGAGTTACGTGCCTTAGGTCATATCGTTCACCAAAGCGCGCACAGCTTTGAGCCCAGCATGTCGCGTGCGCACGTGATTTCAACTATCGGTGGGCGTATACGGGGCGGGGCTGACCCAAGGGGTGGAGCTGGGGTTGTGTACGCGCGGTAGAGTCGGGTGAAGGGGCTTAGCTTTGCTACGCCCCTTCAGAGCAGACAGGCTTAAGCCGTCTGTTTTGGTTTCGTCAGAAGACTCGCGATCACCGCCACCACAAGAGTGGCGCCAACGACCCCTAGCGATATTCCAACAGGGATCTTGACCCAGTCAACAATGAGCATCTTGGTGCCAACGAACACAAGAATCACGCCTAGGCCATAGGTCAGCAAATGGAAGCGGTCTTTGAGATCCGCGAGTAGAAAGTACATTGCGCGTAAACCAAGAATCGCGAAAATATTCGAGGTCATCACGATAAACGGGTCGTCTGTGATCGCAAAAATCGCAGGAATACTGTCGACCGCAAAAACCACATCGGTGATGCCGATCAGAATCATGACGACGAACAAAGGCGTATAAAACCTTACGCCCTGCCGGGTTACCCAGAATTTTTCACCATCAAAATCAGGGGTCAGATTCATGTGTCCACGCATCCATTTCAGAATGGGGTTGTTCTCGAGGTCAGAATTAGCGTTCGCAAATATCAGCATTTTGATGCCGGTCACCAACAGAAAAAGACCGAAGAGGTAAAGCACCCAGTGAAACTCTTTGATGAGCCAAGCACCGACCAGAATCATCGCGGCACGCAGAACAATTGCGCCAATCACACCCAAGATCAATACCCGCTTCTGCAGTTCTGCAGGGACGGCGAAGTAGGTAAATAACATCAGAAACACGAAAATGTTATCTACTGCCAGAGACTTTTCAATCAGGTAGCCGGTAAAAAACTGTGCGGCTTTTGCATTCGCGACGTCACGCCCGGCTTCTCCGTCGAGATACCACCACAATAAGGCGTTAAAAACCAGTGCGAGTGCAACCCATAGCGCTGACCACCTGAGCGCCTGACCTATTGAGACACGATCGTCTCCCTTTTTTTGCAGAACAAGCAAATCGACCGCGCAAGCGATCACGACAAAGACACCAAAGCTTGTCCACATCCACCAGCTACCAATTGATTCCATGTTGACTCTCCGAAACGTTAGTTCGATGGCCGGTTGGCGCATCGCGAATCGAAGGTCTTGCCGCAACCGTTGTCTAAGGTTGCTCACCAGACCGGAGCGATGTCGAAAACATCGCTCGTATTGACGGCCTTTGGTGCTGAGGCTACTCCCCTTCAAGTGATATCAGCTTATCACGTGTTTTGAGCGCGTTAATTAAAGCCATAGTCACGGTATGGATATCTTCACCGACGCTGCCTTATGGTGTCTTGAGTACTGGACGGGAGTTGCTTAATCGTCATGTTCGGCATTACAGCATCGGTTAAGCTTGAGACCAACCGTCGGTTACGTTAATTGAGCCCGTATGAAACGCCTCGCTAAAGCTATATCCCTATTACGCCCGCGGGCCAACGTTGACTCGTCAGAAGAGCGAGTGGTCCGCACGAAGATTGACGGAAAACTCTACAGCGTCTCGTCGGATGATGACTATCTTGATCATGTTGAGGGGGAGTTCGAGCCTGAAATGGTCTCGTTCTTTAAATCGTTGCTTCAACCTACTGACACGGTTCTGGATATCGGTGCAAATATCGGCTGTACCTCGCTTTTGTTTGGCAGCCGTGCCAGCAAGGTCTACAGTTTTGAGCCGTCTCCTACCACGTACCGCTGGCTTGTTGAGAACGTGCAGAGAGCCAAACTGAACAATGTTGAACCAATCAATCTCGGCCTAGGTAAAGAAGCGGGTACTTTTTAGTTGACCTTCGCGCCCAACAACCGCTCTGGCGGTTTCGTATCCAATCTGACCAGCGCCTCTGAAGGGCATCAAGTTGAACGCATCACCATCGCTCGGGGCGATGACTTCATCCGTGAGCGTCAAATCGCCAAAGTCGATTTTATTAAGATCGATGTCGAGGGTTTTGAGCAGAGCGTCATTGAGGGCCTTGCCGCGACCATCGCGCGTGATCAGCCGATTGTGGCGTTAGAACTTAATCACTGGTGCCTAAATGCGTTTCAGCGCACCTCGGTGCCAGATTTCTTTGATTTTCTGCGCGGCGTTTTTCCGTATCTGTATGCGGTGGATATGCGTTATACGAGCAACCTGCGTGATCGCCTTCATCGCGAGTTGATGCCTTCTTTTTACGATAAAAAAGATGCAAGAAATCTGCATGATCAAGACGCGGCTTACCACGTGATGTACCGTCACATCCTACATGGCTCAAGCTACCCGACTTTGGTGGGAGCCTTCAATCCCACACAACTCACTGCCCTGTCTTCACTGCTTGGAGAACAGGTTGCCCGGCGCGGCGAAATGATGCGCTAGCGCGCCCTCAGAAGCCTATTTTTCGCCATGCCCTCAAACTCTACGCACCCAACCTATCGGCCAGACATTGATGGTCTGCGCGCGATCGCGGTTTTGTCGGTTGTGCTGTTTCATGGTTTTCCGCAGATTTTTAGAGGCGGCTTTATTGGTGTTGATGTCTTTTTTGTGGTGTCTGGTTATCTAATCAGCCGAATTATTTTCGAACAGCTAAATCTAGGTACCTTTAATTTTCTTGATTTTTACGCGCGTCGAATTAAGAGAATTTTTCCGGCCTTACTGGTTGTTTTAGTCGCTGTTTACCTCGCCGGATGGTTCATTCTGCTCGCGGATGAATATGCTCAATTAGGTCAGCATATTGCGGCCGGTGCTGCATTTATCTCAAACTTTGTCTTGTGGGGCGAGTCTGGCTATTTCGATAACTCGGCCCACACCAAGCCGCTGCTTCATTTGTGGAGCTTAGGCATTGAAGAGCAGTTCTATATTGTTTGGCCGTTGTTGTTGTGGCTGGCATCAAAGTTAAGATTTTCATTCTTTCTCCTGACCTTCATTCTTGCAGCCCTGTCGTTTTATCTGAATATCACTGGCATAAAAAGTGACGCGGTGGCCACGTTTTACGCACCGCAAACGCGGATTTGGGAGCTTCTGGTTGGCAGCGGCTTAGCATGGTGCGCGCTTTATAAAAAAGATGGCTTGGCCGACGTTGCAATGTTTATCGACAAGTGCTACCGGCGTCAGAAAACTGTCGTCGACCCAGTGCGTGTGCGTGAACGGATGGCCAATGCGCTTTCTTGCTTAGGCTTTATTCTTTTGATCTATAGCCTGATCCGCTTTAACCGAGATCTTCAGTTTCCAGGGAAGTGGGCGCTGATACCAGTGCTGGGTACGGCCTTTATATTGGCCGCTGGGCCTCGTGCATTACTCAATACAAAAATCTTATCTCATAAAGTTCTGGTGTGGTTTGGTCTGATTAGTTACCCACTGTATCTATGGCACTGGCCGCTTCTTAGTTTTGCCTGGATAGTAGAGGCAAGCCCGCCCAGCTTTTCGGTCCGCGTTGGGTTAATCGTGCTTTCAGTTGCGCTGGCGTGGCTCACCTACCGGTTGATTGAGCGGCCGATTCGCTTTGGTCAGCACGGTGGCTTAAAGGTATTTCTTCTCGTTGTGGTGATGCTCGTACTTGGTTTAGTGGGCTTAGGCACGTTTAATGAAAGAGGCTTTCCGTTTCGTAAAAACGTCAAGCAGGCTGACGCGTTATATACCTCTGAAGCGCGCACTCTTGAGGCAAAGCTGGTTGCGAACTATCGAAACTACCTGGGGGATGAGTCCGGCCAATCGACCAAGCCCGTGGTCTTGATCGTGGGTGACTTGTACAACCCCAACTGGTCTGTTGGGCTCAGTACCGTGATGGATGTGAAGCAGTATGACGTTGTTTCGGTTTCATATCTAGGTTGTAAGCTCAGTTTTACAGCTGAAAAAATCAACGCAAAGGCTAGCGAACAAAAATTTGAACGTTACTGCCAGCCTTTTGAATTGTTGATGAATGATCCAAGTGTTATCCGCAGGCTCGCTGCAGTAATGTTAGTCAGCTATCGGCCTTTTGAGTACGACGTCAATAAATTTAGATTTGATCTAGTCCGCGAACTAAAGAAAAAAAATAGTGGCTTTGATTTCTTTATATTTGGAAATTACTTTCAGCTTGATCCTGATCAATATTCGAGTTGTGAAAAATTGATGTACAGAACGGGTCGCCAAGCTGAGGTGTGTATGGCGTTTGCGGATTATCCAAAAAAACAAACAAGTCTAGCAAGTTTGCCGTTTTATCCGCACAGTCTTCAGTTTGCGTACGTCGATATGATCGGCTTAACTTGCCGTGAAGATAAAACGGGCTGTCCAACTCAAGCGCGGGGTGTACCTTTTATCAGTGACTCCCATCACTTGAACGCGACCTTCATCGCAAAACTGATGCGTGATCTACAGGCGACGCAGTCAGCAAAGCTCGAAGACCTAGGGCTTGGAAAGTACTTGAATAACAGGCCTAGCCCATAAAGGCACAAGGCCTGGCGCCTCGTAAGGATTTGATTCGTCGAAAACGAAGCCTTGAATTTTGAGCTTTTGATACCATCTAAATAATGCGTGTGTAGAACGCGTAATAATGAGTTTTTAGGCAGTGCAATAATAAGTTTTTACGCGGCGCTATGAACAGCTCTTATCCAGCACACTACACTTTCTCCTCAAATCATCATTTACTTTTGAGAGTCACCTCATGAAAATCCCATGCCCTCATTGCCACAAGACCAATCAGCTTGCGATCGAGCGTTTGGCGAGCCAGCCAATTTGTGGCGCGTGTCAAAAGGATTTATTGTCAGCCCCACTTGAGGTTGATGAGCAATTGTTTGGTGAGTTAACTGCCCAGTCGCCACTGCCGGTCATCGCCGACTTTTGGGCCTCGTGGTGCGGCCCGTGCAAGATGTTTGCACCGACCTTTCAGGCCAGTGCGCTCAAACACACCAATGAAGCGCTGCACGTTAAGGTCAATACCGAAGAGAACCAAGCGCTGTCGCAACGACTAAGCATTCGGTCAATCCCGACGTTGGCGGCCTATTCAAAAGGCAAAGAACTGACGCGCGTCAGTGGGGCGTTACCTGCGCCATCGCTTGAGCAGTTTGTACAGCGCGCAATGCAAGACGCGGGTTAAAAGCTTAGTTCTTGGGCATTGATTTCAGCAAAAGTTGCATCTGCTCTTTTTCGAGCACAGCTGTCTTCTCAGCGTACTCTTGATATTCTTTTGGCCCCATATACTTAATTTCCATCAAGTTTCTTTTCACCATATCGCTAAACTCTTGATTCTTAATCGCTATGGCAAAAGCGCGGTCCAGCTTGTTGATAATGGCGGGATCCATGCCAATCGGTCCGACCACACCAAATGGCGACAGCGCCACTACATTAAAACCCTCTTCTTTTAACGTTGGTACGTTTGGATAGGACTCAAGACGCCTCTCTGACAGGCTGGCAAGTAGGCGGGCTCGACCGTCTTTAATAAAACCGTCAAGCGCTGGCGAACCTGCTCCGACGAAGATATCGACTTGGCCGCTCATTAAACCCGTGACGATGTCTGACGCACTTTTGTATGGCACGTGGGTGACCTTGAAGTTTCCGGCTCGGGCAAAGGCTTCCATCGATAACTGAGGTGTACTAAAAATACCGGGTGAGCCAAAGGGATAGCCCGGATGTGTTTGGGCATCTGCGGCGAGCTCTTTGACAGACTTCCAGCGTGAGTCTGCCCGCACCGCAATCAGGTAGTTGTAATCCACTAGCGAGCTAATGAAGGTGAGATGTTTGAGAGGGTCGAGGTTGGTTTGCACGACGTGCTGCTGGCGAAAGATGCCGACCGGCACAATACTCAACAGGTAACCGTCTGGTTTTGCATTGATCAGTTGACTCGCACCGAGCGTGCCGTTGGCACCAGGTTTATTTTCGATGATGAGAGACTGGCCGAGTTCTGGGCCAGCAAGCTTAGCTAACAGTCTTGCAATGACATCGGTGCCCGAGCCTGGTCCATAGGGCACCAGCAATTTGATCGACTGGGTAGGAAAGCTCTGCGCACATGCAAGCGTCGTGAAAAAAGACAGGACAGAACTTAGGATCAAACGTGGAATGCGCATATTGCCTCCGGTGGGTATGTCATGGTGCTGCGATGAAGTGCTGTGGTGTTGACTCTGCGAACTGTCGCGCTTGTGGTGCTTTCTTTGCGTGCTGTTGTGTCGCTTTACTTGTAAACAACGGTAAGCGTTTCTGCCACGAGTGCCGGTTTTGTAACGCCTTCAATTTCAACGGTGTTGCTATACGTCAGCCGTGCGCCGCCCTCGATCTCGTCGTATTTTTCGAGCGTTCGGTGTAAGCGAATGCGAGCGCCGCATTGCACGGGGCTGACGAAGCGCACTTTGTTTTGGCCGTAGTTGACCCCGCGTGAGCGTTGCTTAATCCGAACAATTTGACCGGCCAAGTAGGTGACGAGAGACAGCGTGAGCATGCCATGGGCGATTGTTTTACCATCAGGCATTTGCTGTTTGGCACGCTCGCGATCAATGTGAATCCAGTTGTGGTCACCCGAGACCGCAGCAAAGTCATCGATCCGTTTTTGGTCTACGGTCAGCCAGTCACTGCTGCCAACTTTTTGACCAACATATTGCTTCATATCTGAAGGAAATTCGACTTCAAGCATAGCTGACTCCTGAGATCTTGTTGTTAGTTGAGTAGATAGAAAAGTGTCGCGCGACGGTGTGTGGTTCTAACTTTAAAAAATAACCCAGCTACGCGATCAATTGGTAGGCACGCTTATGTGTCATACAAGCTGTTGTCAGGACACATTTACAGACACAGGCGCACCAAGCGTTCGTGGATAATGTGCTCGGCCTCTTGAACAATGCGTGCGACCAGTACCTCGCAACTTGGGATGTCGTGAATGAGGCCTTGCACTTGTCCGACTGTCCAGATGCCGCCTTCGACATCACCGCCTTCGTAGACCCCTCGACCTTTGACGCCGGCAACTTTAGGGCCGATTTCAGCGATGGTGGCACCTGACTTTTCCATCTCGATCACGCTGAGTGCCAGGGCGTTTTTATAGACACGACTGCTATTTCTTAAGCTGCGCAAAATCAGACTGGTATCATGTTCAGTTTGCTCAACGATGGCCCGTTTGATGTTGTCGTGAACCGGCGCCTCGAGGGTGCACATAAAGCGCGTGCCCATGTTGATTGCCTCGGCCCCAAGGGCTAACGCTGCGACTAAACCACGCCCATCGCCAAAGCCGCCTGAGGCAATGACCGGAATCTTGAGTTTGGCGACTGCTGCGGGGATTAGTACCAGGCCAGGAATATCTTCTTCGCCGACGTGCCCCGCGCATTCAAAGCCATCGATACTGACTGCACTTACACCGATGTCTTGCGCCTTCAAGGCGTGTCGGACAGTGGTGCATTTATGAATGACGGTTATGCCGGCCTTATTAAAGGCAGGCATGTGGGCTGAAGGGTTGTTGCCGGCGGTTTCGACAATCGTGACGCCCGCATCAATGATGACGTCTCGGTAGGCCTCGTAGGGGATGGGTTTGAGTGAGGGTAAAAAAGTGAGATTCACACCAAAGGGTTTATCAGTCATGCCACGCAAGCGATTGATTTCAGCGTGAAGCGCTTCAGGGGTTGGCTGGGTGAGGGCCGTCAGTATCCCCAGGGCACCAGCATTAGAGACTGCCGCGGTAAGTTCGGCACGCCCCACCCATTGCATGCCACCTTGAATAATGGGGTGGGCTATACCCAACAAGCGTGTGATCGCGGTTTGCATTGTGTTTGTCCTTTACGGTGTAACGCTCAACGTGTCATCGGTTGAGATGAACTGAGGTCGATAGGGTTGACAGGTCGGGCTGAGATGCAGCGTGGCGCCGGTCAGCTTCTGTAACGTATCAAAGTTGATGTCGTCGGCGATGCGCTGAACGACGAAGCCTTGTGGGGTGACCTCGATTAAAGCGAAATTTGTATAAATTCTGGTCACGCACTTGTGGCCAGTTAAGGGGTAAGCGCAACGCTCTAGCAGCCGAGGTGCACCATCCTTCTGGCAATGCTCCATCAGCACCCAGACGCTAGCAGCACCCGCCGCAAGATCCATCGCGCCGCCCACCCCTGGGGTTTCAGTTGAAGAGCCGGTTGACCAGTTTGCGAGGTCGCCATTTTCGGCGACTTGAAAGGCACCCAGGCAGGCGATATCGATGTGCCCACCACGAATCATTAAAAAAGAATCGCTGTGACTAAAAACTGAAGCGCCCTTTAATAAAGTCAGGTGAGATTTTCCGGCTCCGACGACATCATCGTCTTCTTGCCCGGGCTCAGGTGCGGGCCCCAGCCCGAGCAGGCCTTGTTCACTCTGCAGCAACACCTCGCGCCCTGCGGGAATGTAATCCGCAATCATGGTCGGCAAACCAATACCAAGGTTCACGCAGTAACCCTCGGGTATATCTTCTGCTGCGACACGTGCAATATCTTTTCTAGTTAACCCTTTCATTTTTTCTGTATGGCCTCGCAGTAAAAAGTAAGAGAGATTTCATTTTTTTATCTCAGTGATACTGTCGATTGATGCGCCTAGCCTCACGGTACCTCAATGGTACGACCGACGAATACGCTTGGCTTCACCTAATTTCAATCACTCGGTCGATGAAGACGCCTGGTGTGATGATGTGTTCAGGATCGAGCTCACCTAATTCGACAAACTCGTTGACTTGCGCAATGACCAGTTTTGCTGCGCCGGCCATCATAGGGTTATTGACACGTGCGCCACGGTGATACACCAGATTGCCCCAGCGGTCGCCTTTCTTTGCTTGAAGCAGCGCGACGTCGCCGACGAGTGGCTTTTCAAAAACGTATTCTTGCCCATCAATCAGGCGCGTCTCTTTGCCGCGCGCTAACTCTGTACCCGCAGCCGTTCGCGTAAAGAAACCGCCGATGCCAGCCGCACCTGCACGAATGCGCTCAGCCAAGGTACCCTGAGGCACTAATTCAAGCTCGATTTTGCCTGTGCTGTACAGTTCATCAAAGATAGTCTTGCCGACCAAGGCGCGCGGAAACGAACACACCATTTTTCTGACTCGATTGGCTCGCATCAGATCTGCCATGACGTCGGTGCCGGTCGTTGCATTGTTCGCCACCAAGGTAAGGTCTTTCACCCCTAAGTCAAAGACACCGGCCAACAGATCGGCCGGTCGCCCTGATGTGCCGAAACCGCCGATCAGCAGCACATCGCCATCTTTGATACCTTGTATGGCTTGCGCCATCGAGTCAACACGTTTGTTGATCATGACTAATCCAGATCGTTACCGCGCATATCTGCATTGCGCCGTGCTCGACGCGCCAAGTCCAACATGACAGTGCCGATTGCATTGGGGTTGTCGATCGGCTCAGCTTGAGGCCCGCGATGCCAGCCTTCCATCGCCGCCAGAAAACCACCGCCTAATTCAAACACTCGCGCGGTGACTTCAGAGCTTTCAGCACTGGCTAACCAAGTTGCAGCCGCGGCGATCCAACGAGGATGCCGTTGCGCGATTTCTTCGGGCGTACGCTCGCGCAAGCTTTCGGTCATGCGAGTTTGTGCATGCGGGCTAATAGCGTTGACCGTGATCCCATAGCGCTTTAATTCGCGGGCGGTGATGATGGTGAACGCAGCAATCCCAGCTTTGGCCGCGCCATAGTTGCTTTGCCCAATATTACCGAGCAAGCCCGAAAAGGACGTGGTGTTGATGAGCCTGGCGTTCACAGGTTCGCCGGTGAGTTTTTGTTGCGCTCTCCAGTACACGGCGGCGTGGTGACAAGGTGCGAAGGTTCCTTTTAAGTGAACCTTGATCACAGCATCCCACTCGCTTTCTTCCATGTTGACCAGCATGCGATCACGAAGAATGCCTGCGTTGTTAATGACGACGTCGAGTTTGCCAAAGTGTTCGACCGTGCTGTGGATCATATGTTCGGCCTCTTTCCACTCAGAGACATCGTCACAGTTTGCGATAGCCTCGCCACCGGCCGCTTTGATTTCGTCAACCACCTGTTGCGCGGCTGAGGTGTCTCGCCCCAGCCCTTCTCTGGATACCCCTAGGTCATTGACAACGACTTTGGCGCCGCAAGCGGCTAATTGCAAGGCGTATTCGCGCCCGATTCCACGTGCAGCGCCGGTAACGATTGCGACGCGTCCTTCACATAAGCGGCTCATGATTGACTAGGTTCCTTGAAATATTGATAAGAATAGTTGTGTAAATGATGTCCGACTTCGATGGCGATACAAATGTTGATGGATAGTTAGCGTTCAAATTTTGGTGGGCGTTTTTCAATAAATGCTTGCGCTGCCTCTTTGTGATCGGCGGTGAGCGTGGCGGTCACATGATTAAAGGCTTCTTGATTGAGCGTTTGATCTAAGGTGTTTTGTAAGGCTTGGTTTAAGTTGTCTTTCATTAGCGCGAGTGCTTGTCGCGGGCCTTTCGCAAGTTTCTGGGCAATTGCAGTGACCTCTGGTTCAAGAGTTTCGCGCGAACAAAGACCCGTCAATATCCCCAGATCTTGCGCTTGCTGCGCACCGAGTGTGGGCGACAGTAAATACAGCTCGCGCGCCTTCGCAAAGCCAACAATACGCGGTAAAAAATAATGCCCACCAAAATCGCCAGGTAAGCCGACATTGATGAACGCTGTTTTGAATTTTGCCGAATCATCTGCATACCGAAAGTCACAAGCCAGTGCTAAAGACAGGCCAGCGCCCGCAGCGGGGCCACGAATCATCGCGATGGTTGGAATGGGCAGGGTGTGAAGCAGCTCGGTAATTTGATTGCGTTGCCGTAAGCGCCCGACTTTTTGTTCAAACGATAGGGTCTCTGCGGGTGAGTTAGCCATACGGGCCACATCGCCACCCGCACAAAAAGCAGTGCCTGCGCCAGTCAGCACAATCGCTCCGATCTGCCGATTGTCTTTAGCCTCAAGCAGCGCTTGCGCGAGCTGGTCATAGAGCTCTGGGCTAAGCGCATTGAGACGCTCTGGCCGATTCATGACGAGCGTCATGACGCCCTCGTGTACTGACCTAAGTAACGGTGATGACTGCTCTGGCATATTGTCTCCGGATGGTATCTAGGTACCTTAAGCGCTAGCTTAGAGCAAAATATCGTTTTTGGTAAAAAAAGAAAAACCACGGCCTATAGGCACGTTTTGAATGGTATAAAACTAAGACGAGGCTTACAGCCGATCAGTTCTAATATTTGGTTTAAACCAAAAGATTCACAGGGGCAACACAATGAGTATCAAAGGCAAGGCCTATATCGCCGGGATTTTTGAGCACCCGGCTCGCAAAATCACAAATATGTCGCTGGCACACTTGCACGCTGAATGCGCCAAGGGGGCACTTGAAGACGCCGGCCTGACTATTCACGACGTCGACGGCTATTACTGTTCAACCGATGCGCCTGGCAGCCTGGGTGGGATCAACATGATTGACTACATGGGGTTGACGGTTAAACACTCTGACTCGACCAACACCGGCGGCTCGTCTTACATGTATTTAGTCGCGCATGCGGCCGAAGCGATTGCGGCGGGAAAGTGCAGTGTTGCCTTGATTACCTGTGCAGGCTTTGGGCGCCCCGGCACGATCGCGCGTGACTTGGACACCGCCATTCCAGATACCCCGTTTGAAATGCCCTACGGGCCTGTGACGGTTAACTTGTATGCGCTTGCTGCAATGCGTCATATGTATGAGTTTGGCACCACCAGCGAACAACTCGCTTGGGTTAAGGTTTCTGCATCGCACCATGCGCAACACAATCCTAACGCTTACTTAAAGAAAGTGGTCACCGTTGAGGACGTTGTGAATTCGCCGTTGATTGCCGACCCACTGCATCGCATGGATTGTTGCGTGGTGACCGATGGTGGTGGTGCGGTCATCGTGGTGAGCCCAGAGGTTGCTAAACGGCTGAAACGTCCGTTAGTGAAGTTAATTGGCGCTGGCGAATCACCTAAGGGTCAGATGGGCGGCAAGATTGATATTACGTATACCGGTGCGGTGCGTTCGGGCCCGATCGCGTTTGCTGAAGCGGGCGTCAAGCCCAGCGACATCAAGTACGCCTCAATTTACGACAGCTTCACGATCACTGTGGTTATGACGCTTGAGGATCTTGGCTTTTGTAAAAAAGGCGAGGGTGGTAAGTTTGTGATGGATGGTAATTTGATCTCTGGGGTAGGAAAACTGCCTTTCAATACCGATGGCGGTGGGATGTGTAACAACCATCCGGTAAACCGTGGCGGCATTACCAAAATCATTGAGGCTGTGCGCCAATTGCGCGGCGAAGCCCATCCCTTAGTGCAAGTTAAAAACTGCGATATTGCCTTGGCGCACGGAACCGGCGGCTCGCTGAGTACCCGTCACGGCAGTGCCACATTGATTATGGAAAGAGAGTAACGCCATGACCACACCCTATCAAGACAGAAAAATCCCTGCCCCAAAGCTGAATTATGGCGACGAGCCTTATTTTGATGCAGCCACCCAGGGCAAGTTGATGCTGAAGTTTTGCAATGATTGCAAACAATATCATCACTATCCGCGTGCGCTATGCCCGTTTTGCTTTAGCGATAAAACCGAATTTAAAGAAGTGAAAGGCACCGGCACGGTGTACAGCTACAGTGTCACGCGCACCTCGGGCCCAGTGCCGTATGCCATCGCCTATGTCACGCTGGATGAAGGCATCACGATGCTCACGAACATTGTTGATTGCGACTTGGATACGATTCGTTGCGGGCAGAAGGTTGAGGTGACCTTCAAGCCAAGCGAAGAGGGCCCCGCGATACCTATGTTTAAACTGGCTTGAGAAAAAGGATAAAAAATGAGCGACGCGCTTTACACCTATTGGGTCGGCATGGATATCCCCGCCGATACGAGCGCTGCAGATGTTGCAGCGTTTAATGACTTTTACTCAAACGTGCATAAGCCCGAAGTATTGGCGGGCAATCCCGGCTTTTTGCGTGGGCGCCGTTACGAGCTTGCGCAAGACGACACACGTGGTGCGCGTGGGCCACGCTTCATTGCCGCATACGATATTGAAAGCAAAGAGGCGGCACAACTTTACATCACGCGTAATGATGGGCCAGCAAACGGGCGGCCTGTGTATAGCGACGGCCCTGCGGCTTGGCAAAAGCGCAGTACCAAGTGGCGTTTGATGTGGCAGCACGTATTAAATAATCCTCAAGCTGCGCAAGTGACCGCTTCGCCGTACATGTATCTGGTCGGGATGAACGCAGCCGCAGGGTCAGGCGAAGCTGAGTTAGCGCAATTCAATGAGTTTTACAACACGATCCATTTGCCAGAAGTTTTGGCGGGCTATGGTTTTGTCAGTGGTGCGCGCTATAAAAATATGCGTACCTTTCTTCACCCCGAGCCCGGTGCACCAGATTTTTTAGCGATGTATGGGATCAAGGACGAGGCCGCGGCAAAGTCGTTCATGAAAGATAGATTAAGCGCTGATCCTGGCGGTAATTCTTTCTCAGCTGGCCCACCACCGTGGCAAAATCGCGACACCAAATGGCGATTGACTTATCGGTTGGTGGGGTGATATTGATCGTGTATCGGTTGATTTTCTTTGCATCAGAAAGCGCGGTATCGGGCCGACCTTGCGGCGAAATCAACGTGCAAATGACAGCGGTTTAATTCTTAAGCAATTAATCAGATTACAAAGGTTTCATCATGATCTACTCTCGTCACGTCGGCGACGCAAAAATTTATAACGTCATTGAATATAGCGGCCCAACGCACGCAGCTGATTTTGTGTTTCCTGAGTTAGATGTGCGCGAAATCGTGCCGCATCTGTCGTGGTTAGCTCCGCATCACTACAACACCAAGCTACAGCGCTTTATCGTTGCTATGCAGTTGTGGGTGATGCACATGGGCGATAAAGTGATCGTGATTGACTTGGGGGTTGGCAATCACAAAAAGCGCGGCTCAGAGCGGATGAACATGCTCAACACCTTGACGCCGCTTTGGCTTGACGCGGCGGGCGCAAGCGCAAAATCCGTGACACATGTGATCGTCACGCACTTTCATCCAGACCACGTGGGTTGGGGCACGCGCATGGTGGATGGTCGTTGGGAGCCAATGTTTCCGAACGCGCGCCACTTGATGCCACGGGTTGATTTTGAAGCTGCGCATGATGCCTATAAAAATGGCGACAAGGGCGTAATTAGTGGCTCGTTTGAAGATAGCGTATTGCCGCTCTATGAATTGGGCTTGATTGATCTAATCGACGATGGTGACGTCGTAGCCGGTTGCCTGAAAGCTGAAGCCATGCCTGGTCATACGCCTGGCTCGCTGCACTTTCGCCTGCAGTCCAAAGGGCAAGAAGCGATCTTTGCTGGCGATGTGATGCATAGCCCACTGCAGATTGCGATGCCGCATATCAACACGTGGATTGATGCCCACGCCGAACAGGCGCGAGCCTCACGTGCCTTATTTTTGAAGCGCGCTGCCGAACGCAATGCGATGATTTTTCCGGTGCATTTTGGTTGGCCACATTGTGGCTATGTGCGTGGCGACAGCACCAAAGGCTATCGCTTTGAACCGGTCGAGCCTGAAGCACGTGGTGAATAACACTGAACGAGTGCGTTGCGCGGTGTTCTGGGGCTGTTCGTGTGAAGGGATGTAGTCAATGACAAGGGGATGACAATGAGAAAAATCTTACAAGCGGTACTAGTGACGATGGCGTTCGCGCCCCTGCTTGCGGCGGCACAGACTTATCCCGATAAACCCGTCAAAATGATTGTGCCTTACCCGGCAGGCGGCCCTGCTGATCAGATCGCCCGTGAGCTTGCAAACGGGTTGTCACAAGCGCTGGGTCAAACCTTTGTGATCGAAACAAAAGGTGGGGGGAGTGGTTCGATTGGCACAGGCTTTGTCGCCAAAGCGGCCCCCGATGGCTATACGCTGTTAGCCAGCGCCGGTGCGCCTCACACTGCAGTGCCCATCTTTAGCTCAAATCCACCCTATGACGGCATTAAAGAATTTTTGCCGATTTTGATGCTGATTGATGTGCCAAATGTGATGGTGATTGGCCCTCACATTAAAGCGACCAATGTCAAAGAGTTCATTGAGTTAGCCAAAACTAAAGTGATGACTTATGGGTCAAGCGGTACGGGTAGCTCAACCCATCTCGCGGGCGAGATTCTTCAAATTGAAGCGAAGATCAAAATGACCCACGTGCCGTATAAAGGAGCCGCACCCGTCGTCAACGATATGCTGGGCGGGCATGTTGACGTCTCTTTCTTAAATTTATCGGCCATGCTGCCACATATTAAGTCGGGCAAGCTTCGCGCCATTGGCCTGTCTTCGCAGACGCGTGCAAAGGCGTTGCCTGAGGTGCCGACCATGGCTGAGCAAGGCACGCCCAACAATACGGGTTCATGGTATGGTTTGCTGGCCCCCGCCGGCACGCCAGAGCACGTAGTGCGTGTGTTGTACGATGCGAGCGTGAAGTATTTTTCGCAACCTGAAGTGCGTGCCCGCGTCGAGGCGACGGGTTCAGAGCTCAAAATGCTCAATCCGAAGCAGTTTTTGGCCGCGATGACTGAAGAAAAACGCCAACTGGCCGAGCTCAACAAGATTTTGAATATTAAGATGGATTAAGGCCGCGGGCCTCGCGCTGTCAGATTTTGAATATTGAGATGGATTGTGGCCAAAGGCTTCGCTCAATAAGATTTTGAGCAACAATATGGATTAAGCCCTAAGGCTTAGTTCGAGTCAGTGAACTTATGAACAAAGGATTAGTATGGACAAGGTAGTTGCCTCAGCCGCACAGGCAATCGCAGATATTCAAGCGGGCGCGAGTGTCGCGATCGCTGGATTTGGTTTGGCACATCGTTTTCCGAACAATTTGATCTTCGCTCTGCGAGACAAAGGCACAACAGACTTGACCTTGGTCTGTAACTCGCTGGGTGCTGCTGGTGAAAAAGGTCAGCTGCTAGTTGAGAACAATCAAGTTAAAAAACTGGTTGCTGCGTTTTCAATCAGAGCTGGAATGCAAACCGAAGGCGAAAAAAGAATCGCAGCCGGCACGCTTGATGTCGAACTCGTACCTCAGGGTATTTTGGTTGAGCGCTGCCGAGCCGGTGGAGCAGGCATCCCAGCGTTTTATTCGCCAACCGGGGTCGATACTGACTTGGCTGACGGCAAGGATGTTCGTTATTTCAACGGCAAGCCACATGTGCTTGAGCATGCCATTCGGGTGGACTATGCCTTTTTGAGCGCCTATCGCGCTGATCGTGCGGGCAATGTGCAGTTTCGTGGCGGAAGCGCGAACTTTAATTCAGCGTTTGCCAAAGCGGCCAAGATCGCGATTGTTGAGGTTGAAGAAATTGTTGAAGTCGGCGAGTTGCCGCCAGAGTTGATTGACTTACCTGGCATCTTTATCTCGCGCGTACTAAAGATTACTGACATGGTCGATGTCAAAACCTTAACGCGTGCCGAAAAGCGCGCGGCAGACAGCGCACGTACCTATAACGGTAAGCCAGCGCTGACGCGCAACGGCATTGCAAAAAATGCAGCGAAGATTGTGAAAGACAACACCTATGTGAACCTAGGCGTTGGCATCCCCACGCAGGTCTCAAACTTTTTGGGTGGTCGCGGTGTCTGGCTACACGCTGAAAACGGTGTGCTGGGTTACGGCGGCATTGTGTCAGGTGACGCAGTCGACCCCGATGTCTTTAATGCGGGTGGTCAATTCGTTGAGGCAGTGCCAGGCACGTCATTCTTTGAAAGTGTGATGTCGTTTGAAATGGCCCGCGGCGGTCATATCGATACGGTCATTCTGGGTGCGTATGAGGTCGATCAAGACGGTAACGTCGCGAACTGGAGCATTACCGATGCGCGCCGCGGCGGTATTGGTGGCGCGATGGATTTGATTTCTGGCGAAGTCGAACTGATCATTGTCATGGAACACGCTGACAGCAAGGGCCGAACCAAATTGCCTCGTCGCTGCAAGTATCCACTGACCGGACGCGAATGCGTGGATTGGTTAGTGACTGATTTGGCAGTATTGCATTGGGTCAACGATCGTTTTGTTCTTGAGGCGATTGCACCTGGCTTTACACCTGAAGAAGTTAAAGCGCTTGGCGAGATTGACTTTGCTGTGTCGCCAGATCTTAAGGTAATGGAGCCAAGTTAATTCACAGAACATGCCCATGAAATTACCTCTTGAAGGCCTCAAAATCCTAGACCTTAGCCATGCTTTGGCGGGGCCTTTTTGTTCGACGATGCTGGCTGACTATGGTGCGCAGGTCATTAAGATTGAACCTCCAGGCAAAGGCGATATCGCTCGCGCTTGGGGCACAAAATTGCCTGGCGGTGAAACGGATTATTTTGTTGGGCTTCATCGCAATAAACAAGGCATCGTGCTTGACTTAAAAAACGCAGAAGGCAAAGAGAC
>Ga0114968_10001425_pt1 | contig 18343 bp, 13 predicted proteins | sample M_130807_EF_Meta_FD_87020 | JGI IMG/M metagenome (GOLD analysis project Ga0114968, IMG submission 87020) | Freshwater microbial communities from Lake Montjoie, Canada to study carbon cycling - M_130807_EF_MetaG | ecosystem: Environmental > Aquatic > Freshwater > Lake | place: Lake Montjoie...
CTGTGGCCCGGCTGCATGCGCAGCACCTGCACATGGCGCGCCGCGCCGGGCGGCAAGTCCAGCACCTGACCGGCAGCCAAGGGCATAGGGCAATAAAAGCGCGGCATGGGCGCCTTAGCCTCGGCCAAACACAAACATGGGCGGGGGCGTGGTGCCTTCGACCTGGTCGATCAGCCGCAGCAGCGGCCCCAGTTCGCGGTAGCGCGCACAGGTGGCGCGGATGTAGCCGATAAAACGCGGCGTATCGGCCAGGTAGCGCGGCTTGCCATCGCGCAGGCTCAGGCGGGTAAAAATACCGGCGATGCGCAAATGGCGCTGCAAGCCCATCCACTCGGCGCCCCGGTAAAACGCGCCAAAGTCATCGCCCACCGGCAAACCAGCGGCCCGGGCTTTTTGCCAGTAGCGCACCAGCACGTCCAGGCAAAAATCCTCGTCCCAGCTGATGAATGCGTCGCGCACCAGGCTGGCAATGTCGTAGGTGATGGGGCCGTAGAGTGCGTCTTGAAAGTCGAGAACGCCCAGGGACTGGTCGCGGCCCTTGTCCATCAGGTTGCGTGGCATGAAGTCGCAGTGCACATACACACAAGGCCAGGACAGGTTCTCCTGCGCAATGGTGTCAAAAGCCTTGTCCAGCACCCGGGTCTGGGCATCGTTCAGGCTGACTTGGCGGTAGGCGCCCAGGTACCACTGCGAGAACAAGGCCATTTCGCTGCACAAAAGCGCTTTGTCGTAGAGGGGTAGCACGCCGGGGCGCGAGGCCTGCTGCCAACGTATCAGGGTGTCGACGGCGTCCAGGTAGGCGGCCAGCGGTGGCGCAGCGCTGGGGTCGATGCGCTGCATCATGGTGTGCGGGCCCAGGTCGGTGAGCAGCAAAAAGCCGTGTTCGGCATCCCAATCGAGCACCTGAGGGCTGTGTACGCCGGCCTCTTGCATCAGCTTAGCGACCTGCACAAAGGGGGCGCTGTTTTCTTGGTCCGGGGGCGCGTCCATCACGACCAGGCTGGGGGCGAAGTCCGGGTGTGCGCTGTCCAGGCGCAAATAGCGCCGAAAACTCGCGTCCGCCGAGGCCAGGCGCAGGCTGTGCGGCGCCAGGGCAAAGCGCTCTTGCAAGCGGGCCAACCAGGCGGCGCACTGCGCCTGGCGCTGGGGATCGGGCCATGGCAGCGGGGAAGTATCAGCGGGCGCAGCAGTCGCAGGGGGCTTGGAGAGCGCGGGGGAAGGGGTTTGCACGTTCACAAAGGGATCAGGGGGCTCATGGATAATCCATTGTCCTTCTTTTTGTGTTCCACGCCCTCGCACCCATGCCCACCTTTGCGCGCGCCCTGCCCGTGCGGTCCCGCCCTGCATCAGGGTATTGCGCACCAGCGGGTGCGGGCGCGGCGCTGCTCTGCTTGGGCTTATATGGCGTGGCACTGGCGCAAGTGGCTGCACCACTCCCAGCCCCTGCTGACAAACGCGTCTACCTGAGCGCCGACCAAATTTATGGGGTGGCCGACCAGCAAACCGTGCTGCAAGGCAAGGCCGAGATCCGCAAAGCCGACACACTGGTGCAGGCCGAGCGCATGCGGTACACGCCCGACACAGACTATTTGCTGGCCCAAGGACAGGTACGCATCGAACGCGGGGGCAATGTGTACGAGGGCGATGAACTGGGTCTGCAGGTGGAACGTTTTAAAGGCTTTTTTACCGCCCCGCGCTACCGCTTTGGGCAAAACGGCGCGCACGGCGAGGCGCGGCGTGCCGACTTTGCCGACAGCCAGCACATGACGGTCCAAGACGCTACCTACACCACCTGCCGTCGCCTGCCTGGCCCGGACTGGCTGCCCGATTGGGTGCTCAAGGCCGGCAGCATCAGCATCGACAACGAAGAAGACATTGGTATCGCACAAAGCGCCTACCTGCAATTTAAGGGCGTGCCCTTGCTGCCGGTGCCGCCGATCAGCTTTCCGCTGTCAGATAAGCGCAAATCGGGCTTGTTGGCGCCCACCATCGGTCTGGGCAATGCCAACGGCTTTGAGGTGGCGGTGCCGTATTACTGGAACATCGCACCCAACCGCGACCTGACACTCACGCCCACGCTGATGACGGCACGCGGCGTCAACCTGGGCGCCGAGCTGCGCTACCTGGAGCCGCAGATGGAGGGCAGCACCAAGCTCAGTTACATGCCCAGCGACCGCCTGCGCAGCAGCGACCGCTGGAGTGCGGCCATCTTGCACAAAACCAACGTGGCCAGCCCATGGGGCCCGCTGGCGCTGAGCGCCAATATCAACCGGGTGGGAGACGACTATTTTTGGTCGGACTTTGCCAACAGCGGCGCCCTGACCAACGGCAGCACCATCGCCGGAGCCACACCGCGCCAATTGCCCGCCGACCTGAGCGCCTCGTGGATGCGCGGGGACTGGTACTCCAGCTTCAAATACCAAAAGTGGCAAACCCTGCAAGACCCCAGCGAGGTCGCGCCCATGGTGCCGGCCTACGACCGGGTGCCGCAGTGGACTTTGCGCGTGGCACAAGACAATGTGCGCGGCCTGGACTGGGCGGTGGACACCGACTTCACCCGCTTTGAGGCCGACCGCAGCCTGACCAGACAACCCAATGCACAGCGGGCTTTTGCCCAGGCGCAGCTGAGCTATCCGCTGGTCTGGCCGGCGTTTTTTGTGACCCCTAAGGTGCAGGCGCACGCCACGGCCTACCAGTTTGATGCGGCCATCGGCAGCCAATACAGCGCCAACAGCGTGGTGCCCAGCTTCAGCCTGGACAGCGGGATGGTGTTTGAACGCCCGGTGCAATGGGGCAGCACCGAGCTGCTGCAAACCCTGGAGCCGCGTGCCTTTTATGTGTACACGCCCTACCGCGACCAGCGCGCCCTGCCCAATTACGACACCGCGCTCAATGCCTTTAACTTTGCGACCATCTTTACTGAAAACGCTTTTGTCGGCCACGACAAAATCTCGGACAACAACCTACTCACCCTGGGATTAACCAGCCGCTTGCTGCGCCAGGACAATGGCGCGCAATTGGCCAACTTTGGTGTGGCCCAGCGCCTGCGTTTTGAGGCCCAGCGCGTAACCGCCAACCCCGCCGATGCGCCGGCCGCCGCAGGCGTGAGCGACATCTTGTTTGGCGCCAACGTCAACCTCGATGAGCGCTGGGCACTCGACGCCACCGTGCAGTACAACGGCCGCACAGACGAGTCCGTGCGCTCGGTGATTGGCGGGCGCTACCACCCGGGCGACTTTCAGCTACTCAATCTGGCCTACCGCTTTCAGCGCTACCCCAGTGACACCATAGACGCCAACGAGCAAGTCGACCTGAGCTGGCAGTGGCCCATGGCGGCGCTCTGGGGCGGCCATCAAGGCAAGAGCGGCCAGCGCAGCGATAGCAGTGGCCGCTACTACAGTGTCGGGCGCCTGGCCTACAGCCTGCGCGAGAGCCGCCTGGTCGATACCTTGCTGGGTGTCGAGTACGATGCGGGCTGCTGGATTTCACGCCTTGTTCTGGTGCGCTCACAGATCAACCAGGACACGGCCAACACCAGTTTGATGTTTCAGCTGGAATTTGTCGGGTTCACGCGCATTGGCATCGACCCCTTGAAGACCCTAACATCGAGTATTTCGCGCTACCAAAATCTGCGCGACAGCAAGGCCAGCAACAGCGGCCTCAACAATGACAATGGATCACCATGAAATTGACGGTTTGGATATTTGTATTGTTCGCTTTCGTCAGCCCCTGTTCGCTGGCACAAAACGCCAGCGGCGGGGACTACATCGTCGCGCTCATTAACTCAGAACCCCTGACCAACGCGGAGTTGCAGCAGCAGATGCAGCAAGTTGCCGAGCAACGCGCCCAGCAAGGCATGGCCCCGGTGCCCGAGGCGCAGCTGCGCGCCGCAGTGATCCAGCGCATGGTCAATGACCGCACCCAACTGCAACTGGCCCGCGAAATGGGCATTCGCGCCGATAGCGTCAGCGTCGACCAGGCCGAGACCAATATCGCGGCTCAAAACCAAACCGATATCCTCCAGTTCCGCCAAAGCCTGGAAAAGCGCGGCATCTCGGTCGCAGCTTTTCGCCAGCAATTGCGCGACCAGATCGTTCTGAGCCGTCTGCACGAGCGTGAGGTCGAGGCCAAAATCAAGGTCAGCGACGCCGAAGTCGAAGCCGCGCTGGAGGTGCGCATAGCCGCCGCCGCCGACCCGGCTAACCAAGAGGTCAATTTAGGCCACCTGCTGCTCGCCCTGCCTGATAACCCCAGCGCCGACGCGCTGGCCAAAGCCCAGGCGCTGGCGCAAACCATTTCGGACCGCCTGAAAAAAGGCGACAGTTTTGAAGCCCTGGTCAAAGAGTTTTCCAGTGCCGAGCGCAGCAAGTCAGGCCAGCTGGGCATGCGCCGCAGCGACCGCTACCCGCCGCTGTTTATCCAGGCCACGCAGGCCTTGCCCGAAGGTGGCGTCTCGGCCTGGGTGCGTTCAGACGCTGGTTTGCATTTGCTGCGGGTGCTGGAGCGGCGCAACCTGGCCATGGCCGACAAAATCCCGCAGACCCGTGCCCGCCACATCCTGCTGCGCCCCGATGCGGTACTCAGCCCGGTACAAGCGCAGGCCCGGCTGGCCGAATTGCGCGGCCGTATTTTGGGCGGCAAAGTCACTTTCGAAGCAGCCGCACGCGATGTATCGCAAGACGGCAGCGCCGCCGACGGTGGCGAATTGGGCTGGGCCTCGCCCGGCATGTTTGTGCCCGAGTTTGAAGACGCCATGAACCGCCTGGCCCCGGGCGAGATCAGCGCGCCGCTGGCCTCGCGCTTTGGCGTGCACCTGATCCAGGTGCTGGAGCGTCGCAGCACCGACATGACGCCAGCGCAACTGCGCGAGCGCGAGCGCGACGCCCTGCGCGGCCGCCGCTATGACGAGAACTTTGTGATCTGGGAGCGCGACGTGCGCGACAAAGCCTTTGTGGAGATGCGCGAGGCGCGCTAAGCCCTTGTGCCTATGCACCACCAAGCGCGCAAACGCTTCGGCCAGCACTTCCTGACCGATGGCGGCATCATCGATGCCATCGTGCAGGCCATCGCCCCGGCGAGCGGCCAAAGCATGGTCGAAATCGGCCCCGGTCTGGCCGCGCTGACCCAGCCTCTGGTCGAGCGCCTGGGCCGGCTCACCGTCATTGAACTGGACCGCGATCTGGCGCTGCGCTTGCGCCTGCACCCGCAACTAGAGGTTATCGAGTCTGACGTGCTGCGCGTGGACTTCGCGCCCCTGTGCGCAGCGGCAGCCGAGCAGGGCGGCTTGCGCATCGTGGGCAACCTGCCCTACAACATTTCCACGCCCATCTTGTTTCATCTGATGGACTTTGCCGCTGGGGTGCAAGACCAGCACTTCATGCTGCAAAAAGAGGTGGTCCAGCGCATGGTGGCCCCCGCCGACAGCGCCGACTTCAGCCGCCTGAGCGTGATGCTGCAATGGCGCTACGCCATGGAAAACATGCTGGACGTACCCCCCGAAAGCTTTGATCCGCCCCCGCGTGTGGACAGCGCCATCGTGCGCATGGTGCCGCGCGCCCAGGTGCCGCAGGTGGACGCCGCGCGCTTGAGCACACTGGTGCAAGTGGCCTTTAGCCAGCGGCGCAAATTGCTGCGCCACACGCTGGGCAAGTATTTGCAAGAACAAGGCTTTGACGGCGAGTTTGACTTGCAACGCCGCGCCCAAGAGGTGCCAGTGCACGAGTACATTGCGCTGGCGCAACAGCTGCCTTAAGCGCGCAGCGAAATACCTATGTCCGAGCGACTGGCGCGCCTGTTTCCCTTTGTGTTCGTGCTTTTGTGGTCGACTGGGTTTATCGGCGCGCGCCTGGGATTGCCGCACAGCGGGCCATTGACGTTTTTGTTTGTGCGCTATGGCGTGGTCATCGTACTGCTGTGGGGCATCGCGCTTGTCAGCCGCGCGCCCTGGCCGCAGCGCCGCATGCATTGGGTGCACATCGGCATGGCGGGTTTGCTTTTGCACGGGGTGTATTTGGGCGGCGTGTTTGTGGCGATTTCTAAAGGCCTGCCTGCGGGTGTGGCGGCGCTGGTGGTCGGTGTGCAGCCCTTGCTCACCGCCGTGGGTGCCGGGCTGTTGCTTGGCGAGCGCGTGCTGCGGCGCCAGTGGCTGGGGCTCTTGTTGGGCCTGGGCGGTGTAGCGCTGGTGGTGGCCAACAAACTGGGCACGGGGTTTGATATCCATGCCCTCATCCCCTGCGCCGTAGCGCTGCTGGCCATTACCTGCGGCACGCTATACCAAAAACGCTTTTGCCCACGCTTTGACTGGCGCACCGGCGCCATCGCCCAGTTTGTGCCAACGCTGGTGGCCACAGGCATTGCTGCGGCGCTCTTTGAGGACCTGCACATCGACTGGGTGCCCGAGATGGTGTTTGCCATGGGCTGGCTGGTGCTGGTGCTCTCGATCGGTGCGGTCAGCCTGCTCAATTGGCTGATTCGCCACAACAACTCGGTCAATGTGGCCAGCCTGTTTTACCTGGTGCCGCCTTGCACGGCCGTGGTGGCCTGGTTGCTTTTTGGCGAGTCTTTTTCGGGCACCGCCCTCATCGGCATGGCGCTGGCGGTCTGGGGCGTGTACTGGGCGCGCGGCCAATAAATGCCGCCCATAGACGCGGGCAAAGCGCCCGCGCCCGCCCCGCATTAATCCATGAGCTTGCGGCTGAGGTAGACCATCTCCAGGCTGACGCGCTTGGCGGTTTCCTTCAGGTTGGCTGCGGCGGCGTGGCCGCCGTCGGTGTTCTCGTAGTAATAAAAGGGCAAGCCCATGGCCTGCATCTTGGCAGCCATCTTGCGCGCGTGGCCGGGGTGCACGCGGTCGTCTTTGGTGGAGGTCACAAAAAACGGCTCAGGATAGGCCACGCCGGCTTTGATCTGGTGGTAGGGCGAAAGTTGGGCCAAAAACGCCGCCTCGGCCGGGTCGTCCGGGCTGCCATATTCGGCTACCCAGGAGGCGCCGGCCAGCAGCTTGTGGTAGCGCAGCATATCGAGCAAGGGCACCTGCACGACCACGGCATTCCACAAGTCCGGGCGCTGCGTCATTTGCACGCCCATGAGCAAACCGCCATTGGAGCCGCCTTGGATACCCAGACGGCGCGGGCTGGTCACTTTGCGTGCGATCAGGTCCTGGGCTACGGCCACAAAGTCGTCGTAAATCACCTGGCGCTTGGTCTTGAGGCCGGCTTGGTGCCAGGCCGGGCCAAACTCTCCGCCGCCACGAATATTGGCCATCACATACACGCCACCGCGCTCCAACCAGAGCTTGCCGGTCAGCGCCGAGTAGCCCGGGTTCATAGACACCTGAAAGCCGCCATAGGCATACAAAAGCGTGGGCGCCTGGCCGTCCATCGGCAAGTCTTTGCGACGCACCACAAAGTAGGGAATGCGCGTGCCGTCTTTCGAGATCGCCTCGCGCTGCTCGGTAATCAGGCCCTGCGCGTCAAAGCGCGCGGGTGAGGCCTTCGCCGCCTCCATCTTGCCCGAGGCAGCATCGGCCAGCCACAGCGTGGTGGGCACCAAAAAGCTGGTGGCCGAGACAAACAGCTGCTCGTCCCCATCGCTGGCGCTGACCACGCCCAAACTGGCCGGGCTGGGTAGGTCCAGGCGCTGGCCGCTCCAGCCTTGGGGGCCGTGGGTGAAGGACATCATCTCGCCCACCACATTGGTGCTCAAGCTCACCATGAGACGGCTGGCCGTGCGGCTTACGCCCTGGATGGACTGGCGCGCGTGCGGCGCAAAAACCAGCTGCACCGCCAGCTTGGCAGGCGTGGCCAGGGCGGCGGCCAAATCAAAACTCACCAAGGACGATTGGGCAAATGTGGGGCCGCCAGCCACAGGCGTCCAGGTCTCTTGGAGGCTGAAAATAATATGCCCATCCAAATAGCCGCGCAAGCTGGACTTGAGCGGCACCGGCAGGCGCACCGGGCCATTGTCGGTCAGGATGTGAAACTCATGCGCAAAAAACGCCACCGACCGCTCGACGTAGGCAGCGACAAAGCGGCCCTGGCTGTCGCGGATGACGCCAGGCCAGTTGCCCACATCTTTTTTATCGCCACGAAACACCTCTTGGGCCTGCGCCAAGGTCTGGCCCCGGCGCAGGCGCTTGACGATGAAAGGGTAGCCCGACTCGGTGACGTCTTCAGGACTCCAGGGGCGGGCTACGAGCAAAGTGTCCTGGTCTAACCAAGCGGCTTGTTGTTTGGCGGCGGGCAGGGCGAAGCCGCCTTGCACAAAACTTTTGGTCTCGGTGTCGAACTCGCGCATCTGCACCGCGTCTTTACCGCCGTCTGACAGCGACACCAGGCACAGGCGCTGCGCCGGTTGCAGGCAACTGGCGCCTTTGTAGACCCAATTGGCCGATTCGGCTTGGGCCAGTGCGTCAAAGTCGAGCACCGTCTCCCAGCGCGGTGTGGCGCTGCGGTAAGAAGCCAAGTCGGTACGGCGCCAGACACCACGCACGGCGCTGGCGTCTTGCCAGAAGTTGTCGATATGGCGGCCACGAAAGCTGGGCATAGGCACCCGGTCGCTCGCCTGCACAATGGTCAGCGCCTGCTGCTGCAAGGGCGCAAAGCGCGGGTCGGCCTGCAAGACGTCCAGGCTGCGCTGGTTTTCCTTGCCCACCCAGGTCAGGGCCTGCGCGCCTTGCACCTCTTCGAGCCATTGAAAAGGATCGGAAGCGGAATCAGGCATGGGGCGGGCAATCGTGGTGGTGTTGGGGGCAGGGGTTTGGGCCAAGGTCGGCTGGGCGGGCGCCAAAGCGGCCAACAAAGTCAGTAATGGCGTTGCGGCAAGGAGCGCTAGGCGGGCGCTTGGAGGGTGGGGGATATTTTTCATCGGCGGGAGTATGGCATTGGCTTGGCTGCCACTGCGGGGGCGGCTTACATTCCCTTAAACAAACCCGCATAACTACGACTGACCTCCAGCAACTCTTTGCTGCCACGCACCGACACCAACTGGCGCCCGCGCTCGTCGCGTTGCACGCCGGCGATGGCGCGCACATTGACCAGGGTGCTGCGGTGGATTTGCCAAAAGCGCTGCATGTCCAGCCCATCGACCAGCTCTTTGATGGAGGTGCGGATCAGCGCCTCCTGGGTGGCGGTTTGGACGCGGGTGTATTTTTCGTCGCTGACAAAAAACAGCACGTCTTCGACCGGAATCATCTGGATGGTGGCGCCCACTTTGGCCTGAATCCACTGCAACGGCGCCGGCGCCGTAGCGGGAGAGCGCTGGGCGGCCAGGGAGCGCAGCAGGTCTTGCATGGCGGGGGTGTGGGCGGGCAGGGGCTGCGCGGGCTCGGCGCTGTGCTGGGCTTGCTCGCGCGCGTCCATGCGCAAGCGCACACGCTGCAAGGCCAGGGCCAAGCGCTCGGGCTCGGCGGGTTTGAGCAAGTAGTCGACCACGCCGGCCTCAAAGGCCTGCACCGCATACTGGTCGTAGGCCGTTAAAAACACAATTTCGCAGCCCGGCCATTGGCCCTGGCCACCGGCCTCGTCCCAAGTGGGCAGCTGGGCGATGTGGCGCGCCGCGTCAATGCCGGTCATCACCGGCATGCGAATGTCTAAAAACACCAGGTCGGGCTGCAGTTCGCGCACCTGATCCAGCGCCTCCTGGCCGTTGCGCGCCTGGGCCAGCACCTCGATGCGGGCGTCCACCTCGCGCAGCCGGGCGCAGAGCTGCTCGCGCAGCAGGCGCTCGTCGTCGGCCACGATGACGCGCAAGGGCCTCATGGCGCCTCACCGTCTTGTGCGCCGCCGGTGGCCAGGCGCCAGATCAGCCAGACGATAAACAGCGGCAACACGCCCCACAACACCATGCTGAGCACACCTAGGCCGGCGGCGATCAGGGCAATGACCACCAGCACCACGCCCACCGGGATCAGCAAAACCAACAGCGGCAAAACCGCCAACGTAGCCAGTAGCAGCAAGCCCAGCAATACAAGCGCGCCAATGGCAATCCAGGCCACGCCGGGTAGCGTGACGGCCTGGCCATTGACGCTGAGCATCACATCGGGCTGCCAGTGCAGGCTGCCCAGCAGGGCGGCCGCAATGGCCAGCAAAACCACGATAAACAAAAGGCGGGCGATCCAACGCAAACTGGTGCTGATCATGGCAATGTCTCCGTGGTGGGGGCGCGGCTCAAGGCGCACCCAATTGGTAAGGAACCGTGATGGTGACACAAGCGCCGCCCGTGCTGGGGCTGCTGGTTTGCAACGAGGCCCGGGCGCCGTACAGCAGTTGCAAACGCGCACGGATGTTGGACAAGCCAATGCCGCTTCCGGTGGTCCCTGGTGCATCCGGTGTGCCGGGGGCAAAGCCCACGCCACTGTCTTGCACTTGCACGATGAGCTGGCCGTCTTGCACCTCGGCGCGCACGGTGATGCTGCCCCCCTCGGCCTTTGGCTCCAAGCCATGGCGGATGGCGTTTTCGACCAGGCTTTGCAACATCATGGGTGGAAAGCGGGCGCTGCGCAGGCCTTGGGGCACTTGCAGATCAAACTGCAGGCGCTCCTCCATGCGCATGCGCATGAGTTCCAGATAGGGCTGCACCACGGCCAGTTCGCGGCCCAGATCGCGCTCGGCCTGGGCATTGGCTTCGCGCAGCGTGGGCATGGTGGCGCGCAAAAAGGCGATCAGGCTTTTTTGCATGGTGGCGGCGCGCGGCGGATCGGTCTCGATCAGGTGCTCAATACCGGCCAGCGTGTTGAACAAAAAGTGCGGCTCCATTTGCGCCTGCATGGCGGCCATGCGCGCCTCCATCACCTGGCGCTTGAGCGACTCGGTTTCGGCCACTTGTGTCGCCGCCGCCGCTACGGCCTCAGCCTGGATGCGGCCGCGGTAGGTGATTTTGAGAATCAAGGAGGCGACGATCAAGAGCAGGGCCAGATTGGGCAGGCTGTCGGTGCGATCGCCGTCGCCCTCGTCGGCGCCAAAGTGCACAACATCGACTTCCTCGTCTTGCTCAGCGTCTTGCTTGGTGGTCTGGCCGCCCAGGGCGCGGCGCACGGTCTCTAGGGCCTGCTCGATTTCTTGCTCTGTGGCATTGGGGCCGATTTGTATATCGACAGCGGCCTGAGCCGCCGAAGCCCCCTGCGCGGCGCTGGCAGGCGCTTGGGACGGCGTGCTAATGCGCACGCCTTTTTCGTCAATCTGTAATTGCGCACCTTGGCCTTGCGGGTCTTGCGCGCTGATGTGTACACCGGACTGATCGATTTGCACCGACACCTTGCCCTTAGCCGCCGGGCCTGAAGCCTCGTTGGCGGGCGTTGGGGAGGGAACTTCAGGAGGCGCTACAGGCTTGGTTTTCTTGATCACCACCTCATGGCGGTGGTGATGCCCCGAATTGCCGCCAAAGATGGAGGCCGTGATTGCCGCTAAGACCAGCACCAAAATGGAAATCAGAAAAAATCGCCACCAGCTGATACTGACCAGCCAGTTGCCATAGGCATGAAAGTAGCGCACCAAGGCAGCGCGAACCGCTTGCCATTGGCCGCGTAAGTTGTTATCGCCAGCGGGGGAGGTGCTTCGTGAGCTCGTCATTGAAAAATCCTTTATGTTCCGTCATGGCGCAGGTGAACGCCCGATGGACCGCACTGTAGGTAGGGCCCGGGCCGCCTGCCAGCACTTTGCGACCAAGTGCACAAAGCGCAGGCCAGACGGCAAAATGCCGACGCTTATTGGCAGGCGTCCACCCATTGGCCCTGGGTCAGCTCAGCCATCTGCTGCGGGCTGATGCGCAAGGCGCTGTTGACCGAGCCTGCCGCAGGCAGCACCTCGTCAAAGGCCTGCAAGCTGCGGTCCAAGTACACCGGCAGCGGCGTGGCCAGGCCAAAAGGGCATACGCCGCCCACGGGGTGGCCGGTCAGGGCTTCTACTTCGTCAAGGGCCAGCATCTTGCCCTTGCCAAATGCGGCTTTGAACTTAGCGTTGTCGATGCGCGCATCGCCGCGCGCCACCAGCAAAAACACCTTGCCATCGGCCAGCCGAAAGGCCAGTGTCTTGGCAATGCGCCCGGGCTCCACGCCATGCGCCTGGGCGGCCAGGGCCACGGTGGCGGTGTTCTCCTGCAGCTCGATGATGGGCATGTCCACCTGGTGCGCCGCAAAAAAGGCGCGGACCGATGCAACTGTCATATCCGTCCCGTCGCCTCAGGTGCCTGCCACGTAAGGATTGCGCACCCGCTCCACGCCAAAGCTGCTTTCCGGGCCGTGGCCGGGAATGAACACGGTGTCGTTGCCCATGGGCCACAGGCGCTGGGTGATGCTGTTTATCAGGTCAGCATGGTTGCCTTGCGGGAAGTCGGTGCGCCCGATGCTGCCGGCAAACAGCACGTCGCCGACAAAAGCGCGCTTCATCTCGGCCGAGTAAAACACCACATGGCCCGGCGTGTGGCCGGGGCAGTGGCGCACTTGCAAAACGTGCTCGCCCAGGCTGACGGTATCGCCGTCCTTGAGCCAGCGCGTGGGCTTGAAGGGACGGGCGGGCGGAAATCCGTAGGTCGCCGCGGCCATGGGCAGCCCGTCGATCCAAAACTGGTCTCCCGGGTGCGGGCCGATGATGGGCAGCCCCAGCCGGTCGGCCAGCTCCTGCGTGGCAGCGGCGTGGTCCACGTGGGCGTGGGTAATCCAGATTTGCTCCAGCGTCACGCCCAGCTTTTGGGCCGTGGCGATGAGCAAGTCGAGGTCGCCACCAGGGTCAATGATGGCGGCCTGGTGCGTCTGGTCGCACCAGACAATGGAGCAGTTTTGCTCGAACGGGGTTACGGGGACGGTTTGGTAGTGCAGCATGGACGGCAGTTTAGTGGGCGCCAGTTTAGGAAGGGCTTGCCGATAGCGTTTGGTTTTTTGGGCATAACTTTTGAGAATGGCGTTTGTGCAAAAAAACCACACAACAACCATAAGTCAGCAAGGCGCCAACAACTCAAGGGTTTACCCGTATAAGAACCTGTAACTGAATCGTAAACAATCGTTGGGTTGTGTAATTCTTCGGTATTTTTAAGGAGCTTTCAATGAAACGTCATAATCTACACGCCATAGCCGCTGCGGTGGGCTTACTGGTCGCAGGCCAAGCCACTTTGGCGCAAACACAGGCGCCCAAAGAGATGGACGCGGTCACCGTTACGGGTATCCGCGCGTCCATCCAAAAATCTATCGAGGCCAAGCGCAACGCCGACACCAATGTGGAAGTGGTGTCCGCCGAAGACGTGGGCAAGATGCCCGATAAGAACATTGCCGACGCACTCTCGCGCCTGTCCGGCGTCAATGTGCAATACGGTGGGGCCAACGCCATGGACGAGGCCGAGCGTGTCTCCATCCGTGGCACCTCGCCCAACCTGAACCTCATTACCGTCAATGGCCACGCCTTGTCCTCGGGCGACTGGCATGTGGGTGACCAGCAGGCGGCCAACTCGGTGAGCAGCCGCAGCGTGGGTTTTGGCCTGCTGCCTTCGCAGCTGATTGGCCAGTCGGTGGTCTACAAAACCCAGCGTGCCGATCTGACCGAAGGCGGTCTGGCCGGCAGCGTGGATGTGAGCTTGCGCAAACCTCTGGATTTCGCCAAGCATCTCAACGCTGAAGTGTCCTTGGGCGCCGTCTACAGCGACCTGCCCGGAAAAACCGACCCGCAAGCCAGCGGCATTTTGGCCTGGAAGAGCGACGACAAAACCCTGGGCCTGATGGTGCAAGGCTTCAAAGAAGACCGCACCTTGCGCCGGGACGGTATGGAAACGCTGGGCTACACCGGCGGACTGACCGCCGCCCAAGTGGGAACGCAAACCAATCTCATCGGGCTGCGCATGCCCAACACCCTGAACGCCACCCTGTTTGAGGGCGACCGTAAACGCACTGGCGGCTATGCCGCGCTGCAGTTCAAACCCAATGCGGATTTGGACGCCACTGTCAGCATTTTCAACTCGAAGATGACAGCGCAAAACTACAACAGCTCGGCCTACTCGATTGCAGCGAACTTGCTAAACAACGGCTGGCAAATTCAAAATGCGGTGGTCAGCGGCGACACAGTGGTCAGCGGCAAGCTGGTGCGCCCGGCCAATGCACCTGCGAGCCAGCAAATTGTCGGTATGCAGTTTGAACACTTTTTGCGCGATGGCGCCAGCGCTGAGGCCAACTTCAAAGACCTGGATCTGAAATACCGGGTCAGTGAAAAACTCAAAAGCCGCGTGCGCATAGGGTCGACCGATGGTGCAGGAACCACGACCTCGCAGCCCAGCATTTACACCGTGTTGATCAACCCCAATATGAGCTGGAACGTCACATCCGGTCGGCCCGCCGATTGGCAAATGCTGGACTCGGTTACCGGCAAACCGCTGGCCCTGAGCGACATGAAGAATTGGCAGTACCTGATGGGTGCGGGCGCAGCCGTCTATGCCAAAGACAAAGAAGACTATCTGCATCTGGATGGCGACTACGAAGTGGGCGCCAGCTGGCTCAGCACCCTCAAGTTTGGCCTGCGCAGCTCCAAGCATGAGCGCACGGTTGACAATATCGCGGCCCGTTATTACGTGCAGGACGACGCCAACGGCAATCCCATCACGACGCCCGCCTCCTATGGCACGGTGGTTACCGGCGGCACCTTGCTGCCCTTCCCGCTGCCCACGCCTCCGTCGCTCTATCCCAGCAACTATGGCAACGCACTCGATGCCAACTACCCGCGCGATGCATTTCGCTTTGATGTCTCTCAGCTGACGGCTTTTGCCAACAAATACATCTACTGGGACCCAGTCAAAGGTAAAAACTGGGGCGCCACCTACGGCCTGACCGAGAAAAACAACGCCGCCTATGTGATGGGTGAGTTCGAAAATGGGCCGGTCTCTGGCAACTTTGGCTTGCGCTATGCGCAAACCCAGGTAGACACCGTAGCCTACCAATTGCTGACCAACGGCACTGCTGCCGGGCAATGCGTGCCCATGCTGCCTTGCTCGGTGCCCGGCGCTATCGTGGGTTCCCGCCAGGGCACCTATGTCCCTCAGGCCACCACCATCACGCACACCAACGTGCTGCCAAGCCTGAACCTGCGCTGGGACCTGGACCAAAGCTTGATTGGCCGCTTTGCCCTAAGCCGCTCTATGGGCCGGCCCAACTACAACGAGATGGCAGCCGCCGTCAGTCTGGACAATATCCGTGGCACGGGTACCACCGGAAACCCCTACCTCAAGCCGATCATGTCGACCAATATCGATGCGTCCTTGGCCTGGTATTTCGCGCCCCGCGCCTATGTATCGGGCGGCGTGTTCAAAGCCGACTTGCAAAACTATGTGAAGCCGCGCACATCAACACTGTCCTTCCTCGATACCAATACCGGCCTGATGCGCGACTATCTGGTGTCAACGCGTGACGGTGTTGACGCCAGCCTCAATGGCTTTGAACTGGCAGCCGAAATTCCGGTGGGCGCCGGATTTGGTGTTGGCGGAAATTACACCTACGTCAATACCAATGACGCCGACAGCCAACCCATGATGGGCGCGTCGAAAAATACCTATAACGTGGTGGCCTTCTACGAAAACAACGACTTCAGCGCACGGGTGGGCTGGAATTTCCGAGATGACTATGCCTACAACATCATCGGAAACGGATCGGGCATTCCCACCAAAGATGCGGCTGGCAATATCACCGTCTACAACGGCTTGCATTATTGGAAAGGCTATGGCGCCTTGTCGCTGTCTTTGGGTTACAAAATTACCAAGGACATCAGCATTACATTGGATGGTAATAACCTGAATAATCCCGTGCGTCACACTTACCAGCTCAACGAAAATGCGCCAACCAATTGGTATGTGAGTGGTGCGCAGTATTATTTGAACTTGCGCATGAAGTTGTAATTCATCGCTGCGTGGTTTTGACGGGCCATCCATTGCGGATGGCCCGTTTTTTATGGGCTTTCTAATGCTGTCTGCAATCCGGAAATTTGGCCTAGCGTGGGGTGTTTCTGCGGGCTGTGTTTTTTTCAGCGCCACTGCATTCGCGGCGGACGGCGCTGGCCTGGATGCTGAAAAAGTGGCGGCCATAAAAACCTATTTGCAAACACAGGTTGACCAAGGTTTTCCGGGCGGACAACTGGTGGTTATGCGCGCTGGACGCGTCGTGCTGGAACACGCGTTTGGGTATATCCGCCTATGGGATGACAAGGCCCGCGTGGGCAATCCTCGCCCCACGGACAGCGATGTTTTGTACGACCTGGCCAGCAATACCAAGATATATGCGACGGTGCTGTCTTTAATGCATTTGGTATACCAAGGCAAGATAGATATTGACGATCCGGTGAGCAAATACATGGACGGGTTTGCCGATGAGGCAGGCGCTAAGATCATCGGCAAACACCGCATCACGCTGCGCGATCTGCTGGCACACAAGGCCGGATTTGCATCCGACCCACGGTATTTTGATCCCGAAGATCCCCGTATCGGAAAAACACTGTATTCGCAAGAACGCGCGCTGACCTTGCAAAAACTAGCCATCACACCATTGGTATATCCGCCAGGAGCGCTGCACCGATACAGCGATGTGGACTTTATGTTGCTTGGGGCGATTATTGAAAAGGTCACCGCGCAGCGGCTCGATGATTATGTGCAAGCCACCTTTTTCCTCCCGCTGGGTTTGAAACACATCGTATTCAATCCCCTTTCCAAAGGTTTTTCCAAAAACCAAATCGCCGCGACCGAATTACTGGGCAATACCCGCGACGGGGTATTTCATTTTCCCAATATCCGGCAACACACCATCCAAGGCGAAGTGCATGATGAAAAGGCGTTTTATTCCATGGGCGGCGTGTCGGGCCACGCAGGGCTGTTCGGCCCGGCCAAGGAAGTTGCCGTATTGGCCCAGCTATTTCTATCGGGCGGCAGTTTGGGCGATAAGCGGTTTTTTTCTCGCAAAGAGGTCGACCTCTTCACCACGCCCGAAAAGGCCGACGCAAGCTTTGGCTTGGGCTGGCGGCTCAATCAGGCCTCGCGTCTGCCCTGGTTTTCCTCGCTGGCTTCGCCCAAAGCGTTTGGGCACACTGGGTGGACGGGCGTGGTCACCGTCATCGATCCGCAGTTTGACCTGGTCATTGTTTTGCTGACCAACAAAAAGCATTCGCCGGTACTCAAGCCCACTGAAAATCCCGATCGTTTTGTTGCTGACACCCTGCCGCTTGGCGCTTACGCGCCGCTTGTGCAGATGGTTTACGAGGCTTTGGAATAAACGGCTTGGCCAGACTTGACCTGCGTCAAGCCCGTGCCATTCGCGCGGCCCAACAATGCGGACCATGGATTTCTCTACTTCCGAGCGGGCCACGCTTTGGCTGGGCAAAGCCCAGGTGTTTTTTGAGCGCTTTTTGCTTCCCCACAACGCCCCCTGGCACCACAGCGTTGCCCAAGGGATTTATCCGCCGCCGTTTCTAGCGGACCTCAAGGCGCTGGCCAAGGAGGAGAGCTTGTGGAACCTGTGCCTGCCCCAATTGCCAACCGACGCACCAGGTACACGCTTATCACACCAAGAATACGCACCGATCGCCGAGTTGCTCGGCCGCCTGCCTTGGGCCTCGGAGGTATTTAACTGCCATGCACCCGACAGTGGCAATATGGAGTTGCTGCTGCACTATGCCTCGCCAGCCCAGGCAGCCCAGTGGCTGCTGCCCCTGCTGCACGGGCAGATGCGCTCGGCCTTCGCCATGAGCGAGCCCGACTCCGCCTCCTCGGACCCGACGAATTTACAAACCACCTTGCGCCGCGAAGGGGATACCTTGGTGCTCAGCGGGCGCAAATGGTTTATCACCGGCGCGGCCCACCCCGACTGTCGCCTGCTGATCGTGATGTGCCGCGACGCCGATGTCCAAGCCCACGACACCGCGCGCCACCAACAGCACAGTCTGGTGCTGGTGCCTATGGACACGCCAGGGCTGCAGGTGCTGCGCAACATCCCCATGCTGCACCATGTGGCGCCCGAGGGGCATTGCGAAATTTTGTTGCAGCAAGTGCGCCTTCCCCTGCGCGCGCTGCTGGGCCAGGCGGGTGCGGCTTTTGGTATGGCGCAGGTGCGCTTGGGGCCAGGTCGCATTCACCACGGCATGCGCAGTATCGGCCAATGCGAGCTGGCGCTGGCGCTGGCCTGCGAACGCGCCCGCGAGCGGCACAGCTTTGGCCACCCGCTGGCCGATTACGCCAATGTGCAAGACTGGATCGCGCACTCGCGCATCGCCATCGACCAGGCGCGGTTGCTGCTACTTCAAACGGCCTGGCGCCTGGACAAGGGCCAGGGCGATGCCGGGCAACTGCGCAGCGATATCGCAGCGGTCAAGGTCGTAATTGCGCAGCTGCAGAC
>Ga0114968_10001428_pt1 | contig 18327 bp, 12 predicted proteins | sample M_130807_EF_Meta_FD_87020 | JGI IMG/M metagenome (GOLD analysis project Ga0114968, IMG submission 87020) | Freshwater microbial communities from Lake Montjoie, Canada to study carbon cycling - M_130807_EF_MetaG | ecosystem: Environmental > Aquatic > Freshwater > Lake | place: Lake Montjoie...
TATTGTAAGTGGTGAGAGACTTTTCATAGTAAATAATTTTATATTTTGATATCCTTGACAATATCCATTACAATATCTGAAACCCTCGCCAGCCTCTTTATTTTTCTTATCATAATCATATCTTAGTAAATAATTTGGTAAAATCAAAGATAACTTCCCTGCAAAATTTAAATTTTTTTTATCAAATAATTCAGCATCTTGTTCTACGTTAAGTTCTTCTTTACTTTCTTCTTTACTTTCTTCTTTTTCATCACTAGATTCGTCCACTTCTTCTGATTGAAATGAAACAGGTGGTTCTTCTAAATTATATTTCCATAAATTATCTTCAATTTTACTATTAAATCCACAAGCCTTGTCTATTTCCTTATAACCATTAATAATAAAATCTACATTATCAAACTTATCTAAAATAATCCATTCATGACTTTGAAATTGGAAATGTTCTTCAAATCTAATTTTTATATTTTTTTCAAACAACTCATAAAACGGAGTATACATAATAAATAATACTTTTATTTTAGGTATCATAGTTCTATCACTTCTTAGTCTCTCATTTATATTATCAGTAAAACCTATCTTAAATTTATTTAACGGATTTTCAGGATCTTTTAATATATAAACACACCCTCCTTGTTCTACAAATTTATATCTATGTCTAAATTTTTTTTGATTTAGTTCTAAACTTAGTTTAGTTTTAATAACAATTTTTTGTTCATCGGATAACTTCTTTTCAATGTCAATTTTCTGTTCTTCTAATATTTTCTTTTCTTCCTCAAGTTTTATATTTTTATCTATTATACTTTGAATTTTATATTCTCCTTTCTTTCTTAAAGAAGGAAGTATTTCTTCACATACTACTTCTTGAAATTTTTGCGCAACTGGTTTATTTGAACGCATTATGAGTTTATAAACTGCAGCTTCGTTGATTGTAATCATTAATTGATCTGAGGATGTTGTTTTTATAATATTTAAGCTTTTCCATTTATCTGGAATATGTTGGGTTGCTTGAGAAACATTCGAAATTTCTAAAATTTTGCAAATATCACTTGCAACAAACCAAGGTTCATTATAAGAACCAATAATACGTATTGTATTATTATTAAATAATAATGTTTCGTCTATTGAATTAATTAATTCCATCTTTTATATTATAAAATCATTTCTTTAAATAGGAATTATAAAAATATATTTCAAATATATTTTTATAAAACAATAGGGGGTATATGTTTTAATGATACCCCCCTAAAAGATAGATATTTTGTTTTATAAATATTTAATTCAGGGGTACTATTAACTTTCGTACCCTTCTTAATGTCTTTACAATTTTAATCCTAAAATTTTGCAGATATTTTTAGCTACAAATAACGGATTATAATGTTTAAATCTTTGCTTAAAAACAAAATTTTAGTAATAAAATATTTAACATTTCATGGATAACTCATCTTATTTTATAAAAAATAGGTCTTTATTTGGAAGTTTTCCGACACAAGAATCTGTTGAAGAGCTTGAAAACCATGGTGTAAGATATTTTGTAGATTTAACAGATATAGACAAAGAAAAAAAAATTTCTGCTTATAAAACAAAATATACTTACATAAATTATAAGATAAACGATAACTCAGTTCCAATAGACCTATTATCCTTTTCTTGTTTTATAATCAAGATAAGTAGAATAATAAAAAATCTAACTACGGAGCAAAGGGTATATATCCACTGCAAAGGGGGGCATGGAAGGTCTGGTATCGTTGTAGCATGTATTCTATGCTATATTTTCAATTTAAGTCCTCAAGAATCATTAAACTATACAACAAAATGTCATAGTCGTAGGAAAAATATGAAAGAACGATGGAGGCAATTAGGTTCTCCGCAAAATTATTATCAAAAAAGATTCGTGTACAAGTTTTTTGAAACTCTAAACATCTCTAAGACAGATGAAAATACAGAAAAATTATCTTTTTTCTCAAATCACCCTATTAAAACTGAAACAGAAACCTACAACAACGTATATGAAGCATATTCTAAATACATAGAAAAATATTCTTTTGGAGATGAAAATGTAGACGATAAAATTAAAATTAAAATTATGTCTACCATATTAAGAATGAAACTAAATAAGTATCCAGAAATACATAGCATGATTATGAATACTGGATTAAAGAGACTTATTTATGTATCAAAAGACGATATTTTTTGGGGGAATGGTGTAACTAACACAGGAAAAAATTATTTAGGTAAAATATTAATGAAAATTAGAAACGATTATTATGAACAACAATCGAAGTCTAACAATTAGTACATTTTTTCTCTTGTATATTATTCTTTATTTTATCAATAATATTTACCTTGTTTGCGGTATTTAAAACTTTATCCTCTTCGTGACCAGGATAATAAAGTGTTTTCGTGTATTTCATATCATATATGTTATTGTATCTAGATAAAAATTTTGTATTTGAAGGAATAGCTATAGTTTGTGGTGTACATGCATTTCCTAAAACTGAATAACTATTGTAATATGTCATCTTTATTATTTAAAAAAATAAAATTACTAAAAATTTTTATTTAAATATTAAATATCTTTAAATAAAAGTATGTCAAACAACAGATATCTAGAATTTGATTCAACATATAGAAATAGAAATGAATGGCCTTTGGCTTCTGAATTTCAAATACCAATTTCTCAATCTGGTAGGAAAAATAATACTGATGCTTTAGACCCTGTTTGCTTATCAACTCCAATTACTGCTTGGACTTCAAACTTATTAAATGCAACTACTAGTTCCGTTAATTTAACAGGTGCTATATTATTCAACAATGCAAGTCCAGTTTTAATATCAAATACTTCTGATAATCAAAGTTTTATTATTAGAACAGCAGTATCGACATTACAACAACTCGAAAATTATTACAGCGGATTAGTAATAACAACTACAAGCGGAAGTGTTATATCAAGAAGAAGAATTTTATCTTATAAGTATTTAAGTAGTGATGCAACTTATGATTTTGGAATAGTTACTACCGAAACAAGTTTTCCTGAAGGATTAGTAGACGGAACAACTTTTTTAATTAAAGATCCTACTGATCTTTCAGATACAAGCAATCCTTATTTTTTCGTGCCTGCTGGAAGAATTCAAAAGAATGGTTATACTGGATATATTTTATATAACGAAACATATAAACAATATAGACCTATTTCAGAGTACATTTCTATTACGCACATGATTTCTGTTAATACAACAGGTACAGCATCTTTTAGCAGCGGTCCCGTAACTGGATGGTCAGCAACAGATAATTATTCTATTCGCAAAGAAATTCCTTATTCGGTTAGTTCTGTATATCAATTTAACCCAATAGCACCATTTTCAGCAAATTCAATAGTTGTATCTGGTTTAGGCTCTACGGATACAAATTTTTATAAAAACTTTGCTATCAGAATTATTCCAGATGGAAGTCTAGGTACACCACAATATTACAAATATATAAGTAATTTACCATACAACTCCGTAACTAGTGACTTAACAAATCAAGATAGAATAATAAGTTCTTCTACTTATAACTCAGGCTCAGGAAATACTACATTTATTTTAAATCAACCACTAACATTTACTCCTATAGGAACTACTTTATTTGAGATTTTACCATTCTCATATGATAATTTTAACCCGTTTACATATACAGGAAGTATGGTGTCACAACAAGACATGGTTTGTTATGAAGTTGAACTACTAAATTTAATACTTCCAAATGAAGTATTAGCTGTGGGTGAAGGTGGCAGAATAGCATTTTATCCTTACGTATATGTACAAATTTCAAATGTATCATCTTCAAACGGAAGATTGTCAAATATAATTTACTCTAATAATCCACATGCAGTTAGAGCTATATTTAGAGTGCCTATTGATGATGTTATAAATCCTATAATCTCAACTTTTATCAAGGTAGATGGTGATGGTATGGTTCAAACAATTAAGTTTAAGCCAAATGATAACTTATATTTTAGTGTATTTTTGTCAAATGGAGAGTTATACAAGACAATTCTACCCGAAAGATATTCTCCTTCTTCTCCTAATCCTGCCTCGCAGATTAGTGCATCTTTTAGTATAAGACGATTGTAAGAAAAAAATTTTAATATTAAACTTATTTTAAGTTTGATATTAAATTTGATTATTTTGTTTTTGAATCATAATTGTAAGATGTTTTTTTGTTTTTAGATGTTTATCTAAACCATATTTTTTAACTTCAACACCACATTCACAAATAACAGATAGTGAAGTTCGTTCTTTAATTTTTTCTTTATTTTTTAAGTAATATTCTTTTACTTTTTCTAATTTTTTATCTTTATTATTGTGATAGTTATTTTTTATTCTCTCAATAACTTTCTCTTTATTTTGTGTGTACCATTTTTTTTTAACATTAGAAACTTTTTCTTTGTTTGTTTCTCTATAGTTTTTTTGCTTAACAAGAAGTATTTCTTTATTTTTTTCTCTGTATAGTTTATCCGTTTCTTTTATTTTCTCTATATTATTTTCTCTATATATTTTTTTACTCTCTTTAGTTTCTTGAATCTTAGTATCTTCATCTTTAATAATTTCTAAACTTGAATCTACATCATCAAACCAATTAACTGCAGTATCAAATATATTTGTAAAGAAGCTAATATCTTTATCATTTGGAAGAATAAAACGATCTCTGTTCATTCTTTCTCTAAAATTATCTAGTTTATACAAAATCATAAGCTCAATAATTCCCATTTGATTTATATTTTTACATTTTCTTGTATATACTACATCGTGATTTAATCCTTTATTATAAGCTGTTAATCTTGAATTTAAATTTTTTGACTTACCTATTATATAGGTTCTTTTTTCTAGATGAATATGAGAAGTTAAAAGATATACTGAGTTTCTTTCAAATTTTCCTTCTTTATAAGCTAAAATTTTATCTTCTTCTGTAGATTCCTTATTATTTATTATAATATTTTCTACATTTTCAAACCAGTTATATATTTCATCAAGTACATTAGTAAATAAAGAAATATCTTTATCTTTAGGTAAAATAAATTTTTCTTTTTTTGATTCTCGATATTTATTTTTCTTGTATAACAGCATCATTTCTGCCGTTTTCATTTGTTGCATATTCTTAAAACTTTTATAGTGTATTACTTTATGTTCTAGAGATTTATTATATGTACCAACACGAATTTTCAAATCAACAGCTTTTCCGAACATATAAATCCCATCTTTTTCTAGTTCATCAGATGTAATTATGTATACAACATTTTTATCAGGACAAGTCTCTCTTTTCTGAATCCTATTAAATTTGTTTTCTAAAATTTGAATATATTTATTTTTCTCTTCGATAATATTTAAATTCTCTTCATTCTTATGAATTAGTTCTTTATACTTATCATTAAGTTCTTTATTTATTAAAATCTGTTCTTCAAGTTGTTTTTTAATTTTTAAAAATTCTTCATTATTTTCTTTTATTTCAAATTTATTTTTTACAACAAGTTCTCTAAACCACTTAGAGACTTGCAAAGAAAAGCTAGGAGAGCACCATTTAGCTAATTCTATTCCTAAATCAGGATAAATCCAAGTACCTACTTTGTATTTAGTTGATTTTCCTTTGTAAATCTCTAAATATTGAAACACAGAAGCTTCTTGTCCCTTACTTTTTTCAAGCTTAGAAATAAGTTCCTTTGTATCTTTTAATTTTAACCAATCATTTGGTTTTTTATCCACTACTTTACATAAACCTGTTGCATAAATATACCCATCTTCTCTCATAGGTATAATAAAAGTTGTTCCATCTTCTAACAATAACTTACACTTAAATATATCTCCTTCTTTCTTAAAATTTTCCATTATATGTATAATAATATTTAAATTTTAAAATTAAAATTCATTTTTTTTGAAAAGTGGGTTTATTAGTTCATTTTTTATATATATTTAATTTTAAATATATATAAAAACTCGTAAAATTAACACTAAAACTCGACATTTTCATCAAAATTCCAACTATCTTCTTTTGGGGCTAAAATCGAGCTGTGCACATACTCCGAGATTTTCTGTTCAAAGAAATTTGTCTTGCCATCGAGATTTATATTCACCATAAAGTCAAATGGGTTGGTAGCCATATAAATTTTATTAAATCCAAGTTGAACGAGTAGTCTATCTGCAACATATTTAATATATTCTCTCATTAAATCAGAGTTCATACCTATTAATTTACAAGGTAAAGATTCACATATAAATTCTTCTTCTATTTCTACAGCTTCTTTAAATATTTCTTCTACTCTTTCTTGAGTAACTTTATTTGCTAAATGTTCATATATTAGTACTGCAAATTCAGTATGCATTCCTTCATCACGAGAAATTAATTCATTACTTTTACCTAGTGCTTTAGTCATTTTGTTCCTATTTTTTAGCCAGAAAATTGAGCAGAATGCACCTGAGAAAAAAATTCCCTCTACAACTGCAAATGCTATCACTCTTTCTTCAAAAGGTCTTTCATTATTTAACCATTTAAGAGCCCAATTTGCTTTTTTTGCTACACAGGGTATATTATCAATTGCATTAAATAAATATTGTTTTCTTTTTACGTCCTTAATAAAAGTTTCTATAAGTAATGAATAAGTCATCGCATGAATATTCTCTATCATACCTTGAAAAGCATAAAAATTTCTAGCTTCTGGAGCTTTAACTTCGACACAAAAATTTGTTATTAAATTCTCAAGAACAATTCCATCCGCCCCCGCAAAAAACGCTAATATATGTTCAATAAAATATTTTTCATTATCATTTAAAGATTCCCAGTCATTTAGGTCTGCTGCATAATCTATTTCTTTTGCAGTCCAAAACATACCTTCTGCAATATCATATGCATTTTGTAATTTAGCATATTTTACAGGTAGTTGAGTAAATCTTGAATTATCTTCAGTTAAGAGAGGTTCGTGGAGTCTTTCTTGAGTCATTTTATTATCTTAAATATTTTAATTTTTTTAAATCATTTTTTATTTTTTTTTTTTTTTTTTAAAATTATTTTTTACAATAATGCTCTTTTTTTAAGCTCTTTTACAAACTCCTCAATAAAATCATCTTTATATTCTTCTGAATATAACCAATATTTTTTAATCTCTACTTCCTCTACTTCCTCTACTTCCTCTACTTCCTCTACTTCCTCTACTTCCTCTACTTCCTCTACTTCCTCTACTTCCTCTACTTCTTCTACTTCTTCTTCTTTATCAAAAGAAAATTCATCATATACAAAAAGATTATTCGTTATAGCTTGATTATCAAGTGGATAATTGTACATGTCTGATATATCCTTATTTTCTCCAACTAAAAAAGTATAAATATTTTTAAATAGTTTCATTTTATTTAAAAATATTTTTGTTTTAAATTTGAAATTAATTTAAAGATATATTTTTTTAATATAAAATGGATTCTTTGTTTCTTTTTTCGGCAGGTTCAGAAAATGATAGACTAAATAAAGATTTATGGGTGAAGGGAGCGTCATTATTTATACCTCAAATTAATAATTTATTAAATACACACACCAAATATCGCCTTCGTATTAATTCTATTGATGAATTTGAACACAATAATAGTAGATTACTTGGTGATATATTAGCAAAAAATAAATCAGATAAATCAACTACGCATAGATACTACATTTTCTATTCTTATATTCTTAATAAACTAGGTATTGAAAAAGAGTTAAACACTTTAGAAATTGGTTTAGGTACTAATAATCCTAATTTAGTTTCTACTATGGGCGTCGATGGAAGGCCTGGGGCTTCATTATATTCTTTTAAAGAATATTTGCCAAATTCAAATATACATGGTGCTGATATAGATAAAGATATTCTATTTGAGGAAGATAGAATAAAAACTTGCTATGTTGATCAATTAGATTCTACCTCATTTGAAGAAATAAAAAATAAATTTGGCGATATCAAATATGATTTAATAATAGATGATGGACTTCATTCTATAGGTGCTAACTTTAATACGTTATTATTTGCTTTAGAAAATTTAAACGAAAATGGATGGGTAGTAATAGAAGATATTATTTATGGTTCAAATTGGCAGTCAATAGATTTTATTTTAAATTCTACAAATAAATATAAAACATATATGATAGCTACAGGTACAGGCCTTCTATATGCTGTAAATAAGTCTTAAATTTTATACCTATATATAAGTATAAAATAATATATTTAACTAAGCTTTTGTGGCTAATTTTTCCATACATTTAGCATGTCTTACGCTTTCTTTATGCTTCTTCATTCTATAATGAGTTACTATCATACCACACTCGCATGTTTCTTTTTTCTTTCTTTGTTCTGCGATTTTTGTCTTATAATTTTCTTCATAATATTCTTTTCTTTTTTCCAAAATTTTTTCCTTATTTTCTTGATAATATTCTTTTCTTTCTTCCAAAATTATCTCTTTATTCTCATTATAATGTTCTAAGACACTTTTTATCATATCTTCCTTATTTTCTTCATAGTATTCTTTTTTCTTTGCAGATATAGTTTCAAAATTATTTTCATAATATTCTTTTTTCAAATCAGCTATTATTTCTTTATTATCTTCGCGATATTCTTTTTGTTGTAAGTATATTTTCTCTTTATTTTCTTCACGATACTTTTGATGTCTGTCTTTTTGTTTTTCCTTATCTTCTTTTTCAGCTGTTTTTTTAGGGTAAATTACATAATCAACATTCTCAAAAAATTTCAAACATATATCAAACATATCTGTAAATAATGTTATATTTGTATGTTCGGGTAATAAAAATACGTCTCTACCAGCTTTACATCTATATTCTCCAAGTTTCATAAGTATTGATGCTTCAACTATATCCATTATTTTTGAATTTTGACATGATAAGTAATAAACAACTCTAAAATCATGTAACTTATTATGGTCATAATCTTCTTTTCGTTGATTTAAGTTAACGGATTTACCTATAACATATTCTCCTATTATTTCGGCTTCATTCGTAGTCATAAGATATACAACATTTTCTTTATCTACAATATCTTTTGGTTTTTTAACGTATTTTTTTACTAACTTCTTATTTTCTTCCTCAATTTTATTTTTTTCTTCCTCTATTCTTAATTTTTCTTCCTCTATTCTTAATTTTTCTTCTTCTTTATTAGATAATTGTAGCTTTAATTCATTTGATTCTTCATCAATAGTTTCTTGTAATAATTCTTCTAATTTGATATAATAATCATGGACTTCGTCAGCTTTCTTTGTTCCAGCTTTTAAAGAAAACTTTTTGAAGGTGTTAATATTAAGAGTAATAGTTTCTTTGTTAAAACCACCTTCATTTTTGCGCTCCGCCAATTGGCGGAGCGCAACTTTATAATCAATATCTTTAGTAAAAAATTTTTCTAATAATTTTTTTGCAGAGTCTTTTCTTGTAAATCCCAACCATTTCCATACATTATCAAAATCAATTACAAAATCATTCTTCTTATCATAATTTAAAAAGCAGTAAAAGCTAGCTACAAATAGCTGCTGTTGATTATCATTAAAATTTTCCTTTATTTTCATTAAAAGTTTGTTTTCATAGTCCTTTGTAAGGCGAGTAATAGAATTTTTTTCTATTAAGTGAGCGATGTTTAAATTTTCCATTTTAGTTTTTTTAATTTATAATTATATATTTCATTTCTTTAAATCTCATTTCTTAAATTTACACATTTTTTTACAAAATATTTGTGCTAATTTTTACGATATTTTATAATTAATTTAAATTATAAAATAATAGGTTCAATCATAGTCGGAATCTGAATTATCTATATTACAAGAATCTTTCTCAATTTGCTCTTTTGACTTAATATATATATTAATTTCTCCTAGATTACCTACATTTGACTTAAAATATAGTGGTTTGCCTGCAAAAATTTGAATATTTGTATTTAATCCAGCTAACTTGGATATTCTACTTAGTGTTTCTGTATTAAATTCTTGGTCATATTTAATGTCCTCATCTTCATCTTCGTTATCATCTAAATCTCCAAATGAGACTGTTCTACCATACACTCCTGTTGCACTACAACTAAAGTTTATTGAATATTTTTTTGCATTTACTTGTATAACATTTCCTATATTACCCAATTCTTTTAGCATCTTTTGATAGTTAATTGAAGATATAGATATAGGATTTAAATAACCTGTTGGCAAGTCTATTTCTAAATTTTGAATGCTTTGAATCTTAACAGTAGAAGTAGTAGTTCTATTGTTCTCTTTAGGTGTAACTTTGATACATAAATTGTTCGGAAATTCATCGTCAATAAACAGCTCTATCGCATCTTTCTTCTTGACTGGTCGAAGCATCTTATGAAAATGTGCCATGTTGATTCCGAGGAACATTTTCTTCGAATTAAATTTAAACATGGTAAACCCGCTACTTTGAGAAAATAATTTTAAATCTATAAGAACACGCCTGTGATGGTCCATCATTCGTAAAAAAATCCCTGTATTATCAATTTCAAAGCATCCTGTCTTTATATTATTTGCAAGTAATTCTGCTAATATTTTAAATGCATATGCTTCGTTACTTTTTGCTCTAAATATTATTGTCATTTGAATTTAAATTAATAGTTTAAATACTTTAAATTAAAATTTTAAAAAAAAAATATATAATAAATAAAATGTCCAACAATATATTTTTAACAAAACCTATTGCTTATCTCACAATAAATGACTTTGATAGTAATGGTAATATAGTAAATTCTAAACTAAAAAACGGAAAAGTTATAATTATGATTCAAGCAAATTTCTGCGGTTATTGTACTATCGCTAAACCAGCCTTTCAAGAATTGGCAAAACAAAATCAATCAAACTTTATTTGTGTAACTATTCAAGGAGATGGAAAAGAACAAGGAGAAAAAGAGTTAAATGATATGATAAAAAAAATCGACCCTACTTTTAGAGGATTTCCTAGCTATGTAGGGTATAAAGATGGAAAATATGTTAAGTCACATTCCGGAGGAAGAAATAAGGAAAATTTGGTAGCATTTGCGCAATCATTCTAAATATTTTTAAAAAATATTATTTTTAAAAATAAAATAATAACAATAAAAGAGTTATGGTTAAGATAAATAACGAAGAATTTAAAACATATGATCTCGATTCAGAGCAAACAATATATCAAAGAATAGCAGCAAATATGAATACACTTCCAAATTTTTTATATTTTCCGGCTGGAATTCCAACTATAGAGGATTTTTCTATCGATCAAAATATTGAAGTAGTTAATTTAATTGATATAATTAAAAAGGGAACTGATATTACTAGTGTTTATAATGAAATAAAAAAATATGAGAATAAAACTATAGGTACTTTTAGTGTAAGAGATATTATAAACTACTACACCATCTTAAATTCAAATTTTACAGAAACATATGATCAATGGTTTGGATATGAGGAATTTGCTATATCAAGTCTTAAAACTAATATAGAAAAAATTTTAGATGAAAATAATAATATTACAGACGATGAATTAGAAAGAATATGGAAAACGAAAAGAAATCGTGAAGAAACTTTTAATAAAGAAATAGAAAAAAATAAAGAACTTGCAATCAAAACTCTAAATAAATTTTTACAATTTGATAAAATTGAAACATTAGAATACACACCTTTCAAATTAGAAAAAATAACTTTTGAGTTTGAGATAAATGTGGAAGATACATCGTCTATACTTGAAATATTTAATACTATAGTTTTAAATAAGAATATACCTTTTGCTGCTACAAATAACTTTTACAAAATTTTAAAAGGATTTAAACCACCAATTGAATGGGTTAATCTATTTGATAGAAGCACAAGTTTTAGAGATAGATCCAAGGATATAAATAGAGAAACAAATATTATACTTAAAATTCTAGAAGACAAAAAAATTAAAAATAAAGATAGATACATAGACATAATTATCAGTATGAAAGATATAAATACTATAAAGATAAGCACTAAGTATAATAAAAAATATATTTCAACAGAAAAGATAATAAATAATTGCCTTGATATACTAAGAACAAAAAAAACACCTCAAAATAAGAAAGAAGTTAACGTAAATGGCGTTTACTATATGTTTGAAAAAATAAACAGGGATGCTATGTTAGATATGATACTAAATAATCCTACAATTTCAAGCTTATTAAGTGTAAATGAAAGTTCAATATCAACCTTATATTCTGTATATATATATTTTGAGAATAGTAATTTAGGAAAAATAAATTTAAATCTAACTCCTATAAAAATTAGCAGTAAAAATATTAAACCCTTGTTATCAAGCGGCATAGATGATGGTAAAATTCCAATAAATACGAATATAATTAGAATAAGAATAACAGAATGTGATAATATAAATAAGATTGAGGATTTTCAAAACCTATTTTCGAAACTAATAACTTTGTATAAGAATAACGAGGAAGATATTATAAAAATTTATGAAGACTATAATTGTCCTTTAGATGGTAATGAAGAAGAAGATGAGGAAAAAATAAAAGTTTCGAAAAAAGAAGAAACAGATTTACATAAAATAGATCCGTTTATTTTTGATAAAAAAACAAAATATACAACAAGTTGTGGTCCATTTAAAAGGCCTAAATATTTGACAAATGAAGAAGCAGAAATAAAAATACAGGAAGGAAAATCTGAAAATATAATTAAATTTCCAAAAGAAGAAATTGAAGATATATCGTATCCTAAATATTATATTTGCAATAATGAACCTTATATTTACCCAGGATTACAAGAAAATAAATATAAAGAAACAAAAGAACTAGTACCTTATTTACCTTGTTGTTTTGAAGTAAAACAAAATGATAAACCCGAATATAAGGATTATTATTTTACTGATGATATAGATAAAACATCGATAGCAACTTCAATTGGAAGTAGAACAACTAAAAGTAATTATATAGTAGAAAATGTAAAAAGACCTTTAGATAGGAAAATTTACGGAGTATTGCCCCCAAATTTAAAAAAATTATTTTTAATGGGAGATCAAAAAAATATTTATTATAGAGAAGGAATGCTTGATACTAAAAGTAGTTTTTTAAATTGCGTAATGCAAGCTTTAGAAACCAAAAAATTTACAGAAAAGAATGATTCAGTAATTTTGGGTATTCTAAATAAAAAAAGAGAAGAATTAGCTACAGATATTTCCGCTGGATATTGTAGACAAGAAATGTTTGATTATAATATAGATGAAATAAAAAATAAAATTCGAAATAAAGAAGAGTATTTAGATCCTAAATTATTTATTCGCTTATTGGAACTACATTTTGATTGTAATATATTTTTATTTTCAATTAAAAATGATGGAGAATTTATTATACCTAATAATCTTCAGTGTTATTATAAACTTAAGAATAATAAACGATGTATCTTTATAATAGAGAACACAAACATTAAAGACGGATATCCTAGGTGTGAACTAATAATAAAACATAATCCGGTTAAAAATGTTCATACGAGTATTTTTGATTCGGATAATAGTGTATCTAAAGTTATTTATGATGCTTACTCTTCTTATATCAAATCTTATGCTTTAAATACACAAGTTTCTCCTGTTAATCTAAATTGGCCTTTAGAAAAGCTGGTTATAACTTCTCAAATTTTTGATGCATATGGTAAAACTAGAATTTTAAATGTAAATTATAAGTCAAAAAATATATCTTTATTTACTTCTCCAATACAGCCTTTAAATTTAGACTCTAATTTTGAACTTACAGAACCTATAAATAAAACAGATATTAAAACAGCAACTGAAATTTTAAATACTATAAGTACAACAAATATACAAGAAATAATAGAATTAAATACCAAAAAACTCACAGGAAAAATTAATAACGTTATTTTACATATTTTAATTCAAGATGAAAAGGACGTCGATTCTAAAATACAATATTCAGCTATGTCGGAATATAATAAGTATAAAAAATTATCAAGATATATAATTGAATACATATTCTGGTTATTTTCAACATATTTGTATGAGAACACAATTGATCTTGAATATATAGCGGAAAAATATGATAACGTATTTTACGATTTCAAAACTAAATATATTCAAATGAATAAAGATTTCAAATACGAAAATATTAAAAAAAATTTTAGCTTCGAAAATAGTGGTATAATAAACAATAAAAAACTTATTATTAAGTCTGAAGACACTTTAAAAAGATTATTTTATATTTTACGATTAAAACTAATCAGAAATCTAGATGAAATTTTAAATTATAAAGATAAAATTATGATTGAAAATTATTACTTAGATATAACCGACTTTTCTTTTGAAACCAATCAATCTATTTTACAAGGAGAAAAAGCATTTTTTAGATTGTTAAATGAAACGACTACAAACATAATATACAAAAAAATAAATTTTGTGAAGGAAGAAGATGAAGAAGAAAAAGAAAAAAAAGACAAAGAAGAAGAGGAAGAAGAGGAAGAACAAAAAAATATAACTGAAAACTTAGAAAGCAGTTATTTTTATGTAGTAAAACCCTATTTTTTTAAGAATAACATTATAGATAGTAAAAATATATATATAGCTCAAAATATTGACTCATACTTAAAAGGAATTAAAATTAGTATAATATGGAATAGGGACAAATATAATCCTGGAATAGACGTTAAAATTAACGACGATGATAATTTAAATCAAAATTTCACCTTATATTCATATATAAGTAGTAAAGATATAAAAATATATAACGTGGAAGGAGAACGAAATAATTTGAATATTAAAATTATAGGATATAAAGTAGAAGATCCTAAAAAGAAAACACTTATTAATTTTTATACTGTTCTATTGCCACTATAATGAAATTGTATTTTCTAAGTTCTTTTATAACTTAAAAAATAAAAAAATGATTTTAAAATTAAATTTATAGAATTATTATTATATAATATAATTAATGCCACCAAAGAAAGTTTATAAGAAACTTGACCCAATAACACATATTCTCGAAAGAAGTGATATGTATGTTGGGTCAAAAAGATTGAAAAATATTGAAGAGTATATAGCTACTAAAGATGAAGATACTTTTAAAATATTTAAAAAATATATAAATTCTTCTCCTGCAATTTTAAGAATTTTTGTTGAGGTTCTTTCAAATGCAATTGATAATGTAGAAAGAAGTAAAAATACAAAAACTCCTTGTACTACAATTAAAGTAAATATAGATAAAGAAACAGGCGAAACTTCCGTGTGGAATGATGGCGATATTATTCCAATTGAAATACATGAAGAGGAAAAAATTTACAACCATAGTTTAATTTTTGGAAATCTTATGGCTGGTTCAAATTATAATGATGAAGAAGAAAGGTTGGTTGCGGGACGATTTGGTTTAGGATCTAAGTTAACAAATGTTTTCTCAACAAAATTCATAGTGAAAGGATTAGACCCTAATAATGGAAAAGTTTTAGAGCAAACATGGACTAATAATATGAGAAATACAACTGAACCAAAGATTACTTCTACTAAGTTAAAAACTGGTTTTACAAAAGTTACTTATTTTCCGGATTTTAAACAATTTGATTTAGAAGAATATTCAGACGATATAATTAGTCTATATACTAAATACATAATTGATGCTGCTATGTTAACAAAGATTAAAGTATATTTAAATGAAGAATTAATACCAGTAAATAGTTTAGAAACATATTCTGAATTATATGACACTCCAACAGATGAAAAACTTTTTATAAAAAATAAAAATTCAGAAGTTTTAATTTGTCCTGCTAACATAAATGAATTTCAACATATTTCTTTTGTAAATGGTACTTATACACGTTTAGGAGGAATTCATGTTGATATTTGGTCTGAAGTTATATTTAGGCCATTAGTAGAAAAATTTAATAAGAAAGATAAACCACAAGTTAATATTAAAGATATAAAACAATTTTTTAGAATTTTTGTTGTGGCAACTGTTCCTAATCCTGAATTTTCATCACAAGATAAGGAAAAGCTTGAAGCACCAAAAATAAATCCTGAGGTAAAACAAACGGATATAAATAAAATTTTAAAATGGTCAGTTATTGAAGATATAAATGATATTATCAAAATGAAGGAGATGGTGGTATTAAAAAAAACAGAAAAGAAAAAGAAAGGTTATACAAAAATTGAAGGATTAGACCCCGCAAATAATGCTGGCGGAAAACTTGGATATCAGTGTTCTTTAATTCTATGCGAAGGTTTGTCGGCAAAAACATATGCAGTTGCAGGAATACAAAAAGGAGTTTATGATAAAGCAGGTAGAGACTGGTATGGTGTGATGCCTTTGAGGGGCAAATGTGTCGCGTTAGACACTCCTATTTTACTTTGGAATGGAGAAATAAAAAAAGCACAAGATATTAAAGTTGGTGATATCTTGATAAATGATTTAGGAGAATCAACTAAAGTATTAGAATTATTTTCAGGAACCGATATGATGTATGAAGTACAACAATTAAAAGGGGATAATTATGTTGTTAACAGCGAACATACATTAACATTAAAAGTATCAGGAAATTGTTCTATTTCATGGAATGAGACAAAAAAACAATGGAAATTACATTATTTTGATAAAAAAGATATGAAAATGAAAAATAAAAGTATAAATTGCCTAAAAAATGAAGAAGATATAAAAATAATTGAAGAAGATACGGATTTTCAATGCCAAGTCGATAATTGTAAGTGTATTTATACAAATCGTAGTAATTTAAGAAGACATTATAGAGAAAAACATCCTAATTTGGAGTATCCAAAACCAAAACCTTATATAGTTCATAATAAGTCTTTTCTTACGAAAGATCAAGGATACATAAAAATTTCTAAAATATTAGAAAATATTGAAAAAGATGATGTTATAGATATTAGTATAAAAGAATATTTAAAATTAGATAATGAAACTAAACACCATTTGAAAGGATTTAAATTGAATAATTATATAAAATGGCCCAAAAAAGAAGTTGCAATTGACCCTTATATTTTAGGAATGTGGTTAGGTGATGGACTTTCAAATGGTTTTGGCTTTTCCGGAGAAGATATAGAGCTAATTAATGAATGGTATCTTTGGTCTATAAAAAATAATGCGGAAGTTGTACATAATAATAAAGACTCATTTACAATTAGAAAAAAAGACTCTTTAAAATTAGGTGGAGAAAATAAAAGAATTAATATTGGTTCTTCTTACTCGAGTAATAAAAATTGTAGAGCATGTTCACATAAACTATCTGAAGCATGCTCTAATGATAAAGAACTTAAAGAACTTAATAAAAATAGAGTAATTCAAATAATAGATTATCAAAATAAAGAAGTTTATGGCTCAAATCCTTTAAGAGAAGCTTTAAAAAAATACAATTTAATAGACAATAAACATATTCCGATAGATTATATTATAAATGATAAAGAAACAAGACTTAAATTATTAGCAGGATTCATAGATACAGATGGATATATTAAAGAAGATGGTAGAATAGAAATATGTCAATCGATTGAGCATAAAAATATGCTAGATAGTTTACTTTTGATATCTATATCTTGAGGATTTTATTGTTATTTAAGTGATAAGAAAGCATTTTATACAGATAAAACTGGAAAAAAAATATATAAAGAAGCATATAGATTAATGATTTCCGGAAATAATATTTCAGAAATACCTACAAAATTGCCTAGAAAAAAATTAGATCATATATTTTCAAGAGATTCTTTAAATACTAGGATAAATATAGTTGAAAAAGGAGTAGGGGATTATGTAGGATTTATGACAGATAAAACACATAGATTTTTACTCGGAGATTTTACAATCACACATAATTGTTTAAATGTCAGAAATTCTATTCCTTCTACTATAGCCAAAAATAAAGTTATAACAGATTTGATTCAGGCGTTAAATTTAAGACATGATTTAGACTATACGGAAGATAAAAATTATAAAACTTTATCATATGGAAAAGTTATACTACTAACTGATGCTGACATAGACGGAACACACATAACAGGATTACTTATGAATTTTTTCCACTATCTCTTTCCTTCTCTTTTAGAAAGAGAAGATCCTTTTATTATAAGTATGTGTACACCAATAGTAAGAGTTTTTAATTCAAAAGGAGATATACTATTTTACGATGAAAATAAATTTAGAGAATTTACAAAAGATCAAGAAAAACAAAATAAAACATTTAAAAGTAAGTATTACAAAGGATTAGGTACAACAAAACCGGAAGATGTACCTGATACATTTGGTAAAAAAATGATTGAGTATATAAATGATGATAATTCAACAACTAATATGAATAAAATATTTCATAAAAAGTTTGCTGA
>Ga0114968_10001429_pt1 | contig 18319 bp, 21 predicted proteins | sample M_130807_EF_Meta_FD_87020 | JGI IMG/M metagenome (GOLD analysis project Ga0114968, IMG submission 87020) | Freshwater microbial communities from Lake Montjoie, Canada to study carbon cycling - M_130807_EF_MetaG | ecosystem: Environmental > Aquatic > Freshwater > Lake | place: Lake Montjoie...
ACCACATATTCCGTGAGTTTGGATTTGGTTTTGAAAATAGAGCTCAGCAAAAGAATCGAGACTTACACATACGTTGCCGCATAAGCCTACGCGATAGCTATATAGGTAAAAAGATGCAGATGAACTATCGCTTACCGAGCGGCATTGAAGATAGTTTAGAAGTCGATATTCCGCCCGGTATCGATAATGGTCAGGTTATTAAAGTAAACGGACGCGGTGATAACAGTATGCCACATTTACCGCGAGGCGACTTGACCATCTCAATCGAAATCGATCGTGATCCCCATTTCTTCAGAGAAGATCTTACACTGATCACAGAAACAGATATCGACATATTTGATGCTATGATTGGTTGCAAGAAAAACGTCGTGAATATCGACGGAGGCTCGGTAGAAGTTAATATACCTGCCGGAGCACAACACGGACAGAGATTCGCTTGTAGGGGACTTGGATTTAGAAATATAAAATTCAATAACACACAGGGCGATCTACATGTTATCGTGCGGATACAGACACCTAAGGTGAAAGACCCCGATACAATAGCCATGGTCGAAAGATTGGCTGAAAAGATACGTCGAGAAAACAGCTAATACTTGACCTATCACACAATCTGTTATATAATTACACTTAACATTGGAGAATACATTAATGCTAGAACCTAGTGAAGAGCTAAAAAATATCTACGACCGAGCGATAGAAGTAGCTTTAGAATATAGACATGAATATATTACCCTAGAGCATCTAGTTTTAGCAATATTTACTAATGAATCTTTTTTAGAACTTATAAAAGATTTTGAAGGTGAGACTGACTTTGTTAAGACAAACGTCGAACACTATGTAAAGAATCGTCTAGACGATATTATATCTATTCAAAAGACACGCCCGTCAAAGACACAGACTGTAGAACGCTGCTTCAATAGAGCATTTACACAAGTATTGTTCAGTGGTAAATCAAAGATAGAAGTGATAGATCTGTTGATAAGCATCATGAGTGAAAAGAAAAGCTATGCAGTCTATTATTTAAACAAAGGCGGATTTACTAAAGAGACATTGAGTAATTTCCTCAACGAAGAAACTATTAGCATCGATGAAGAAACATTTACTGGTGGACAGATCGATAAAATGTTGTCCCAGTTTGCTGATGATCTAAACGAGCAGGTTCGTAACGGAAAAGTTGACCCTGTAATCGGGCGTGATACTGAGCTTGAAAGTATCATCCTTGCACTGGGTCGTCGTAATAAAGCAAATGTAATCATGGTAGGAGATCCAGGTGTGGGTAAAACTGCCATCGCCGAAGGATTAGCGTTTAATATCGTAGAAGGAAACGTTCCTGAATTTCTAAAGGGCTACACTATATACAATCTCGATATTGGAGCATTGATTGCAGGATCGAAATACCGCGGTGAATTTGAAGAGCGTCTCAAAGCCGTTATTAAAGCTATCGAAAAAAAGGGAAAAGCTATCGTGTTCATCGACGAAGCACACATGATGAACGGTGCTGGATCTAGCAGCAATAATCCCAACGATATGGCTAATATGCTGAAGCCTGCACTGAGCAAAGGCAATATCAAGGTTATCGCAAGCACTACTTGGGAAGAATATCGTAAGCACTTCGAAAAAGATCGTGCGCTGATGCGTCGATTCCAACGTGTAACTGTCGACGAGCCAAGCATTGAAGTTACAATGGACATCCTACGCGGTATCAAGAAATATTATGAAAATTTTCATGAGGCTGAAATCACCGAAGAAGCGATCGATGCTAGTGTTAAACTCAGCGTAAAATATCAATCAGAAAAGAAACTGCCCGATAAAGCGATCGATCTAATCGACCTCGCCTGTGCTAGATTCAAATTAGATCCCGATGCAGAACGCATCGTTGGCAAGAAGAATATCGAGTTCGAACTCAGCAAGATGATCAAACTTCCGGTTGAAGCAGTCGCAGGATCTGAAAGCGAAGGGTTATCTAATCTAGAACACAGCATGAAACACAAAGTATTTGGTCAAGAAAAAGCGATCGACGAAGTGCTTGATAAGATCTTTATCGCTCGTGCTGGACTAAAGAGTCCCACTAAACCTATCGGTAGTTTCTTGTTCGTTGGACCAACAGGCTGTGGTAAGACAGAAACAGCTAAACAGTTAGCAGAGAATCTTGCTGTTAAATTAGTAAGGTTTGATATGAGCGAATATCAAGAAAAACACGCTATCTCTAAACTTATCGGAGCACCTCCAGGATATGTAGGCTTTGAAGAAAACACCGGGATGCTTATTACTAAGATACAGGAAAGCCCTAACTGTGTGCTGCTATTAGACGAAATTGAAAAAGCACATCCTGATGTATCAAATGTGCTGCTACAGTTAATGGACAACGGACAGGTTACTGGTAGCAATGGTAAAGTTGCAGATTGTCGCAACGTGATATTGATCATGACCAGTAACTTAGGTGCGAAGGATGCTGAACGTGCTACTATCGGATTCTCCCAAGAGGATCGATACAACGATGGCGACGAAGCACTAACTAACTTCTTCGCACCAGAGTTCCGTAATCGTTTAGATGGTATCATCAAGTTTAATAAGCTAGGTAGATCTAGCATGGAACTGATTGTTGATAAGTTTATCAAAGAACTGAACGATCTAATCGCTGATAGGAACGTAACTGTTACAGTAACCGACGAAGGTCGAAACTTACTGATGAACAAAGGCTTTAATCCTATGATGGGCGCACGACCCCTATCGAGGATTATAGACACTGAGATCAAGAAGCCTATGAGCCGCGAAATGCTATTTGGTTTACTCAAGAACGGTGGCCGAGTAGAAGTTGACGCATTTAACAACGATGTTATACTAAACTATAGGGAACCTAAAAATGATAACGGTGAAAACATCGAGCCTGTTTTGGAAGAAGTTTCCATATAAGGTAATAGTACAAGCACCATGGGCTGGTTATATTCGCTATACCAGCCACGCTGCTCTAGACAAAGCTGAGGCGGGCGGGGGCCTAGTAAACGATAGGATGCTATTCCACGATACGATCATGGCCTATCCAACGGAACTACGTAAGACATTACGATTCATAGAAAAATATGACAGGAATGAATTGCGTTTCCGTTGTGAACACAAATCATTAAGCCTTTTCTTTATGGATCGATCAACTCTTGCAAACATACAGAACGAATTTAGTAATGATATTGTAGAGTTCCACGAGCCTGCTAGTGATGAAGCATTAGATAGCCTGCTTAATCACAAGATCATAATCAAAGACCGTCTTATACACGATTGTCGTTATAAGGTTATGCTGAAAGATCGCATGTCGCTATTAACAGATGCTAGCAAGATTAACTTAGTAAGACTGTTAAAAAATAATCGAGAACGCTACGCTAACATCGATAAACTGATACGAGACATGGAAGGTAATCACAAATATATCTGGCAGACTTATATCTACGCTAAAGAAAGTAAAGACCTACTAATGCTACAGATGATAGCGCAACCTATTATCAGAGAAGTTATCAAAATCGTTACCCATGCTGAAATACAGGAGGCAAACGCAGCAGATGAACAATGAAATGCAGAACTTAGGCAAACAGATAGCAGCACATAATCTAATCAATCCAGGAGTAGTTGTTAGTGCTAAAATGACCATCAGAGGATTTGGACATGCTATCCTAGCTACAGAGAAAACCGGCACTGTAATAAGCATTGACAGCAACGGAATCAAGGGTGTGTTTGAAGGTAAACAGAGATATGCTAGATTTGAAGATCTAACTGCAATCGAAGGCATGGATCTCCCACGATTCGCACAGGCCTACAGGATTAAAACTGTCTCTAAAAAGAAAAAGAACTGAAGCCGTTCGCGATACCATTGTAATAAATACAATAGGACCTTAAAAACATGGCAGCAAATAGCGAAATAATATTTTATTCAACGTCACACGATAGCTTCGACTACTTACCCGTAGACCAAAACGGGGACAAATACAAAGGTGATGGATTCTACGGATTCGGCGACGGATACCATACTGTACAGATCAGTTTGACTAGTTTTATCGGAACCTTAAAGATCCAAGGTACACTAGTCGAAGATCCACAGTTAGACGACTGGTCAGACATTGCACTTACTAGCACTTCTAATTATTATGTGGATCCTACTGGTTTAATATCTATAAGTGCTGCACCTACCAGTATTGACTACATAATAGCAACTACCAATGTAAAAACCTATAATTTCATCGGAAATTTCGTTTGGGTACGTGTTAGGATTGAAAACTGGACGCAGGGAACAATCAATCAGATATTATTAAACCACTAATGAGAAAGAAACTATGTCAGACACTATCATTAGTATAACAGGACCAACAGGTCCAGCTGGTATAAAAGTTTTAGGCGGAGTTCAATCCTATTACGATCTACCAACTCTATACGATGGAGAAACAGGTGATGGATTTATTACCCTCGATACAGGATTTCTAGTTGTATGGAACGGATGGATATGGGAGCAAGTAGGCGAGATACGTGGTCCTACTGGAGGTATTGGTCCAACTGGTGTTATAGGCCCTATCGGAAGAACAGGTCCAACTGGATCAGCTGGTCCGGGAATAACAGGTCCTATAGGTAATATTGGCCCAACAGGCCCGCAAGGCGAAATAGGCCCGATTGGTCCTACAGGTGGTGTAGAACTTACAGACAGATTAGTAAACGGTGATATAATTGTAACGCTAACAGCTAACGGTACGATAACATTACCAAACACTAACCAAGGACAACCCACATTTACTGGTAATACTGATAAGATTACGTTATTTGAAAATCTTCCAACTACTTACAATCATGCGATAGGCTACGAAAGCAGCTATACTTGGTTTGGCGTTAACCACAGCGACGACATTCACGGTTGGAAATTCTATGCAGGTGGGATTGAAGTATTAAAAGTCACAGGACTAGGTAGAATAACCATAGGTGGTAACTATTCACTGCCTGTCGTCGACGGCTCTGTTGATCAATCATTAACTACTAATGGTCAAGGATCGATATCCTGGGTGACATTCTATAAGAAATGCAATCCACCAGCACACAGCTACGGAACAGCAGGCGATCGAGAAGGAATGGTTGCGTTTGATGCTAACTATCTATATTATTGTGTTAATGCATATGTTGATAACAGCACAAATATATGGAAACGTGTGTCGTTAAACACTGATAGTTGGTAAGCTCGGTTGACAATCAATTAAAAAAATGTTATACTCTAGCATAAGTTAGAGAGGTAACATGAAGAACAGAGTACCAACCAAGACAAAATGTCAATTAGTTCATCCTGAAACCGGTCAATCAGTACCAGCTGACATTCTTAGCAAGGATAAGATGCGTCTTACTGTTCGTCCTTCCGGAACTAAACATGAAATATTTCTAGTAAGAGCAGATGAGACTATTCCTTATCGAGGGAACTATATGGGGCAATACTATACAGTACATCTCGATTGATAAATATTCCACGGGAGAATTAATTTATTATGTCGAACATCCGCGATCTCATTACTGCACTTGAAACAATCGAAGCATCACCTAAAGTTGGTGATGGATTTATGTTAGAATTCAGCGACAAAATACTAGTAGAAACAGAAATATCAGAAATCACAGCCAATGGAGATATAATCCTCTTCGGCGATGATAAGATGATGGAGTTATTAGGAATAGTTGAGGAAGGATTTGCAGGTCGTGCTGCTGGAACTATGTTAGGTCGTTCGGCTGGAATGGCGTTAGGTCCAGCTGGTGCTATCGCAGGTTCGATCGCAGGCGGGTATGTCGGTGATAAAGTTGGTGATAAGGTCGGCAGCAATATTGCAGACAAATTCCGATTCCGTAAAGACCGCGATGCTCCTGTAAAAGAAGAATGGGAAACACTAATACCTGGTGAGAGATTTGGATTAGCAAATCCTCGTATAATGGACGTAGGCGACGATCCTCGGGGAATGTATGATTTTAAAGTCGTTGGTAAGAACGTATTAAGCGTCTATCCGTTTAATGCCAATCAATGGAACAACGAACAAGCACAGGCCCGTAACAAAGGTTACATGCTACGCTACGTAGGTAAGGATCCCGAGAAAGCAAAAGCAGCCGATTGGCATGGCGATGCTCCTAAAACTAAAGGTGTAGACGAAGCCGAATACCACGGTCGTAAAGTTCCGCTAGGTAAGCCCATGCACGGTGATGTTAAGAAATCAAAAGTTTTTGTAAAAGACCCTAGCACAGGTAATGTAAAGAAAGTAAACTTTGGTGACAAGCACATGAGCATTAAAAAGCATCTACCTGGTCATCGTAAGAGCTTCCGTGCCAGACATCATTGTGAAAATCCAGGACCACGTACAAAAGCACGTTACTGGTCATGCAGGGCTTGGTAATCAATGTTACTATGCGAGTTGTTCCAGAGACCAATAAAAAATGAAAGCGGCAAAAGGCTCGCTAGCCAAGGTGTTGACGTTTCTAGAGTCAATAAAGATGAATTCCTTGCTGCAAAAAACGTAATCAATCCTGTGCTACAGAAAGCTGGATTGATAGCAGGCTGGACAGCAGGCGGTGCTGGTAGCTTCGATCCTGAACATCCATATGGTGGTGGTAGAGACGACAGTGGTGATATCGACATCATGATAGACCCACAGGAACTGCTACAGAGATTTCCACTAGATGTAGAAAAATATAATGCATCTCAAGAAAAACCCCAAGGTGCAAAAGCTATGGCAAATACTCTAGCAGATCCTGCTAAGAAAGCTAAACTACAGATGACTGCTAGCAAATGGGCCCTAGCTGATCATATGTCGAGACACGGATTAGATACTGATCCGGGTACACTAACTGTACAGTATTCCGCTGGTGGTAAACACTTCTCGGTCGATTTGATCGTAAAACCACGCAGTGCTTGGCCGTTACATACACATGATTTTACTAAAGATCCTGGGATGCGTGGTGGCGATCTTTGGGTCGATCTTTATCCTACACTAACTAAGATAAGCAGTAAAACTATATTCGTTGATCCTAAGACAGGTGAAGAAAAAGGTAATCTACAATACAGTCCAGATAGAGGATTAGTTGATAGAGATACAAATGAAGTTATTGCTATAGACAAGAATGATATCGCTAAGGTATTGATAGGACCAGAAGCTACAGCTAGAGATATTTCTAGTATAACTGGTATCAAGACTGCTTTACAGAAACATCCAGAGAAGTGGGCCAAGATGAAACACTTATTCTCTGCAAGCCCAGCCTAGGTAAATAGTAGATGCTTTTATTTGAACTGTTCACTCCAACTGCTCCAAACTTGCTTTTAGAAGGCATTGACCATCCTGAGGATTTGATTATTAGTCAAGGAACTGCCGGCGCACGTCGAGTAGTTAAAGAACTATCAGGACTAAGCAAGAGTACTGAAACTGTTACAGTCAAATGGGATGGATTTCCTGCTTTAGTATTTGGTCGCGATAAGAGTGGCGCACTTGTGTTTATGGACAAACACATGTATGATAAAGTAGCCAAAGGTAAGATGGATTTTATTAGTATAAGAGCATACGACGAAGATCGTGGTGCTACTCGTGCTAGCCTTTGGAGCGCAGAAGATGCGCTACGTCCATTGTTAGAAGACATAGTTCCTAGCGTCAAAGACCAGTATTATATGGGCGATTTGATGTGGGTCGGTACTCCGACTATAAAAGATGGATATTACATATTCAAACCTAATACTGTAGAATATCGTGTAAAGATTGACGCCACACCCGATCGTGGCAATAGCCTGGGTGACAAGATAGCGAAAAGCGCAGGCGGTATAGCTATACATACATTCATTCCGGGACTAGGAAACGGTGACCAACCGCTAATAGGCATGAAGGGCTTAAACGAAAACGGCGGGATAACATTCTTGGTCGGTGAGATGAGTGATAAACCTAAAGTATCTGTAGACAAGACACTGATTAAAAACACCAACGATGTTATCAATAGTAACGAAGCCGCTGTAGAAAAATTCATAAAAGAAATAACAGAACTGAAAGGCAAAGTAGTTATTACTGCTATGGGTCCTTTTATCACACGTATGTTAGAAGAAGATAATATACAATCTGATATCGTTCCTCGGTTCATAGATTTCTTAAAGGAACGACTAAACGAAACAGCACAGGCTAAATTCATAGGTGCAAATAACGACGGTTGGCTATATCAAGAAGATGGAGGAGCTCCGGGACTTCTGGGTATATGGCAGATGTGGGCCGCTGTAACTGATCTAAAAATACATATCAAACAACAGATAGATAGCCAGCAGGGCGGTAGTGAAGTTATTGCTATAACTAACGGTGCTTCTGCACACGAAGGCTATGTGTTTGGTGCAGGTAAAGACAAATTAAAGATAATCGATCGTTTAGGTTTCAGTGCTGCTAACTTCGCTAGACACAAAGTTCCGGATGAGGAAGTAGCTGCTAAGAGCAAGATGCCAATGGCTTCTTTCTGCTTTGGTCGTATGAATCCACCGACACTGGGACACAAGTTGGTTATGGAAACAACTGTAGCCACAGGTGGTGCTAACAGTTATATCTTCCTCAGCAACAGCGTAGGTAAGGATGATCCTCTAGATCCTGCTATTAAGACAGCGTTTATCAAGAAGATGTATCCGCAGTTCACTAAGAACATAGTTACTGATTATGTTGAAGGTCCGATATATGCTGCTAACTGGTTATATGATAAAGGCTTCCGTCATATGACTTTTATTGGTGGCAGTGATAGACTAGGTAAGTCTAAAGGTAGTATAGAGAAATTGCTCAATAGCTGGAACAGTGGTCCTGTTCGTACTACTGATAACGCACGTGGTGATCAAGGACGTGAACATGTAGTGCTTAAATTTGTAAGCAGTGGCGAACGCGATCCAGAATCAGCTGGCGTATCAGGATATAGTGGCAGCAAGGCGAGAGCAGCAGCAGAAGCCGGCAACGAACAATTATTCCAACAGTTCACAGGTGTTAAGAACAACATCGTAGTAGATGGTAAAACATTATATCAAGCAGTGCGCGAAGGGTTAGGTATAAAAGACGCGGCACCTGCAGCAGCACCTGCAGCAGCACCAAACCCTGTAGCAGCAAATCCAAATGCTGCGATAAACGAATGGTTGATACCGTATAACTTATCGGCTAGATTAGTCGAACACACTAACATGCTCAGCGAAGAAGAGAAAAAAGAGCAGGGCTATAAGATACTAACTGCACTTGCCTGGGCACTGGGCAAGGGTGCTCAGGGTATATTCTGGGTAATAACACATCCGTTCCAAGCAGTAACATTAGCAGCAACGTTGACACATCCCCAGGGGGCTTGGAACTTAGCTAACTTAACTTGGAATTTAATCGCAGATCCCAGTGCAGTAGCAGGTGTACTAGCTAGACAACTTACACCATGGGGTGATAAGAAAAAAGCAGCAGACGACCTGTCATCTATTGTAGGCGGCAAGTTGCCTATAGAAGCTATACAAGGGCTTGCTATGATAGCTGTACAATATGCATTACCGGTAGCAGGCGTGATTGCACTACTGTACGGTGGTAAGAAATTATACGATTATCTAGAAAGCAAAGACAAACTACCCGAACCTAAAGAAAAACAAGAACCAGTACCAGTTAAAGAACAACTAATGCCAGCAGGGTCATTTGCAGGGTCTAAAAAGAACAAACTAGGTGTAGCGGGACAATGGCGCAACAAAGGTCCTAAAGCAAATAAGCCAGCTAAGGCAGGTGACCTAGTGGGTGGTAACTAATATGACCCTAGCAGAATTAAAAAAACTAGCAGGAATACCAGGAGCGAACAGTCCTATTAGTGGAAGCAATATCTCGATAACAGGTACTGAAAAGAAACGTATCGAAAGAGAAAAAAACATAGAACCAGGTACTGACGATTGGTTCAAACTTTGGTTTAATAGACCCTATCTAACCGGTGAAAGAGTTCCAGGATTTAGGAGTCGTAAAAAATGAAAATGAACGAAGTAGCACCTCCTAGAATCAATATTAGAAAGACTATGAATGATTTTAGAAACTTCTTTGCTATATGCGTAGACGAATTGAAATTGTCAAGCCTGCCACAGATAGAATGGATCGTTGACGGATCGCACCATAAACAACACAATAGTTTTGGTAGCTTCAGAACCCCCGATCCAACTATTCATGTGGAGATAACCGATAGACATCCTATCGATGTTATGCGTACATTGGCACATGAATTAGTACATTATAAGCAGTGGTTAGATGATAGGATCGAGCCAGATAGTGGCGATACGGGCAGCGATATAGAAAACGAAGCAAATGCTGTAGCCGGTGTGATCATGAGACGTTTCGATAATGAATATCCAGAAGCATTTAATACTAAGGCACTAACAGAATCATTTAAACCTAAAGTTACAAAACTTTCAGTAAAATATCAAAACAAACCAAACAAAGATAATAGCTGTATACTCTGCACTATGTGGAAGGCACCGAATGCCTGCACAGTAGTGCAGGGTAGTATCGCACCAACTGGGTGGTGCAAAATGTTTGCACTAAAACAATCTTCTAAAAAGATACTAACCAAAGCAGTAGCAGATCTAGAAAATACATTATTGGCAACTAATTCACGCAAGCATACCTACGATGAGATAGATAAGATAATGACAACTATCGCGAGTGATAATAAAATAACACCAAAGCAGTTACACAATGCTTTCAAAAAGAAACACGGTGTTAGCCCCGACGAATGGATCGAATATCAAGAGGTTGGATAATGAAAATATTTGAAATAGCCGACGTTACTCGACCAACCAAATTAGTAATCTTTGATATCGACGATACCCTAGTACATACTGCTACTAAAGTAAACGTAATCAAAGATGGTAAAGTAACACACGAGCTTAACAGCCACGAGTTTACACATTACAAACTAGAACCTGGCGAACAATTCGACTTTGGTAGATTCCGCGATGCTCGTGAATTTTTTGAAAAGAGCCGTCCTATCATTCCAATGATTAATCAACTCAAGCGAGATATCAACACCGGCAATAAAGTAGTGATGGTTACAGCTAGAGCAGACTTTGATGACAGAGAACTGTTCTTGAATACCTTCCGCAATTATGGAATAGATATGAACAAGGTGCATGTTTATCGTGCGGGTAATATGTCTAACAGCATAGCAGTAGAAGAAAAGAAAGCTATCATTATACGCAAACTATTAGATGATGGTAATTTTACCAAAGCTATTATGTACGACGATAGCGTACCTAATCTAAAACACTTCGTTGGGTTGAAAAGAGAATACCCGCATACTAAATTCTATGCATGGCACGTTAGCCTAGAAGGTGAAACTAGCGAATATCATCGTACTGATGAAACTTTATAAAGTACTCTGATAACGATAAATATCTGGTCGTTAAGGAGACCATGATGAAAAAGATGCTATTATCGCTGGGCCTGTTCCTAAGTTTTGTTGGAATGAGTTTTGCGTGGGATCAAAAGCCCAATAAACCAATCGCCGAATGTGCTGCCCAATTACCGTTCGGTGTTCCATCGACTAACAAGCCAAACACAACAGTATTATGCCACACTGCCTATGCTGTTCTACACGATGATACTGCTAAGATTCCAGTATGGGTAGCATATACGCTAACACCAAAAAATGCTATAGGTTGCGTAGAGCGCACTAATGCTTTCGTAGCAAATGCGATACTAGGTGCTAAGAGTGCTAAACCTTCAGACTACGCTGGTACAGGATACGACCAAGGACATCTTGCCCCCGATGGCGACATGAGCTGGGATCAACAGGTTGAATACGAATCATTCTTGATGAGCAATATGAGTCCACAATTACCAAATCTAAATCGTGGTATATGGAAAAGTCTAGAAAGCAATGTACGTGCCTGGACACATGGTAACAATCAAAACTATACAATATATGCCGGTAATATCTATACTGTAGGTAAGAGTAAGACTATCGGAACTGGTGTAGTTGTTCCTGACTTCCTCTACAAGATCATCATTAATAACTCTACTAAAGAAGTATTAGCGTTTACATTCGCACAGTTAGAAAAGCAGGAAATCGACTTGCCAAAGAACCTAGTCAGTGTTGCTAAGATCGAACAGCTAACAGGTATTACATTCGCTGTACCGCCCGGACATGACAAGACTAAGGCTGCTACAGCAATTTGGCCCGTTGATTTAAAGAAGACAGCCGACGCCAAGAAGGCACAATGCAAGTCATAAAGATATTCTATCACGCTACAGACTTACCTGGATGGGAAACTATAACAGGTGATCAAATAGACAAAATGATTTCGAGCGGGCTCTTAGCTCGCTCGGATCTTTATATACACATGAATTACGACGAAAACAACTTCGTTGAGTTTAGAAAGAATTACGAGAACTATCCTAACATACATTGGATATACAAAAAGAATCTCAAACAAGATTACGAATTCCCCACTATCATCTCATTGAAAGAAATGGCTGATAGTACCGACGAAGAGTTCTATGCTCTTTATCTACATCAAAAGGGTGTAACTTATCTAAACAAGCCCACAGAAACGCAGATACAGCACTGGCGATTGATAATGGACTATTGGGACATCGAACGCTGGGAAGACTGTGTCAAAGCATTAGACGAGGGATATGATGCAGCCGGGGCTCTACATAATAGCGAAAATGTTTGGCCGCACTTCTCAGGCAACTTTTGGTGGACCAAAGCTAGCTTTTTAAGAAAATGTAAACCTCTGATACTACCTAGCACTGTAAATTTCCAAGCACAGTTTGGGCATGGAGATGTTTATAGAGTCGATTCCGAAGCATGGTTAGGATCAAACGATCCTAAATGTTTCTGCCCATATCGCACAGGTGCTAATCATTATTTCCAAGAATGGCCTCCAGAGCTCTATCGATAATTGATAAATATTTCCATGAAGATTAAAGAATTACTTGAAACGGGAACCGGAGGCGGTGGTGGTGCAATAACAACAGCTGCCAATGTCGCTACTGGTCCCGTATATCCAAATAAAAAAGTTAAGACTAGTAACGCTAAAGGTAATAATTTACTAACTGGCGGAAGTATTGTTAAAAGAAAAGGATAGTAACTTATGGCTAAAGCACCTAAACAAACAGTAATACAAAAAAGAATCGCGATTAGTAAAGGTACTAGCCAAGGTATAGGTAATATTAAATTCAGCAGCATGAATAAGCAAAATAAAGCTAACTTCAAGCCATATCGCGGACAGGGCCGCTAATCAACAATGAGATTTTCTGAACTATCTAAACCACAACCAAAATCAGTCAAAGAGTCGGTAAAACTTCCTACCGATTACGATAGTCTTTTGGAACAAAAATTAAGAGAAAAAACATCTAAGTTATTAGATAAAAAGACTCCCACAGTAGCAGATCTAGCAGAAAAGTATAAGACTAGCCTCGGTGCAGTTGAGATGGAATTAAAAAAAGGCATTAAGGTCGAAATGGAGCACATTAATAAACATAGTGTAGCTAAAGAGATAGCGTTAGATCACTTAGGCGAGAAACTAGATTATTACACTAGATTAGCCAAAGTAGAAAAAGACGTAGAAGAAAACTTCGCAGACGGGCGCCATCCCGAAGATAAAGGAGACAGTCGTAGACACGGTATTCCGAAAAAAGCATCTTTATCTCAGTTAGACAAGATCGGCCATGGATCTGGAAGAAAAGCCCAATTAGCCCGGTGGCAGGCAAATATGCGTCGAGGACGCAAAAAGTAATAACATACACGGAGTAGCGTCATGCTCCTATTTAGACCACTACGTACTATCGAGACAAAGCGTCTCGCAGCATACTATATCGGTAAAGATAAATTCCAAAACGGGTTAACTAAGGGACTGCTGAGGCGCATTTTGGCCAAAGCTAGAAAGATACGCACTAGTATTAAAAAGGAAGAACGTGCCAAGGATCGTCGATTAGATAAATATTTCCATGAAGATAATTGACCTATTAACAGAGGCTAAACAGCCTCAACCACCAAAAACACGCAGCCCAGCTGCTGCTAGTCTTGCGGATCGTAAATTCCAACAGAAGATCGTTCCTAACAAGAAAAAGAAAATCGATCCCAAACACAAAAAAGCTATTGGGATGGATGAATCATCAAAGCCCGTCGATAACTTCAGTATCGACGATATCAAAAAACTAGAACGTGTGCGCGACTTTGGTGCCATGAAACTCATGGCTAAAGAACTGATTGCTACTCCTAGCCAAAAGCCAATGAAGCCGGAAAAGGTAGCTTGGTTCAACAGAAAGATCGATAGCTTAAAAAGTCCAATGCAGTTGATCAAACTGATGTATGATCTCGTGTTAAGCGGTGAAGGGCATTCTGTAGTTGGTAGCAAAAATAGTATGGCTTCTAATAACTATCGTCAGAAGTTCGGTGAAGAACTAGCTGATCAGATGCCCGGCGAGTATGATATGGAAGGGGATCATGTAAAGCATAATCTCAAGACTATTATGCGTTCATGCAAAAGACTTTACAATGCACTCAGCGATGATGAGAATCTACCAGAGTGGGTAGAGGACAAAATAGCACAGGCCCAAAGCATGTTGATTAGTGCTACTGAATATATGTTAACTACACACGACGATTCGGTGTTTGAAGAATTCAGCAAAGAGTCAAAAAAAAAGATAAAAGAAGCACGTAAAAGTCCCTGGGACAAAATGGCTGGTGCTGTTAAACAGTCATCTGGCAAAGACCTTAACAAGGGTGACGAGCGAGCACAGTATGCACTAAAGGGTCTGAAACAATCTGCTAAGGATTATCAGAACATAGTAGATAAAGATAAGACTGTAAAAGAAGCAAAGAATCCTGCACAACAGGCTGCTATCGCTATTGCTAAGAAGAAGTCCAATAAGAAAAACGAAGCAGTACAACCTGGTCAATTCGTAGAACCTAGCGACGATGCTAAACAACAGATCAAATCAATTAATCAGCAGAGTGCCGATAAAGCAGCTATTGGTCGAGCTAAAATGGGCATCATGAGCGTAGGTGAGGGCGGTAAACAAAAGGGCGTCGACGGTAAGGCGTGCTGGACGGGCTATAAGCGTATGGGAACTAAGAAAAAAGGCGGCAAGACAGTAGACAACTGCGTACCTACAGGAAAATAAGATGACCGTTTTAAATTTCCCTGATGATCCAGCTAGTGTCAATGATACCTATATAGCACCCAACGGTGTTACTTATTACTATGACGGTGTAAAATGGGTTGGTCAGAATAGTGCAAATAGACAGATTGATAGAATAACTGCTGGTGATGAAAATCTCATAATCGACACAGATGGTAATATAACATTACCCAGTGGCGGGTTAATTACCGGTGATCAAAACAATATTAATTTAAAAGCAGGACAAGCAGGTTGGTCCGCATTATTAAGCAATGATGAGAATAACAGTTTCTGGGTAGACAACGTCGGAGCACATGTTACTACTGATTTTGCTAATAGTGAGAACTATTGGACCTTTGGCACAGATGGTAGGTTAACATTGCCCAATGGTTCTACTATAGGCGACGGTAACGCAGATTTTGGTGTTCCTATAACTACAGCCCGTGGTACTATATTGATAGGCAACCAATCAGACTGCTCCAATGTAAATCATTTCCATATAATGCGAGCAGGCCAGCAAGATATTGAATTATTCTTAGGCGATGACAATAACTATGTAAAACTGCCAAGCACTGGTGGGGTTGAGATTTCCTCGTCAGAGATTGGTACCCAATATTATTGGACATTTGGCACAGATGGCAATCTAACAATTCCAGAAAATGGAAGCATACGTTCACAACCTAGTAGCAGCGTTTCAATCGATAGTGATCAGTATGCTGATATAGCGTGGTTTAATCCCGCTATATTTGATCCCGATACTTCAAGTTTTGATAATTTAAATGCTGGTGATGCTATCGGAAATACCGTCGGTGTCGATCAAGATGGCGCATATCTTAGTGTTGTTGTAGCCAACACCGATGGTGCTACTAGCGCAACTTTCGGTACCTGGGGTGTTAACACCGACGGCAACTTATTCACCGAACGATTTACCCAAGGCCTTGGCAGCGGGGGGACGACAGAGTTACCGCCCGGTGACATTATCGATTTCGAAGGTAATAGTCTAGTCTTTGTGCCAACCACAAATACAGCACCCTTACATGATCATAACGGACTGCTATGGTTCAACACAGAAGATGGTCGTGCTTATATCAGATACAATCATCAATGGGTTGATGCCAACCCCCCAGTAGTAGCACCTGTCAGCGCATATCTAGACGGACTAGTGATCGAAGGACAGACTATCAGTTCGATAGATTATGTCGAATCTGCTGTTAAGATCGGCGGTGATTTAGTGCCTGATGAAGATTTAACTTATAATTTAGGAAGTCCTACTAAGCAGTGGAAACATCTTTACGTAGATTCGAATACGATTTATATGGGTGGAAAAGCACTTAGTCTAACTAACCAAGGGTTAGAAGTAGACGGACGCACAGCGATTTATGAGATAGATGGTGGTGTGGCCAGTACTTGGCTAACAGTATAAGGTGAATAAATAAGGGCATGACAGCAATTACATTTCCAACCAATCCGCATACTGGTGATGAATTCGTAGCACATAACGGTGTCACTTATATATGGATGGGCGATCGTTGGAATGGCGCATATGCTATATTAACAGGTAAAGCAGATCCAGTTTACGATGGAGCATACGCTTCATCAACCTACAATTCATATTCAGACAATACCCTAGATGGTGGCATCAACAACGTTATCGGAGCATAATAATGGCGACTAGAATCAAACTAAGAAGAGATACAGCAGCAAATTGGAATACTTCAAATCCAATCCTCGCACAGGGTGAAACGGGTTTCGAAACAGATACTCGCGCTATGAAACTCGGTGACGGTGTCACTAGATGGAAAGACTTGAAATATGCTGTCACTGGCGATCTCAAAGTTACAGGTTCCGATATACACGGTGATGGATCAGTTAGCATCAGTTCAGGGATGGGCGATCAAACCAATTGGGTTATGACCATACATACTAACAACGGAGCGATTGATAGTCCACATGATGGTTATATAACTTCAGTAGCCTACGACAGCGAAGGTAATGTTTTCGCTACAGGTGGGTATGATACAGCAGGCCCGTTTAGTGCTAGTGGAATGTTCTTGATCAAGACCGATCCGAACGGTCAGGTATTATTCAACAACTACTATGAGGAATATTATGCTTTCGGTTTTGCTATGATCGTAGACAAGAACGACGACGTAGTGTTCGTTATGGGCGAATTTGATCCAAGTAGTGCCGATACACTATTAGTAAAAGTAAGCGGTGAAGATGGCACTATTATGTGGCAGAAATATCTCGCCGATACAGATCCAACTAGTGACGATGTGGCTATCTGCGTAGACATTGATCCAACAAGCAACGATATCATCATAGCAGGTAATACTGCTACTAATGCCAGTTACGACTTCTGGGTCGGTAAGTTCAGCGGTGCTAGCGGTAATCCGATATGGCAGAAGCAATATGATCAAGAATCAATGTACGACGCAGCCTCAGGATTGGCAATAGATAGCCAAGGCAACATCGGTATCGTTGGAATGACCTATGGCGGTGAAGAAGCATATCTGCCTGTGTTTAAACTATCCGGTGCCGACGGTTCGATCCTGTGGCAGACTAAAATTATCGCAGCGACTTCCGATGATACCGATTCTTGGGTAGAAGGCGAATTTATGAGCGCAGATATGTGCGTAGACAGCAACGACGATTTCTACTTTAATCTGACTGGGATTTATTGTACCGATTGGCTAATCGCCGGGGTACATAAGGTAAAAGGGACCGATGGTAAGATACTATGGGGTAAGGTACTTAATTTCCCATACTTCGAGAATGGATCGTCCAGTCTGATATGCGACGACGAAAACAATGTCTATGTCCACAGTATCATCACAGACTATAAACAGGTAAACCCAGAAGCAGGGTCGTATGAAAGATGGGTGATCAACGTCAGTAAATTCAATACTACAGGCAGCAGATTATGGTCGAGAAACCTCGGTCGTGAACAAGGACATGCTGTAACACAATATAACGGAACCGAAAACCCTGTGTTCGGCGAAACGATTTATGGGTTATTTGGCCAGAGCATTGCGGTTCGAGGTAACTATGTGTTAATCGGTGGCGTACAACTTATGAACTATTCATACAGTGGCATATATTCAACAACTGGATACAGTTATCCGATCATAGCACAGGTCGATCGTGATGGTACAGAATTCAACGTAGACGGGTGGCATTTCACTAAT
>Ga0114968_10001431_pt1 | contig 18311 bp, 11 predicted proteins | sample M_130807_EF_Meta_FD_87020 | JGI IMG/M metagenome (GOLD analysis project Ga0114968, IMG submission 87020) | Freshwater microbial communities from Lake Montjoie, Canada to study carbon cycling - M_130807_EF_MetaG | ecosystem: Environmental > Aquatic > Freshwater > Lake | place: Lake Montjoie...
TACACCGGCACCCAAAGTGGCACGCTGACCATTCAAGGCCAGTCTTCCAGCAGTTGGAAATCACAGCACTTCACCTCCGGCCAGATTTCCTCCGGGGCCGCCGCCGACAATGCTGACCCTGATGGCGACGGCATGAAAAACCTGGCCGAATACGCTCTGGGCACCGATCCTCTCAGCCGGAGCACCGCGCCGCCGCCGACCTATGATGTCAACGGCCTCACGCTCATCTTCAGCCGGCCCAAAGCGCTGCCAGACGTGAGCTACACTGCAGAATCTACGGACAACCTGGGGAGCTGGAGCCCCGTCACGCTGGAGGTCATCACCGATGGTCCGGTGCAGACGGTGCGCGCCCGTGATCCGCTGAGCAGCGGCAATCCAAACCGGCGCTTCATGCACCTGATCTTCGGCACACCTTAAACCTCAGCGGAAAATACCGCGTTTCGGCGCTGCTTCCTCGGGGTGTTTCTTTTGATCATCGGCACGGAGTCTTTCCGCCGTGTCCTTGTACCACAAGGGGCCGTTGACTTTGAAGTTGTAGATCAAGTCACGGAAGTCAGTCATCAGGCGCTGGTCATTCATGAGCGCTCCGAGCAGACCCTTGCCGGATGAAATGTTGGCTCCCACGACGGCGAAGCTGTCAGCGGCTTTCCTGACGGACTGCAGAGTGGCATCCGCCTCGGTCATCACCTTGTCCGCCTTGGCGATGGCGGGGTCGAGCTTGTCGAACATCGGGCCGAGCTTCTTGCTCGACTCCTCGACATTCTTGGAGGCGCTCTTAAAGCTGGCAGCAGCGTCTTTGAGATCGGCGAGCGCGCTCTTGAGGGTCTGCGCATTTTCATCCCCCAGCACCTGGTCATCCACCCGCTTGAGGGTGCTGTTGAGGTGCTCCATGCCTTCTTTGAAATTCTGAATCGTGACGTCGGAGAGCGCATCCTTGTTCACCTTGCTCATGGCAGCCTGGACGTCTTTGAGCGCGACGCGTACATCATCCAGTACGACATCGACTTTTTTCCCGACCTGCTCGGCCTGGCTTTGCAGATCATTGAGGCCGCCGCCTTTTTCACCTTCGATGACTTTGTCGTAATCATGCGGTAGGAACACGTCTGTTTGTTTGCCGGTGGGTTTGATTTCCACCAGCGCATCTCCCATGAGCCCGGCGGAACCAATGCCAAAGGAGGCATCAGCAGGAATCATGACGTCCTTGAACAGCTCCAGATCGAGAATGACGCCGGTGAAGGTTTGATTGAGCTGCGGCTTTTTGTCCACCTTGCCTACTCGCGAGCCGCCGAGGAAGACCGGCGAGCCTTCCTTGATGCCAGCGGCATTGGGGAAGGCCACCTGCAGATGGTAGGTGTCCTTGAAGACTTCACGCACACGCCCGAACATGAGGATGAGGCCACCGAGCAAGAGCAGCCCGACGAACAGAAAGAGTCCGACGAGCATTTCGGTTTTTTTGTCGCTGTCGATCATGAGATGATAAGAATGGGGGTGAAAAGGGGCGGGTTCAACCAGTGATGTCGGAACGACCGTTGACAAAGTCCTGCACGATTTGATCGCTGGACGCACGCAGTTCCTCAGGGGTGCCCAGAAAACGGATCTCACCACGGTAAAGCATGGCCACGCGGTTGGCGATCTTGAAGACGCTGCGCATGTCGTGGGTGACGATGATGGAAGTGATGTTATAGCGGCGCTGCATGCGCAAAATCATCTGGTCGATGACATCGGAGCCGATGGGATCGAGTCCGGAGTTCGGTTCGTCATAGAGAATGCACTCGCTGTGGTCGATGATGGCACGGGCGATGCCGGTGCGTTTGCGCATGCCGCCCGAAAGAGCGGTCGGGAATTTGTTCCGGTGCTCGTCGAGGTCCACTGCTTGCAGAGCCTCACGCACTCGGCGGTCGATTTCCGCACGATCACGCACGCCATGTTCCAGCAGCGGGAAGGCCACGTTTTGTTCGACGGTGAGGTTGTCAAAGAGCGCCGCGCCCTGGAACAGCATGCTCACCTTCTGGCGGATGGGGGCCATTTCACGTTCCTTCAGCCGGTTGACATGCACGCCATCGACGTAAACCTCACCCTTGTCGGGTTTGATCAGACCAATGATGTGTTTCATCATCACGGTCTTCCCTTCACCGCTGGGACCGATGACGCACAGGGTTTCGCCATGCTGGAGCGTGAGGTTGATGCCGCGCAGAACCTCCTGGCTGCCAAAGCGTTTATAGACGCCTTGCAGCTCGATGAAAGCAGGCTTGCCGCCGCTGCCGGAGGCTGGGGGCGGGACCGAGGTCGTACTGGGAGTTGATTCAGCCATGACTTAGGCGGTGCCCATGGGGAAGATGTAGTTGAGCAGGATGGAGAGGAAGAAATTGACGATGAGCAGCACGAGCGAAGAAATGACCACCGCACTCGTGGTTCCCTGGCCGACCCCGACCGCGCCGTTTTCTGCGGACAGCCCCTGATGGCACGAGATCAACGTGATCAGCATGCCAAACACGAAGCCTTTGATCATGCCGATGCTGAGATCTTCCATGTTGGTGTGATCGAACATGTGGGTGAGGTACCATGCAGAAGGCATGTCGTAGCCGAAACTCGTCACCAGGTAGGAGGCGAACAGGCCGAAAGAAATGCTCTCCGCCACGAGAAAGGGCATGGAGATCATCATCGCCACAAAGCGCGGCAGGACCAGGAAATCGACCGGATGTACGCCCATGACACGCAGGGCATCGACCTGTTCGGTGACTTTCATGGTGCCGATGTCTGCGGCCATCGCTGCGCCCACGCGGCCAGCCACCATCAGCCCGGCCAGCACCGGGCCCAGCTCGCGGCACAGTGCCACGGAGACCACCGCTCCCACGGTGGTCTCAAAGCCGAAGTCCTTGAACTTGGCGTAACTTTGAAAGGTGAACACCGCGCCAGTGAATGCCCCGGTCACAATGACCACCGCCTGAGAGCCGTACCCGATGGCGACGATCTGCTGTGCCACCAGCCGGAGCCGCCACTCCCCGGAACGAACAGCGATCATCAACTCGCGCATCAAGTCTGCGAGCTGTCCGAGATAGACCAGAAATTGGAGAAAGGTGCGGCCCGGCAGGGTCAGCATGCCTGAAGTGAAATCCATTACGGTTTCATCATCGCATGTTGTGGCGTGAAGGCAAATCAACGGAACCGATGGCGACGAAAATGAAAAGCCCCGTAATGGATTTCTCCACAACGGGGCAAAGCGAGCGGTTAATGGCTGAGTGCAGGCCAGGTGCTACTGCGGGGGCACGCGGAAGAGCTTGCCGGTGTAGGGGCACTTGACTTCCATGCCGACAGGCAGGCCGGTGACATCCACCAGCTGATGTTTTGCAGCAAACGGGCTGTTCACAAAGCCAGGACGACCGCCGATGGGCGTGCCGTAGGGCAGATCCTGCGCAGGAGCCGTCGGCGTCACCGCAGGGGTGGTGGGCGCGGAAGGTGCGGTCTTGGTCATGGCAGCCACGTTGCTGTTGGTATCCACCGGAGTCGTGCGCGGGCGCTCTTGCGCCGCCTGGGGCTTCGGACGATTGGCGGCCATGTTGTTCGAGGCGGTCACGCTACCTGGAACCAGGAAAGGACGCTGCGTATAGGGGCACACCACCTTGGAGCCTGCGGCCATGCCACGCACATCGACGAGACGTGGCGGATTGGTGAACGGCGTGCGCACATAGCCAGGAAGGTCAGGCACCGCCTGCGCAACAGGCATCGTGGAGGCATTCAGCATGGACGGAGGCGGCGTGGCTGGACGATCAGGACCCACGATCGGGCTGGGAGTTTGCACCGGCGTAGTGCTGCGTGCTAACGTTGGGGATCCAGCGGAGCCCAGCGGCTGGCTCGGTTTGCCCATGTAGTAGGTGATGAGCCCGCGATTCTGAATCTCATGCCATGCCTGACGGGGAGGCAGGGCACAAGATGCCAGCATGAGCGTCACAAGGCTGGTTGTAACGAGAAGGACCGAAGAATGGGGTGCTTGGGACATAGACTTGGCGAGCGGTTAATTTTTAAATTGGCGTTCTCATTTTAACGATCTTTTTAAATTATGCAACAACAAGGATGGTAATGCTAAGTAACAGAATCCATTTTTATTAAAATAGCAATAATATCATGGATGCCTTGTATATCTCTCGGAGCTGTGCGCTTTTGCCCTTATGCAATGGCGTATCATCACTGTTGGGAAGCCTGGCCACCCTTGGGTTAAAGCGGCCGTGGACCTCTATTTAAAGCGGCTGCAGCACTACAGTCATTTCGAGCATGTGGTGGTCAAAGAAGCGCCGCTGGATCGGGTCGAAAAACAGATCGAGGCCGCATGTGCCGGTGATCTCTGCATTTTGCTAGACGAACGTGGGCGGCATCTGCGCAGTGCCGACATGGCAAAATGGATTGAGAATGAGGAGGTTTCCGGTCGTAAACGTCTCTGCTTGGTCATCGGCGGTGCCGACGGTCACTCGCAGCAGTTTCGCGCCAAGGCCGGGCTATGCTGGTCGCTCTCCACCCTCACCATGCAGCATGACATTGCCTGGGTGGTGTTGATGGAGCAGATTTACCGTGCATACACCATCATTCGCGGGGAGCCGTATCATCGTGAATGATTTCACCTCAGCGATGATGAAACTTGCCTCCCGGCTCATTTATTGCTGAACTGAGACTCAAATCCTCGCATTTTCGCCTTGCTGATAACTTGGGAGAACCTAAATTTCAAATTTTCTCAACTAATCACGCCATGTCATCTTCGGTACTTAGAAACGTCATCAATCCCAAGGCGCAGACTGCGCCGCTGGACAAGATGCGTGAAGAGGCCAGAGAACAGCGCCCCATTGCTCCCGGGGCCGCCGAACTCCCCAAACATGAGTCCGAGGACATGGAGGTGGTGCTGGGCGTGTTGGTGGAAAACGCCCCGGTGGCCATGGCCATGTTTGATCGTGGCATGCGCTACATCCTGGCCAACCGCCAGTGGATCAGTGAATTCGGACTCCAGCAGGTGCAGCCGCTGGTCGGCAAGAGCCAGTATGAAATTTTTCCGGGCCTGCATCCAGGCTGGAGACAAGTCTATGAGCGTGCCTTGCAGGGACACATCGTCCGCAGCGAGCATGATTCCCTTAGCGGACCTGACGGTCGCCATCTGGTTTATCGCTGGGAGGTGCGTCCCTGGCGCAAGAAGCGCGATGCCGCAGTCGGCGGCCTGATGGTCACCTGTGAGAAGTTTAGCACACCTCAGCCTGCCGGCGAGGATGCGGCCACATCCATTCCTTCCGCTGAGAGCAAAGACAGCGCTCCGCTGGTGACGAAAACGCCCGATCCGCTGGACTGCTCCATTCCCATGCTGGTGCTGAATGGGGAGGGGGCGATCCTGCGTGCCAATGTCGCCGCTGCACACCTGACGCTGGACAAAGGCATTCAGGAGGGCACCACCTGCTTTTGGGAAGTGTTTGGTCAAGGCCGGGACTACAGCGCCCTGCGCCAGCAGACTCTCGATGCGCTGACCCGTGCAGAGCTGACGCAGGATCCCGCTCCGGCCTGCATCATCACCCGCACGGACGCCTCTGCCGATCCCGTCGCCCCTTCAAGCTGGTTGGTTTCTGCGCTGGCCCGCAAAGGCACGGATGATTCCCCCCGGCAGTTTTTGCTGATGGGATTTTCGCCACTGACTGCGGTGCGTGTGTCACACTATGCGCATCAGACTGCCGCACTCGCACCGGTGCTTCCTGTTGCTCCCGCAGCTTTGGCACCGGTGGATGAAGCCGCGCTGCAGCGCACCGAGAACGAGCTTTCACGTGCACGCCAGGAGCTGCGCACTCTGGCTGAAGCACAGCAGGCCTTTGGCAGGCGTGAAGCCCGCCTGCGCAGTTACCTCGAAGGCATTCCTTGCGGCGTTTTCGTACTGGATGAGCGTGGTGTTCCGGTGTTTCAAAATGAAGGTCTGGCCAGACTGCTGGGGCGTCCGCTCGAAACTGATCAAACCGTCGAAAGCTGGCTCGCGCATGCCTGTCCCACCGAAGAGCACCGCGCCCAGGTCGTGCTGGCCTGGCGTGAAAGCGTCTGGCGGCGTCAGTTGACGCGCACGCTGTCGCTCGCCACGGCGGACGGCCTGCTCAAAGAGCTGGAGTTTCACCCCAAGGCACTGCCTGGCGGGGGGCTGCTCGTCAGCATTCAGGACGCCACCGAGCACACCCGTCACGAAGAGCAGCTCCGCAGCATGGAGGCCAAGCTCCGTACGCTGATGCAGGGCAGTCCAATCGCCATCGTCATGACGGACAAGGCCGGGGTCATCTTCGAGGTCAATCAACAGGCCGAAATGCTGCTCGGCCAGGCCAAGTCCGAGCTGCGCCGCTATCCGCTGGATGCATGGCTGGATCCTGACAGCGCTACGGCCCGGCGTGATGCCCTGCGCTCCCTCCAAAGCAGCGGCCGGCAGGCCGAGGCGCTCGGTGTGCGCATCAAACGCGTCGATGGCACTTTCTCGCGTGCTATTTTGCACCTTTCTGCCGTCCAGGATGCCCAGGGTGAAACCCACTGCACCATTCATTATCTGCAGGAGGTCACGGAACCCGGAGCTGCAGAGTCAGCCGTGTTTCCCGCCGCTCTCGTTTCCCGCGCGCCTGCTCCAGTCTCCGGGCCCAGCAGCGCTGTGCTGCTCACCACCGATGCCAATGGCCGCGTGCGTACCTGGACCGAGCATGCGCAGCAGGTGTTTGGTTTGGAGGCCGCCGCCGCCATCGGTCGGCCGCTGCATCAGTTCTTCCGTCCCTCCGACGCCACGGGTTTCTTCGCGGATCTCGCGGATCAGGCGGCGCATCCGCAGCGCCTCATTCCGCGTCCGTTTTTTGGCGGGAATGGCAAACGCGGTGAAGTGAAAACCAGCGCGCGGGTGCTTCCAGAAGGCGGGGTTGAGCTCACCTCGCATTTCCAGGCCGTGAGCGCAGCACCTGCGGGTGTGGTGCTTCCGCCGCACGTGCTGAAAGCCGCCGTCCCGCTGGCTTTCCAGGTGGTGTCACCTTCCAGCGCGCGCTGGCCGGTCGTCGATCTCGAGCGCGAGAAGCTGCTGCTCACCGAGACACATCATCGCATCAAAAATCATCTCCAGATCATCTCCAGCCTGCTGAACATGCAGATCAATGGCGTGAGCGATCAGGATGCCCGCAACGCCCTGCGCTCCAGCCAGAACCGCGTGCGTGCCATCGCCGCGCTGCATCAGCATTTGTATCAGGTCGCACTGGGGAAAGCGGACACCTTCAGCGATTTCTCACGCGATCTCGTCGCGCATCTGCGTGAATGCTACGAGGTGCAGTCAGACCAGATCAAGGTGCATCTGGAAGTGCAGGAAGGCCCCATCGAGCAGGAATGGCTCATGCCGCTCGCCCTCACGCTCAATGAGGCGCTCTCCAACTGCTTCGAGCATGCCTATCCGCATGGCCGTCAGGGGCAGATCACCGCCCTGCTGAATTATACCCAGGGCAGCGGGGAGCTCGTCATCCGTGACGATGGTGTGGGTCTGCCAGCCGAGTATCATCCTGGCGAAGGCGGCGGCCTCGGCCTCAAAATCCTCGCGGTGTTTGCCGATCAGATGCGCGGTCAGCTCTTCGTCCAGGGCCATCCCGATCAAGGCACCGAGATCAAGCTGCGCTTCCCGCTGGCTTCACCCGAAGGTTAAACCTTCCACGCAGCATATTCCTTTTGCGATCTGCGGCGCTGCCGTGACAATGCGACGTGCTGACCTTGCCCACGGCCTGCCTCCGCCTCCTTGCGTTTCTGACGCTGGGACTCGCGGGTGTCGTCGCGCAGCCCGTCACCCTGCGAACGGACAAAGTCGCCGAGCTGCTCAATGACTGGTTTGCCAAAGGCACGGTGGCAGGGCTCCAGGCCATCATGTATGAAAATCGTGATGGCCAGCATTCGCCGCTCAATACCGCGCTGTATCCGCAGTTGCAGGTGTACCAAGGTGCTGGAAATGAAAAAGGTGCCGGTGCCGCCACGCAGGTCCGTCCCCAGCCTCTGTTGGGCAACTGTTCCATGGCTTCCGGTGCCACGCAGCTCGGCTGCCTGCCGCGCATCTACATGATGGACCCCGGCGGCAACCGCTTCCTGGCCCAGCAGTATCTCTCCAACAACCTCTTCATCTATCCCGAGCACCTGGACTATGACATCGGTGCCAACGGCGTCGGTGGTGGTTATGGCGATCTCCTGCCGCTGAACACTCCCTGCCTGCTCATCTCCCAGGGCTCCTCCTTCACCGACCAGCCGTTCTTGAAGGCCCTGCTCTCCACCACGGCCGCCTTGCCCCCGGACACACAGAAGCTGCTCATCGAAAAGCGCCTGCTCATGCCCACGCTGCAGTCCATTTTCCGCCGCTCGAACAAGACGGTGCAGACACCCGAGGACTACTTCACCGGCAAAGCCCACCCGCCCGTCTTTGACGGCGCGCAGATCGATGAGGAAAAAATGGTGCGTACCGCCCATGACATGACGCCGGCGAAAATTCCGCCGCTCGTGCTGCTGCATGTCATCGAGGAAACCAAAATCGAGCCCGGTAAAAATTTCTTTGAGCTCGCCGGGTCCTATCCCTGGCAGCTCTCCGACACGCCTGTTTCTATCGCCCGCATCCTGCGCGGCAATGAAGCCGAGCACGGCATGCTCATCGGCTTTGATAAAACCTTGAACCTGGTCAAAGCCCCGCTGCAAATGCGCGCCACCGTGCTGCAGGGAGATCCGCGCTTCGTTCAGCTCGAATCCCAGCCCGGCGGCGATGTCATGCGCCTCCGCGTGCGGTGGCAGCCCCCCGTGATCACCGCCACCGGCATCCGCAGCCATCGCATCGACATCGGCATCTTCGCCGACAACGGCTCCAGCGTCAGCGCCCCCGCCATCATCAGCTTTTACATGCTGCCCAACGAGACGCACTTCTACGATGAGAAGGGCCGCGTCTCTGAAATCCACTATCAAACGCACAACCCGGATTTCGGCCTGCCCGTCACGGATACGGACTCCCGCTGGGTGAAAATACTGTTCGCGTTCAGCATCAAGGACACCAATTTCCGCAGTCGGCTGCTCGATCAAATTCTCACGCCCGCCGAACGCGCCGGATTGCAGCAGCAGTACCTCGCGCTCAAACCCCGGCTCGCGGCCTTCAGCGCCATTGAACAGGACGACAAACGCAAAGACGAAGCCGCCCGGCTGCGTGGGAAACTGGGTGAAGCCATCAGTGCCGCCTTGAAAACTCCTGTCGCGGAGAAATCCGATCTCACGGTGCGCGCCACCATCGACAAAGTGCTCAACGCGATCTCAAACTTTCATCTCTTCTACCTCGGCTCGCAGCGTGAGCTTGATGCCCTGGCTGCGGCCTCGTCCAAGTCAACCGCCGTCGCCGATGTCCGCTCCGAACTCCACCGCCTCATCACGCAGGGCGTTCTTATCGAGCAGGCCTCCGGCCAGATCGACACCATGTCTCCGCCTGACAAGCTCTCCCTCGGCGAGCGCTACATGCTCCGTGGCCTGAACCTCACGCTGCTCAGCCAGGTGCTCTTTCCTGATGTCCTCGACCGCTCCACTGCTCCCGCCTATGTCAGCCCGCGTCTCACCACGCCCAAGCAGTGGCGTGACGTTTATCGCTACGATGCCGCCTCCGGCGCACTTCAGGGCTGGATCCGTTACGCCGACTCACGCATCGCCAATTTCGATGCCGAAGGCCGGCTCCTGCCCGATGGCCCGCAGGGCAAGGCCGTGCCGGTGATGTATATCATGAACGACAAAGGTTTGCTCACCTGGCGTTCTCGGGCCGCGCCAGCGCCGGTGTCGCCAAAGTGATCAGGTGCAGATCTCTGTCTTTCCTGTGTGACTGCCTCAGTCATAGCTCAGTACATCGTGCATCTGCCACGACACGCGTCCTTTTCCCACGCCCTCCTCGCTCCACCAGCGCAGTTCCAGCACCTCAAACGGCTCCAGCCATTTCAACGCCGCCTTCAATTCTACCGCGCTGCCATTCTGCGCCCGCACTGTCGAAAAGGCCTTCAAAAACTCCCGCAGCTTGGTGAAGCTCAATTTCATGCGCATGCCCGCTGCCGGGTTAGTAGTCGGCTGCTGGAGGATTTCCGCCAGATGGCTTTGCTGCACGCGCGATGTGCCCAGCAGGAACAGCCGATCATTCAGCGACGCACACGGCCCCAGCTCCCGCGAATCAAACGGCAGCTCGTAGCTGTAGCTCGTCAGATCACCGCTCCGCTTCAGCACGACTTTCGGCAGCACAATCGGCTGCGGTGCGGGCAGGTTTTTTAACAACTGCTGCAACGCCGCTTCCATGTTCTCCCATGACGCCCCGATCAGCGCACGGTTCTTGATCTCATTCACACTGGCAAAGCGCGGCACCGGCACCGCATCACCGCCCGGGGGCAGTCCCGGCAGCGGCGGCATTTTTCCGCCCACGTCGAGAATGAAAGCCCCATCTCCGCTCAGTGCTTTCTGCCAGATCGTTTTGGTGCCGTCATACATACTGATGACGCTGGGCAGCACGGCATGATCCACCAGTTTGAACATCTGTGCAGACTGCTCGCCACCCACGCCCGCCTTGATCAGTTCATGGGCCGTCGCATGCACCGCATGCATCCATGCTTCGAAGTAGGCTCTCCCCGCGCCCGTGCCAGACCCCTGCCCGCTCATGCCAAACACCAGCTCCGGCTCATCCAGCAACGCAGCGAACTGGGACGTCTTCGCCAGCGCCGCAGTGTCCGCTGTGGATAAACCCCCTGCCATCTCCACCTGCACCCCGCCGTCCCACCACGCCACCGCCGCACCATTCGTGTGTTCGCTGTGATAAAAGGCACGCTCCGCCGCCGCCAGCTCAATCACCTGCGGCTCCAGGGCACGTGCCATACCTGAAAAAGTTTTCTCGGTCTGCAAGCCCGCCAGCACTCCGCGCACGATTGGCTGAAACGGATGATCCGATTGCAGTACATCCCAAAACACACCGTCCCAGCAGGCGATCAAACCCAGGCCTTTCTGCGCATGCGCATCCAGCGTGCGCAGCTCCGGTCGCGCCAGCAGTGAATCTTCTACCGAGTTGGCCAGCCGGATCTGATCCTTCGATTTCCCCACTGCCACATAGGCACGTTGAGGGCACAGACCCAGCGCCAGCACCCACCTCTTGCGTGCCAGCACCTCCAGACCACGTGCGATCCGGTCCTTCATTTCCGGCGTGATCCCCGGCACCGCCTGTGTGATGGCCTCCATCCACTCCCGCCGCCGGTCTGACGTCAGCACCTGATCCATCGCGATCTCATTGACTGTGATCTTTTCCCCCTGTGCCGTCACGATGCGCGACTGGGGCGCATTTCCCAGCCAGTCCGCGAGGTGAAGCAGGTCGCTGGTCCGTTTCAGCACCTGCTCCGGTTCTGGCGATGCCACCCCAATCATCACTGGCGGCATTTCAAAGCGCTCCAGCAGGAGGATCAGCGCCTCCAGTACTTCGGGATCGCGTAGCGCGGCCTCCATCAGCTTTTTCGCGTCAAAACTCGTGCCTAGACCCGCCAGCACACCGCCGCTCATCATGCCGCGATACGCCGTCTCGTTGTACAGGTCGTTCAACTGCCGCAGCAGCACCAAGCTCTTCACGCTGTCTTTGCCAAAAGCGACAAACGCCTCATCCACCGTCACGCTGCTCGTCTTGTCAGGGGTCGGCGCCTTGTCCTCCAAAAACGCCATCATCTGCCCCCACCAGCGTGAGGCTTTCAGCGCCTCCGTGTGCTTCTTCAATTGCACGCTGCTCACACAAAACTCCACATCCACCGGCACTCGGCCTGCTAGCCCCAGCCTGTCAGCCTCCGTCAGCAGCGTCGGCATCACCACCACCGGAGCTTCGGCTTTGGGTTTCAGAAAGATTTTTTTCTTACCGCAACCGCAAAGGAGCAGCGACACGGGAAGGAGGAGGAAGGACGAAACTCGAAAGACTCGTCCCACGAGTCGATGCCTCACCCCCTCATCATTTGGGCTTCGGCGTTGCTTCGTCATTCTGATTTCGTCATGCGTCATTTCAGCGCCGCGTAAACCCGGTGCACGTCATCGTGTCCGTCCAGTGTCTGCAAAAACCCTGTCACTTCTTCGCGCTGCTCATCCGTCAGCTCCGGGTATTCCTTCGGCACGTAGCTCATTTCAGAGGTCGTCACCACCCAGCCCCCCGCCTTCAGCGCCTTCGTCACCGCATCCAGCGTCGTCGTCTGCGTAAAAAACCGCGCGCCGATGTGACCCGCCGCCTCTTCATCCTCGACCTCCATCGGCTCCACGTTCTCCGCCTCGGCTTCCAGCGCCGCCACCTCGATGTCCATCGTCTTGTCCGCATGGTGCGCCTCGATCAGGCCCACATGGTCAAACATCCACATCACCTTGCTCATGGTGCCCGCACGGAACAGCACCTTGATGTCCGAGGACGTGCGGTTGTTGTTGTCCGTTAGGCATTCCACGATCACCGGCACCCGGTGCGGCGTGAAGCCCTCATACGTCGTCGTTTCAAACTGCACCGCATCTGGCCCGGTCCCCGATCCCTTCGCAATCGCACGTTCGATCGTGTCCCGCGTCACACTCTGCTTCTTCGCAATCGCCACTGCTGCCGCCAGTCGGGCATTGTATTCCGGGTGCGGCCCGCCCAGCTTCGCCGCCACCTGGATTTCACGCACCAGCTTCCCCGTGATCTTCCCCTTCTGGTCTGCGGCCATTTCCCGCCATTTCTGTTTCCATTGTGCGCCCATGATGTGTGTTTTTTCAGTTCAAAGTTAGACCGCAATCAAAGGTGGGAGTGCTGGGAATGCAAGGAGCACCAAGCTTGCGAATGCACGTTCATGGGCACAATTTATGCCATGACTACGCCAACACATGAACACATCGAAGCGCTGTCAGAAGAACTCAGTGCCGCTGAAGTCTTGCTGGAACACCAGCAGCTTGATGACATCGACTGGGCATTGAATGCTGCCAAATCAAACACCATCCGCTCCTCCTCGCCGAATACCGGCTACAGCGCTTCCGTTGAGATGTTTCTCGACATCAATGGTGTGCGTCATGACGTGTAGCATATGGGACCGGAGTTCATTATTCTCGCCCATCCCGTAAATCTTCCCCCTTGTGAAGGGGTCGTCGGCCTGACAATTGATGGCAGGCTCAGACAATGGCTCGTTCGACTCCCGGATGGCCTCTCCCAAACTGTAAGCCGCGTGCGGACCACGAAAGCAGCTTAGGCTTCGCATTTTCTTCTTCAATGGCAGTTACTGATGCTATTCAGATCAAAGGTGGGAGCGGTGGGAATGCAAGCTGCCTAAAATTCCAAACATCGTTCTTGCGGATCTGAATCCCGATAAGCAGGATCTTCACCATGTGGCCCATTACGAAAACTGCGAATACCAACCCCACGCTCAAGCAGCGCGTCGCAGAATTTTGGAGTTGGTATGCAGAAAACTCAGAACGCTTCTACCAAACGATCGAAAACAAGCGGTGTTCAGATTTGCAACCCGAAGTTTCCAAGGCTGTGGATCGGTGGCTGACCGGAATGGCCTGGGTATTCGGGCCAGGTGAAAATAATCAGGGCCATTCTTTCACGTTATCGGGTGAGGGAATCCTTCCAAAGCAGTTTGTAGCCGAGTATTGGCTGCAACGAGCTCCTCAGCTTCCAGGCTGGACTTTTTATGCCTCTCGACAACCGTCGGACGAGTCCAGGGGATTTACTTTGCAGTTGAATCAAAATGAGAAGTTTCAACCCAGCGAATTCTGGGTTTGTCCGTATGTGGATGTTCAAGAAGAAAAAATCGACATCGCAGTCTGGCATCCAAGCATCAACCGGCTCGATCAATCCATACGCTTCCAGGCACTGTTTCTGATGTTAGACGAGCTTTTGGGAGAACATGGAACTCAAAATTGGATCGGGGAGATCAAGTTCACCGAAGATCAACTCAAGCAATCGATTCCCATCTTTGAGCTGCCTGAAATGATCGAAGAGACTCAAAAGAGTCATGGATGGGACAAGTATCCCCCGACTGAAACATACATCAGTTATCAATTGAAAGAGCAAGAGACGGAGTGGCTGCGTAACGATGTCATTGCCGGTTCATCACGCTATTTTCGTCTGATTGGAGATTATATGGATGCTCATGGTCCGTGTGAACATCCACTCCCGAATCTTGGAGTGGACTACATTTTTATTCCCATTCAAACCGACCATTTTCCCAAAGGGTCTGAGGTCGATGGACGCAGCAAAATCGAAGACGAGATCATGGAAGCCCTGGAAGGAGCCGCCAGCGGCATCTCAATCGGAGGTGCTACCGGCTTCAAAAACTGCTACATGGATTTCATGATCTTTGATGGTAACAACAGCCTCAAAATCGTGAAGGAGATTTTGAAAAGAAAAAAGGTACCCAAAGGCACAAAGATCCACTTCTTCACTTCCGACCGTGCAAAGGACGTGATTGCTGTTTAAGACTTCCCAGCCCTCACAAAAACCGCGCCGTCTCGCTTCCCTTGCACTTCTTCACCTGCTCCGGCGTCCCCGCAGCCACCAGCTTCCCACCCTCAGGCCCAGCCTCGGGACCAATATCGATGAGATAATCCGCCTCGGCATACACATCCGGATGATGCTCAATGACCACCACTGTGTGTCCCTCGTCCACCAAGCGGTGCAGCACATCGATCAAGCGCGCCACGTCCTGCATGTGCAGCCCGATGGTTGGCTCCTCAATGAGGTAGAGATTTCGCTTCCCGGCCACGGTGATGCCCTTGAGCCGCTCCTTGTTCGTGCGGCCATCACCACTGCGCAGTTCGGTGACGAGCTTGATGCGCTGTGCCTCGCCACCGCTCAGCGTCGGGCTCGGTTGGCCGAGCTGCAAATAGCCCAGGCCCGTGTCAGCCAGCAGCTTGAGCGGACGCGCGATCTTCTGCACCGGAGCAAAGAACTCCGCCGCCTCGGTGATGCTCATGCGCAGTACGTCGCCGATGTGCATGCCGTTGTATTCGATCTCCAGCGTGGATGAATTGAAGCGCAAGCCGTTGCAGGCCTCGCAATGCACACGCGTGGTCGGCAGGAAGGCCATCTCCACCTTGATCTCCCCATTGCCGCCGCAGGTTTCGCAGCGACCGCCCTCAGTGTTGAAGGAGAAGCGGCTCGCCGTGTAGCCGCGTGTGCGCGCCAGCGGCACCTGCGCAAACAGCGCCCGGATGTCATCGAGAATGCCCACATACGTCGCCGGGCACGAGCGGCTGGTCTTGCCAATCGGCGACTGATCCACCTCATGCACCGTCTGCAGATTTTCAAAGCCCGCGATGCTTTTCCACGCCTTCACCACTTTGATCTTCGACTTGCTGATCTTCTCCCGCACCGCCGGCGAAAGCGCCCCATGCATGAACGAACTCTTGCCGCTGCCGCTCACGCCCGTCAGCACGGTCAGACGCCCCAGCGGGATAGACACATCGATGTTCTTCAAATTATTCGCCGTCGCGCCCGTCACGCGCAGCCAGCCTTCCTTCGCTTTCAGCGCTGGCAGTGCTCGGCGTGAGCCACGTACCGGATGCTTCAGCGGCGTGCGCAGGCTCGCACCCGTGACACTGTTCTTGTTCTTCAAAATCTGCGCCATCGTACCCTGAGCCACGATCTGGCCGCCAAACTTGCCCGCGCCAGGCCCGAGATCGAGGATCGTGTCCGCACGTCTCATCGTTTCGTCATCGTGCTCCACCACGAGCAGCGAGTTGCCCTTGTCCCGCAGCGCCATCAGCGTGTCCAGCAGCTTCTCATTGTCGCGCGGATGCAGACCAATCGTCGGTTCATCCAGCACATACAACACGCCTCTCAAGTTACTGCCAAGCTGCGCCGACAACCGAATGCGCTGTGCTTCGCCACCACTCAGCGTATCAGCACTGCGGTTGAGCTGAAGATACCCCAGTCCCACCTCCTGCATGAACTTCAACCGCTGCGCGATCTCCTTGACGATGTCGAGCGCGATGATGGCCTCCGTACCTTCAAACTTAAACTTCGCCAGCAGCTTGCCCGCATCACCCGCCGTCAATCCCGCGAACTGCTGAATCTTGGTGCCCTGCAGTTGCACCGCACGACCGATCTCATTGATGCGGCTTCCCTGGCAGCTTGGGCAGATCTCACGCGGCTTCTCTCCTTCATCATCCGCGCTTTCAAAACGACGCTCCTCTTCGAGCTCCGCCTCCAGCACCGAGACATCCGGCTGCCGGTCGCTCAGATCAGTTTTATGACCTTTCAGTCCAAAGCCACGGCAGTCCTTGCACCAGCCATGCGGGCTGTTGAAGCTAAACAGACGCGGGTCCAGTTCTTCAAACGACAGTCCGCACGAAGGGCAGCTCATCTCCGTGCTCAGCACATGCATCGTCTTGTCATTCAGCCGCAGCTTGATCGTGCCCTTACCCATCTTCAGCGCCGTTTCGATCAGCGGTCGTAGCTTCTCCGCGTCATCGCTCTTGCCCACTTTGCCGATTACCGCATCAATCGTGTGCTCCTTGAAACGCTCCAGCTTCTGGAAGCCCATCGTATTGCGGAACTCACCATCCACCAGCAGCGTCTCAATGCCATGCCGCCCTGCATGCTCCGCCACGTCACTGTGGAAACCTTTGCGCGCCTTGATCAGTGGCGCCAGCAGATGCCCGCCACCGCCACGCAGATGCTGCAGCACCGTTTTCACAATGGCCTGCACGCTCTGCTTCTTCACCGGCACATGGCAAGTCGGGCAGTACTGCGTGCCCAGCTTGGCAAACAGCAGACGGAAGAAATGATACACCTCCGTCACCGTCGCCACCGTCGATTTGCCACCGCCGCGCGAGATGCGCTGCTCGATCGCCACCGTCGGCGGCACACCGGTGATGAGATCCACCTCCGGCTTCTCCATCTGTTCCACAAACGTCCGTGCATACACCGACATGCTGTCCAGGAAGCGCCGCTGCCCTTCTGCAAAGATCAGATCAAACGCCAGTGAAGACTTCCCAGAGCCACTCAGTCCTGTCACAACCACAAACTCATCACGCGGAATATCCAGCGAGATGTTTTTCAGATTGTGCTCTCGAGCACCACGGATGCTGATCGTATTGCTAGTCTCCTGCTGCAACGAGAGCTCTCTCCTTGGCGTCTCCGCCACACGGCTGGCACCATGCCCCTTCGAACCTGAAAGCAGCTCATGAAGATAGCGTCCCGTATGCGAAGCCGCAGACTCCGCCACTTCCTCCGGCGTCCCCGCAATCACCAAACCACCGCCCGCTTCGCCACCCTCCGGCCCGAGATCAATCACCCAGTCCGCGCATTTGATCACTTCCAGATTATGCTCAATCACGAGCAAGCTGTGGCCTTCTTCAACAAGGCGCTGAAGCAGCTTCACCAGCAACGCGATGTCATCAAAGTGCAGGCCCGTCGTCGGCTCATCCAGCAGCAGCAGACTGCCTGCGGCTGAGCCCGCCGGGTTTTCAATCAAGTGCCCGATCAGCTTCAATCTCTGCGCCTCACCGCCCGAAAGCGTGTTCAGCGGCTGCCCCAGCTTCAGGTAGCCAAGTCCGGCCTCATTCAAAAGATGCAGCTGAGCCACTATGTGCTTCGCCTTCTTCGACGACTCAAACAACGGGCTGCTGAACCACTCCACTGCGGCCTCTGCCGTCATGCCCAGCACATCATGAATGCTCTGCCCATGCAGCAAAATCTTCAGCGCAGGCGGTTGGTAGCGCTTCCCTTCGCACTCAGGGCAGGTCACATAAAGATCGCTGAGGAACTGCATCTCGATCTTCTCAAAGCCATTCCCCGCGCAGCGCTCGCAGCGCCCCTCGCCGGAGTTGAAGCTGAAAAATCCCGGCATGATGCCCTGCGCCTTCGCATCGTCCGTCTCGCTAAACAGCGTGCGGATATGATCAAAGGCCCCCAGAAACACCGCAGGTGTCGAGCGCGGCGTGCGTGCCAGCGGCGACTGATCCACCATCACCACCTCATGCAGTAGCTCCCAGCCCGTGATCTTGCTCACGCGCCCCGGCTCTTCCTCACACACCTCACCGCGCAGCCGCTGCAGGTTCCGGTAGAGGACATCATGAATCAGCGTCGATTTTCCCGAACCGCTCACGCCGGTGATGCAGCAGAACACACCCAGCGGAATGTCCACATCCAGCTTCTTGAGGTTGTTCTGACGCGCGCCTCTGATTGAAAGAGTCCCAGGCTTCTGGTTCGCAGCCGCTCCTTTGCGGCCGCCTTTTCCCTTCGCCGGAGCCGCATCTGCCAGCTTGGGATCTGAAATGGTACGTCGCTGCGCCGGAATCGGCACGCTCTTCCTCCCAAACAA
>Ga0114968_10001432_pt1 | contig 18302 bp, 19 predicted proteins | sample M_130807_EF_Meta_FD_87020 | JGI IMG/M metagenome (GOLD analysis project Ga0114968, IMG submission 87020) | Freshwater microbial communities from Lake Montjoie, Canada to study carbon cycling - M_130807_EF_MetaG | ecosystem: Environmental > Aquatic > Freshwater > Lake | place: Lake Montjoie...
GCCGAGATGCTGTCCGAGACCTACGGCATCATGGTCTACCAAGAGCAGGTGATGCAGACGGCGCAGATTCTGGGCGGCTACTCGCTGGGCGGCGCAGACATGCTGCGCCGGGCTATGGGCAAGAAAAAAGCCGAAGAGATGGCCGAGCACCGCGCCATCTTCCGCGCCGGCGCAGCCAAGAATGCGATTACTGAGGAAAAAGCCGACGAAATTTTTGACCTGATGGAGCGCTTTGCCGGCTACGGTTTTAACAAATCGCACGCTGCCGCTTATTCGCTTTTGGCCTACCACACCGCCTGGATCAAGGTGCATTACACGGCCGAGTTCTTCTGCGCCAATATGACGGTGGAGATGGACAACACCGATAAGCTCAAGCTTTTGTTTGAGGATGCGGAGCGCTTTGACATCCATTTTGAGCCACCCAATATCAACCGCGGCACCCACCGCTTCGAGCCCATCTCCAACCGCGAAATTCGCTACGGGCTGGGCGCCATCAAGGGAACCGGGCAGCAAGCGATCGAGGCTATTGTTGCGGCCCGTGAAGGACGCGGCCCCACCGGCGAGGTGGGGCCTTTCACCAGCTTGTTTGACTTTTGCCGACGCGTGGAGCGCACCCGCCTGAACAAGCGCTGCCTGGAAGCTTTGATCAAGGCCGGCGCTTTCGACACCCTGGAGCTCAACCGCGCCTGTCTGATCGCCTCGGTGGACCGCGCTTTTGACTTTGCTGCCGCTGCGAGCGCCAATGTGCACCAGGTCGGCTTGTTTGACATGGGTGGCGAAGACGACCACGGCTCCAGCACCCAAGAGCCGGATTTGGTACCCACCTTGCCTTGGGGTGTTAAAGAACGCTTGACCCAGGAAAAAACGGCGCTCGGGTTTTACCTGTCGGGCCATTTGTTTGACGAGGTGGCCCAGGAAGTGCGCTGCTTTGCCAAGCGCCCCATCGACGAATTGCTCGAAACCCGCGAGCCGCAGCTTTTGGTGGGTATCGTTAACGACCTGCGTACCATCAACGGCCAACGCGGCAAGCTGGCGCTGTTCAAGCTGGACGACAAATCAGGCGCCATCGATGCGCGCGCCGACGAAGCACTGATCAACGCGCACAAACACTGGTTTAAGGAAGACGCGCTGGTTATCGCCATGGGCAAAGCCCAGACCGACCGTTTTTCGGGCGGCATGCAATTTACGATCACCCAGATGTGGGACTTGGAGGCGGCGCGTTGCCGTTTTGGGCGTTACCTGCGGGTATGCGTCAACGGCGAAAGCCGTGGCCCGGACCTGGCCGCTTTGCTGCGCGACTTCCCCGCCCGGCGCGAAATGAGCGAGCAGGGCGCGCTGGTGCGCGGTTTACCTGTGCGTATCAGCCTGGAGTGTGCAGCCCAAGGCGAGGACGAAGGCGCTGCAGCCGAGGTCCAGCTCGATGAGCAGCTGCGCTTTTACCCCAGTGACGAGGCGTTGGCCCGCTGGCGCGTGCACGCCGACCATGGCCGTGCGACCATCGCGTACGAGTAAAAGTCCGTTCACAGCGGGGGCTCAAATCTAAATGAGATACAATCTCATTTAGATTCAGGCAAAAACTGCGCAATGACCGATTCCCACCAGACCCTGCGCCCGCTGGCCGACCTGCCCGCTGGCGCCCACGCTGTTGTACAGGCACTGCACTGCGCCCAGGGGGCTGAACAAGCGGCTTTGGTGCGACGCCTGGGCGAGCTGGGCTTTATTCCCGGCGAGCCGGTGCAGATGCTGCGCCGCGGCCCCGGCGGGCGCGAACCGCTGGCAGTGCAAATTGGCGACACCCAGTTCGCCTTGCGCCATGCAGAGGCCCAGTGCATCCAAGTGGAACCGGTCTAGCCCCAAAAATGGCCCGCACCATGGAGCCGACTTTCATTCAGCGCTCGGGCCCGTTCACGGTGGCCTTGGTCGGCAACCCCAACTGTGGCAAGAGCGCGCTCTTTAACTTGCTGACAGGTGCGCGCCAAAAAGTAGCCAATTACGCCGGCGTCACCGTCGAGCGCAAGCAAGGCGAGGCGCAACTGGCCGATGGCCAGCGCTTGGTTGTCGTCGATTTGCCTGGCGCCTACAGCCTGAGCCCAGCCACGCCGGACGAGCAGGTGATGCGCGAGGTGCTGCTTGGCGAGCGCGCTGGCGAAGCTGTTCCTGACCTCATCGTCGCTGTGGTCGATGCCACCAATTTGCGCATGAATTTGCGCCTCGTTCTGGAGCTGCGCGGTCTTGGCCGACCCATGGTGGTGGCGCTCAACATGGCCGATGTGGCACGCGCCAACGGCTTGGCGATCGATACCGCCCGCTTAGCCCAGGAGTTGGGCTGTCCCGTGGTGCAAACCGTGGCCGTCAAGGCCCACGGGCACAGGGACTTGCTCCATGCGCTCGGTCCTTTCTTTGCGCAAAGCGCAGCCCACTATGTAGCGCAGGCGCCGCAAGCACCCGCTGCTTCCAACGCGGCCGATTTGCAGGCCCAGGTGCGCCGCATACTGGCCCTGGTCGCACCGATAGCGCCTGCGCGGGCGCGCTTTCAGCACCGTTTGGACGCCGTCGTCATGCATCCCGTGCTGGGTTTGGTGGTGCTGGCGGCGGTTTTGTTTTTGATATTCCAAGCCGTTTTTAGCTGGGCCACCGTGCCCATGGACCTCATCAAACAAGCCATGGCCGCCGTCGGTGACTGGACGGCGCAGTCCATGGCGCCCGGTCCGCTGCGCAGCTTGCTGGTCGATGGTGTGATCGCCGGCGTGGGCGGCGTGCTGGTGTTTTTGCCGCAAATTTTGATCTTGTTTTTCTTTATCTTGCTGCTCGAGGACTCGGGCTACCTGCCGCGCGCCGCCTTTTTGCTGGACACCGTGATGGGCAAAGTGGGCTTGTCCGGGCGCGCCTTCATTCCGCTGCTCAGCAGCTTTGCCTGCGCCATTCCCGGGATCATGGCCACGCGGACCATTGCCAATTGGCGTGACCGACTGGCTACCATCATGGTGGCGCCCCTCATGACCTGCTCGGCCCGTTTGCCGGTGTATGCCTTGCTGATTGGCGCCTTTGTACCCGAGCGCAGCGTGGCCGGGCTGAGCCTGCGCGGGCTGACGCTGTTTGGCTTGTACCTCGCTGGCGTGGTGTCTGCCATGGCGGTGGCCTATGTGTTCAAGCGCGTATGGATGAAATCGAGCTACCAGCCGCTGATGCTGGAACTGCCACCTTACCGTTACCCCAGCCTGCGCAACCTTGCCCAAGGGCTGTGGGAGCGCGCCTTGATATTTTTGCGCCGTGTCGGCGGCATCATTTTGTCGTTGATGGTGATTTTGTGGTTCTTGTCCACTTACCCGGCCCCGCCAGCGCGTTGGGACGCCAGCCAAGGCCCGGCCATTGCCTACAGCGCCGCAGGCATCCTGGGGCATGCGCTGCAATATGTGTTTGCGCCGTTGGGCTTTAACTGGCAAATCTCCATCGCCCTGGTGCCCGGCATGGCTGCGCGTGAAGTGGCGGTTGGCGCTTTGGGCACGGTGTATTCCTTGTCGGCGGCCGACAGCGGCGTGGCCGATGCGCTTTCCCCCGTGCTGGCGGCCAGCTGGTCTTTGGCTACGGCGTATTCGCTGCTAGCCTGGTTTGTGTTCGCACCGCAATGCCTCTCGACGCTGGCCGTAGTGCGCCGCGAGACCAATTCCTGGCGTTACCCGCTGCTGATGGCTGCGTACTTGTTTGCGCTGGCCTATGCCGCGTCCTGGCTGACTTACCGCCTTACTTTGTGGCTTGGCGGGGCAGGGGGCTAGGCATGCGCGCTTGGCAAGACCTCATCACCGCTGCCCTTGTAGTCGCTAGCTTTTGCTATGCCACTTGGAGCCTGATGCCCGCGCGCTGGCGCGGGATATTGACAGGCGCCATGCTGCAGTGGCCCTTACCCGCGTGGGCGCGTTTGCGCCTGTCTAAAGCCACTGCGGGCGGAGCCTGCCAGTGCGACGGTTGCGACCAAGGCAGCCCGGCGCCCCCGGCAGAGAAAAAAATCATTTTTATGCAGCGCCGCCCCCGATCTGGATTTGCGCCGAAGCGGACTAATCGCGGGGTTTGAGGCCGATCGTCATGGGTGAGGGCACGCGCCCGTTTTCGTCCAGCGGCAGGCGATCGGTTTTCAAGATGGCGTTAAGTGCCACCTCGTCCCAGGCCGGATCTCCACTTGGTTTGACCAATTTGGCGCTAATGACTTTGCCGCTGGCATCGGTGTAGACCGCGTAGTCGGCCATCAGGCTGGCACTGAATTCTTTGAGTTGCGAAATATTGGGCCGGATGGCCGCTACTACCTTGGCGCCGTATTTGGCAGTAGGACCGCTGCTGTGGCTGGCCGTGCCAGTGGCGCTGCCACTGCCGCTGGCGCCCGCCAGACGCAGCGCGCGTTCGGTGGCTTCTTTGAGGCGCTGTTCGCTTTGGGCCGTTTCCTCGCGGGCTTTGGCCTCTTCTAGTTTCTTGGCTTGCTCCGCCTTGGCAAGTTTGGCCTTTTCTTCTTTGGCCTTGTCCGCTTTGGCTTTCAGGGCTTCGGTCCTTTTCTTGTCCTCCTCGCGCTGGGCCTGTTTGCGCTCGTCTTCTTTGCGTTGTTCGGCTTTGCGCTGCTCCGACACCTCTTTGGCCTTGCGCCTTTTCTCTTCCATGGCTTTTTGCAAAGCCTCTTTTTTCTCGGCAGCTTTGCGTTCGGCCAGCACGATGGCCGGGTCGGGCACGGGCGCCGGCGCCGGCTTTTCTTCGACCGCAGGCGGTGGTGGGCTGACTACGGTTTCCTCTTGGGGTGGTGGTGGTGGCGGTGGTGGGGGCGCGGCTTGCACCGGTAGTTCGGACCACAATTGCGCCTCGACGGTGACGATCTCCACGCTATGGTGGCGCCAGCGCACCGCCACCGACAGCGCAATGACCAAAAGAATGTGCACGATCACCGCCAAAACCAAAGCCGGCCCCATCCCCGGGCTGCGCGGGGGCATGAAATCCGTGTGCGCTTGGCTTTGGCGCATGGGCAATTAAGGCGCCAATTGGACGGACAGGCCGATACGCGCAATACCGGCGCGCTGCAAGGTGTCCATCACCTTGACCACGCGCTCGTACTGCACGGTCTTGTCCGCGCTGATCACCACGGCCGCTGCATTGGGCGGGGCGGAGCTTTGGGCTTGGCGCACTGCCTTGGCCAAAGTATCGAGGCTGACCGCGTCGCTGCCATCTTTGGTTTTGAGTTCCAAACCATCGTCTTTGCCTACGATGACTTGGATCACCATGTCGGGTTGTTTGGCGGCGCTGCCCACGCTGGGCAAATCGATCACGCTGGGCGTGATCAGTGGCGCGGTCACCATAAAAATGATGAGTAGCACCAACATGACATCGATGAAGGGCACCATATTGGGCTCGCTGATGGTGCGCCGTCCGCGCCCCCGTGAACTCACTGCTGGCATGGCGGGCTCCTTAACGCGGCGCAGCAACGCTGACCTGCGCGCTCACATTGCGTTGCAAGATGTTAGAAAACTCTTCGATGAAAGTCTCGTGGCTGATGGCAATGCGGTCAATATCGCGCGCAAAGCGGTTGTACGCGATGACCGCAGGAATGGCCGCAAACAGACCAATGGCCGTGGCCACCAGGGCCTCAGCAATGCCCGGTGCTACCGTGGCCAGCGTCACCTGTTGCAGCGCGGCCAGGCCGGTAAAGGCGTGCATGATGCCCCAGACCGTGCCAAACAAACCCACATACGGTGAGACGGAGCCGACCGAGGCCAGGAAGGACAGGTTGCTCTCGACCTCGTCCATCTCGCGCTGAAAACTGGCCCGCATCGCGCGGCGTGCGCCGTCCATGAGCGTGGCCACATCGCTGACACGGCGTTCACGCAGTTTTTGAAACTCGCGCATGCCGCTGGCAAAAATGCGCTCCATGGGCCCAGAGGCTTTGCCCTTGCTCGCCGCTGTGGAGTAGAGCTCATTGAGGCTGGCGCCGGACCAAAACTCGCGCTCAAAGCCCTCGTTTTGCGACTTGACGCGTTGAAGGCCAAAGATCTTACGGAAAATGGCTGCCCAACTGGCCACCGAGACCAGCAGCAAAAGCAGCATCACAAGTTGCACGACCAAGCTGGCGTGCAGCACAAGTTGGAGGATGTCGAGGTCTTGGTTCATGGTGTCAAGGGTGGTGAGGTGGATGACAAAGCAAGTCGCTACTAAGCCAGCAACAGGCGCAAGCGCGCAATCGCGGTTTCCAATTGTTCCATGGAGCTGGCGGTGGAAAAACGGATGAACTGCCCGGTCTGGAAGTGGCCGAAATCGCGCCCCGGCGTGACCGCCACATGGGCACGCTCCATCAGCGCAAAGGCGCAGTCCCAGCTGCCTTGCACGCCCAGTTGGGCGCTGGCCTGGGTGCAATCGGCCCAGGCATAAAACGCGCCGTCGGGTACGACCGGCACGTCCAGGCCCAGTTGCTGCAAGGCGGGCACAAAATAGTCGCGCCGCGCTTGGAAGGCGGCGCGCCGCGATTCGTATATGGCAATGCTTTCAGGCTCAAAACAGGCCAAGGCGGCGTACTGTGCAATCGCGCTCGGGCATATGAACAGGTTTTGCGCCAAGCGCTCGACCACCGGCACCAAAGCGGGCGGCAGCACCAGCCAGCCCAGACGCCAGCCCGTCATATTGAAATATTTGCTAAAGCTGTTGATGCTAATGACGGACTCGTCCAGCGCCAAAGCGCTTTGGCCGAAACGGGCGTCGTAACTGAGCGGCAAATAAATCTCATCGACCAAGGTGACGCCGCCGCGCGCCTGCACCGCCTGGGCGATGCGCGCCATCTCTGCCGGATCGATGGAGCTGCCCGTGGGGTTGGAGGGCGAGGCCAGCAGCACGCCGCGCGTGTTCGGGCCCCAGGCCGCCTCCACCTGCGCAGCGCTCAGTTGAAAGCGCTGGTCGGCCGTGGTCGGCAGCAAGACTGCCTTGGCATCGGCCGCGCTGACAAAGTGCCGGTTGCAGGGGTAGCTGGGGTCGGGCATGAGCACTTCGTCGCCAGCATTGAGCAAGGCCAGGCAGGCCAGTTGCAGCGCGGCTGAGGCCCCGGCGGTCACCACAATGCGCTCGGGCGCAATTGCCAGGCCAAAGCGCTGGCTGTACCAGTGGCTGATGCGCTCGCGCAGTGGGGGCAGACCGGTGGCCGGCGTGTACTGGCTGCGCCCCTGGGCAATGGCCTCTTGCGCGGCCGCTTGCACTGCGGGCGGAGCGGTGAAATCGGGCTCGCCGATGTTCAAAAACACCATGGGGCTGGCGCTGCCCTGCAGGCCGCGCGCCATGTCGGCGGCGGCTTTGGCCACCTCCATGACATAAAAGGGCTCAATGGCCTGGGCGCGCCGGGAAATTTGCATGGCCATCGGCTGCTCGGCCCGCTGCGCTTAAGCGCTCTCGCGCCGGGCGCGGTCGGCCTCGACTTCCAGGGCCCGCAACGTGGGCGCCAGGCCATTGAGCACCGCGTTGACGTATTTGTGGCCGTCGGTGCCACCAAACTCTTTGGCCAGCTCGACGCATTCATTGAGCACCACGCGCCAGGGTACGTCGGGGCAGTGCTGCATTTCGTAGACGCCAATCCACATCACCACATGCTCGACGGGTGAGATTTCGGCCAACGGCCGGTCCAGGCGGGTGCTGATCAGGGCGTCCACGTCTTGGGCTTGCGCTATACAGCCATGCAGCAGCGCATCAAAGTGCGCCGCATCGGCTTTGTGAAAGCCCGACAAGTCGCGGGTAAAGCTGTCCACATCAGCCGGGGTGTTTTTGCCTACCAGGCTTTGGTAGAGGCCTTGCACCGCGAACTCGCGGGCGCGGCTGCGCTTGTTTTTGGTCGCGGTTTTGCGCACGCCGGTGCTGCTGAGCTGGGCGGGCTTGGCGGGCGCGTTGGTGGTGATGCCGGTATCGATGTCGGCCATCAAATGCTTTCGAGCAGATTGGCCATCTCAACGACCACGCGCGCGGCGTCGCGCCCTTTGTCGATTTGGCGTTCCTGCGCCTGGGCCAGGTCTTCGGTGGTGAGGATGGCGTTGGCAATCGGAATTTGGTAATCCAGCGCAATGCGGGTCACGCCAGCGCCCGATTCATTGGCCACCAGCTCAAAGTGGTAAGTCTCGCCTCGGATGATGCAGCCTAGCGCAATCAGCGCATCGTACTTAGCGCGCTCGGCCAAGGCTTGCAGGGCCACCGGCACCTCGAGCGCGCCGGGAACCGTGAGGTGGTGGATATCGCGCTCGGCCACACCGAGCACCAGCAACTCTTGCTTGCAGGCCTGGGCCAGCGCGTCGGTGATGTCGGCGTTAAAGCGCGCTTGCACCAACGCAATGCGCAGGCCTTTGCCTTGCAGGCGCTGGTCTTGCGCGTCGATATTGCTTTTGTCTGCACCAAACATGGTTTTCTTTCGTTTCTCAATAATTTTTAAGGGGCTGGCGCACTGATGTAGCCGGTGGTCTCCAGCCCGTAGCCGGCCATACTGGGCATGCGCCGCGGAGAGCCCATGAGGCGCATTTTGTGTACACCGCACAGCCGCAAAATTTGGGCGCCCACGCCGTAGGTACGCAAATCCATACGGCCGCGCTCGGGCGCTTGGGCGGGGCGGGCCGTGCCTTCAAACTGAGACAGCAGTTGCTCGCCGGTTTCGCCGCAATTGAGTAGCACCAAAACGCCTTTGCCTTCAGCGGCGATATGCGCCAGGCTCGCGTCCAGACTCCAGGAATGCAAGGTGCGCCCACGCTCCAACGCGTCGAGGACCGACAGCGGCTCGTGCACGCGCGCGGCCACCGCTTCGTCAGCGTCCCACTGCCCCATGACCAGGGCCAGGTGCACACCTAGGCCGGTGGAGTCTTGGAAGGCATGTGCTTCAAATTGTCCAAAAGCCGTTTCCAAGGGGCGGCTGCCCTTGCGCTCGACCAGCGACTCCACGCGGCTGCGGTGGGCGATCAGGTCGGCAATCGTGCCAATCTTCAGGCCATGTTCGGCAGCGAACAGCTGCAAATCAGGCAGCCGCGCCATGGTGCCGTCGTCTTTCATGATTTCACAAATCACGGCGGCCGGTGCGCAGCCTGCCATGGCGGCCAAGTCGCAGCCGGCCTCAGTATGGCCGGCGCGCATCAGCACGCCGCCGTCCACCGCTTGCAGGGGGAAAATATGGCCCGGCTGCACCAAGTCGTCGGGCTGGGCATGGGGCGCTACGGCAGCGCGCACGGTGCAAGCGCGGTCAGCGGCCGAAATGCCGGTGCTCACGCCCACAGCGGCCTCGATAGAGACGGTAAAGGCGGTGCCGTGCTTGGTGCCGTTGCGCACTACCATGGGCGGCAGTTGCAGGCGCTCGCAGTGTTCGCGGGTGAGCGTCAGGCAAATGAGGCCGCGCCCAAAGCGGGCCATGAAATTGATGGCCTCGGCGCTGACGTGCTGGGCAGCCAGCACCAGATCGCCCTCGTTTTCGCGGTCCTCTTCGTCGACCAAGATGACCATTTTCCCGGCGCGCATATCGGCCACGATGTCTTGAACAGGGGAAATCGGTACAGGCGTGGAGGCGGAGGCGGTCATCGGGTAACTTTCGGGTTTTCCTGCGGCGCGGCTTGCTTGGGGGCCATAGGGCCGCAGGTGCAGGGTCGGATTATCGCCGCAAGCGGCTGCCTGGCCCCCTCAATCGTCTAGCGTGGCGCTCCAGCGGGCGTCTAGCCCAGCCTGTAGTTTGCGCCGTTCGCGTTTGGTGGGGCGCCCGTGCTCGATGGCGCTGGCCGGCTCCACGCGCAGGCGCCTTTGCTCTTGCTGGGCCAGGCGGGCGCTGATGCTGTCGGCCGTTTCCTCGTACAAGGCCTGCGCCACCGGGGCGGGCCCGCGCTGGCCGCTCAGGCCTTTGACCACAATGGTGCGGGCAATTTGCGCTTGCAGCACGGTGACGGTCTCTCCTACGCGCAGCTCGCGGGCGGGCTTGACTTTGTTGGCGCCCACCTGGACATGGCCTTTGTTGACTTCCTCGGTGGCCAGGGAGCGTGTCTTAAAAAATCGCGCTGCCCAGAGCCATTTGTCGATACGAACACTTTCCATGCGCCCACTGTAGCGGCTTTTGGGCGCGGGCAGGGTGCCGGACCAGGGCGGGCTTTGCAGCACAATGGCGCTCAAAGGCGGTGCGTTAGGGTGCCGTTTTGCACACAACTCAAGGAAAAAGCGACATGAAATTGTTACGTTTTGGCCCGGCGGGCCAGGAGCGCGCAGGTATTTTGGGCAGCGACGGCGTGGCCCGCGACATCTCCATGCTGGTACCCGACTGGCGTGCCGCGCACTTGGCGCCCGCCGCTTTGGACGCCTTGCGCGCTGTCGATGTGGACCGCTTGCCGCGACTGCCCGAGGGCACGCGCTGGGGCTGCCCGGTGCCAGAGATCGGGAAAATTGTGTGCGTGGGCCTCAATTACGCCGATCACGCCCGCGAATCGGGCATGCAGCCACCCAAAGAACCGGTGCTTTTTCTCAAACCCACCAGTTCGCTCTCTGGCCCCAACGACCCGGTCACCATCCCGCGCGGCGCCCTCAAGACCGACTGGGAAGTGGAGCTGGGTGTGGTCATTGGCAGCAAAGCCAGTTATGTCAGCCAAGCGGACGCCTTGTCCCATGTGGCTGGCTATGTGCTGGTGAACGATGTGTCTGAGCGCGCCTTTCAGCTCGAGCGCGGCGGCCAGTGGGACAAGGGCAAAGCTGCGGACACCTTCACCCCCGTGGGCCCCTGGCTGGTGACGGTAGACGAGGTGGCCGATCCGCAGCAGCTCAGCCTGTGGCTGGAGGTCAATGGCAAGCGGGTGCAAGACGGCACCACGTCCAATCTGATTTTTGGCATCGCCGAGCTGGTGAGCTACATCAGCGGCTTTATGACGCTGCATCCGGGTGACATCATCAGCACCGGAACACCGGCCGGTGTGGGTCTGGGGCAAAAACCCGAACCCTGGTACCTAAAGGCTGGGGACGTTATGCGCTTGGGCATCGCCGGACTGGGCGAGCAAAGTCAAACCTGCGTGGCCGCAGCCTAGGCCTGTGCGGCCAGCCAGGTCTGGATCACGGCCAGGTCGTTTTGCGCACGCAGTTGCCCGTAGGCCGCATCAGCCTGTGGGTAATGGCGGCGCAGAAAATGGAGCTATTGCTTAAGCCGCCCAGCCTGTTGGCGTGGCTCCAGGCGGCTGACCACCAGGGTCCAAAACGCCTGCAAATGCGGTTGCAAAGCGGTCCACGGCACGCCGTGTTGAACCGGTTGGTCGCCGTCCGCGTCGCGAATTTCAAGCGCCAGCCCCGGGTTGCTAACCATGCCACGCCCCAGCATCAGCGCATGGCAGCCCGACTCAGCGCGGCAGCGCTGCGCATCTTGCACCGTCCAGATTTCACCGTTGGCCACAACGGGCGTGTGCACGCGTGCGCGGATGTCGGCGATGCGGTGCCAGTACGCCGGCGGGCGGTAGCCATCGGCGCGGGTGCGGGCATGGACCACGATTTCGCTGGCGCCGCCTTCTTGCAGGGCCAGCGCGCATTCTTCAGCGCGGCTGTCGTCCAAAAAGCCCAAACGCATTTTGGCTGACACAGTTTGTGGCGCGGGCACTGCACGGCGCACGGCTTGCATGATGGAAAACAGCATTTGCGGGTCTTGCAGCAAGGCCGCGCCGCCGCCGTGGCGGTTGACGACTTTGGCCGGGCAGCCAAAGTTCAGGTCCACGCCATCGGCGCCCATGCCGGCCACGCGCGCGGCGTTGTCGGCCAGGCAGGTGGGGTCCGAGCCCAGCAGCTGCGGGCGCACCGGTACGCCGGCAGGTGTGCGCCCGCCGTGGGCCAGCTCGGGCACCACGCGCAAAAACACGCGTTCGGGCAGCAAGGTGTTGGTCACGCGGATGAACTCAGAGACGCAGCGGTCAATACCGCCCACGCGGGTGAGCACATCGCGCAATACAAAGTCGAGCAGGCCCTCCATCGGGGCCAGGACCAGCGCCATGTGTTTACTGCGGTGCGCCCAGCGCCAGCGCGGCGGCTTGGGAAGCGGCCAGTTGCGCCGCGTCCGGGCTCTGTGGGGGCCAGCCGCCCATGTGCTGGCGTGCTACGGCGGCCAGCGCTTGGATGCCAGGCGCGCTGTCGTTGAGGCATTCGATGTAATGGAAATCGCTGCCGCCTGCACCTAGGAAGGCGTGGCGCGCTTCCATATTGATCTCTTCGAGTGTTTCTAGGCAGTCGCTGGTAAAGCCGGGGCAGACCACATCCACGCGCTTGGTGCCGGACTGCGCCATGGCAATGAGCGTGGGCTCGGTGTAGGGCTCCAGCCATTTGGCGCGGCCCAGGCGGCTTTGGAAGGTGACTTTGTACTGTGTTTTGTCCAAGCCTAGCGCCTCGGCCAGCAGGCGCGCGGTTTTGAAGCACTCGCAGTGGTAAGGGTCGCCCAGCGCCAGCGTACGCGCCGGCACACCATGAAAACTCATCACCAAAACCTCGGGGCGGCCGTGCTCGGCCCAATGCGCCTGCACGCGCGCTTGCAAAGCGGCGATGTACTGCGCATGGTCGTGGTAGTGGTTCACAAAGCGCAACTCCACGATGGAGCGGGTGCGCGCGGCCCACTGGTAGACCGCATCAAACACGCTGGCCGTGGTCGTGGCCGAGTACTGGGGGTACGCCGGCATTACCAGCACCCGCGTGACGCCTTCGGTTTTGAGCGCGTCCAGCTGCGAGGCAATCGATCCGCTGCCGTAGCGCATGGCCCAGCGCACCAGCACATGGTTGCCCTGCGCTTGCAGGGCCGTTTGTAAAAGCGCGGCTTGTTTTTCGGTCCACAGCTTGAGTGGCGAGCCCTCGGGCGTCCAGATGCTGGCGTATTTGGCCGCCGATTTAGCGGGCCGAAAACGCAAAATAATGCCGTGCAGTATGAGCAGCCATAAGAGGCGCGGAATCTCGACAACACGCTGGTCGCTCAAAAACTCCGCCAGGTAGCGGCGCACGGCCACAGGGGTGGGCGCATCGGGCGTGCCCAGATTGCAATAAAGCACCGCAGTGCGCGGTGTTTGGCCGTGAAAAAAGGGGGGTTCTTCAAAAAATGGCATGCGCTATTCTCGCCCACTATGTTTGACCCCTCCAAAATCCGCGCCATCACCCTGGACCTAGATGACACCTTGTGGCCGGTGGCGCCCACCATCGCCGGCGCCGAACGTGCCATGCAAGACTGGCTGGGCGCGCGCGCGCCGCGCGCCGCCGCTTTGCTGGCCCACATGCCCCAGCGCATGGCGCTGCGCGACGCCGTCGTGGCCCAAACCCCCGAATGCGCGCATGACATGAGCGCGCTGCGGCGCAACATCATTGCCCTGGCGCTTGCCCAATGCGAGGAGCCTGGCCATTGGTGTGAGCCGGCTTTTGAGGTTTTCTACGCCGCCCGCCAAAAGGTCACGCTGTACGAGGACACGCAGCCCGCGCTGGCCCGTTTGGCGGCGCGCTTTCCCCTCTTGGCGCTGACCAATGGCAATGCCGATGTGCATTTAGTGGGCTTGGGCGCGTATTTTTGCGGCAGCGTGGGCGCCCACACCCGGGGCCAGCCCAAGCCGCACCGCGCCATTTTTGACGCTGCTGCGCAGCACCTGGCCTGCAGCAACGAGGAGGTTTTGCACGTGGGCGACGATGCGCGCTTGGACGTTGTGGGTGCCATGGCCGCCGGTATGCAGGCCGTGTGGCTCAACCGCCGGGGCGCGTCCTGGGCCGATGGCCCCGAACCGCACCTGACCGTCCAGACCTTAGACGCCTTGTGCGACGCGCTGGGCGTCTAAACACGCCATACGCTCATTCCTTCCAAACAAAACCCTCAGCTTCATTGAGCGCCAGCGCCGCCATGATGCCGCTGCGCACCGCGCCCTCCAGTGTGGCCGGGTAGGGCGCGTAGAGGTAGTCGCCGCAGGCCAGCAAGCCGGGCGCTACGCGCTGCTGAGGCCGCGACAAGCCCGGTACGCAGGAGAAGGTGGCTTGCTTTTCCACCACGGTTTGTACCGGCGAGAGGCGGGCTGTGCCCAGCCAGGGCTCCAGCGCCTTGTTTGCTTGCGCGATCACCATGTCCTCCAGGTTCTCGTAGCTGCCTTGCGGCGCGCTCACCACCAAGGCCATCAGGCCCGCCGGCCCATCAAGCTGGCCCCGGTCGATCACCACCTGCGCTGGCGCCAAGGGACTGCTGCGCAGACCCATCAGTGCCTGGGGCAGCACCAGGCCGGGCGCGTGGGCGTAGACAGTGGCAATCGATTGGTATGTCAAGCCGCGCGCCTGGCGCAGCCAGCGTTTCAAATGCAAACCTAGGTTGTGGGGTGCCAGGGGTTGGTAGGCGCTAAACACCTGCAGCGCATGTTGTGGGGCAGTGGCCCAAATGACTTTGTCAAAGCCCTGGCCGTTCAGCTGCCATTGCCCGGCGCTCCATTGCGGCGCCTCGCAGCGCTGGCCGAGGTGCACCTGGGCGCCACGCGCTTGCAACCACGCGGCGGCGGCTTCTGGCAGCAAGCGGCCCAGGTCCACGCGGGGCAAAAGCAGGTCGGAGCCAGCCGCCGTCCATGGGTCGGTCGCGTCCGGCGCGGGCGCAGTCGGTTCGGTGAAAAGACTGTCGTTTAACACGGTCAGAAACACCTGGGCGCTGGCCACTTGGGGCGGTGTGTTGAGCGCCGAAATGCACAGGGGCGCGATCAGATCTTCCACCACGGCCGTATGCAGGTCTTTGCATAAATCGGCGACCGTGGCGCTCGCATCGCATTGGAAGCCGCGCTTGCGCCAAGCGCGCAGCGCCTTGACCAAAGACCACTTGTCGCTCAGGCTCCAACCCGAGGCCAGTGCCAGACCGGCGACCATGTTCCAGGGCCGGGGCCAGTCGGGTAGGCGCAGGCCGCAGCCGTCGTCAAAGCGCAGATTCAGAGGCACACGCAGCAGCAGCTTGCCAGGCGAGAGGCCTAGCTGGTACATCAAAGCCAGCGTTTCTTGGTAGGCGCCAATAAGGATGTGCTGGCCGTTGTCCAGCACCGCCGCGCTGCCGTCGGGCAGCAAAGCCTGGCTGCTTGCGGGCAGGCAGCGCGCCCGGCCGCCCAGGCTGCGACTGGCTTCAAAAACCGTCACTTGGTGACCGGCGTTGGTGGCGCTGACTGCCGCGGCCAGCCCGGACCAGCCGGCGCCCACTATGGCGACGCGCCAGCGCTTCACATGCGCCCCAGCGCCTGGACTTTCCAGGCCAGCCAAAATTTGCGCAAAGGGCTCAGGCGCTCGCGCTCGGTAAGCACCGGAAAGCCCTGCGCTTGGATGCGCGCGAGCAAGGTGCGGTAGATGCTGGCCATCATCAGCCCCGGCTTTTGGCTGCGCCGGTCGGCATCGGGCAACAAGCCCAGCGCCTGGGTGTACAGGCCCTGCGCGCGCTCGGCCTGGAAGGCCATCAGGGCGCTGAAGCGGGCCGAGGGGATGCACTTTAATATTTCATGTGCTTTCACATCAAAATTCTGCATCTCATTGATTGGTATATAAATTCTTCCAATTTTTGCATCCTCGCCAACATCGCGGATGATGTTGGTGAGCTGCAGCGCCTGACCCAGGGTATGGGCGTATTGCGTGGTCTGGGGCTGGCTTTGGCCAAAGATTTGGGCCGCCACTTCGCCCACCACGCCGGCTACCAAATGGCAGTATTGTTGCAGTGCCGCAAAGTCGAGGTAACGGGTTTGCTCCAAGTCCATCTGGCAGCCCCGGATGATGGCTTGCAACTGCGCTGCGCTGATGCCGTAGTCGGCCGCCAGCGGCATCAGGGCCAGCATGACCGGGTGCGTGGGCTGCCCGGCGTAGGCGCGTTGCACCTCGGCCTGCCACCAGGCCAGCTTGGTCGCGGCGACGCTGGCGTCGCGGGCCTCGTCGACCACGTCGTCCACTTCGCGGCAAAACGCATAAAAGGCGGTGATCGCGGCGCGCCGGGGCGGCGGCAGAAACAAAAAGGCGTAATAAAAGCTGCTGCCCGAGGCGGCGGCTTTTTCCTGAACGTATTGGGCCGGGGTCATGCCTTATTGTCGCTTTTGCCAGCCTTTGTCGCTTGGGGTGCGCATCTCCAGGGCGCGCCACAGCAACAGCGGCGCATCCCAGGCGCGCAGGCGTGGGCGCTCCCGCAGGGCGCGTGCACCGAGGCGCTCGGTCTTTTCCAGGACGCGCAGACCGCCTTGCACGACCAGACGCAACTCCCAGCCGGCACGCCCGGGCAGGCGGTGCACCAAGGCGGCGCCCTGGGCCATGCGCTGGCGGGCGTCCGCCGTGCAGTGGGCCAGCAGCGTGCCGGCCAACTCGGGGCGTTCCACCTGGCCTTCGCGCCCCGGCCAGCAGCCAAAGCGTGCGCACCAGTCCAAGGGAAAGTAATTGCGCCCGCGCAACAGATCGACGCTGGGGTCTTGCCAAAAATTGATCAGCTGCAACGCGGTGCAAATCGCGTCGCTTTGGGCCAGCGCCGCGCTGTCGTGTACGCCGTACAGGTGCAAAAGCAGGCGACCAATCGGGTTGGCCGAGCGGCGGCAGTAATCGAGCAGCTGCGTTTCTGTGGTGTAGGGGCGGGCGTCGCGTGTCATTTCGACGTCTTGCACAAAGGCATCGAGCAGGTCGTGTAACAGCGATACGGGCAGCGCCCAGCGGGCCAGCGCGTGGGCCAGCGGGACGAACACGGGCGCCCAAGGGGCATCGGGCGCTGGCGCGGTGTGGCAGGCGCGCTCCAGCGCCTGGCGGTAGTCTTGCAGTGCGGCCAGGCGCTGGGCGGGCGTGGCATCGCCCTCGTCGGCCAGGTCGTCGGCGCTGCGGGCAAAGTGGTAGATGGCCGCAATGGGCGCGCGCAAATGCGGTGGGCACAACCAGGAGGCGACAGGAAAGTTCTCGTAGTGCGCAATCGGCGCTGCGGGCGGCGGGGCGGGGGGCATAGCCGCGCATTGTGCCTTGGCGTGGCAGGCCCAAAGGCTTGGGTAGCGGGCGCAATGGCCCTCTCACGCATGGGGAAAACCCGCAGCAATTTCCTGTGCAATAAAGGGCTTGTGGTTTAATTAATAACCAGACGGTCAGTAATTCGGCCGTTTTTTCATTTTTATTCCCTTCTTGTGCCATGAATATGCCTAATTCCTTTGTGCTGCGCTTGCTGGTGCTTGCCTGTGTGTTTCTGCAAGCCTGCTCCAAACCTGTCCCCGCCGAGGAGCCGGTGCGGGCGGTCAAGGTCATTACCGTGGGCGCCGAGGGCATCCAAAGCGGGCTGGAATACGCTGGCGAGGTGCGCGCCCGTACCGAGTCGCGCTTGGGCTTTCGGGTGAACGGCAAATTGCTGCGCCGCCAGGTGGAGCTGGGTCAGCGCGTGCGCGCCGGCGAGTTGCTGGCCCAACTGGACCCCCAAGACCTGAAACTGGCCGCCGATGGCGCACGCGCCTTGCTCTCCTCGGCGCAGATCAACCGCGACCTGGCGCAGGCCGACTACAAGCGCTACAAAGATTTGCGCGACCAAAACTTCATCAGCGCCGCCGAGTTGGAGCGCCGTGAGGCCGCCCTCAAGGCCGCGCAAGCGCAGGTGGACCAGGCGCAGGCCCAGTTGGCCGGTCAAGGCAACCAGGCGTCCTATACCAATTTGCTGGCCGACGCCTCGGGCGTGGTGACCTCGGTGGACGCCGAGCCCGGCCAGGTGCTGGCCGCAGGCACGCCGGTGGTGCGCATCGCTTTGGATGGCCCGCGCGACGTGGTTTTTGCGGTGCCCGAGGACAAAGTGGGCCTGATCAATGTGGGCTCGGCGGTGACGGTGCAAGGTTGGGCTTCGGACAAGCAGGCCAGCGCCCGCGTACGCGAGGTGGCTGCCAGCGCTGATCCGGTGACCCGTACATTCATGGTGAAAGTGGGGCTCGACGGCGCCGCCCCCTGGCCGCTGGGTGCGACGGTGACGGTCAGCCCCAAGGCCTTGGACCGCTCGGGCCCGGCTGTGATCAAAGTGCCCACCAGCGCTTTGCAGCATGATGGCGAGAAGGCGGCGGTCTGGGTGGTCGATGGCGCCACCATGACGGTGCGTTTGCAGACTGTCGTGATCGCCACAGCGGATGGCAACGAAGTCGTGCTGGCGCAGGGCTTGGAGCCGGGCATGCGCATCGTAAGCACCGGCGTGCATGTGCTCAATCCGGGCCAGAAAGTAACGATTTATCAGCCCAAGTCGGCTTCGGCGCCGGCGCCAGCACCGGCAGCGTCTAAGTGAGCGGCGCATGAGCATGGAAACAGACAAGCCCGGTTTCAATCTTTCCAAATGGGCTTTGGAGCATTCGGCGCTGACGCGCTAC
>Ga0114968_10001437_pt1 | contig 18246 bp, 13 predicted proteins | sample M_130807_EF_Meta_FD_87020 | JGI IMG/M metagenome (GOLD analysis project Ga0114968, IMG submission 87020) | Freshwater microbial communities from Lake Montjoie, Canada to study carbon cycling - M_130807_EF_MetaG | ecosystem: Environmental > Aquatic > Freshwater > Lake | place: Lake Montjoie...
ACGGCCCTGGGTGGTGCTGAACTGATCTTTTTGTCCAACCAAGGCTTCAATGGTTTGGCATGGATGAATGTGTTGGCCTCTTGCAGCAGTGCTGTGGCAGCCTACGGCTTATTGCATGTCATGAACCAACGCCCTGTTGCATTGACCCAGCTCAAGGAGTTGCTCATGCTGGCGGGTGTGTACACCTTGATCAATCCCAGCCTGCACTTTATTTTGTGGCATTTGATACAAGCCTATACAGAGACTTCACTTCAAGACTTCGTGGCCATGGCGGTGGGGGACTTGGCTGGCGCTGCGCTGGGATCCATGTTGTTTGTTTGGGTGGTTCGCCATACCGGTGTTGCCCGATGGGTGGCTGGCCGTGCTCACTCAAACACCGACCGATAAGCATCAAGGACCCGGTCAAACGCTCCTTGATCTCAAGGCCCTCCGCGCTTGCTGCGCGAGAGATCAACACCCAGTTGCTTGAGCTTGCGATAAAGGTGTGTTCGCTCCAAACCTGTCTTTTCGGCCACGCGGGTCATGGAGCCACTTTCTTGGGCCAAGTGAAATTCGAAATACGCTTTTTCAAAAGCATCTCTCGCCTCACGCAGGGGTACATCCAGGTCAAAGTTTTGATGGTTCGCCGGCAAGGCCACGGCGGTCAAGGTCTCTGCTGCCACCACATGAGACAACACGACCGTATGCGACTGGGTGGGCATGGGGGTGACACGCTGAGCGGTTGCGGGCGTAAGCGCTGTGGCAGGTTTTCTTGCCAAGGCCCCTTCAACCGCCTTGAGGAGCTTTTGCAAGGTGATGGGTTTTTCCAAAAAGGCCTGGGCCCCAATCCGCGTGGCTTCCACCGCTGTATCGATGGTGGCGTGTCCACTCATCATCACCACAGGCATGTTGAGCAAGCCAGCCGTTGACCACTCTTTGAGCAAGGTCACGCCGTCGGTGTCGGGCATCCAAATGTCGAGCAAGACCAAGTCGGGGCGACTGTTTTGTCGCGCCGCTCGGGCTTGGGCAGCGTTTTCGGCCAACTCCACCTGGTGCCCCTCGTCATTGAGGATTTCGAAGAGCAATTCGCGAATGCCCAGTTCGTCGTCCACCACCAAAATATTTGCCATATTGCCTGCTAGATTATGTGCTGATGCGGGGTTTCAGTTTCGAATGATAGCGATACTTGGGCGCCTTGGATCACACCGTCGATATCCCGGTTTCTGAGGTCAATGCGCGCGCCATGTTCATCGGCAATTTTTTTAACCACAGCCAAGCCCAACCCGGTACCACGCGGCTTGGTGGTGATGTAGGGCTCGAAAGCGCGCTGCAAAATGTGCTCTGGAAAACCGCTGCCATGGTCGATCACCGTCAGCCTCACGCGCCCTGATGTTTCTACCCATTGGGTGCGCAAAATCACACCCAGGTGAGCGCGCTCTGCGGGAGTGGCATCTTGAGCGTTTTGCAGCAAGTTATGGATGACTTGCCTCAACTGCAAAGCGTCGCCCATCACCCGAGGACAGTTATCGTCCAACTCTGTGTGAACCGGCACGGTGGCTGTTTCTTCACCATACAAGCTCAACACCTCGAGCACCAGCGCATTGAAGTCCACCGGCTTGAGATCTGCCACTGGCAAACGGGCATAGTCACGAAATTCGTTGACCAAGCGCTTCATGGCGTCGACCTGATCCACGATGGTTTTGATCGACTTGACCAAAATGGCCTGCTCGCCATCGGGCAGTTTGCCGGTGAGTTTCATCTCCAGTCGCTCGGCAGACAGCTGGATGGGTGTCAAAGGGTTTTTGATTTCATGCGCCAAGCGTCGCGCCACATCGCCCCAAGCTTGGGCGCGTTGGGCCGACACAATTTCAGATATGTCGTCAAAGACCAGCAATCGGGCCTGGTTGGGCAATACGGCCCCGCGCGCGACCAAGGTCACACCGCTGTGGCCCGCACTCGGGCCGTGGCTTGGCATCGCCGCTGTGCTGGATGCCAGTTCAAAAGACTGCTGCCAATGGTCCAAGCCATGTTGGCTGCGCTCGCCGACAAAACCAGCAAACTCATGGTCCACCTGCCCGGCCAAGCCTTGAAGGCCAGGGGCGGCACCGAGCGGTTTGCCCTCGAAAGCGGCCAAGGGCACGCGCAATATGCGCGTGGCACCAGGATTGGATGAAATCACCAAACCCGTCTCATCCATCACGATCACACCGGCGCTCATGTTGTCCAAGATGGTTTGCAAGTTGGCACGCGCCAAGTCCACCTGCGCCATACTGTCACCCAATGCATTGCGTGCTTGAGCCAATTGCGCGGTCATTTGGGCAAACGATCGGGTCAGGTCACTGAGTTCGTCGCGGCTTTCAAACACCGCTTTGGGGCTCAAATCCCCAGCAGCCACATCGCGCACGCCTTGGGCCAGCAACAGCAATGGCCGCGCCAATTGGTTGCCCAAGAGGACCGCCAGCAAAACGGCACCGAAGACGGCCAAGAACAAGGTCAAGGTCAAAGTGCCAATGTACATGCGCCGCAGGCCTTGCCGCGCCAAAGCCCGCTCTTGGTATTCACGGTAGGCCAGCTCCACCGCCAATGCATTGGCCACCAAATTGGGTGGCAGGGTCTGGGTCACTTGCAAAATTCGGTTTTCCTCCAGCAGGCCCAAGCCTGGTGCCGCCACAATGGCCAGCACCTTTACCCGCGCACGCTGGCTTTTTCCAGTCACACCGTCCTCAAGACCTTCCAATTGGGAAATCACACCTTGACTGCGCAGTTGCCGCAATTGCGCGCTGGGCGGGCGCTCGGGGTTGAGTTGAAACAACGAGGCCCCCGCACTGGCCAGGGGCTGACCAGATGGGCTCCACAAAATAATGTCATCGGCACCCAATTGGTCGCGCAAACGCTCCAAAGCCAAACCAGCACTGGCGCTGGGGATGTCGCTGATCTGTCCGGCTGCCACACGAGCTTTGCTGCTCAGGTCACTGGCCAAGGTATCCAAGCTGGTGCGCCCCAGGTTGAGGCCGGCCTCCAGAGCGCCCTCTACCTGCACATCAAACCAGCTTTCAATCGAGCGCGACACGAATTGGTAAGAAACACCATAAATCAACATCCCCGGCAGCATGCCCACCAATGCGAAGATCATGGCCAATTTGGCCAACAAGCGCGACCCAAATTTGCCGCGGCGCCAACGCATCACCAAACGCGAAAAGGTCCAGGCAATGACCACCAGCAGCACAGCGGCCACCCCGGCGTTGAGCCACAACAGTGCATCGTAGTTGCGTTCATACAAGGCCTGGTTGTCAGCGGCCAGGGTCAGCAAAAAAAGCAAGACCAAGCTCAAGGCCAAAACCACTGCAACACCCACAGCCCACAGCCACCGCCAAGGTGCTTTGCGGTGGCTTGATGTGTCTTTCATCGGGCTGTTTCAGTGACCAATCGGATGCTTTTGTTGACCGCCAGCTCCCAATCAGACTGTCCGGCCGCGCCCATCTGCAACGGGCGGGGCAATTGGCTCAAATCCAAATAAAAAGTAAATTCCAAGCGATGCCCCACACCAGTTTCGATTTGAGCTGCATCGGCAAATTTCCACCGATTGAGACGACGCAAATTGACCATGACTTCTTCCAGACTGTCATAGCTTTGCATGAGCGAAACCCCGAGGCCATTTTGCACAATCGGTTGTGAAGCCACCTGCATGCGCCAGCGGCGCGTCAAGGGCTGATAGCTGACGCGAATGTGGCGTTGCGCGGCGGCCACCAGTTTGTCAGACCAGTACCAGCGGTCACGATAGACCTTCGCATCCACCACAAAATAAACCGGTATGCCTTTGAGCAAGGCCTCTTGTACTGTGTTGGACAGCTCCAATTCAAATTGCACCGACATTTGATAAACGTCTTCATTGCGCTCCGTTTGGAAACTGGTCATGGCCACCTGGTTTTGGGCCCATGCCGGAGCCGCGCACACCAACCAAGCCAACACAGCCACACTGGTGTGAAGCCATGCCCTCATGCCAAGGGCACTGCGCTGAAATTCAGCGCAAAGGTTTTTGCAACAATGCGTAAAAAAAGCCATCGTGATCACAGGGCAGATTGTCCGCGACAGCGCCGCTGTCCAAGCGATTTTGGGGCAATAGATGGCCCACACAGGGCAAACACAGTGCTTGTGTGTTGTGCTGAAGAAACGCTTTGATCTGTGCCTCGCCCTCAGACTTGAACACAGAGCAGGTGCAATACAACATCACCCCGCCTGGTTTGAGCAGGGGCCACAAAGACGCCAGCAGGCGCTGTTGCAAACGCGCCAACTGAGGCACGTCGCTGGCGCGGCGCAGCCAAGGCACATCAGGGTGGCGCCGAACAATGCCTGATGCGGTGCAAGGTGCATCCAACAAGATGGCATCAAAAGGCTGCCCATCCCACCAGGCATCGCTGTCCGCAGCATCGCCCACGCTCACTTGCGCATGCAGTCCAAGCCGCTCTAAATTGCCATGGATGCGCTCGCACCGGGCAGGGTCCACATCCAGCGCCACGACTTGCGCGTCAGACAACTCCAACAAATGCGCCGTTTTACCGCCAGGTGCCGCACAAGCGTCCAGGATGCGCGTGTGCGCACCGTGCCCTGGTAAAGCCTGCAGCAGCAGGCTTGCTGCCATTTGGGCTCCCGCATCCTGAACTGAACACAACCCCTCGGAAAAGCCAGGAATGCGCTCCACGGGCATGGCCTGCGCCAAGATCAACCCATGGGCACCCACTTCTTGATAGATCAAGCCTTGTGCCAACCAAAGTGCTGCCAACTCTGAACGCTTGATGCGGCGCTGGTTGACGCGCATCACCATGGGCGCAGCCGTTTGGCCAGCGCGCAGCACCTGCGCCCAATGGTGCGGGTGGTCGCGCTGCAGTTGCGCCACCCACCATGGGGGGTGGTTCCAGCGCGCTTGCAGGTCGTTGTCTGTGGCAGCGACCAAAGCATCGCGCTCGCGCAAAAAACGGCGCAAGCAAGCGTTGACAAATGTCGCTTGCGCTTTCATCTTGGGGCTGTTTTTGGCAGCCTCCACGGTTTGGTTGACCAAGGTGAATGGCTCATAGGGTGAATGATCTGGCGCCCAACACAAGGCCAAGGCCACGCACAACAAGCCGTCCACCTCGGGTGGCGGCGAACGCTGGGCCAATAGGACGCGTAAAGCATGCGCACGCCCCCAATGGCGCAAGGCGGCAAATAACAGCGACTGCACCCCAGGGCGAAGTGGGCTGGCCACCCGCAAAAGCGCGGCACTGGCCGATTCACCTTTGGCCACAGCCGCCAAGGCGCCAGCCGTGGCTTGCAATTGCTGCCACAAGGGCGGTGCCTGTGCAAGGCTCGAAACCGTCACAGTGGACTGGCCGATTGAAACGAAAACAAACGCGCCAGCAATAAAGCAGGAAACTGCGCGATGGCTGCGTTGTAATCGATCACCGCTTGGTTGTATCGGTCCACATCGGGCTGTATCAATACATCCAGTTCCATCCAGCGCGATTGCAACTCTGGTGCCACTGTGATGTAGTACACATCAGGGTGATTGATCGACTGCCAGGCTTGCGCCAGCTCTAACTTGCTTTCACGCAAAGCCCGCGCCGCAGCGTGAGAAAACAGCAGGTCTTGCCAATGGGCCATGGCGATGGCCGTTTTGCGCGCAGCTGTTTGCAACCGTGTCCAATGGGCCGCCCCAAGCTCTGGGGCGATAGAGGATTGCCAACCAAAAGGGGCCGATGCAGCCGCCGTCACCGCCAACTCCACCAGCTCTTCATAGCGCGTCAAATGGTTGTCAATCACGGCCAGGTTTTGCCCAATGGCTGCGCGCAATCGGACCAAGCGGTTGTATGCGCCCAGCCCCCAAAAGACCAGCAAGGCCAAACACACCAAGGCCCACCACGAGTTGATCATGGCCAAGATCGCCTAAAACGACAAAGGCCCGCCAGGGGCCTTTGTGTTTTTAAGCAGCTCCAGCGGCATCGTGGCCACTGGCATCCACCGGCTCATCGGCATGCTCGCCCGATCCGGCTGTGGCCTCGGCCAACTCAGCCGCTTCGGCGTCGGCAATCGCACGGCGCTCGGCTTCGTCCATGGCATCCTTGACCTTGCGGGCTTGGTGATAAGCCATGCCAGTGCCTGCAGGAATCAGGCGACCAACAATGACGTTTTCTTTCAAGCCACGCAATTCGTCGCGCTTGCCCATGATGGCGGCCTCGGTGAGCACCCGGGTGGTTTCCTGGAAGGAAGCCGCCGAGATGAACGAGTCCGTGGACAGTGAGGCTTTGGTGATGCCCAGCAACAAATTGGTGTAGGTGGCGGGCAACTTCCCTTCGGCCTGCAAAGCCTCATTGGTGTTGAGCATTTCAGAACGCTCCACCTGCTCGCCACCAATATAGCCCGAGTCGCCCGCGTTATCAACCACCACACGGCGCAGCATCTGGCGCACGATCACTTCGATGTGCTTGTCGTTGATCTTCACGCCTTGCAAACGGTAAACGTCTTGGACTTCGTCGACGATGTAGCGGGCCAGCTCTTCAATGCCCAACAAACGCAAGATGTCTTGCGGGTCGGCCGGGCCGTCCACAATGCTCTCGCCTTTGTTCACCACTTGGCCCTCGTGAACCAAAATGTTTTTCTCTTTGGGCACCAGCTCTTCCCACACGGTGCCTTCTGGGTCGGTGATTTGCAAGCGCATCTTGCCCTTGGTCTCTTTGCCGAAGGACACAGTACCGGTCATCTCGGCCAATATGCCCTTGTCTTTGGGTGAACGGGCTTCGAACAACTCAGCCACTCGGGGCAAACCACCGGTGATGTCACGCGTTTTTTGCCCTTCCACAGGAATGCGCGCCAACACTTCACCGGGGCCCACGTCTTGGCCGTCACGCACTTGAATCAAGGCACCCACTTGGAATCCAATGGTCACCGAGTGATCGGTGCCCGGAATTTTGACTTCCTTGCCAGACGCATCGATCAACTTGACCTGCGGGCGCACCACCTTGGTGGAGCCACGACGCTTGGGATCGATCACCACCAGGGTAGACAAGCCGGTCACTTCGTCGAGCTGCTTGGCCACCGTGAGGCCTTCTTCCACATTCTCAAAGCGCACCTGGCCTGCAAACTCAGTGATGACGGGCCGTGTCAGCGGGTCCCAGTTGGCCAACACCAAACCAGCCTTGATGCTTTGATCGGCCTTGATGGCCAAGATCGCACCATAAGGCACTTTGTGGCGCTCGCGCTCGCGACCAATCTCGTCATGGATGATGATTTCACCTGAACGCGAAATCACCACCAACTCACCTTTGCTGTTGGTCACATAGCGCATCGTCGGGTTGAAGCCGATAACGCCACTGGATTTGGCTTCGACGTTGGAAGCCACCGCTGCGCGCGATGCAGCACCACCGATGTGGAAGGTGCGCATGGTCAACTGGGTGCCTGGTTCGCCAATGGATTGGGCTGCAATCACGCCCACGGCTTCGCCAATGTTGACTTCACCACCCCGACCCAAATCGCGGCCATAGCATTTGGCACACAGACCAAAGCGGGTTTCACACGTCAGCGCTGTGCGCACCTTGACCTCGTCCACACCAGCCGCCTCGAGCATGTCCAGCGCATCTTCATCCAGCATTGCGCCGGGTTGGATCAACACACTTTGGTTCTCGGGGTGCATCACGTCGTCGGTGGTGGTGCGACCCAAAATGCGGTCGCGCAAAGACTCAATGACTTCACCACCCTCGACGATGGCGCGCATCAATTGGCCGTTTGACGTGCCGCAATCCGGCACAGTGACAACCAAGTCTTGGGTCACGTCCACCAAGCGGCGGGTCAGGTAACCCGAGTTGGCGGTTTTCAACGCCGTATCGGCCAAGCCCTTGCGCGCACCGTGGGTAGAGATGAAGTACTGAAGCACGTTCAGGCCTTCGCGGAAGTTCGCGGTGATGGGCGTTTCAATGATGGAGCCATCCGGCTTGGCCATCAAGCCTCGCATACCCGCCAACTGGCGAATTTGTGCCGCAGAACCACGCGCGCCCGAGTCGGCCATCATGTAAATGGAGTTGAATGACTCTTGCTCCACCTCATTGCCATGGCGGTCAATGGTTTTTTCTTTGCGCAGTTGGTCCATCATGACCTTGGAGACGTGATCGCCAGCCTTGCCCCAAATGTCCACCACTTTGTTGTAGCGCTCGCCAACGGTCACCAAACCGGACACATATTGCTGTTCGATCTCTTTGACTTCTTTTTCGGCGCTTTCAATGATGGCGTGCTTTTCATGCGGCACCAACATGTCATCAATGGCAATGGAAATGCCTGCCCGGGTGGCCAAGCGGAAGCCGTTTTGCAGCAACTTGTCGGCAAACACGACCGTCTCTTTCAAACCGCAACGGCGGAAAGAGGTGTTGATCAAGCGAGAAATTTCTTTCTTTTTGAGTGCTTTGTTGATGTTGCTGAAAGCCAAGCCCTTGGGCAAGATTTCCGACAACAGCGCACGACCTGCCGTGGTGTCCACCAAAGTGGTGGCCGATGTGAACTCGCCAGTGACCTTGTCCTTGGTCCACTCGGTCAAGCGCACGCTGATCTTGGCCGTCATCTCCACAATGCCGGCATCCAAAGCCCGTTGCAATTCATAGGTATCAGCAAAGACCATGCCTTCGCCTTTTCCGTTGATGCGCTCTCGGGTTGAGTAGTACAAGCCCAGCACCACGTCTTGCGACGGCACAATGGATGGCTCACCAGACGCGGGGAACAACACATTGTTGGAAGCCAGCATCAGCGTGCGGCACTCCATTTGCGCTTCGACCGACAAAGGCACGTGAACCGCCATTTGGTCGCCGTCAAAGTCGGCGTTGAAGGCCGAGCACACCAGCGGGTGCAATTGAATGGCTTTGCCTTCGATCAAAATCGGCTCAAAGGCTTGGATGCCCAAACGGTGCAATGTCGGTGCGCGGTTGAGCAACACGGGGTGCTCTTTGATGACCTCTTCCAAGATGTCCCAAACCACGGCCGTGCCGGATTCCACTTCTTTCTTGGCCGCCTTGATGGTGGTGGCAATGCCCATGGCTTCTAAGCGAGAGAAGATAAAGGGCTTGAACAGTTCCAGCGCCATCAATTTGGGCAAACCACACTGGTGAAGCTTGAGGGTTGGGCCCACCGTGATGACCGAGCGGCCTGAATAGTCCACCCGCTTGCCCAGCAAGTTTTGACGGAAGCGACCGCTCTTGCCTTTGATCATGTCGGCCAAAGACTTGAGGGCGCGCTTGTTGGCACCCGTCATGGCTTTTCCGCGGCGACCGTTGTCAAGCAAGCTGTCAACGGCTTCTTGCAGCATGCGCTTTTCGTTGCGCGCGATGATCTCTGGCGCCTTCAATTCGAGCAAGCGACGCAAACGGCTGTTGCGGTTGATCACCCGGCGGTACAAGTCATTGAGGTCGGAGGTCGCAAAACGGCCACCATCCAAGGGCACCAAGGGGCGCAGATCGGGCGGCAATACGGGTAAGACCGACAGCACCATCCACTCTGGCTTGATGCCAGACTTCTTGAAAGCCTCCAGCACTTTGAGGCGCTTGGAATTTTTCTTCACCTTGACTTCGGACCCGGTGAGGTCTCCACGCAGGCGCTCGATTTCGGAGTCGAGTTCGATGCCTTCAAGCAATTCGCGAATGCCTTCTGCGCCCATCTTGGCGACAAATTCGTCACCAAATTCTTTGAGCTTGGCGTCGTAATCGTCCTCGGTCATGATGCCGTACTTCTTGAGCGGCGTCATGCCCGGGTCGGTGACCACATATGCTTCAAAGTAAAGCACACGCTCAATGTCACGCAAGGTCATGTCCAGCACCAAGCCCAAGCGGCTGGGCAAAGACTTCAAAAACCAAATGTGGGCGCAAGGTGCGGCCAAATCAATGTGACCCATGCGTTCGCGGCGCACTTTGGTTTGGGTGACTTCAACGCCGCACTTTTCGCAAATGACGCCGCGGTGCTTCAAGCGCTTGTACTTGCCGCACAAGCATTCGTAGTCCTTGATGGGCCCGAAAATTTTGGCGCAAAACAAGCCGTCACGCTCGGGCTTGAAGGTGCGGTAGTTGATGGTCTCGGGCTTTTTGACTTCGCCGAAAGACCACGAACGGATTTTCTCTGGAGAAGCCAGTCCAATTTTGATGGCATCAAAATGCTCATCGGGCGTGAACTGCTTGAACAGGTCGAGTAACGATTTCATGTTTTCATCCTTAAAAGTGAGAGTCTTGATCTGTTTTATCGCTGCGCTTGAGGCCGAGGCCTTGGCGCAGTCAGCTTCAACATCACGAGCGCTCTAACTCGATATCAATGCCCAATGAACGAATTTCTTTCACCAACACGTTGAACGATTCGGGCATGCCCGCTTCGATGGCGTGTTCGCCTTTGACAATGCTTTCGTACACCTTGGTGCGGCCTTGCACGTCGTCGGATTTGACGGTGAGCATTTCCTGCAACGTATAAGAAGCACCATAAGCCTCCAACGCCCACACCTCCATCTCGCCAAAACGCTGGCCACCAAACTGGGCTTTGCCGCCCAAGGGTTGCTGGGTAACCAAGCTGTAGGGGCCTGTGGAACGGGCGTGCATCTTGTCGTCCACCAAGTGGTGCAACTTCAGAACGTGCATGTAGCCCACCGTGGTCTCGCGCTCAAATGCGTCGCCGGTGCAACCGTCATAAAGCTGTGCCTGCGTGCGGTTGGCGTTCAGCCCTTTGATGCGCGCAACTTCTTCGGGGTAAGCCAAGTGCAACATGGCCCGGGTCTCGGCTTCTGATGCGCCATCAAACACGGGGGTTGCGAAGGGGATCCCATGCTGCAAATTGCCAGCCATCTCCAAAACTTCAGCGTCACTCAGGTTGTCCAGCGTCTCTTTGCGGCCAGTGTTGTTGTACAGGTGGTCCAAGAACTTGCGCACCTCGGCCATTTTGGAGTGGGCTTGCAGCATGTCACCAATGCGTTGACCGATGCCTTTGGCTGCCCAACCCAAGTGAACTTCCAGCACCTGCCCCACGTTCATGCGCGAAGGCACGCCCAAGGGGTTGAGCACGATGTCACACGGTGTGCCATCGGCCATATAAGGCATGTCTTCAACCGGCACAATTTTGGAAACCACGCCTTTGTTGCCGTGGCGCCCGGCCATCTTGTCACCAGGCTGCAAGCGGCGCTTGACGGCCAAGTAGACCTTCACCATCTTCAACACGCCCGCTGGCAACTCGTCACCTTGGGTGAGTTTTTTGCGCTTTTCTTCAAAAGCCAAGTCGAAGCTGTGTCGCGTCTGGGCCAAGGCATTTTTGATGCTCTCGAGCTGAGCGGCCACATCTTCATCGGCCGGGCGAATGTCGAACCAGTGGAATTTTTCAACGCTGTCGAGATAAGCCTTGTCAATCTTGCTGCCCTTGGGCAATTTATTGGGGCCGCCATTGGCGGTTTTGCCCGCCAGCAGCTTGCCAATGCGGTCAAACGCGTCGGCTTCAACGATGCGCAGCTGGTCATTCAAGTCCAGGCGGAAACGCTTCAACTCATCGTCAATGATCTGCTGGGCACGCTTGTCTCGCACGATGCCTTCACGGGTGAAGACCTGGACATCGATGACCGTGCCTTGTGAGCCTTGGTCCACGCGCAGCGAGGTGTCTTTGACGTCAGATGCTTTTTCACCAAAGATGGCGCGCAGCAATTTCTCTTCTGGCGTCAGGGTGGTTTCACCTTTGGGTGTGACCTTGCCCACCAACACGTCGCCTGGTTGCACTTCGGCACCCACGTAAATGATGCCCGAGTCGTCCAATCGGTTGAGTTGTTGCTCGGCCAGGTTGGGAATGTCGCGCGTGATCTCTTCCGCACCCAGTTTGGTGTCACGCGCCATGACCACCAACTCTTCAATGTGAATGGAGGTGAAGCGGTCTTCAGCGACCACACGCTCAGAGATCAGGATGGAGTCTTCGAAGTTGTAACCATTCCATGGCATGAAGGCCACCAACATGTTCTGGCCCAACGCCAACTCACCCAAATCGGTGGAAGCACCGTCGGCGATCACATCGCCTTTGGCCAGTGTGTCGCCTTGCTTCACGATGGGACGCTGATGGATGTTCGTGTTTTGGTTCGAACGCTGATATTTGATCAGGTTGTAAATGTCCACACCGACTTCACCCGCCTGAGTCTCGGCGTCATTGACACGCACCACGATGCGGGTGGCATCCACATAGTCGACCAAGCCGCCACGGGTGGCGGTGACCACGGTGCCCGAGTCAATGGCAGCCACGCGCTCAATGCCCGTGCCCACAAAGGCTTTTTCTGGGCGCAAGACAGGCACGGCCTGGCGTTGCATGTTGGCACCCATCAACGCGCGGTTGGCGTCATCGTGCTCCAAGAAAGGCACCAGGGAGGCCGCCACCGAAACGATCTGGGCCGGGGACACGTCCATGTACTGAACACGCTCGGCACCCACCAAAATGGATTCGCCTTTTTCACGGGCAGACACCAGCTCGTCGGTCAAGCGGCCTTCTTTGTCCAGCGACGCGTTGGCTTGGGCAATCACATACTTGCCTTCTTCAATGGCCGACAAATAGTCGATGTCCATCGTGACCTTGCCTTCCACCACTTGACGGTAAGGCGTCTCAATGAAGCCATATTCGTTCAAGCGGGCGTACAAGGCCAGGGAGTTGATCAAGCCAATGTTGGGGCCTTCAGGGGTTTCAATCGGGCACACGCGACCGTAGTGGGTGACGTGCACATCGCGCACCTCAAAGCCAGCGCGTTCGCGGGTCAAACCGCCTGGGCCCAGGGCTGAGACGCGGCGCTTGTGCGTGATCTCAGACAAGGGGTTGGTTTGGTCCATGAACTGCGACAGCTGCGACGCACCAAAAAACTCTTTGAGGGCTGCAGAGATCGGCTTGGAGTTGATCAAGTCGTGCGGCATCAAGGGCTCTTGCTCAGCCTGACCCAAACGCTCTTTTACCGCTTTTTCAATCCGCGCCAAACCGGTGCGGTATTGGTTCTCGGCCAACTCGCCCACGCAGCGAACACGGCGGTTGCCCAGGTGATCGATGTCGTCGACTTCACCATTGCCATTGCGCAGATCGACCAGGATCTTGACCACGGCCATGATGTCTTCGTTGTTGAGCACCATGGGGCCGGTGCTATCGGGACGGCCCACTTTGGCGTTGAACTTCATGCGGCCCACGCGCGACAAATCGTAAGTGTCGGGGTTGTAGAACAAACGCTGGAACAAGGCTTGCACCGCGTCTTCAGTGGGCGGCTCGCCAGGGCGCATCATGCGGTAAATGGCGACTCGGGCGGCAAACTCATCGGCGGTCTCATCGATGCGCAGGGTTTGCGAAATATACGCACCTTGGTCGAGTTCGTTGGTATAGATGCACTGCAGCTCTTGCACGTCGCTGGTGCGCAGCTTTTTCAGCAAAGCCTCGGTCAACTCTTCGTTGGCTTTGGCAATGATTTCACCCGTTTCGGCGTCCACAATGTTGCGCGCCATCACGCGACCAATCAAAAAGTCTTCTGGCACGCTGATGTGCGTGGTGCCCGTTTGCTCGAGCTCACGGGTGTGTCGAGCGGTAACCCGCTTGTCCTTGGCCACCACCACCACCCCCGATTTATCGGTGATGTCAAAACGCGCCACTTCGCCGCGCAAACGCTCGGCAACAAACTCCATTTGCGCGCCAGTCTCCATCAAACGGAAGTTGTCGTTCACAAAGAAGTTGGCCAGGATGGACTCGTTGTTCAAGCCAATGGCTTTGAGCAAAATCGTCACGGGCATCTTGCGCCGACGGTCGACACGGAAGTACAGCATGTCCTTGGGGTCAAACTCAAAGTCCAACCATGAACCGCGGTAAGGGATGATGCGCGCCGAAAACAGCAATTTGCCTGAGCTGTGGGTCTTGCCTTTGTCGTGCTCAAAAAACACGCCTGGCGAGCGGTGCAGCTGGGACACGATCACGCGCTCTGTGCCGTTGATGATGAACGAGCCCTTGTCGGTCATCAAGGGCACTTCGCCCATGTAGACCTCTTGCTCCTTGACCTCTTTGACCACCTTGGACTGGGGGGTCGAAGAATCACGGTCATAAATGATCAATTGAACGCGGGCCCGCACAGCAGAGCCAAAGGTCAAACCACGGGTTTGGCACTCGCGCACATCAAAAGCGGGCTTGGCCAAGTTGTATTCTAAAAATTTCATCTCCACAAAACCGTTGTGCGAGACGATGGGGAAAGCCGCTTCAAAAGCCGCTTGCAAGCCTTCAGGCGTGCGTTTCTTAGGGTTGGTTTCGGCTTGCAAAAAAGCGGTGTACGCGTCTTTTTGCATCTGCAACAGATAGGGGACTTCGAGCACGCTGTCGCGGGTGCCAAAGCTCTTGCGCACGCGTTTGCGTTCTGTGTAGGTGTAGGCCATGAGATCTCCGGGCTTGATCTTTCAGGACTGTTTCAAGGCGAGGCTCATCACCCCCACCTCAAACTTGGCGGCTGGCCACTACCAGCGTTGGCGGACGGCCACGCATTGCACGCAGCCCGAACCAAGGCATCTTCCGCAGTCGGGTCAGAAGACACTTGAAAACACCTCTGCCGAGAAAGCTTTCAAGTGCGCTCTGAGAGCGCACCGAGGGGTGGCGCTTGCCACCCCCGGTGAAACCATTACTTGATTTCGGCTTTGGCGCCAGCTTCTTCGAGCTTTTTCTTGGCGGCTTCGGCGTCTGCCTTGGGCACAGCTTCTTTGACGTTTTTGGGTGCGCCGTCGACCAGGTCTTTGGCTTCTTTCAAGCCCAAACCGGTCAGTTCACGCACGACCTTGATCACCGACACCTTGTTGGCGCCAGCTTCAAGCAGAACCACGTTGAACTCGGTTTGCTCTTCGGCTGCAGCGGCTGCACCACCGCCGCCACCGGCTGCGGGAGCGGCCATAGCGGCCGCGCTCACACCAAATTTCTCTTCAATGGCTTTCACCAAATCGTTGAGTTCCATGACCGTCATGCTGTCGAGTGCGGTCAAAAATGCGTCTTTATCGAATGCCATGTTGATTTCCTAACAATTGATCTATCTGTGCCGTGCATGCACGGCGTGTTGAACATTTGCACTGCTTTGCCCTTAGGCTGCAGCAGCTTCGCCTTTTTTCGCCGCCAAAGCGCCCAACACCACAGCGGTGCGGGAAACAGGCGACATGAGCAAGCCACACAACTGGGCCAACAACACCTCTTTGGAGGGGATATTGGCCAATTGCTTGACGCCGTTGACGTCCAGGACTTTTCCGGAAATGGCGCCGCCCCGGATCACCAACTTGTCGTTGGTTTTCGCGAAATCTGCCACCACTTTCGCGGCGGCAACGGCGTCCACAGAAAAGCCATAGATCAGGGGGCCGGTCATCTGGTCCGCCACCACTTCAAAACGGCTGCCTGCCACAGCACGGCGGGCCAATGTGTTTTTCAACACACTGAGCGTCACGCCAGAGCTGCGCGCTTGCGAGCGCAATTTCGTCATGTCAGCGACCGTGATGCCACGGTACTCCGCCATCACCAGCGTCTGTGCTTGAGTGGCGAGGCTGGTCACTTCTGCGATGACCGCTTCTTTCTCACTGCGATTCAGACTCAAGGTCTACTCCTTCTGAATGTGTCTTGGGTCAGGCCAGGCCCGACTTGCGACACGCTGGGTTTCAGCGACCAGACTGTCAGGGAACAACTTGCGAGGTTCTTTGTCAGCGGGATCGCCATCTGCGTTGGCTGGTGGATTAAGCGCCGTTTGCACAGCACACCAACGGTCTTGGATGGCCTGGCAGGACATGTCTGCCCTTCCAGCCCACCACTCAAGGCACCGTTTGCACGGCACCCCAATTTCTCCTTATGCAGCACTCAAGGTCTGGGTGTCGACGCGCACGCCCACACCCATGGTGGACGACACCGCCAATTTGCGCAGGTAAATCCCTTTGCTGGTGGCGGGCTTGGCTTTTTGCAAAGCATCCACCAATGCGACCAAATTGCCTTGCAGTTTGTCCGAATCAAACGAGCGCCGGCCAATCGTGGCATGCACGATCCCCGCTTTGTCCACACGGAATTGCACTTGACCGGCCTTGGCGTTTTTCACGGCCGTTGCCACATCTGGGGTCACGGTGCCCACCTTGGGGTTGGGCATCAAACCACGGGGACCCAAGATTTGGCCCAGGGTACCGACCACGCGCATCGCGTCTGGCGCGGCGATCACCACATCAAACGGCATATTGCCGGCTTTGACCATGGCGGCCAAGTCGTCCATGCCCACAATGTCTGCACCGGCGGCTTTGGCCTCTTCGGCTTTGGCGCCTTGCGCAAACACCGCCACACGAGCGGTTTTGCCCGTGCCGTTGGGCAGCACCACAGCGCCACGCACCACTTGATCGGACTTCTTGGCGTCAATGCCCAACTGAACGGCCACGTCAATGGACTCGTCAAACTTGGCGGTTGCACATTCCTTGACGATTTTCAAAGCGTCACTGAAGGGATACAGCTTGTTGCTGTCAACTTTGCCCACAAAGGCTTTTTGTTTTTTGGTCAGATGTGCCATTTAAACGCCCTCCACCGTGACACCCATTGAACGGGCAGAGCCGGCAATGGTGCGAACTGCTGCATCCAGATCGGCAGCGGTCATGTCTTTCATTTTGGTCTTGGCGATTTCTTCCAGCTGAGCGCGGGTGATCTTGCCGACTTTGTCCACGTGGGGTTTGGCCGAGCCTTTGTCGAGCTTGATGGCCTTTTTGATCAAGGTCGCCGCTGGTGGCGTCTTGATGATGAAGGTGAAGCTCTTGTCGGCAAACGCCGTGATCACCACAGGCAAGGGCAAGCCGGGCTCGACACCTTGGGTCTGGGCGTTGAACGCCTTGCAGAATTCCATGATGTTGAGGCCGCGCTGACCCAGCGCCGGGCCGATCGGGGGGGACGGGTTGGCTTTACCAGCTGGCACTTGCAGCTTGATGAAGCCGACGATTTTTTTCGCCATGCTTTTCTCCTAACGGGTACAAACGCCTGGGACTTCACAGTCCAACCGGCTCCCCGGGGGTTGCGACTCACTCACAAAAATGCCGCCATGCCGAGTCGAAAGGCAGGGCAGCTTGAAAAACTCAGGCCTTTTCGACCTCGCCAAATTCCAATTCCACGGGGGTAGATCGACCAAAAATGGTGACCGCCACCCGAACCTTGCTTTTGTCGTAGTTGACTTCTTCAACCGTGCCATTGAAATCAGCGAAGGGGCCTTCTTTGACCCGCACCAACTCACCCACCATGAACTCCACTTTGTGGCGCGGCTTGTCAGCACCCTCTTGCATTTGGTTCACAATTTTGAGCACATCGGCCTCAGAGATGGGCGCTGGGCGATTTTTGGCACCACCCACAAAGCCCGTGACTTTGTTGGTGTGCTTGACCAAGTGCCAAGTCTCATCGTCCATGATCATCTCCACCAGCACGTAGCCAGGGAAGAAACGCCGCTCAGTGGTGCGCCGCTGGCCGTTTTTCATTTCGACCACCTCTTCGGTGGGCACCATGATGCGACCAAATTTATCCTGCATGCCTGCGCGCGCAATGCGTTCAGCGATGTTGCGCTCAACCGCCTTTTCCATGCCCGAATAGGCGTGGACAACGTACCAACGGAAGTCGGGATGCGCGGGCGGCGCGAGCACAGCCGGGGCCAGCGATTCTTCTTCCATCATTTTTTCCATCCCAAAATCAAGTCGTAAAAGACCCACTCCAAGGTTTTATCGGTCAACCACAGAAAGAGCGCCATGATGAAGACAAAACCAAACACATAGGCGGTCATTTGCAAAGATTCTTTGCGCGTGGGCCACACCACCTTTTTCACTTCACGCCAAGCATCTTGACCAAACGCGAACAACTGCTTGCCCGGCAAAGAGGTGAAGAAAACCACCACCGCCACCACCAAACAACCCAAAAGCGAAACCCATTGCAGCACAGCACCTTGCGCGCCCAGCAGGTAGTAGGCAGCCACGGCAGCCAACACCAACACCGCCCCCAAAGCCACTTTGAGCTTATCGGCGGTACCGGTCACAGTTTCAATTTTTGTGCTGGCCATATGCGGCTGGGGATCCCTGGTTCGAACCATTCAAAATATTTCAAGACACACAAGCCCGGCGGGCTTGTTCACCAACCGATCACCCGGTGATCAGCTGGCAGGGGCAGAGGGAATCGAACCCCCAACCTTCGGTTTTGGAGACCGACGCTCTGCCAATTGAGCTATACCCCTATCTTTCCATCACCTGGCTTGTCAATGGGCGATTCAACACCCAC
>Ga0114968_10001438_pt1 | contig 18244 bp, 22 predicted proteins | sample M_130807_EF_Meta_FD_87020 | JGI IMG/M metagenome (GOLD analysis project Ga0114968, IMG submission 87020) | Freshwater microbial communities from Lake Montjoie, Canada to study carbon cycling - M_130807_EF_MetaG | ecosystem: Environmental > Aquatic > Freshwater > Lake | place: Lake Montjoie...
AGAAAGGTGCTAGTTGAAAAAAATTGAATATAAAAACTAATAATATTTTTTGTTTTAAATAAGTCATGACTTTAATTACTACAACAAGATTTAATAACTTTACATGGAAAGAAAATATTACTTTCAGAGAAAAATACAATTATACAGGATGTATTTATGGGTCTCCAACACAACTATCATCAAAAATTGATAAAGATGCTGTTTTATTTGTAATTGAAATGAATAATTCTACAAATAAAATTGAAGGCATTGGTGTTATACGAAACACAAATCGTCATGATAAATATTATAGTATTTATAACTCAGGGAACTTTAATCGATATACTTTTGTTGGAAAGTATAGAATTGATAGAACGGAACTAGTAACTTTAAATCCAGATTTAGTGAAAATTCTTGATAAAGTATTATTCAAAGGTAAATCTCATTCGAAACGTAGCGATACAATTACTTTGTTTCCTGAAAAAATATTGAAAGGTTTGCTCGAGGAGATAGATATAGCAAAAGAAATAGCGCGCGTTTTCAAGGATAAGTTTACAGAAAGGCAATAATTACTTTGTTAAAAGGTAGTAGTTTTAGAAAAATGTAATAAAGTATTTATTCATATACAATAAATGACATCCATTGACACAAACATAAATAATTATACTATTGCAGAATTATTGACTATTCTGGATTTAGATGACCCTAATCCAGATTTTATTAAAGAAAAAACAAATGAATACATTGAAAAATTTAAAAGTGAAAAAAAGCCAGAGTTAATAACTTTTTTTCAAGAAATGCAAAGCGTACTATTAAATTATGATGAAGATCTTAAAACTACAAACGTTCCAGTAAGCACCAGTTCTGCAAAAAAACAAACCGATTCGTGGTATCAAAATCAATATTTGACCCAAGCAAGTTCCATACAGAATGAAAAAATTACGGATAGAAAGCAGCAAGTTGATGTTTATGATAACATTCACGTTCCTATGAAACAAAAACAACTCGGAGTTGCAAATAACTTTGTGGTGAATGTTGCGCAGGATACATTGAATCCTAATTTAAAAAATTCGACGATGCGCTTCATCAACTTGGATAGCCAGTTTCGCCAGGCAACTGGCTCACAAGATTCATCCACAGATTATACTTGCGACCTTTCTGACCCACTTACAAATGTTCTCTCTCTTAGATTATATTCTTTTCAAATCCCATATACATGGTATGCTATAGACTATCATTATGGAAACACTACATTTTGGATAAGCGATTCAACAAAAAGCAAAAATATAGCAATAGCAGTAGTTCCGGGTAACTATGCACCTAGTGATTTTGTTATAGAATTGGCAAATGCTTTTACTCGTGCCGGTTTTGCCGGCGTTACTGGGTCAACAACAAATTTTTCAGCACAGATTTACTATAATCCAAATAATGCAAAACTAACTTTGAATTTAAATGGTATTACTGGTCCTATAACAATTAATACGACGTCTATTATTACCTTTTTTGATTATACTGGAAATTTAAAAGAAATAGACCCAGGAACTATACAACAAGGCTCGTATATTAATCAAACGCTTGGTTGGATAATGGGTTATCGTTTGCCATATATTAATGTCGTTTCAAGTGGAAATACTGCTCCAGCAATTCTAGATTTAAATGGACCAAAGTATTTAATTATATCTATTGATGATTATAATCAAAACCATATCAATAATGGTCTCGTTTCCATAACCGAGTTATCAAAGACTTTAAAGATGCCAAACTATTATTCTCCTGATTTACCTTATACAATAACTACTCCAGTATCCAACTTACAGGCAAATATTAATAGTATTAATGCCACAAATCCAAATAGCGCAGAGCAACTTGATGCTGGAGACTTACTCATGGAGAAATTGAATGTGGGTTTCAAAAAAATACCGCAACTTTTACCAAGTGCACCCCGTACACTAACGCAGTCTCAACTCTATACAATAAATGAAATCATTAAAAATAATGATAATAATTCTAATTTCAGAACTATGGCTCCAACAACAACAGATGTATTTGCACTAATACCAGTGAAAGCCAGCATGCCAGTTGGAAAAGTTTATGTTGAATTTAGTGGTTCTCTTCAAGATAATGCACGAACATATTTCGGACCTGTAAATATTGATAGGTTACATGTAAGATTATTAGATGATAGGGGCTATGTTCTTGATCTTCATGGGGGAGAATGGTCTATAACAATAATAAGTGAAAATTTATACCAATACTAAAGCAAAACCTTTGCAAAAATTTAATATTTATTTATATTAATCAGATGATTTTTTTTGATTATATTGGATATTTTGGACCTCATATTCTTTTAGTAGCATCTATTATTCTTTTACGAAATAAATCAACATTACTATACATTTATTTTATAGGGTTGTTTGCAAATAGCATAATCAATTATGTATTAAAAGGCTTAATTAAAGAACCGAGACCATCAGATGATGTTCATGTTTTTAATATGGAACTGAATAGCGAAGTTATAAGTGGGCGTCGCATGGGATTTGATAGATTTGGTATGCCTTCTGCGCATGCACAATCCGTTTTTTTCTCTCTTGTATTCATTTACTTTGCCCTTAAAAATACTAAAATAACCCTTATTTATTTTCTCATTTGTTTAACAACACTTTATCAAAGAGTTAAATATAAGAATCATACTATTTTGCAAGTTATTATTGGTTCAGTCGCTGGGTCCCTTATAGCATTTGCTTTTTATAACTACGCAAAACATATTTTGAAAAAGGAACTTAAAGAAAAACCCGACGACGGGGCAATTTTCAATTGATAAAAAATTGAATTTAAGTAGTCACAATTGAATTTAAGTAAAACAAAATTACCTATACAATGGCGACCGCAGTTGAGGAATTTACACATATTCTTGATATTAAAATAATCCATAATTCTGATGGTAACATCGTAAAAAACAAAGACCTATTAAAACAAGTGAAACGTTACTTTATTAATTATAACTATTCGCAAACGATTAAATGGAATGATAAGGATTCCGACGTTGTTCTTTCTTGGAAGAGAAAGCGATGGGACTTTCCTTATAATAAATTTATTGGCGATTTAGTTTTGGTATCCCCATACAATACCGATTCAATTATATACGACCATACAACTAAGACTATTTCTTGTATATTGGAAGACTTAAGAGAGAAGCGAAATTATTGGAATGACTTTGACGTTATTTTCAATATTAGTAAGCCGCTACGTTAAACTTGCTTCATACACCGGGAGCTTGGATTAAAAATGTTAATTTTCAATAAATAAAAGTTGTTATTGAAAATGGTATATTCCCGAAGGGCGGGAGGGGGTCACACGAAGGGTAGAGCGGGGGTTACTTCGTTAAACCTGGGTTCCCCGCTACGTTAAACCGGGACACTAATGAATTTATTATTTTGACATTTATAAAATGTCACAATAGTATAATGGGAGCCGGTATTTTACCAACATGTATACATAAAAATAAATTATATTTTTTATTTGGTAAAGAAAATAAATTTGCTGATACACCAGGATTTGCCGAGTTTGGTGGAGGTAATGATAAAAATGAAAACCATTTTGAAACAGCTGTGAGAGAAGGAACTGAGGAACTAACGGGATTCTTGGGTTCAGAAGAAGAGTTGCGAAAAATTCTTAAAAGGTATGGAACATATAACATAGATTGGAATGGCTCGTATAGAACTCACATATTTCCAATGTCTTACGATCCCTATTTACCTCACTATTATAATAATAACCAACGATTTTTGCAAAGAAAGTTACCAGCCAAACTAATAAAGGATTCAAAAATATTTGAAAAAGCAGAAATTAAATGGTTTTGCGTAGATGATTTAATGAAACAACGGAAAACTTTTCGCTCTTACTATCAAAATATAGTTGATATGATTCATGAACAGAGAGAACAAATATATTTATTTATTAGTAAAGCCAAGTTACATAAAAAAACTAGAGTGAACAAAAATATTAAAAAACGCAATAAAACATTCAAAAATCGTTAACTTATAAATAAAATAATAAGAACCTTGATATAAATAAATATGAATTGCTGTATATGCGGACCAGTTAAAAATTGTGGACCTTTCATAGAGAAAGTATTGGAAAATATGGAGAAGCTCGGAAAAATATTTTATGACTATACTATTTTAATTTATTACGACGAATCTTATGATGATACGCTCAACAAACTAAAAAAATATCAAAAAAAAAATCCAAAAATGCAGTTTTACATAAACCCGCAAAGTGTTTCACAATTTAGAACTCATAATATAGCAAAAGCACGCAATTATTGTTTGAACTATGTGCAACAAAATAAAGAAAAGTATCCTTATTTTATTATGATGGATTGTGATGATGTCAATTGTAAAAATTGTGAACCAGAAATTTTAAAAAAATATTTGACGAGAAACGATTGGGATGGCCTTTCTTTCAACACAAGCCCAAAATATTATGATATTTGGGGCTTATCAATCGCACCCTATTGTTTTAGTTACAATCATTTCAAAAATAATCAAACTTTTTATGGTATTATACAGAGTTATGTTATGCATAAACTTAATAATTTGCAAAGTGAGCAATTGTTACCATGTATATCATCATTTAATGGATTTTCTATTTATAGGACTAATAAATTTTTGCTTACTTATTATGATGGAAGAATAAGGAAAGACTTAATACCACCTAAAAATATGGCTTTACATAGTGCATTTGCAAGGTCTCAGCTAGTTTATAAAAAATATGCCACATGCGATTGTAGGTATGAGGATTGTGAACATAGGGCGTTTCATATTATGGCAACGCAAAATAGTGGGGCAAAGATAATGATAAGCCCTGAAATATTATTTAATTGACTTATATTTTTTCTTATTAACATAAAAATCTTTATCTAATTTATATATATCTAATGATGAATTTAACAAAAAAATATAATACAAAAAAATATAATGCGTTTAATAATATTCCAATTCCCGTTCCAACTTTTAAGTTAAAAGAATATTATAATAACATTATTCCATTAAACATATATCAAACTTGGTGTACAAAAGATTTACCTGAAAAAATGAGAAAAAATATTGAATATAATAAATATGTTAATCCAAAATTTACATTTCACCTTTATGATGATAATGAATGTCGTCAATTTATAAAAGATAATTTTGAAAACGATGTTTTAAGTGCTTTTGATAAACTTATTCCAGGAGCTTATAAAGCAGATTTATGGAGATATTGTATTTTATACAAAAATGGAGGAATTTATATGGATATTAAATTCAGATGTGTAAATGGTTTTAAATTTATTTCACTTACTGAAAAAGAACATTTTCCAACTGATGTTGTAATTAGTGAGTATACAAATGAAGTAAACAAAGCAGTTTATAATGGTTTTATGGTTTCGCTTCCAGGAAATAAAATATTATTAAAGGCAATAAACAAAGCGGTAGAAAATATTAAAAATAGTTTTTATGGTAATTCTCCATTAGATCCAACAGGACCAGTAATGTTTGGTCAATTTTTTGATTATGAAACTAAAAAAAAATCTGTTACAAAAAGATACGTAGGTAATCAAGGCAATGGTATTTCAATAGCAGGAATTATTATATTGGATGAATACCCAGAATATAGAAATGAACAAAAAATTGTGTCTACTCATTATAATGAACAATGGAGAAATAAAAATATTTATTACTATTAAATGAATGATATTTTATTTATAACAGCATTTAAAGACATAGGAAGAAATAATTGGTCTAGTCATAAAAGAACAAATGAAGATTATTTTAATTATTTTTTGAATATAACTAATAATATTGATTATACTTTGGTTGTTTATTTAGATGATGAAATCCAAAATGAATTACTTTCAAAATATTCTTTTGGGAAAAATATAATTTTTGATAAAATTAAAAACGTGGATTCATTTTATGAAAAATATTTAGAAGAAGAAAGAAGAGTTATTAGCTCTCCAGAGTTTCAAAAAAAATTACCAAAACATAGATTTAGAAAACATCCAGAAACTTGGTCAGCCAAATATACTTTAATAAATCATAGTAAAATAAATTTTGTAAGTAATGCAAAAAAAAACTATCCAGATTATAAATTTTATTCTTGGATTGATTTTGGTTATGTAAGAGAAATTAATTCACTTCCAAAAAACATTAATATTAATAATCTTCAAGAAAAAATTATTTACCAAGTATTTAAAATTCCACAAAAAAGGTTAAATGCAATTCAAATGTTGCAAATTGACGAGGCCGTTATAGCTGGAAGCGCTTTTATAGTTGCAAATAATCTTGTTGAAACATTTGAAAATATTTATGAAAATAAAATAAAATTATGGCATCAACATTATATTTGCGATGACGATCAATCATTAGTTTTGCAGTTGTACCATGAAAACAAAAATTTTTTTTATTTAATACAAGATAATAATTGGTTTTCTCTTTACATTCATTTACAATAATACAAATAAATAGTTAGTATTAAAATATACAAGCACTCAATTTATAAAAACAACATTTTCAATTATATTATAGCGTTATCCACCAGGAGCCTGGATTTAAAAGGTTAATTTTCAATAAATAAAAGTTGTTATTGAAAATGGTAAGGATTTTTCCTTCCCGAAGGGCGGGAGGGGCGAGCGGGGGTTACTGCGTTAAACCGGGGTTCCCAGCTATTATATTATATAAAAATTTTTATATAGTTGTAATTTAAAATAATGGATGGGAAAGATTGTATTAACTATATTATTAAAAATAATATAGATGGATGTTTAGTTGAATGTGGGGTTGAATATGGAAAGATGGAAATGATTTGGATAAATGAACTTCAAAATAATAATTCCACTAGAGATATTTATATGTTTGATACTTTTGCTGGATTAACAAAACCAGGACCAAATGATTTTGCTTGTGAAACAGGACCCGTTCACGTATATATATAGATAGTAATTCTGTTTTAAAAGAATGGGAGAACAAAAAAATTAATAATGATATTAATAATTGGTGCTATTGTTCATTAGATAAAATTAGAAATAATTTGAATAAAACAAATTATCCTTCAAAATATTTGCATTATATAGTAGGAGATGTTTGCGAAACGCTAAATAATGACGTAAATATACCAAAAAATATAGCAGTTTTACGACTTGATACTGATTGGTATTATTCAAGTAAAATTGAATTAGAAAAATTATTTCCAAATGTTGTTAAAGGCGGGGTAGTAATATTTGATGACTATTATTTTTGGGATGGGCAAAGAAAAGCAACTGATGAGTATTTTAAAGAACTAAATGAAGATTATGAATTTATTAAAGTAGATAGTCAAACTGCGGCAATTATAAAAAAATAATGTTAATGCATTATATAATATGAGTGAGTGTATTCTAGATTTATTAAAAGTGTATAGTTGTGACAATAAGATAAGACTAGGTAATAATTTTGATGGAGGATATGTTATAGCAGATAAAATAGGAGACTATGACGTTTATATATCGGCTGGAATTGGCGGAGATGAATCGTTTAGTAGAGATTTTTTTAATAAATATAAAGTTTTAAATAGTGGCGCATTTCAACTAGAAATAGACAAATTACCTGCTAATTATCCGAGAAAAATGATTTTTTATAAAAAAAATATATCAGATCTTTCTGATAATACAAATGCAAATTTAAATTTTTTTATAAAAAATTATAATAATATTTTTATGAAGATGGATATTGAAGGAGATGAATATAAATGGTTTAATAGTAAATCATCCGAAGATTTGATTAAATTTAAACAATTTACAATTGAATTTCATGAAATAAATGATGACTCATTCAACTATTCAAATGAATTGAAAAAAAACGTTTTTTCAAAATTATCAAAAACACATTTTTTAATACATGCTCATGGTAATAATTATGCAGGCACGCAATTAGTAAATAATTTTCCAATTCCAAATGTAATTGAATTAACTTATATAAGAAAGGATTGTTTACAAAATATATCATTAAATAAAGAACCTCTACCATCAAGTTTAGATTTTCCAAATGATACGAAAAAAAATCTAGACTTAAACCTAAATTTTTATCCATTTGTTAATTAATATTTTTTAAATTAAAATATTAACTATAAATATTATTTTTTTTCCAAAATTCTGCATAATATTTTTTTTTTTGATATTGTTCTTGTTCCTTTCTATATTCATTATAATATTTTAAGATAATTCTATCATTGTTAACAATATAATATTCATTTAACTTATTTTCAATATAACTACAATTAAAAAACATACCTAATTTATCTATTTCTTCATTTGTAAAATATTTACCTAACAGGCCCGGGCCTGTTGGAGATAGGGGAGTCTTTCCATAAAACTTACTTTTAACATTTTCCACTATTTGGTATATACATTTTTTCATAATCTCGTTTTTTGGTAACGTAACAATTAATGCTGTGTATATGCAATTATCCGGTCTATCTCTAACAAAATGTTCTTCTTCAGTAAGAGCTATAAATTTAAATCCATTAACGCATCTATATTTAATATCCAAATAAATACCACCATTTATATATAAAACGCAAAACCTCCATAAATCAGATTTGTAAGAACAAGGGATTAAAGAATTATATGCTTTCAGAACATCTTCTTCAAAATTATCTTTTATAAATTCACGGCACATATCTTCGTCATAAAGATGAAATGTTATTTCTGGATTTGATTTTACTAAGTATTCATAGTTTTCCTTCATTTTAGGAGGTAGGTCTTTTGTATGCCAACATGTATATAAATTTAAAGGAATTATAGAAGTATACGTTGAATTCATTTTGAAAGGGATTATTAATTTTTTAAATGAGTTGTATATTTTAATCTCGCATAAAGTTTTTTGTATTTTTATCTTTTGTTGTTCTTGTTGTTTTTTTATTTTTGCAATATGTTCTTTTTTATTTAAAAAATTAACCATTATATATAATGATTAGTTTATTAAATAAAAAAGAAAGTATTAAAAAATCAAATAGTATTTTAAAATACAATTTTTACAACCAACCATATGTTTTTTTAAAAAAAGAGCATAAGTCTATCATTCCTCGCGATATTTATCAGACATGGTATACAAAAGATTTACCGAAAAAAATGCGCGAAAGAGTTAATTTATTAAAACGGCAAAATCCCGAATTTAATCATCATTTATTTGATGATAATGATTGTAGAGAGTTTATCAAACAACATTTTAAACCGGACGTGGTACATGCTTTTGATAGTTTAATTCCTGGCGCATATAAGGCTGACTTATGGAGGCTTTGTGTTCTTTTCATTAGGGGAGGAATTTATATGGATATTAAATTTACTTGTGTAAATGGTTTCAGATTAATAGCTCTTACAGAAAAAAACCATTTTGTTAAAGACCGCCCAATAAATTCTATATTCAACTCTTTAATAGTAAGCGAAAAAGGTAATATTTTTTTATTTAAAGCAATACGTAACATTGTTTCAAATGTAAATAAAAGATTTTATGGTTCGACGCCGTTATGCCCTACAGGGCCAAGACTACTAGGAAAAATTGCAATTAGAAATAATTTTCAAGGCGTAAATATTGATTTAAACCATTATAGATATGGTGGGTATATAATTTATAAAAAAAGATTTATTATATCGACTGAATATCCCGAATATAACAATGAAAGAACAAATACCTATAAAAAATTTAATACAAAAAGATATGATAAATTGTGGACTGAACGTGCTATTTATGCGTAAATATTTTTATTATGCCATAAAGTTGCGTAGTGTTGTTTTATGGAATGCTTTTCTCTCTCCACTATGTGTCCATAGTAACTTTTAAGTACAGGAATATTTTGATAATATATAAATTTATAATTAACATTTTTAATTTGTTTATGTTTCAAGTCAACAATGGGGTGTTTTACTGAGATAAATTTTGTCAATAATTTTGGCCCTGTAGGCGATAAAAAACTTTCTCCATAATACTTATTTTTAACGTTTTCAACAATTTTACGAATGGCACTAAATAATATTTTGTTACCGGGTAACGCGACAATTAACGCATTATAAATTCCCGCTTCGTCTGAGTCCAAGACAAAATGTTCGCTTTTGCATAAATTTATAAATTTGAATCCGTTTAGAGGTGCATATTTAATGTCTAAATAAATTCCGCCATGAATAAATAAAACACAATAGCGCCATAAATCCGCTTTGTATGCGCCAGGGATTAAACTATTATACGCATGTAAAACATCAGCCCTAAAATGTCGTTTGATAAACTCTCTACAATCGTTGTCATCAAACAATTTATAACTAAATTCAGGGTTGCATTTTGTTAATTTTTTTATTGCGTTGTACATTAAAGGAGGTAACATTTTTGTATGCCATGTTTGGAAAATATTTTTAGGAATAATCAATTTGCAGTCATTTTTGGTTAAAAAATAAGAATTCATATTAAAATAAATATATATTATTTTTATTATATTATCGCTAATTCTTGTTAACAGCAAATGTTTACTAAAAACTTTACTTTTTATTCTCTGCGCAATAGGTAAGCTTATTAGTTATAAAATAATTCAAAAAATATTAGCGTTATCCAACCGCGAGCTTGGGTACATTAGTTTTCGAGTTTAATGTTACTCATGCGTTTAATATGAATGTTTGTCTTTTTGTGACAAGTCAAATTACCCATAGAAACAACTCTACCGCATTCACACGTTACCAACTCCTTTTTGGTTTCAAGAATTTTATCTCTCTTCATTTGGTAATAACTTTTTTGATAAGTAATATACTTTTCATGATTGATTAAATTGTAGTCGTTTTGGTAGGCTCTCTTACTTTCAAGGTTTTGCAAGTATCGTTCCTTATACATTTCTTTGTTGCGCGAGTAATAAGTTTCCTCATCATCATCTTCATCTTCAATAATGAAAATGATGTTTTTTGCTTTCATTGTATCTGTCATGGTTATTTTCTTTCAATTATCGCAAGTATAACCAATTCAATTTTTTTCCCCTAACCCTCCTCCCACCAAAAAATAATATAATATATCCGCCAACTAACTTAAAGAAAATTCCGGGTTTTTCCAAAAGTATTTTGCTATTCCCAAAAATGGACATTTATAAATGTCCAAATTTGACTTTCCAAAATACTTTTCACTTTTTTAAATTACAAAATTTGTTAAAAAGCAAATTAGAGCAATATGCTCTTCTTTTGCATTTTCGTCCGTTTTAAATTGTGATTGAATAAAAATTTTGCGAAATAAAGTTTTAAAAAAAAAGAGTTTAGACATTTTTTTCTGTCACTAATAAAAGTGACAGATGGTGACAGAAAAAATGCCGGAACTCTCTGTTAAATTTGTTTGTACTTGTTGTGACTATAAAAGCAGCAATAAATATAATTACGAGAAACATTTACTCACACCTAAACACAAAAAATTGCAAGAAAGTGACAAAACCTTGCACGATGGTGATAAAAGTGACGCAAAAGTTGCAAAAGTTGCAGAGTTTTTTTGTGAGCGTTGTGATAAGAAATATTTATCAAGAAACGGACTTTGGTTACATAAAAAAACCTGTCAAGATTCTACTGAAAAAAAAGCACCCGATTCGAATAGTGAAAGTTCGTTAATAACTTTTTTATTGAAAGAGAATCAAGAGTTTAAACAAATGCTTATGGAGCAAAATAAGAAAAATAATGAGCTTGTATTAGAATTGGCGCAAAAACCAACAACGACCAATAATAACATAACCAACAAAAATAAATTTAATATTAATTTTTTCTTGAATGAAAAGTGTAAGGATGCCATGAATATAACAGACTTTGTGAGTTCTCTAAAACTTACTCTTACAGACTTGGAAAAAACAGCAGAGCTTGGCTATGTAAAGGGTTTGACAAACATTATAGTGAACGGGCTTAATCAATTGGATGTGTATAAACGTCCAATTCATTGCAGTGACTCTAAGAGAGAAACATTATATGTGAAAGATAACAATACTTGGGAAAAAGAAACAGAAGAAAAACATAAAATAACCAGGGCTATAAAGCATATTTCAATACGAAATGCAAAGCAAGTTGGCGCTTGGACAAAAGAAAATAAGGGCTATAACGATTCGTCAAGTAAAAAGAGTGATAAGTATTTGAAAATTGTATCGGAAGCGAATGGCGGTGAACCAGAGGAAATAAATAAGATTATATCAAATGTTACGAGTCATATAACTATTGATAAGCAGATAGAAGTATAAAGAGCAGACTTTAAAAATCCTTGTTTGCATGGTCAATAAGGACCATCAAGTTGGAATGAAGTATTTTAAGGTCATTTTTGCGATCTGTTTCGTGCACACTAGCCATTTTGGTTTCAATGGCTTGTTTCAAACGCATGAGTGAATTTTTGTATGTAGTAATTTTATCAGTGTACCCTTTATGTTTTGCTAAAACCATCCAGCCGAGTTTCTCAAACATTTCTTCATACCAGTGGTTGATTCCATGCATAGTAGCTTGAATTTTGGGTCCACGACCACGTTTCATTGTTGAGCCAGATTTTTTCATAGACCTTGTCTTAGGCATTATAATATCTATTAAGAAGAAAATTGATTATATTAATTGTTTGATTAATATAAGCAAAATGCCAAAGAAAATAAAACAATTGCTCTTAATAGAAGAAGAAAACAAAGACGAAAATGTGGTTATTTCTGTTCCTGTATCGCAAACAAGCAGTGCATTGGAAAAAGAAAAGCCGTATTTATCCAACTATTTAAATACGATAAAAGGTAAAGCACGAGAATACAAGCGTGTAACGTTATCGCCTCTTCGATATGCAGGAGGTAAAAGTAATGCCATTGGCTTCATATTGGAAAATTTGCCCGCACTAAAAGAGAAGAAGATTGTATCCATCTTCTTTGGCGGCGGCTCGTTTGAGCTTGTCTTAGCAAAGCAACTTGGATTTGAAGTTATTGGATATGATGTCTTTTCTATACTTACAAATTTTTGGAAACAACTCATTGCCAATCCTAAAGAGCTGGCACTTGAACTCAGTAAATTAGTACCGGATACTGATAATTACACACGAAACAGACATATATTATTAAACTACTGGGATAAAGTCAAACCCAAGACTTTGGTCTACAATACCAGAGATAAGCTAGAGTTGACAGACGAAGAGAAGGCAAGGCTAGATACTAACCCTATAGTTCAAGCAGCGTACTACTATTATAATATGCAATTATCATACGGCCCCATGTTTTTGGGCTGGGGTAGTTCAGTATACTTGAAGCCAGAAAAATACACAAAGATAATTGAAACCATAAAGACGTATAATGCGGGAAACCTAAAAGTTGAACAAGGATCCTTTGAAGAAACGATTGCGAAGCATCCAAACGATTTCTTATTCTTGGACCCGCCCTATTACCTAGGCGAAGATTCCAAAATGTTTAAAGGAATGTATCCAAACTGCAATTTTGCAATTCATCACAATAATTTTGATCATGCGCTTCTTTGCGAGAAGTTGAAAGCACACAAGGGAGGATTTCTAATAACATATAATGATTGCGCTTCTATAAAAGAGTGGTATAAGGATTATACGCAAGTGTTTCCAGAGTGGCAGTATACGTATGGGCAAGGTGAGAAGCGAATAGGAAAAAACAGGGAAAACAATGAAACAGACAATGTAAAGGAAAGTCATGAAATAATAATTGTTTGTCCGCCCGGAGGTCTTTAAGTTGTTTTACTATATATATTATTTTTTTGTATTGAGGCTTGGATAAAAATTGAAATACATTTTTTTGTTTTGCTTCTGTTAAAACAAGAAACCATGAACCTATGTTTATCTGTGGCTATATTAGAAAATCCGGCGCCAGTTAACGAAATGCCTCCGTATAAGAGTCCGCTAAAAAGACGAATTGAAAAATTGGAGGCTATAAACGAAAAAACTAGAGCAACTCATATTGAAAACGAAAGAAACTTGAATGCTCTACAAAAAGAATATACGACTACTTTTTCAAAAATATATGAAGCCGAAAAAGTTCTAGCAAGAGCAGAGCGAATGTTGAAAGAAGCAAAAAAAGAACAGAAACAAAAATTTCGGACATTATCCTTAGCTCAGAATGGATATACGTGGTCAAAATATAAAGCTCAAAAAAGTCAGCAACGTTTAAAGTCTGCTATTAAGGAAGAAGTGATGCAAGAGAGAATTAGTGAATGGACGTTGGAAAAGCGACGCAATCTAAGAGAGCTCGCAAAAAATAATACTCTTGACTTGGAATGGATTGCGTCAAACATACCAAATGATGTTCTTAAAATTCTTGCATCATATATTCCATATGATGTAAGAATACAAATGATTAATCATTTCCACCACCCCCTCTATTATTTACGACAAATCTGTTCAATTGGTCTAGTAAACTTAATTTATGAGATTTCATATCATAAGGTTGGCTATGGTTGCAAGTCTACTCTATTAACAAATGGTAATCATAGCCATGAACATGATGTGTATAGGAAAGAAGAGTCGTTGGTAAAAATTAAGTTTATGATGACATTATTTGAACAACGTGCACCAGAATTTGCGCTTCGTCTTTTGAAAATTCTTGCAGTCCTTCAAAAAGCGGGAAATAATACTCAAAATTTGTTTGGCTTGGTTCTTAAACAAAATCCTCATTTTGCGTATGAAGATGGCCTCTATTTACCTCATTAATAAAAAAATATTTCTATTGTGCAGCATGTTTACGAAGAAAGTATGTTTTTTTCAAAGTCTTGAATAGCTTGGCCACGGACTATAATGTTATTCTTGAAAACAGCTTCCTCACTAATAGAACTTGTAAGAAGTTCAAAAAGCGAATCTCTGTTGCAGACACAAAGGAACTCTGCATAGTGTCCAGCAGAAGAGTTTCTTATCTCGAGTTCAAGAAGATTTTTATATCCTTTACCCTTTGGAATAGTTACTAGAACTTTTTGCTCAGCTGTATCACCCGCTTTACGGGCCTTGGAATTGACGACATTTGCCACTTTAACAATTGTGTCAATTGCTTCCATTGCCTTGAAAACGTGCTGATTTGTTCCATCTTTCATAACAATAAAGTCAACTTCTTCAGAGTTTGTGAAAACAAGGCTCAAGTACTCCCTAAGATTTGCAGGATCAGATAGATGGTCCTTGAATGCGACCATCTTATTTTGTAATAGACTTTTGTAATGAGCTTTGTTTCCTTTGTATTCTTCATACAATTCTGGATATATGGTTAGAATGTCTTTACAAATCATGGCGGATGGCGAAGATTCCGTCCAACACTTACTATTTCTTGAATAAAGTGCAAATTGAATACGCTTGCAAACCTTTTTTAGAGAGAAATTGTTTCCGTTTTTAACAACGTCAGTCTTTCCACGACCCGGCACAACCTCTCCGCCGATGAGAGCAGCGAATTCGTCTTCATTAGCATGCCCCGCTTTTTTGACTACAGAGGCCTTCTCACTAGTCATTGCCTTCTTCTTATGTACCTTAGTAGGTTCTTGCTCCATATCTGCTTCTATTTTTGCTTTGCACCACTTCTTTAAACTCATTTCAATTTTTTATTCGAATAAACTAAAAAATTGATATTGCGTGTAGTAAGTAAAAATTATCCAAACAAAATTAACATGGACGGCTCTACCTTAATTAAAGGCCAGCGCTACTTATTTAACTATATGCGGAAAAATGGAGAGAAAGAACAATTCAGAGCTAGCTTTTTAGGTATTCATCATTACAATAATCATCTCGGAAACTACTATCCAGTTATTATTTTAAATAAATTTTATCATGTTGGTTGGTCTAGCCCACTAGACACATGGTATATGGATTTTAATCTTATTACAAAAATATGGACCCTGGCAGATATTCTTGATGGCAAAACAAAGTTACCTGATGATGTATTGCATGTCATTGATAATTATTTATAGAGCATATAAATCATTCAAACTAAAGATCGCATTTACTTTCTACGAATAGATTTATATTTTCTGCTTCTTCTTCTTGACTTATTTTTTTTACGAATAGTTTTTCTTTTTTTACGTCTACCTCCACTATTAGGTTGAGGAGGTAAGTTGTTTTCGCATGGGACAAACTGAGCGTGCTTTGCTAACCCATGCGGCTTCAATGGGTTATAGTTCAAAATACCAACATCTATTTCTCCATCCTCTGTTCTTTGTACGTCATTTGCGTTACAACTATTTAATCCTGTCACTTTATATTGAGGTCCCGGTAAAATCTCTAATAAATAATAACTTTGACCATCCATCCTAGCTCTACGCATTTCTTCGTCAGAATATTTAACTACTATTGGTTGCCCTGAAATTATGTTTGTCTCTTCTGGGTTTGTCCCGGGGTATGACATATATAAAATATATATTTTATTTATGTCAAAATTAAATAATAACAAAACTAAACTTTTTTTGACTTAGTCTTTTTCTGAACTTTTTCACTAACTATAGTGTTAATAGATAGGTCTAGAGGTTCTATAGACTCTTGGTCAGACAATACAACATCACCGATTTCTGCGTTATTATTCTTTGGATTAAACTTACAATTTCTCATATGAGCACCAAGACTGGCTTTATTTTTACCAGACCAACTATTGCAGAATGTACATTTAAAATCATTATCATTCTCTACGTTTCCAAGTTTCATCAAAAACTTTTTAATTTTGGGTAGTTGTATTTCTTCCAACTTATCTACGAGTTGTTTGTTCACCATGCGAATTGTGTCAAGCATTTGTATTTTTTGAATTCCAAAGACTCTATACTCTTCTGTAATATCTGTAATGTCTTCTTTACTTATTGAGTATTCGTCGCCAGTTTCCTTTTCCATTGCATTCAACTTTAATGAAAGATTATCAATAATGTCTACTGCAATTTTAATTTTCTCAACTTCATAGTTTGCATTTGGAATATAAATATGAATCAAGTTGTTAATAATATCTATTTGAAAGTTGTCTTTGAATGTGATTGGAGATTCTTGAGAGATAAATATTCCATGAATTTTTTGTAGCTGAACATCTCTCTCAAACTTTTTGACTTCCTGTGTTGGCGCTGAATGATTTTTATAATATTTGTTTTCAAATAGGATACTTGGTTTTGACGTGTCCTTTCTATTCACTTTAAAGTCACAAGTGGCGGTGTCACTTGATACTTTGATTATTTCATCCGAAGGCATGATAGAGAGAATCATATGTTGTAATTCTACCTCCGCAACACTTCCTTTAAATTGCGAATTATTTTTATATTTATTCAAAAAGTCTCCAATTTCGGTTTTCAGAGTTTCTTGAATATTTTGTTGTAAAATCATTCCCTCTTTAATTTGTTGTAGGCCGCTAGTTGTTCTCTCTTCGCTTGATTGAATGGAACTAAAAATAGGCTGCTGAATGGTTGAGAACATTTTTGTTAAGTGGTTATCAATATCATCTATAAAAGTTTTAATGAGAGTATCGCTCTTATTAGCACCATCTATTTTATTTGTAATTTCAAGTAACTTACTTGTGTCTTGCTCTATTGCCGAAAACACGTTTTTAATACATTGTTCAATTTGCGTGTAGCTGCTTTCTTGACTTTTTGGCACAACTTCATTAATCACTGCCGTCATTTTGGAAAGGAGAAGCTCATTACTCTTTTCTATGCCTCCGGTAATTTTTTCATTATTAGATGAAATATTATTGAAAAAAATAGTTTTTAAATCCTCAATGTATTCCTTTTTTGATTCGTGAAACTTTAATAGTATATCAGACTTCATGAGAGAAATATTTTTATCAATGTCTGAAACTATAGAGAGAATCTTTGAATTAATAGTTGAGTTTATAGTTGTAGAGAGATTAGATGAGAGATTTTTTAGTATATCAATAAAAATATGATTCATGGTAACGATGTCTATGTTTGTGTTCTCTCTATAGTAAGAAACGATGAGCGGATCCGTAATGGTAATAGAATCTTGCGCAACTTCCATTTTATATTATTGTAAGATATTCTTTAATATATTTTACTCCAAATTTTTTCTAAATTTAGAGAGAAATTTAGTCCAAAAATTATGCGAAGAAAATTTACCCTAAATTTCTCTCTAAATTTAGAAAAAATTTGGAGTAAAAATGCGGGCATAAAAATTTAGGGTAAATTTTTGTGTAAATTTAGAAAAAATTTAGGGTAAATTTTCTGCGGAAAAAAACTGGAGTAAATTTTTGTGTAAATTTAGAAAAAATTTAGAGTAAATTTTCTTGTATAAAAAATTTGAAGTAAAAATTA
>Ga0114968_10001440_pt1 | contig 18231 bp, 19 predicted proteins | sample M_130807_EF_Meta_FD_87020 | JGI IMG/M metagenome (GOLD analysis project Ga0114968, IMG submission 87020) | Freshwater microbial communities from Lake Montjoie, Canada to study carbon cycling - M_130807_EF_MetaG | ecosystem: Environmental > Aquatic > Freshwater > Lake | place: Lake Montjoie...
CCTTGAAGGCCGCTTGGGCGATTTGTTCGGGGCCCGTGCATTCGAACACCCATTTTGCGATCGAGCCAAACATTTGTTGATAATCAATTTCTTGAAAAGCCTCGCGACGCAGATCGCGTGCAGCAATTTGACCGATTACCAGAATCATCGGCACGGCATCTTGCTGCGCGGTGTGCACTGCAATCGCGGCGTTCGAGGCCCCTGGACCACGACTCACTAAGGCTATGCCGGGGCGACGTGTCAGGCGCCCATCAGCAACGGCCATGTAGCCTGCGCCCCCCTCATGGCGACAGGTCACGACATCGATCCCCGGAAAATCTACCAACGCGTCGAGTAAGCCAAGATAGCTTTCGCCAGGTACTAAAAATAGGCGATCCATGCCGTGGTCGGTAAATACTTTAAACAGAGCGTGGCTTGAGGTGAAGTTTGTCATGGCGCGAGTGAGGCAAAAAGAGTTTTTAAGAAGATCGAAAATTAGCACAGCGCGGCGCATTACGCCTAAGGCGAGGCCTGCGTTGGCTTTTGTGGGTGCTGTTGTAAAAAACAGTCACTTTAAAAGACTGTGTTTGCAAACAGTACTGTATGCGTGTACAGTACTGTTTATGGTCACTGACCAAACAGTTTTGCCGGTTCTAGGTCCCCGGCAACCACCCTGGGTCGTTTAGGCGGTCGGGGGTGGTTACTTAAACGTAGTGCATAACTTATTTACGACAGGAGCCCCACCATGCGTCAATCCAACTCACAACAAGCCGCGCGCACCCAGTTCGCCCCCTCGTTCGCCTCTTCAGCTGCACGTCAGGGCTCGCCAAGTGTAAAAGGGATGTTGTCTGACATCCTGTTGCTCTCCTTCTGGGTCGCCATGATCCCTGCCGTGCTGTTGATTGGTAACGCAGCAGGGTTTTAAGGTGCTCAGGCGCTAAGCTCAGCCCCTGCTAAGCTCAGCCCCCCGCTAGTAGCACCACCCCTAGCGCGATGCCGCAACAACCTAGCAGGCGTCCCCAGCCGACAGGTTCACGCAGCAGGTACAGCCCAGCAAGTGTCACCAGCAGCATCGACATTTCACGCGCAGGTGCCACCAGGCTAACTGGGGCCCCGTCGCGTAATGCGTACAGCACCAAAATATATCCAAGCGGGGACAACACCCCAATTGCCCAGGCCAGCGCCCAGTACCCTCGCATGGCCGCCCAGGCTTGTTTTGGATGTCGCGCTGTGTGGGGTAGCAGCAATAGGGTGCGGGTTGCGCAGGTGGCCCAGTCATACACGACCGGGGCAATCAAAAGCGTTGTGACTCCGTAGGCATCTACCAAGGTATAGGCTGCAATCAACGCACCAACCAAGGCGCCCCAGCGAACTCCCACCATCGCAGCTGGTTGCAGCAAACGCCCAAGTTGTCCTTGTGTCGCAATCAGCAACACACCAGCTACTACACATAACATCCCGCTGACACCACGCACCGTGGCAGGCTCGCCGAGTAGCAAAAAAGCCCCTACGGTCGAAAGCATCGGCCCGGTGCCACGTGCAATGGGATACACCACGGATAAATCTGCCAATTGATAGCCGCGCTGCAAGCACAAGCTGTAGACCAGATGAATTGTCCCCGACAGAGCGATACAGCCAACGATCGGCCAACTCCACTCGTTTTGCTCAAAGACCAACACCCAAACCACCCAGGGGGCGTATAAGATGGTGCAGCAAAGACCGTAGGCAAACACAAATGCTGGGCCCACGTGAGCCGCTCGCTTGGCCAACAGATTCCAAGAGGCGTGGGCAATTGCTGCGGCAATCACCAAGAGTAATGCCGAAGAGCTCATAAATATTTAGGATTCACTTTGGGCGGTTCGTGTCACAAATCCGTCACACCAAGCTTTGTAACACCTAGCGAGCCTCAGACTGGCGTATCAGCGCAAAAATGTTGTAAACTCAATGGCTTTGTTAACGCATCCTCTGCCCGGTAGCGGCGCCTGAATAGGTCAGGCGCACGTCAAACAATACCGATCCAGGCCTCGCCCAGTCAGTTTTTTTAGCTGACACAAGTGAGTGCACTGGTGAAATCACCGAGAGCAAGATGACTTGGAGTTCATATGAACCTAATCGCTATTCTTGAGCAAGAAGAAATTGCTCGCCTCACCGGCGGTAAACCCGTCACCGAATTCGCCCCAGGCGACACCGTGATTGTCAGCGTCAATGTGGTTGAGGGTGCACGTAAGCGTGCCCAGGCCTTTGAAGGCGTTGTGATTGCCCGCCGTAACCGCGGCTTGAACTCATCGTTCATCGTTCGCAAGATTTCTTCTGGCGAAGCGGTCGAGCGTACGTTCCAACTGTACTCAACTCAAATCGCCTCGATCGAAGTGAAGCGTCGTGGCGATGTGCGTCGTGCCAAACTCTATTACCTGCGTGACCGCTCAGGCAAGTCAGCACGTATTAAAGAAAAACTCGTACGCAAAACTGTTGTCGCTGCGTAAGCAACCCTCAGTTTGTACGAATATGAAAAGCACCCCCAAAATGGGTGCTTTTTTTACGTCGATTTTTTGATATAACCGCAACCTAAAACCGTAACGTACAACTGTAATCTACGAATGCAGCGTACGCGCTAGCGATGACCTAAAGACAGTTCTGTCATTTGCTCGTTGGTTAATAGGTCGTTTGCCCGCCCAGGCCGAGAGGATTTCCGCGCATTCTGTTAAAAAGGAGTCAATCCTTGCTTGGAAATCATTTGCTTGTATGTCTGCCACACCCCCTGAAAGCCCGCGCGTTCGACGTGCACCCACTCGTCCCTCGTTTGATCCGATGACCCAACCCTGGGTGCCTTCGTCTTTAAAGTTTGGCGCTGTGCCGTCTATACACTTGAATCCCGATTGGCTACGTACGGTATTGTCTAAAAATATTGAACGCCAGCTTGATATCCCAAACGAGTCGTTACGACGTATGCCGGGACGAGAGGGCACACCTGTCGAGGCGGCTGTTTTGGTGCCAATCGTCATGCGCCCTGAGGGTTTAGCCGTGCTGTTAACCCAACGCACCGCGCACTTAAACGATCATGCGGGGCAAGTCAGCTTTCCGGGCGGCCGCTGCGAGACAAGCGACGTTGATGTGCAAGATACAGCCTTGCGTGAGACCGAAGAAGAAACCGGCTTGCTGCGCGAGCATATCGAGTGTCTGGGAGGGCTGCCGCGTTACCTCACGGGCTCGGGCTTCGCGATCAATCCGGTGACCGCGCTGGTGCGTCCTGGCTTTACCTTGGCGCCCGATGAGTTTGAGGTGGCCGAGGTGTTTGAAGTACCCCTGGCGTTTTTGACCGACCCCGCAAATTATCGTTTTCATCAGGCGCATCTGCCCGATGGTGGCTTGCGGCAGTACTACTCGATCCCGTATCAACAGTTTTTTATCTGGGGCGCAACGGCCGCAATGCTGCTGGGTCTGTGTCAGGTATTGTCTGAGGCGGCCGCCGAGCAGAGCCTTTAGTACGATTCGTGTTCAGCTTTGGCTTGAACGAGCCTCACGTACAAGGCGTGACGGCCGGCATCGATTTCGTGACGCTCTAACGCAGCAAGCACCCCACAGTTCGGTTCACGCTGATGCGTGCAGTTATAAAACCGGCACTCTGGAATATGCGCATCAAACTCAGGAAACCCGCGTTCGATCTCTTCGCGATCAAGGTGTAGCAAGCCAAACCCCTGAAAGCCGGGCGAGTCAATCAAATCGCCACCCGCCTCGGGCAGGTGATACAGACGGGTGCTTGTCGTGGTGTGTTTGCCCGCGCCAAGCGCGACCGAATGCTCACGCGTGGCGGCTAAGGCCAACGGCACCAAAGTGTTGAGCAACGTCGATTTACCCATCGCGCTTTGTCCGAGCAGCAACGAGGTTTTGCCTGTCAATAAGGGCAAGATGGTCGACATGACCTGCGCCGAATCCTGTGCGCAAATATCAAGGATTTTGACACCAAGCTTGTAAAAGGGCGCGAGCCTCGCGCGTGCGGCAGGCAAGCCGTCAAGCAGATCGACTTTGTTTAGCAAGATGATTGGCGTGATGCCGGCCGACCAGGCGCCGGCGAGTGCACGTCCTAAAAGGTCGTCTGAAAACGCTGGAGCGACTGCAATCACAATTAACAGTTGATCGACATTGGCCGCAAACTGTTTACTGCGGTTTTCATCCGACCTAAACAATAAGTTTTTGCGCGGCAAGACCGACTCGAGCGAACCCTCGTCTAGACCCTGGCGTGTGAGCTCAACATAGTCGCCGACCGTGGCCTCATTTTTTTTACCACGCGGAAAACACTTCAGCAGCGACTGGTCTTGCAGCTCGACCGTGTAGTGCCGGCCGTGTGCTGCGATGACGCGTCCCTGCGTGCGTTCGGTCATGACGCGAGCAGATGGCGGATACGAATGGAGGCGGGCGGGTGACTGTCATAAAACGCAGAATGGATCGGGTCTGGTGTCAACGTTGAAGCGTTGTCATCCACCAGCTTGACCAACGCTGAAACTAGTTGTTCGGCCGAGCTCTGTTGGGTGGCAAATTGATCGGCTTGAAATTCGTCTTTGCGAGAAAACCAGCTAAACAAGGGCGTTAACGCGAAGGTGAATACGGGAATCACCATAAAAAAGAGCAATAAAGCCATGCCATCGTTGCGACCGCCAAGCTGAGGGATCACGCCCAAATCCGTGTAAAACCAGCTCTGTTGTGCAATCCAGCCCAAGATCGCAAAGAAGATTAAAGCACCTGCAAAACTGAACACGATCCGCTTCAGGATGTGCTTGTGTTTAAAGTGGCCAAGTTCGTGCGCTAGCACCGCGATGATTTCGTCGGGCGTTAGGCGCGCCAGCAGGGTGTCGAAAAACACGATGCGACGCGCTTTGCCAAACCCTGTGAAATACGCATTGCCGTGGGCCGAGCGTTTTGAGCCATCCATGACAAACAAACCATTCAACGCAAAGCCGCAACGATCAGCTAGCGACCGGATGCTGCTGGCGAGCGTTTCGTCAGTGAGTGGCGTGAATTTATTAAAGAAGGGTGCGATCCAGGTCGGAAAAATAAACAGCACCAGCAGGTTAAAGCCGGACCAAAGCCCCCAGGCCCAAAGCCACCAGTAGGTGCCGGCTTCGGCCATTAACCATAAAACCGCAGCGAGTAGGGGTAGCCCTAAGACCAAACCTAGTAAAAGCCCTTTGAGCATATCGCCAACAAATAACCCCGGCGTCATGCGATTAAAGCCAAATTTTGCTTCAAGCTTAAATTGCCGATAGATCGAAAAGGGCAGGCCAATCACACCCAGTAACACGCTCACGACAACAATTAACAAAACTTGCCTGAGTAAATCGTGGGTGACCAGTGAACTGACCCATAGGTCAAGGATTTGCAAGCCACCCAGCAAGGTTAAACCCACCAAGACCGCGGCATCAAACACTAATTCAAACATGCCCAGCCGCACCCGCGCCGTGGTGTAGTCTGCCGCCTTTTGGTGGCTTTCTAAGCCAATACGCGTCGCGAACTCGGCAGGCACCTCAGCACGATGCGAGAGAACATGTCGGATTTGACGATTAGCGAGCCATAAACGCACACCAACCATGCCAAGCAAAAAAACAACAAATAAAAGTGTCAGCATAAGACCTGTGGGCCGCGAGGCCGTCTGTGAGAAAATCACGGTTTAACCGGAATGATTATATGGCCAACACGCGCGCGCAGGCTGCAACTAAGCAAACGACCAAGTCTCACCCAAACGAATTTCGCTTGGTTTGGCTGGATATGGAAATGACGGGGCTTGATCCCGAAAAAGAACGCATCATTGAGGTTGCTGTAGTCATTACCGAGCCCGACCTGACCGTGGTGGCCGAGGGTCCAGTGTTGGTGGTGCACCAACCTGATAGTCTGCTCGATGCCATGGACAGCTGGAACAAATCCACCCACGGCAAAAGCGGCCTGATTGATCGCGTGAAAGCTTCGACGCTCACCGAGTCTGACGCCGAAGACCAGTTGATTGCCTTCATGGCGCAATATGTGCCGGCGGGTAAGTCACCACTCTGTGGCAACACGGTGAGCCAAGACCGGCGCTTTATGTTTAATTACATGTCCAAGCTCGAGCAATTTTTTCATTACCGCACGATCGACGTCAGCACACTAAAAGAGCTGGCGCGGCGCTGGAAACCTGAGTTATTAAAAGGCTTTGAAAAGCGTAGCAAGCACGAGGCTCTGGCAGATATCTATGAGTCGATTGACGAGCTCAAGTATTACCGCGAACACTTTATCAAGATTTAGTTCAGTGCTTGGCTAGGTGTGCGCTGGGCTTGAAGCTTGGCTTAGCGCTTGAGTGCGTGGGTGCCTGAGCGATGGGTGCCAAGGTTGACGGATCTACGCGACGATCGTTGTTCGGGTCTAGTTGGGCGTTTTGATTTCGCGAAGTTTTTTGCGAATAATAATTCGGTACCAGCAATGTAGTAGTACCGTTGAGGTCGCGAGCCCGATGGTGGCCATCAACCACATGCTGCCTGCGCCAACAGGCGACCCGGCCAAAAGTTGATTGCGCACGGGTTCGATCAAGCTTTTGCCTGGGCCAAACCCCACCCACCAGCCACCCAACAGGCCTACGACCATCAGGGCAAACGTTTGCAAAAGCATGGGTATAAAAGCAATTTTATGGGCCCGTAGCAAATGGCTATTAATGCATTGCATGGCGTCAACGATATGAAAGAAGGGCAGCAAAACAAGCAGCGATAGTGCAACGCTGGCGACGGCGGGGTTGTTGGTGTATGCGGCCACGATGAACTCGCGACCAAAGTACAACAGCATTGCGGTGACGATTGCGCCACACAGACCAACCACCAGCCCCATCATGCTCGTTCGGTGTGCCTGATACATCTGCTGAGCACCAATCGCTTGTGCGGTGAGGGCCGCGGTGGCCACACCAATCGACATCGGCATCATGTAGGCCAGTGCCGCTAAGTTAGACATCACTTGGTGCCCACCGATGGCTGCGATACCCTCTTGCGCCACCAGCAACGACATAAAGGTAAATGCGCAGACCTCAACGAGGTAAGAGCCCCCCATCGGTAGGCCGAGCTTTAAGATTGAGCCGATACTTTTCAAATCTGGCATACCCAGTGTTAAGTGAAATCGTCGATAAAAAGGCTGTCGAAACACCATCCAAAGACCAAGCGCGAGTGTGATCCAAAAGACGATGGCAGACGCGATGCCGGCCCCAGTCGCACCCAGCGCAGGCAGACCCCAGTTACCAAAAATCAAGAGCCAGTTCAAGAAGGCTTTGAGTACGATACCGATCAGGTTCAGCGTCATGACGTGTTTCGGGCGGGATACGGCATTCGCTAAGCCATAAATCGTACGAAACATCAGCGCAGCGGGTAAGCCAAACGTCAACGCCCAAAGATAGTGATGCACGCTTGTGCGTACCTCGGGAGCGATTTCGCCCGAGAAGCTTAACCAGACATCCGGGAAAAGCATCACGACGCCGCCCACGACCGAAAGTAGCAGCGATACCCAGAGGCCTTGTCCCCAGACTTGCCCGATTTTTTTAAACTCGCCAGCGCCAAAGAGTTGTGCCTGTATCGGAATGAGGGCGTGCATGACGCCGATTAGACCGATAAAGACGGAGATGTAGATGGCGATTGAAAGCGCCATCGTGGCCAAATCGGTTGCGCTGGCGTGGCCTGTCATCGCGGTGTCAAGTACGCCAAAGGCCATGCCAGCCCACGAACTGACCAGCACAGGCCACGATTGCTTAAGGATCGCGCGTAGCGTCGCCCAACGCGACTGTGGGGCAGAATGTGAGGCGATCATTGGGTAGGGATGCGCAGCAATCGATAGCGGTCGTAGCGGTCGGCGCCGCGCGACCCTTGCCATAACACTTGTGCGACATCGCTGTAGCCCGCCGAGCCATCTTCAATTTGCTTGAGCGTTGTTTGTTGCAGCACGAATGGGCAGCGCGAGTCGTACGTAAAGGTGATGCCATCAAACACATAGAGCGAGGCACGCGGCCCAAGCGATAAACCAAGGGCGCGCATACAACTCGGTTGCCCTGTGTTGGCGACCGCGAGCGCTAACGCTTGCTTGAGTTGGCCCGACATGGGTCGATAACTGCGTACATAATCGAGTGCGGGCAGCCATAGCAAGACCAAAAGCAGCCAAGTTAGCGTGAGGCCCGACGCGCACAGTAAAGACCCGCGCCATAACACGGTGGGCCGTAATCGAAGGCGCCAGATCACCATTGCAATCCAACAAATAGTCACCACTGCAGCAGCCACAACGGGCCACCATAGCCGTTGTGGCTCGTAGCCCACCGTTTGGCGGGCAATATTCAGTGAGATTTGTTTGGGGACGCCAAAGTGCAGGGCGAACCAACCGACCCAGACGCAGACGATCGTGACTGAAAAACACATCAGGGCAAACCAGTCGAGCGCATTGATGACGCCGCGTCGCATGGTGGGCAGTGCTAACGCGGCCAACACGGCCAAGGGAATGACAAATAAAACGTATTCGGGTTCGCCGGGCTCTTGCAACACGGGCAGTGTGAACAGCACGCCTAGAAGAAAAGATAAAGGTAACCAAATGTGAGGCGCTGTGATCCAACGCCGCCACTGCCAAAGTGCCAACATGGCTAAGGGCCAAATCGGCCAAAGAAACCACGGTAAATCCCGCAGGGGGCGCAGGGCCACGTCAAGCTCGGGCAGCCCCAGGCGGTTTGTGTTCCAGTGGCGCCAAGCCTCGATCCAATTGGGGTCTACCCGTGTGGCGAGTATCCACCAAGTGGCAATGACAGCGCCAGCGAGCACAATCGCGCCTAGGATATGGTGGCGCTTTGACCATAAGCCGCTTCTGGGATGAATCGCAAACAACAGTGCAAATAAAATGGGGATCAGGCCAGGCCAGGCTCGGCTAAAAAAAGCACCCATCAGGGCGATGGCCAACAGTGCAGCGCCAGACAATGGTTTGTCGAGCATACGTGTTAGCGCAAAAAAAGCCAGTGCGTGGCACGCAATGTGCGCGGGTACGATTGAGGTTTCGTGTAGCCGAGCCAAAATACCGATCGTGGCTAAGAGCAGCAAGGTAGCGGCATCGGCGAGCAATCTGCCGTAGTCTTTGACCGAAGGTTCGCCCCCAAAGGGCAGCGCTAAGGGCTGGGCTTCGGTACGACGCGCCAGCAGATAGGTGCCGTACCATAACGAGGCTAACGTCAGCGAAAACCAAACTAAGTTTGCGAGTCGCGAGGCCAGAATATCGCCCAGCAACGACCCAAACAGCGCGATCAACCCACCACCAACCCACATCGCCAAGGGGCCATCTTGCGCCAAGGCGAGTGGCCCAATATGCGGGGTGAACCAGCCCGTGCCGCCGTGCAAAGCGGACAGCATGCTCGCTAAGCCGACGACGTCGTCGGTTTTCCAGGGATCACGGCCCAGTAAGCCAGCAACGATGTACGAAAAGGCCAGCGCAAACAACAACAACCGCGGTAACTTAACCGTGGCGGGTGCGGTCATGCGAGCGGGAGTGGCGGGGTGTTTGGGTGACACGTGTTAAATATAGCCTGCTGGGTCGTTCTGATAAAAAAAAGGCAGCCAAAGGCTGCCTTGGTTTACGCAAATTGATCGTAAGGGATCAAATTACGCAGACGCCTTTTTTGTACCTGTTGTGCGAGCAAAACGCGCACGGAATTTCTCGACACGACCCGTTTCAACCAAGCGTGTTTGAGCACCCGTGTAAAAAGGGTGCGATTCAGAGGTGACGTCGCATTTGAACAAGGGCATGGTCTTGCCATCGATTTCGATGGTTTCGCGGCTTGTGAGCGTTGAGCGCGTCACGAACTTGTTGCCAGTTTGAAGGTCAACGAAGGCCACGTCTTGATATTTTGGGTGAATGCCGTCTTTCATTTTGAATCCTTTGAGGTTGGTCGGGTCGCCGGTAGGTGAGATGGCTTCTAAAGTAGATCGCCTCTAATGCCCCGCCACGTATCCTGAGTTCAGCCCGCTATTCTACAATGAATAGGTGTTTTAAGTAAAGCAGCAATGCTATTCTGACACGACTGTCTTTTTAAAAGTTCTATTTAAAACAAGCCCTTGGAGCCCCAACAGTGTCACGCAAGCATGAAATACCGACAATATCCGAGGGTGCAGGTGTGCGTTATCTGCATTTTGGGACTGAATGGGTGCAGGGCGCCATGTGGGTGGCTCGGCCGGCCGAACTGGTTTTGGAGTACACCTCGCAATTGATGGCATGGTTGCTGTTTTTGAATCCAGCCCGCGGGCAAGACCTCGGTCTGTTGGGCTTGGGTGCAGGCTCGGTGACACGGTTTTGCCTGAAACACACCCCCCACCGCTTGCGCGTCGTCGAATGGAACCCCCTCGTGACCTCAGCCTGCGAACTGTACTTTAAGCTGCCTCGGCCCGCACGCCTCGAAATTGCTCACTGCGATGCTGCTGAGTGGGTGGCTGACCCCAAGCAACAGGACACCTGTGCAGTACTCATGGTGGATATTTATGATGGGCAGGCGCGGGGTCCCGTTCGGGATTCTGTAGAGTTTTATCAAGACTGCCGCGGGGTGCTCAACGAGGTTGGTGTCTTGACTGTCAATTTGTTTGGCGCGCACGCCAGTTTTGAGCGCAATATTCGCAACTTAAGCCAGGCGTTCGACGGGCGATTGCTGCTGCTGCCCCAAATCGATGCCGGTAATCAGATCGTGCTGGCGTTTAAAGGCCCTAAGCTAGAGGTCTCTATCGAACGCCTCTTGGCGCGTGCCGAAGACGTCGAAAAGCAATATGGGCTACCCGCAAAAAAATGGGCACGCTCAATGTTGAGCCGAACCGAAAATGCAATGTTAGTGATTTAGCCAAGTAAAAATTAATTGATCGTTTCAGTCGATACAAACGGATAGGTGTAATGACATATCGGATTTACCTCGCAGCATTGCTCAGTTTTCTTGCGCTTTTGATGGCGCCGACAGTTTGGGCACAAACCAAGTCTGTATCCATTTTGGGCACCGAGCGCGGTGCGGGCGCTGAAGCCATGCGAGACGGCCTACGAGATGCCTTGAAGTCTGTTGGATTTGTGGATGGCCGTAATCTAAAAATGGTGGTTGAGACAGTCGTCGATGACGAGCAGCGCTTGAGTCAGCAAGCGCTGAACTTGGTCTTAGGGCGTCCTGATGTGCTGGTTGCGCTCTCGATACCGGCAGCGCAGGCTCTCATGCGACATACCAAGCAAATGCCGATTGTATTTGTGGGCGTAACGGATCCCGTCGAGGCCGAGTTGGTGCCTGGCTGGTCGGCCTCGGGCACCAATGTCACCGGGGTCTCTGATCTTCTGCCCATGGCGCGTAGGGCGCAGCTCATTCGACAGTTTGTGCCCCAAGCCAAGCGTGTCGGTGTGGTCTATAACCCGGCTGACGCAGCTTCGGTCGTGGTGATTCGCGAGTTTCAAGAGCAGCTCACGAAGTCGGGGATGCTCATGGTTGAAGTTGCGGCTCTGCGCGCGGTAGATGTCGCCGCGGCTGCGCGTAGTTTGATTGGTCGCGTCGATGCGATTCATACCTTTTGGGATTCGCATACGCAAGCTGCCTACCCCGGCTTGGTGAAAGTCGCCAATGACGCCAAAATGGCGTTACTGGCTGCTGACACCCCGAGTGTACAGTCGGGGGCGTTGGCTGCCTTGGTGCTGCCTGAGCGCGAGGTGGGCGCTGCGGCAGGGCGCCAGGTGATTAGAATTTTGCGCGGTACCAAGCCTGGCGCGATTGCGCCAGAAATCATCAGCCGGCCTCAGGTTCAAATTAATCTTGTTGCTGCCAAGAAGCAAGGCGTGAGCCTATCTGACGCGATGCTCAAGACTGCGGTCGCGGTCGTCAAAGAATGAGGGGCGGCAGGTAGTGGGCTTGGTCGGCGGGCGCAAACCCTTGTCCGCGGGCGCAAACTTAACCTTTCAGTCAAATTTCACCTTTCAGTCAAAATTCACCTTTCAGTCAAAACGCCTTGGGTGTTTCATAAAGCGTGAGTGTTCATGTACGATAATGTGACATTCGGGTCACAAAGCTGAGCCGCTCTTTGCTCAGCCGTCTAGCCACTCTATTGAATAAGCAGCACCCATCATGATCGATCTCGGTATTAACATTGACCACGTTGCCACACTGCGACAACAGCGTCACACCGCCTATCCCGACCCTATCGCGGCCGCCTTGTTGGCCGAAGAGGCTGGCGCTGATCTGATTACCCTGCATTTGCGTGAAGATCGTCGTCACATCCAAGATGCTGACGTGTTTGCCTTGCGTCCCAAATTACTCACCCGTATGAACCTCGAGTGTGCGATCACGCCCGAAATGCTGAAGATTGCCTGTCAGGTGGTACCGCAAGATGTCTGCCTCGTTCCTGAAAAACGTGCCGAACTCACCACTGAGGGCGGCCTTGAGGTTGCTGGCGCCTTCCAAGTCGTGGGTGCTGCGGTCAAACAATTACAAGATTCTGGGATTCGTGTCTCGCTCTTTATTGATCCCGAAGAGGCGCAGATTCGCGCCGCCGCCGATACCGGCGCAACGGTGATTGAGCTGCACACAGGGGCCTATGCAGAGGCGACCTCAGAGGCGATCGCTGCGAGCGAAATCAAACGCCTTGAACAGGCCATTCGTGTAGCCGTAGGCTTGGGGTTGCGTGTCAATGCCGGACATGGCCTGCACTTTGGTAATGTCGCGCCGATTGCTGCGCTCGAGGGGATCGCAGAACTCAACATTGGTCATGCGATCGTGGCACAGGCAATTTTTGATGGGTGGCAAAACACGATTCGTAACATGAAGGCCGCCATGATCACGGCAAGGCTCAATGCCCAACGAGGTGTGTTGTTGCATCCTCGTAAGAACTAACCGGGCAAAGTATCGTGAGCGCAATTGCCGGCATCGGAACTGATCTTGTCAAAATGGACCGCATCGATCGGGCGTGGCAACGCCATCCAGAACGATTCCCAGAAAAAATATTAGGCATCGATGAATTGCGCGTGTTTCGCGCCAGAGCTGCGCGCGACCGTGCTCGGGGCGTGCGCTATCTGGCCACCCGATTTGCTGCTAAAGAGGCATTTTCAAAGGCGATTGGGTTGGGTATGCGCATGCCAATGTGGTGGACTCGCATGCAAACCTTAAACGCCCCAGGTGGACGACCGCGAGTCGTACTTTCAGAGCCGTTAGCTCAATGGTATGCCGAACGTTACGGCGCAGCGCATGTGTCACTGACGGATGAGTCTGAGTATGGTGCAGCGTATGTCGTTGTTGAGTCTCTGCCGACTGCTTGACGAATCCGTGTGAAAACCAAATTCCTGCGAGGCTGGGTCTTTATTGACGCAGGCTGTCAAACATTGAATCAAACTGTGAACTGAATGAATTGAATCAACCAGTGAACTGAATCTACGAGAAATCTTGTGAAAACTAACAGAAAAATGTCAGTGCTTGAACGCGGTCCCTTGATGGTCGATGTCGCTGGTCACACACTGACCGCAAACGAAAAAAAGAGACTGCTCCACCCGCTAGTAGGCGGGGTGATTTTGTTTGCGCGTAATTATGAAAATCGCGCGCAACTTTTGGCGTTGACGCGCAGCATTCACCAGCTACGTACCCCCCGGTTGTTGATTGCCGTGGATCACGAAGGTGGTCGCGTGCAGCGCTTTCGCTCTGACGGCTTTACTGTCTTGCCAACGATGCGCAGCCTGGGTGAGTGCTGGATGCAAGACCCCTTGCAGGCGATGCGTATGGCGACCGAGGTCGGCTATGTATTGGGCGCCGAGTTGCGTGCCTGCGACGTCGATTTAAGTTTTACGCCAGTCCTTGACCTCGATTACGGTGTGAGTTCTGTGATCGGCGACCGTGCGTTTCACCGTGATCCTCGTGTGGTCGCGATGTTAGCGCGTGCATTGGCACAAGGCTTGGGGCTGGCAGGGATGGCGGCTTGCGGAAAGCACTTTCCGGGTCACGGCGCCGTGAAGGCGGATTCGCACCACGCGATCCCCCGCGACCCGCGTTCATTGACGCGTATTTTGCAAGAAGATGCGGCACCTTACCAGTGGCTGGGGGATCAGGTGATTGCATCGGTGATGCCCGCCCACGTGATCTTTTCAAAGGTAGATACAAAGCCGGCTGGCTTTTCGGCTAAATGGATTCAGGATATTTTGCGTAAAAAATTACGCTATGACGGGGTGGTGTTTTCTGACGATCTCACTATGGAGGCGGCCGCGGTGGCGGGCGACATATTGGCGCGTGCGCAGGCCGCGCTGCAAGCGGGTTGCGACATGGCCTTGGTCTGTAATCGCCCTGACTTAGCAGATGAATTATTAGTGCGCCTATCGCATGCTTCTGACCCAGCCTCGCTTGCGCGGATTGCCCGCCTGATGCCCGCCAACCAAGCCCTCGATTGGCAAGCGTTGCAACAAGAACCCGCCTACCGCAAGGCGCTTGAATCTGTACGTGACCTGAATGAGCGAAGCTGAAACGCCAGACTTTGATATCAAAGAGTTCCTGTCGCGCCTGCCACACTTGCCAGGCGTATACCGGCACATAGATGTATTGGGCGAAGTGCTTTACGTAGGCAAAGCGCGTGACTTAAAAAAACGCGTTTCTTCGTATTTTCAAAAAACTGCCTCAAGCCCGCGGATCGGGCACATGGTAGCGCGCGTGGTCAAAATCGAGGTCACCGTCACGCGCTCAGAGGCCGAGGCGTTAATCCTTGAAAACAACCTGATCAAAAGCCTGCGGCCACGCTACAACATCTTATTTCGTGACGACAAATCCTACCCCTATTTGATGCTGTCGGCACACGCTGCCCCGCGCATCGCGTATTACCGTGGCTCGACGCAAAAAAAGGGTCAGTTTTTTGGGCCTTATCCAAGTGCGTGGGCGGTACGCGATACGCTGCAAATTTTGCAAAAAGTGTTTCGTCTGCGTACCTGCGAAGACTCAGTATTTTCAAACCGCTCGCGGCCATGCCTCTTACATCAAATCGGGCGTTGTTCGGCACCTTGTGTCAACGAGATTACCCCTGAGGCTTATCAGCAAGATGCTGACCGGGCAGCACGATTTTTGAACGGTGAAACACAGCAAATCATGGGCGATATCGAAGCCCGAATGCTCACTGCCTCGCAAGCCCTTGAGTTTGAGCAGGCGGCTTTGTTACGAGATCAGATGGGTGCTTTGGCTAAGGTGTTGCATCAGCAAACCATGGAGGATGCCGATCAGAGCGACACCGATATCATTGTGGTGGCGCAGGCAGGCGGGCGCGTCTGTGTGAACTTGGCGATGGTGCGCGGTGGCCGGCATTTGGGTGATCGCGCATTTTTTCCGACGCACACCGATGGTGATTCTCCGTCACAAGTGCTTGAAGTCTTTATCGCACAACACTATATTGATCACCCTTTGCCAGCGGCGGTGGTGGGCTCGCATGCGTTGCCCGACGCTGAGTTAATCGATTTGCTGGCTGAATCACGTGCGACCAAGTCGCGCTTTATCAGTCGACCGCAAGGGGTGCGTCGAGCCTGGCTTGAACAAGCCACCCGCAATGCAGAAATGGCGTTGGCCAGTGCCCTGTCAGAGTCCGGCGCCCGCAGTGCCCGCACGCTTGCCCTGGCCGAGGCGCTTGACCTCGACACCGATCCAGTCGTACTTGAAGCGTTGCATATCGAGTGCTTTGACATTAGCCACACCGCGGGTGAGGCGACACAAGCATCGTGTGTGGTGTTTGCCCACCATGCCATGCAACCGTCGCTGTATCGCCGCTACAACATCGCGGGCATTACGCCTGGCGATGATTACGCGGCGATGCGTCAGGTGCTGACGCGCCGTTTTGGTAAGGTCGCCGACGGCGAGGCACTCATGCCTGGCTTGGTATTGATTGATGGCGGCAAAGGTCAGGTCGAGATTGCCAGGCAAGTGTTTGTTGAGCTGGGGCTGGATATCGACGTCTTGGTGGGCGTGGCCAAAGGTGATCACCGTAAAGTGGGGCTTGAAACTCTGATTTTTGCCGATGGACGTGCTTCACAGGCGCTGGGGCAAGAGTCTGCTGCCTTGATGTTGATTGCCCAAATCCGCGATGAGGCCCACCGCTTCGCGATCACGGGGATGCGTGCCAAACGAGCAAAAACGCGTAATGTGTCGCGCCTTGAAGATATCGATGGTATCGGTGCTAAACGCCGGCAGCGCTTGTTGGCACGTTTCGGTGGCTTCAGTGGTGTGGCAAACGCCAGTATTGAAGATCTCGCCTCGGTTGAGGGCATTTCGCCTGAGCTTGCAGAACGCTTGTATTTTGCGCTGCGGTGAAACTCCTGAGCTCGGCGAACGATTGTATTTTGTCTTGCGGTGAAACATCTTTGTCATGTTTAAGTGAGGTAGCATAGCGGCATGCCTTTTAATCTTCCTATTTTCCTCACATGGCTGCGAATCGCCATGATCCCCATGGTGATCGGCTTGTTTTATCTGCCCGATACGTGGATGTCGTTGCCCGTGCGCGATGCCTGGGCTGCTGGTGCTTTCATTGTGGCGGCCTTAACAGATTGGTTTGATGGCTGGCTTGCCCGCCGCTGGAACCAAACCTCGGCCTTTGGGGCATTTTTGGATCCGGTTGCCGACAAACTGATGGTGTCGGCGGCCTTACTGGCGTTGTTGAATCTGGACCGTGTTGATGTCATGATCGCTTTGATTATCATCGGCCGTGAAATCACAATTTCAGCGTTGCGCGAATGGATGGCGCAATTGGGTGCGAGTGCCAGCGTCGCTGTGCATTGGTTGGGCAAATTTAAAACTGCTGCGCAGATGATCGCGATCCCATGTTTGCTCTATCACGAAGATCTCTTTGGGATCCCAGTGGCACGCGTGGGCTTGGTGTTAATCGTGGTTGCTGCGATTTTGACGGTGTGGTCGATGCTGTACTACCTGCGTCGCGCCTGGCCCGTGATCCTCGAAAAAACAACCTAACTCGAATCTCAGAGAACTGATTGCCTCTCTGTGTGTACGCAAAGTGCGCATAGTCTTGCGTGGATTTGATCTAGATCAATACTCCATCGCTTGCTAGAAATTACGATTCAGGCATGAAGCCCAGATCGAGTTCTAGTTCTAGTCCCAGTTTACAGATATCTCAGAGCTCTCAGGTCATTGCGCGTGGCGCCGTGACTGAGTCAGTCGCACAGCGCCGCCGGGGTTTGGTGCGCTTGGGGCTAGCTTGGCTCGCCATGATGCAAGTGATGATGTTTGCCTTGCCAGGCTACCTTCGGCACGAGGCAGGCGGCCAAGACAGTCTTGAAGTGCTTGACTGGGCCATCTTCTTAATGAACTGGGCCAGTCTGACGCTTACGATTCCGGTCATCTTGTATTCGGCCTGGCCGATTTGGGCAGGTTGTGCCCGCGCGTGGTCAGCGCGCCAAATCACCATGGATGTGCCTGTTGGCATCAGTATGCTTGCGGCGTTTATCCCTAGCGTGATGGCGACCTTTAAGGGCGTGGGCGAAGTCTACTTTGATTCAATCACCATGTTTGTCGCGTTTTTGCTGACCGCACGTTACGTCGAGCAACGTGCGAGCTTGGTTGACGCAGACGCGTCTGCCCAAGCAAACTTGGCGAGCTTCAGTCTGCCCTTGATGGCCCAGGCCAACCGTGTGGCGACCCTGTTTGTGCTGATCCAACTCACGGTGGCGGCAGCGATAGGTGCTGTTTGGTGGGTAATCGAACCCACGCAGGCCTGGTCTATCTTGGTGTCGTTGCTTGTGATGAGTTGCCCTTGCGCGTTGTCGTTGGCTGCGCCGGTGTCTTTGGCTGCTCTGCAAATGAATCTGGCACTTGGCGAGCCGTCTACAAACGAGCGCGAGGCGCTGCTCGCGCGCACGCTGCGCATCACGCGACAAAGTCTTTACGGTGCGTTGGCCTGGCATGTGCTGACAATGCCCCTGGCTGCAATGGGTTGGGTCACACCTTGGTTGGCGGCACTCTCGATGTTGCTGTCCTCGATAGCCGTGCTGCTCAATGCCTGGCGCCTGTATCGACCCAGACAGGCTGGGCTCAGTCGCGCGGTCGGTGTGTTGATACAAAACCAACACCTTCAGGCATAGCGTAGAACCTATGGAAATTCTCTATCTTCTATTGCCTCTGTCGTTGGCCATCGTTGCTTTGATTGGTGCCATGTTGTGGTGGGCTGTTTTTTCAGGGCAATACGACGACGCAGAGCGGGCTGGTCTTTCTATTTTGCACGACGACGATCACACGGTGAGTTGATCCTTATCGAA
>Ga0114968_10001444_pt1 | contig 18189 bp, 19 predicted proteins | sample M_130807_EF_Meta_FD_87020 | JGI IMG/M metagenome (GOLD analysis project Ga0114968, IMG submission 87020) | Freshwater microbial communities from Lake Montjoie, Canada to study carbon cycling - M_130807_EF_MetaG | ecosystem: Environmental > Aquatic > Freshwater > Lake | place: Lake Montjoie...
GACAAATCGGACATTTACGCTGTGGGCCCTGTCGGGATCGAACCGACGACCCACGGATTAAAAGTCCGTTGCTCTACCGACTGAGCTAAAGGCCCCTGATGTATTAACGCCCGTATCTAACCATCATCTACCCCTATTAGATAAACCTAATAGATAGGTAGAAATACCTCCTATATATAAGTTATATATATATATAAGGAGTTGACGCTTAAATACTGACATTTTAAAGCAGGTGCAAATCCTACTGCCTAGGTAGCCGCCCTTTATCCAACTTTTACCACCGGTAAAGCCATAACAAGCCCATAAGGTTGCCCTATGGCAGAGAGTAAAACAACTGGCGGCTTTACCAGTGCTGGTTTATTAGCTGAAGAGGCGATGTTGGTTCTTCCTTCCCTTACAAATGCCGATGCAATTGAGATTGGCCAGATTGCAACCTCACTTGGCGCAGATCGCACACTACCTATTTCGGTTGAGGTTCGAATTGGTGATTGGATTATTTATCACGCAGCGCTGCCGGGTGCAGTGCCTGAACATGATTGGTGGATTAGTAGAAAAGCTCGAGTTGTTAATTTAAAAAAGCACTCAACAATATTTGAAAGAGTTTTAGCAGAAGAACAAGGAGTTGATTGGCATAAAGAGAATAATTTATTAGATGAGACCCATGCAATTCATGGCGGAGGTATTCCTTTGATTACAAAAAGTGATGGATTTGTAGGGGTATTAATAATTAGTGGGCTTCCACAGATTAAAGATCATCTCTTAGGTATTGAAACACTAACTCAATTTTTAAAAACACATGTTTCAGATTCTGAATATAATATAGAGAGGTATCATTCAATATGAAAATTGCAATAGTAATTTTTTGCAAAAATACTAATTCTTTGAGTATTAGCACACTTAACGAAATAATTAAAGCTAGTAAACTAAATAATAAATTTAAAATTTCACTATTTTTTGTTGACGATGGTTCATCTGATGACACAATAAATTATTTAAAAAAAGCCATCTTGATTGCAAACGAGAAATTAAAAACTAAAAACTATATAGTTGAAAATAAGAAATCTTACGGTTTAGCTGATTGCATATTAAACGCCACACCCTATGTGTATTCGGCAGGTTTTAAGCCCAAAGATATAATTATGCAGTTACCAGGAAATGATCAAGTAAGTTACAAATCAATTTTAGCCCTAATGTCTAATTCAAACCCTTATACACTGGTTACTTCAAATCGTTCAAATATAGAAGTTAGGCCAATCCCAAAAAGAATTGCAAGTAATATTATGCATTTTATTGTGCATAAGTTTATTTTTTCAGATATTAAGCAGGTTACTTCTAATTATACATGCAGTGTTGAATTTGCTAATAAGTGGATAAGAAAAAAGAGTCGACATGCATTTGGTTTATGGTTAATTCACGGTGCTAAAAAAGATAAATTAATTATTAAAAATATAAGTATTACCTTAAAGAGTAAACCTAAATATCTTGGTAAAAATACATCAGTTAGAAAATGGCCAAAAATTAGCGACTCTTTTTATTTCTTATTGGATATGGCTATAATTATTAGAATGCAAAAAATTGATAAAATCACTCAATCTTAAGTGAATTTTTATACCATCCTTGTAGATTGTAAAAATCTGCGAAAAAATTTGCACTTTCATATGTCAGCACACCTATAAAAGTTAATTTCAAATCTTCATTTTCGTTTACATTTGCAATAACTTTTCTTGCAATTTGTTCATTAAATCTTTGACGAATAGACTTGGAGTCATCAATAGACAACTGATCTTGAGCTATCTTTATCAATTCTTGAGCACTATATTTGCCATTACCCTCATTTACCCACTGAACTACAAATAACGATCTGGACCTATCGATTGCAGCCGGAACCACTAGTCCATATATAATAAAACTAGTTACAGCCGAGTATACAATCAAAAAAAATATCGTGCTATTAATTTTTACTCTTTTTCTAATTAAATAACAGATAATAATGGTAATAATAGACAAAATAGCTATCTCTTCTACTAAAAAATTTGTGTATCGACCAATTCTGATTATAGCCAATATTATCGAAAGTGAAATAAATATTAATAAAAATAAAATCCAATTTTTGTAAATTACTTTGACGCTTTTGTAACTCATGTCTATCAATTAACCTTTCTAAAGTTTATTTTCAAAATTGCATATATTATAATAATTTCTAGAATTGGGTTAACCACAGTTCCAAGAGTCGCACCAAGGGGTTCATTTGTAAATTTAAACCAGATAAATTCTTTCGGAAGCAATAGCGCTAATGAAAGAGCAAGCAATATTTTATTAGCGAATAAATCAATATTCATTTTGTATATAATTATAAAGAAAGAAAGTAAAAAAGTTATAAGTTTATAATTAGCTGAAGTTGGTGCAAAAAATAGAATTTCCAAGGAAGTAATCGTAAAGAAATATTCTATTTGTAACTTTTTTCTGGCTAAGTATATTGTCATCACACAGACAGAGAGCAAGGTCCCAATAGTGTAAAAATGGTAAATAAAACTTTCCGGCGTTAAATTATTCGGTCTAAACATAAATGTTACAACTTTTAATAATCCCCATATTGAGTTGTTTGCGAGCAATCCACTATTGTTAATTACATATGATTCATTATACCATTTTCCAGTATATTCAAAAAGTGAAATATACCTTCCTAAATTTTTTTCACCTACAAAAGCCATACTTAGTAAATAGATAAACAAATAAATAGAGCTGTATAGAATATATTTATATTTCTTTAATGGTATAAGAGCAACTAAAAAAAGAATGTTGTAAGGCTCAATTGCGGCAGCGCTTACAATGAATAAAGTAAATAAATTGTAATTTTTCTTACTAAATTGTAAATATGCTAAACCAAGAAGTGGAAACAACCAAATGTCATTATTGCCTCTAAAGTAAGCAAACCAAAATGGATATGCAGAAAATAATATTAATATTGAAAAATGATAATTTCTTCTGCCAGAAATTGTGATGACTGTTAAGATACAGGACGTTAGTGCTACTATTTGAAAAACCCATAGACTCTGTGGAATTAAAAATAAAGAATATAACTTGCCAATTAGCACTCCGCCAGGTGCAAGCACTCCGTAAACTGGTGATGGCTTGCCGTCAGGGCCAGTCATATGGAAATAGGTATTGGGTAATTCAAATCTATCGCCGGCAAAGTCACTGAACGCATCATTATTCCCAGTGAGAAATGCCCACACTGGCCAACCAATTTTTTGACTGGAAAAAAAAATGCTTAAAGCTAACGATGTGAATAAAATGCCAAATATATATACTTCAGACCTAAATGAAAGGTTGTTTGAGTATTTACTAGATTTAGAATCATAATTTTGATCTTCAATTGATTTCATAACCTCATGATATATTTGGATCACCACATGGTCAAGGGTCGGTATTTAATGAGGCAATATGAAATTTGATTTTGCAATCATTGGCGGTGGCGTTATGGGTCTTTCCCTAGGACTAAAGCTATTGGAACATTCAAGCTCTTTAAAAGTAGTTATTCTTGAAAAAGAATCTAATTTTGGAGAACATGCTAGTGGAAGAAATTCAGGTGTATTACATTCAGGTATTTACTACAATCCTGATAGTTTAAAAGCAAAATTCTGTAAAATTGGTAATCTAGAAATTAAAAAAATATGTAAATCTGAAAACTTATTTTTAAATGAGTGCGGTAAAGTGATTGTAAGCCAAGATTCAAAAGAAGATACAGAGTTGTTTAGAATCGCAAATCGAGCGCGTAAAAATAATATTGATATTGAAATTCTTGAAAATAAATACCTGCAAAAATTTGAGGCTAAAGCCAAGACAAATGATTACTTTATTTGGAGCCCTTCAACTGCGGTTGTTTCGCCAAGAGAAATTATAAACCACTTAAAATCAAAGTTTATCAAGTATGGAGGAAGGTTTGAACTTCATAAGGAAGTAAGTATTAAAGAAAGTAATAGCGAATTATATATAAACCAAAAGGGTATTTCTGCAAATTTTATAATAAATGCGGCCGGTGGCGGTGCATTGAAAATTGCAAAAAAATTAGGAGTTGGTACTGAATTTAGTATGTTACCAATAATGGGAAGTTACTTAGTAAATAAAGAACACGAAAACTTTAATTTTAATTCCCTTATATATCCAGTTCCTAATCCAGTTAACCCATTTTTAGGTGTACATCTTACTTTAAATTCAAATGGTCAAATTAAAATTGGTCCGAGTGCAATTCCAACTTTAGGTGGATACCAATATGGAATTAAACCAAACTTTGAAGTTAAAGATATTTCTGAAATAATCAAGTGTATAAAAGCATTATATTTAAGCAAAAGCATAAATTTAAAGAATTTAGTCAGAACTGAATTACCGAACATGCATAAAAATGTTATGATCAGTAAGGCTCAACAATTAATTAATATACCGCTGAAAGTTAATCAATGGGAGTGGCATTCATCTGCAATACGTTCTCAGTTAATTGATTTGACATTAAATAAATTTGAATACGATTTTGTAATTAAGAATTATTTAAATAGTACCCACTTATTGAATGTTGTTTCTCCGGGATTTACTTGCTCTATTCCATTTAGTGAGTGGATAATTAGTAATAATATTTTAACTTCTAATTCTTAAAAATTTATCACAAATCTTCCAGGTGAGCCCATTTTCATCTTACTAATGCCGTCGTTTATTTCTTCTAATTTGATTTTTGTTGTTGGAAAATTACTAAAATTTAGTAAATTGTTTTTCAACGCATTCATTAGCACGGGTATATCTTCATCTGGATTTGATGAGCCGCCATTTGATCCCATAATTATTTTGCCATGATGTAGAGGCAGCGTATTAAAACTTGATCTTTCATCAAATTTTGGTACTCCTACTAAAATAGTTCTAGAATTGTTTGCAGATAATTCATAACATAATTCAAGGTATTTATTTATACCAGTTGTATCAATTGCAACAGTTGGTTTCAATCCATCTAACATTTTAATGGATTCTTTGTATATAGCCATCTTGTCAGAAACTAAAAGAGTTTGGGTACAACCGAGTTTCCTAGCTATATCCAATTTTTCTTGCTTATTATCTATTACTAATAATACTTCAGTGTTGAAAAGTTTTGCGGCTTGAATTATTGATAGTCCTACTCCGCCAGCACCTATAATAATAATTTTGTCTCGAAATGTTACTTTGGCTTCGCGCTCTAACAATCCCAAGGCAGTAGTTAATGAGCAGCCTAAAAGTGGGTAAAGCTGATTTGATATTTCGTTTGGTTGAACCTTTGTTAATCGATTTTCTGAAACAATTGCGTGTTGGTTAAAAGTTGTGAGCAAGCCAGAGTTCAATCTTGAACCATTCCACATATATTCTGCCGGGTTAGATTGGATTCCGCTTCCAGGGCGCCAATGCATAACCGCATGATCTCCTTCTGACAAAGTTCGCACGCCGGGACCAACCTGTAAGATCTCGCAATACCCTTCGTGACCAAGTAAATGTGGTAGGTATTTATCAGGCCCTTTTAAAGCATTTATTTCACTTATCTGCGCACCGCAAATTCCAGCCGTAATTAATTGTACAAGTACTTGACCATCACTTAAATTTTTAGCAATTCCAATTTCATCTATAATTAAATCTCTATTATTTTCTAAAAGAATGGCAGCAATCGTGCTTTGTATTTTTGTTTTAAAGTTCATAGATTATACTCTGAACCTTTTCTGCAATGGAATAAGAATCTAAGCCGAAATATTTCCAGTTTTCAGATTGACTTCCATGTTTAACTAAAAAAATCTTGGGTAAACAACTTTGATAAATTCTCACAATGCTAGTTTTATTCTCAAAATAATACCTACTAATTATTGTATAAAGCCCACCTTCTGGGTAATGTTCTTCAACAATTAAAATTTTACTTTTAGTCAGATTTTTATTTAAAAAATCATTCATACTTGGGTAAGTGATTTCTGGAAAATGAATTACGGTGATATTAATCCCAGAATTAAACAAAGTTTCTTGAGCTTCTAGGCAATTTTGAAGCAATACACCGTAAGTTAAAATAATTAATTGTGCGTTAATCTTTGAGAAAATTTTAGGTACGTTATAGTTAATTTCTGTCGTTACATCTGTAACTATTTTTTCGCCACCTTTACCAAATCGAATGTAAATTGGATTTGGTAAAGTTAAAGTGTTTATCAAAATTGATTGCATTTCCAATGCATCAGCAGGGGTAAAAATTCTAAAGTTTGGAACATTTGAAATTAGCGCTATATCTTCTACTGCGGTATGAGTTGGTCCTAAATTTGCATAAACAAGTCCACCCCCGCTCGCTAAGAGCCGTACCGGTAAATTATGCATGCCTACATCAATTAGGACTTGTTCGTATGCGCGTCTGCTTATAAAGGTACCAATTGTATTTAAAAAAGGTATGAAACCATTTTTTGCTAAGCCAGCTGCGAATCCAATTAAGTGTTGTTCTGAAATTCCGTCCATAAAAAAACGATCTGGAAAATCTTTTTTAAATTCATCCATAGTACCCGCGCCAATGTCTGAGCCTATAAATACCACCTTGTTATTAGTTTTTGCTAATTGGTAAACAGTTTCCAAAGCCCGTTTTCTCATGAATGAAGTTTACCTACTAATTCATCTATCTCATATGTTTCAATTTTAGATTTATGGTGCCAGCTAGGATTATTCTCAATAATATCTATGCCTTTGCCTTTGATGGTATGAGCAAGCAAAGCTTTTGGATAACCATTGGGTTTGAAGCGATTCAATTTCTTCCTCATTTCCAATTTATTATGCCCATTAACTTGCTGTACTTCAATACCAAAACTAGCCAATTTGCTTATGATTGGCTCGAGAGGCAGTACCTCAGAAATCAATCCACCAGCTTGAAATTTATTATAATCAATAATTATAATAAGATTATCCAGTTTATGTTTTGAAGCATGTAAAAAAGATTCCCAGTTAGATCCTTCATTTAGTTCACCATCACCTAATAAAACAAAAATTTTTTTATTTGAGAGGTTAATTTTGTTCGCCATTGCAGCGCCAACTGCATAAGGTAATCCATGCCCTAGTGACCCGGTAGAAAACTCTATACCTGGTGTTTCACCACATTCTGGATGCCCTCCAAGCATTGAACCAAAAGTACAAAAATCGTCTAAATGATTCTTTTCAAAATAGCCATTCAGAAAAAGTTCAACATAGAGTGCCAAACAACCATGACCTTTGCTTAGTATAAATTTATCTTTAAGAATATTGTGACTTTTCGCATCGTTCCCAATAATTTCATATACTACTTGGATAATCTCAACTATTGAAAAAGCGGGGGTAAGATGACCTCGTCCAGATTTTTTAATGGAATTAAGGATCAAATCTCGCCGAATTATTGAACTTTCGTCTAAATGTATTTTTCTAGCTAGTTTGATATAATTCATATTGTCCTAAGTGTACCGAGAATAGTACTCAAATCAACATTTATTAAGTCTTTTTCAAAATTAGCGGCTAATATCAAATATCTCTCTGCAGCTTCTAAGTACATGTTTTTTTTGCTACCATTATTTTCGTTAAAACGATTATGTCGTCCAAATAATATAAGCATCCACTTGATACTCAGTTTATACATAACAACCCCAAGCACTTCTTTTTTTAAATCAAATCTTTCACACAAATGCGATAAAAAAAAAGTATTATGCTCTATAGTAAATTTATTATTAGGATGTAGTAAAAAATCACCAATTAGTTTATATATCGAATCTATACCAAAATATTCAAAATCTAAAAAATAATGGTTGTTATTTTTTTCAAGCATATTATGTACACCAATATCAGATGGGCTCAAGGTTTTCTTATAAATTTCAAATTTTAGATCGTAATTATCAAATTTAATCATGTTATTTATAAGGTTTTCGGTTTGCACAATTTTAGTTTGATATTGTTGTGAACTTGACCGTAAATTTTTATCGCGCTCTATAATTTGCAAATTTATTGAGTTTTCATTTAGTAACGCATCATCTGCTATATTTTCATAAGAATTTAATTTATAAATAACATTCAATTCGCCTATAAAATCGATAATTGAATTTAAACAATTCAGTGAACTGGTTGGTCGGTTGCCTTCAATCCACTTCATAATTATCACTAATTCGTCCTTGTCGAATTTATAGATTTCTGGAACATTACTAACTCTATTCGCATTAAGAATTTGTAAAGCTTCCAACTCTCGAATAAATCTTTTTGCTGCCCGATTATCTTTTTCATCAAATAATTTAATGCAGTACTTTTGGTCATTAATATCAGCTTTGTAAATTTTATTGTTACCGCCATTTAAGGTTTCAATGATAGTAAATTTTGGCACTCCAGAATTCACTATCTTTTGCTCTATTTTAGTTAACATATTTTTCTAACTGCCTCAAATCGCTTATACAGAAATGATTCTTTGCTTCACATGATTGGCTTGAGTAATGAATGGAAACCAAGTCATGCATCTCAAGAACTTGTATGACCTCATATAAGTCGTCAATAAATATATCCAAATTTAAATAATTTATTCTTCTAATTTTGTTTATTTGGCTATCTTCAAAATAAATATTACTGTCAGAAATTTCAAAACTAGTTAAAATCATATCATTTATCCATTTATTCGCACATTTTTGAAGATTTTTTCCACCAAATTTCTCACTAGTTTTACTAGTTTTATGACTAATAATATAAATTTGGTGGCCGCGTTTTATGATTTCTCTTGCTATTTCAATAAAATTTGTTGAAGGTTTAGCATAAGTAAGACCTTCTGTGTATATCCATGACTGAGCATGCTCCCATGTAAATTGGGCTTTATCTTTAAATTTTTTTCTTAAGCTTGAAATGTCATGAAAGTTTTCGGTCAAAAAAATTGTTGAATATTTATAAACAGAATCCGAGTAATCAATTATAGTATTATCTAAATCAAAACCTATTTTTGCCATTATGCTAAATCTAGTTGCTTCATTCTTGCAATATTGAAATACATTGGATTAGTTAATGGCGAAGAAAAATCTCCAGAAATAATAGCATTTCTCAACTCACTAACAGCGTCTCTTACACTATAAACTGGCGTAAAATTCAACTCATTTTCAATTTTCTGAGAATTAATGCGATACGATCTGAGATCATTAGAATTTTGATAATCTATATTTGTTACACCAGTTACTTCAGATACCACATTTGATATCTCAGACAGTGATAAATTTTCTCCCCCTACATTATATTTTTTTCCGTTTATTAATTCTTTATTTGCTCTAATAGCAACCATGTAAGCCGTAACCATATCTTTAATGTGCAAATTAGGCCTATATTGTGAACCTCCGAATACAGTAATTTTATTTTTGTTCAATGCATGATTTGTTAAAATATTAACTGACAGATCAAACCTTTGCCTAGAGGAAACTCCGCAAACCGTTGCTGGGCGATAAATCAAACCAGAAAAATCTCTGTCGATGTAATTATCCAATATCAGCTCACATTCTGCTTTATATTTAGAATAATCAGTTAAGGGGTCTACTGGTAGTTCTTCTGTAACTTGCATTTCGTCTTTCACTCCATAAACTGAAGAAGATGAAGCATAGATGAACTTGCTAACTTTTGCATTTTTGCAGATTTTAACTAATGGTTCAAATGAATCAAGATTAATAGATTTTCCTAGAAGGGGATTTAAATCAAAAGATGGGTCATTCGAAATGCATGCTAGATGAACAACACAATATATATCTTTAATTATCTCTTTTAACAATTTTTCATTTCTTATATCACCTTTAACAATTTTTAAATTTTGGTTTGATTGATAATTATTAAAGACACTCTCTCCGTACCAATATGTATCTAATGCCACTACTTCATAGTTTTGACTAATTAACTCAGCCACAAGAGCTGATCCAACATAGCCACCAGCCCCAGTAACTAAGATTTTTTCCATTATCGCTTCTTATGCCAAAAGAGCTTTTGCGTGTTTTTTAATATCTCCTAATGACATTGGATTACCATGTCCAATCTGTGATATCTCATGAGCCGCAACAATATTGCTAACAAAGCCTATCACACTAATTGGAGCGCCAATTTTTGAAAGCATAGCAGAAATCGCAAACACAGCATCACCCCCGCCAACTTTATCAACTATTCTGGTAGCTAAAGCAGGGATTAATTCATTTTTATCGCCGCTAAAAATATTTAAACCTTCTGAGCCTAAAGTAACTATAGCAAGATTCGCATTTAGCTTATCAAGTAATTCTGGAACAATGACATTATAATTTGGATTCAAATTTCGTATTTCTAGTTGAATTTCACTTCCATTAAGAGAAATCATGTTTGCTCTTGAATATTTTGAGATCGTATTAAAACCACGGTTACCTGCATTTGACTGGGTGTTTACTGCTAAGTAAGTACTACTTTTTGTGAGAGATTCAACAATAGAGGGGCTGAAAAATCCATGCCCATAATCCGCAACTATCACCAAATCGAATTGAGATAATCGATTATCTATTTCTGCTTTTATCTTATCAGAGTCTTTTTCCGTTAAATTAGTTTGCTCAAACTTATAAGATTCGAACACCTTTGTGTTTGAGTGAACATCGATATATCTATGTTTCTCAATACTTGGCCGATCTGAACACTTAACAATGACAATATCTGCTGATTTCAACTGATGAATATTTATTATTTTTCTGATCTCATCATCTAGGCCAGAAAAAGTAATCGTAGTAACTTTATTTGTCCATGCTTGGCAATTATCTGCAATTGCTAATACTCCGCCGATATAGCTTCTAGTTTCGTGAATATTAAATGCCAAAAGTGGGTCCTTACTGGTTTTTGCAAGTGCACTACAAGTAGTGTAAGTATCTATAATTGATTCTCCAAGGATTAAAACTCTTAAATCTGATAACTTTTCCAACCAATTTTCAGTTAACTCCAAGCCTCCAGTAGATTTAAAAAATTCTAGCCAATCTTTTGATTTGTACGGTAAGTTATTAAAAAATTTATTAATTAGTTTAGAGCTACTTGAGCTTAACTCGTCAGTATATTTAATTACTCCTCCGAAACTTTCTACAATGCTTTTTTCTAAAATTATTTTATTCGTTACATCTTTAGATTGATCAAGATAGTCTGCACCTTTAACATAAAAATCAGGCTTAATAAAATTAATTATTTGTTCAGCACTTGAAAAATCACTAAGTATTACATAATCAACAAACTCTAGATTAGAAAGCATATCCATCCGGATTTCCTGATTGAACAATGGTCTCCCCGGACCTTTATTAACGTGCCGGTCTGTTGTTAAACTTACAATTAATATTTCACCTAATTTTTTTGCTGCTTGTAAATGATATAAATGCCCTGGATGAAATAAATCAAATACACCATGGCAAAGTACGATTCTTTGTTTTTTCTTTTTAATTGAGTCTAGTAAAAGGTTGAATTCTTCAAAATTATTAAAATCTTTATTGCTTGGTTTAATTCTCATTGTGACCTTTAAGTAATCGGAACCATTCGCTAGTTTCCTTTTCAATATCTTTTTCACTCCACACCGGTGCATCAGACCATTCACTAATTTTACTTAAAACCATTTTCATGCCTTCTTTAAAAGTAATCTTAGGTTTCCAACTAAGTTTACTAAAAATTTCATTTATGTTTGCGTAAGTTGAGTCAGGTTCTCCGGGCCGCTTTGGAATATGGACTTTGGGCCCACCAATCAATTCAGCTAATTCATTTATTGAGTATGTGTTTCCAGATCCAACATTAAATATCCCATAGCCTATTTTACTTGTTGATGCTAGAAAAAATGCGTCAACAACATCGCTTACGTATGTGAAATCTCTAGTTTGTGTTCCATCTCCAACAATTGTAAGTGGTATATTAGCAATTTTTTGCGCAAGAAATACTCCAATAACTGCACCATATGTGCCTGATGTTCGTGATCTCGGCCCATAAACATTAAATAGTCTAAGACTTATGCTCGGTATCTTATAAACTTGCGCCCAGTGAAGCACAATTTGCTCCCCGAGATATTTACTTAATGCATATGGATACTTTGGGTCGCAATTGGCTGATTCGCTTGTTGGATAAGTATCCGGTATTCCGTAACAAGAAGAAGATGCCGCGTAAATTACCTTTTTAATATTATTAAGTCTTGCATACTCCATTATTGCGATTGTTCCAGAAACGTTTGAATCCATATAAATCCTTGGATCTAATATTGAAGGGATTATGTCCGCCATTCCAGCCAAATGAAAGCAAACATCTATCTCTTGCGAACCTAAATCATGTTTCGAGATATCTTCAACATTGGAATTTAAGAAAGTAAAGTTTGGGTTTTTAATTGCACTGCTCAAATTTGAAATTCTACCGACGCTCAAATTGTCTAATCCAACAACGGAATATTGATTGCTTAGTAGCTTATCTACAAGGTGGCTTCCGATAAAACCTGCAGCTCCAGTTACTAATGCTTTCATAATGCCTTCCGTTAACTTAATAGTCTATATTACTATCCTATGAATAAAAGAGCGATTTTATGGGATATAGATGGTACGTTGATTAATGTACATAGAAATGAGAATGAAAATGCTCATTTGCGCGCAGCGGAAATGCTCTTAAATACCAAAATTACAGGAATAGAAGCATCGAGGCTTAGTGGGCAAACTGACTTCGAGATTATAAAAGAAATCATTAATCAAAGTAACAATATTAATAATTTTCCGAAATGGATCAATGCTATCGATAGCGCAAGTGCGGATCTTAAAAAAAAATCTGTGTTTACTTCATTATTCGAGCATGATAAAATATTTGGGATTATAAATGAACACAAAATAGATAATGGGATTGTAACTGGAAATACTACTAATAGAGCGCTTGATAAATTAAATTCCGTAAATTTAGAAACTTTTTTTGACTCTAGGCTTTTATATACTTGTAAGGGTAACGTAACGAGAAGTGAAATTGTTAAATTAGCAAAAAATACTCTATTTAATTTAGGTTATGAGAGGTTTATTATCATAGGAGATACGCCTAGTGATATTTTATCTGCAAAAAAAAACGGAGTACATGTAGTTTCCGTTTCGACAGGTAAATATGATTTTGCTGAATTGTCAAAATTTAACCCAGACTTCATTTTTCATAAGATAGGGGAAAACGAAATTTTCAGAATAATAAACTTTTTAATCAGTAATTAATCTGATTTTTGTTACCACGTAATGCAGCAATGCTGAATGTGAATCTTCTGCAATTGCATAATCTTGAATCTCTGTATTAACATGAACGCTATGTTTCGAGATTTTTTTAAGCTTGCCACCGTCAAATCCGGTAAGTGATAAGGTAAATATATTTCGAGCTAGGCAGTACTCTATTGCTTTTATTAGATTAATTGAATTTCCAGATGAAGATATACATATAAAAATATCACCAGGTTTAGCAACTCTTTCAAGGTGATTTCTAAATATAACATCAAAACTTTCATCGTTTGCAAATGCTAAATTAACACTTGAATTATCGCAAAGGGAAATAGCACTAAATGATTTTTTATTAACTTCTGGGATCTTTAATAAGTCAACCACAAAATGGCTCGCAATTGCTGCACTTCCTCCATTTCCAGCTATAAAAATATTCTTTGAATTATCCCGTGTTTTTAACAATAAAGAAATAAAATCATCTAACTCAGATGCTTGAACTTTGTCTAATGCTGTTAGCAAACTTGTTTTATATTCACTGAAATTCTTATAAGTTTTCATAATACCTCACTGTAAGAAACATATGCTACAGTATATTCAATGTAATTTTAGTGAGTAATGAGAGATTTATGACAGATTTTTTTTCAGTTAAAGGATTTAATGTAGTTATTACTGGAGCAAATGGGTATTTGGGACGTGAGCAAGTAGTTGCTTTCGCCAAATCTGGAGCTAATGTTTTAGCCATTTGTAGGCATTCCGAGCTATTAGAAAAAAGAATAGGTGAAGAGGCATACTCTGGAAAAATTGAAATCGCTTATGCCGATTGTAATAATGAAATTGAAATAAGAACTGCGATCTCTAGATTTGTGAATTTATTTGGTAGGTTAAACGGATTGATTAATAATGCATATGCTTCATCAAGGCGTCCTGGATTTGACATGGAAATTCAAAAAATTTCAGAAATTTTGCAAAATTCTTTTATTCAGTATTGGACCACAATTCGAGCTTCAAAACCATTCTTAAATGAAAATGGGGCGAGTATAGTAAACAATGGTTCGTTGTGGGGTATTGTATCGCCAAATATCGACATGTATTTAGATTTAGAAAATGAACCATCAATTGCATTAGTTAGCGCAAAAGCTGCTGTTCACCAATTAACTAAGTACCTATCAGTAATTTTTGCAAAGGAAAATATAAGAGTTAACACAATAGTTCCTGGTATGATACCGCAGAACAGGCCGCCTGAAAGGCTTGATTATATGAAAGAACTTTTTGATAGGATTCCAATGAAAAGAATTGGTAAGCCGATAGAAGTTGCATTACCCATTATGTTTTTGATTTCAAATGGCTCAAGTTATATGACTGGCCAAGAATTAATTATTGATGGTGGATTTACAACCTTATGAAAGGAATTAATGGCTGTTCGCTATTCATATTTGAAAGAGCAATTTGAAAACTGTCCAGAGTTATGGGATGAATTAAAAAATTTTGTTTCAACTGGTGATTTTACTCTTGGAGAGCCACTAGCTAGATTTGAAGTAAATTTTAGTAAATTAATTAAAAGTAAATATGCCATTGGTGTTGGAAGTGGAACAGATGCAATTAAACTATCTCTGGTTGCTTTGGGCATTAAGCCTGGTGATGAGGTAATAACTGCCGCTAATACCTTTGTTGCCACTGTCGGAGCAATTTGTGAAATTGGCGCAATACCAGTTTTCGTAGATGCTGATAAGAATTTTTGCATGGATACAAATAGTATTGAAAAGAAAATTACTTCGAAAACTAAAGCAATAGTACCAGTTCATTTCACTGGTTACATGGCAGACATGATTTCAGTATTGAATATAGCAAAAAGATATAATTTGATTGTTGTGGAGGATGCTTGTCAATCAATTCTGGCAAACATTGATGGGAAAAATGCTGGCACGTGGGGAAATGCTGGCGCGTTCTCGCTTCATCCACTTAAAAACATCAATGTTTGGTCCGATGGAGGAGTAATAGTTACCGATGATGAAAATTTATATAAAAAATTGCAGTTGCTCAGAAATCATGGCTTATCTGATAGGGATACGGTTCAAATCCTTGGATATAACAGCCGACTTGACACTTTTCAAGCAATAGTTGGAAGTTGGCTACTACCAAAAGCTGTAGAGATTTCGGATAAAAGAATTTCGAATGCAAAATACTTAGATGAGAATTTATCTACTATTTCACAAATTACAATTCCAGATAGGCCAAAAAATATGCGAGTTGTTTATCATATCTATTCTGTTTTTGCTGAAAACCGTGATGGGCTACTAGAATTTTGTAAGTCCAAAAATATACAAGCTAAAATTCATTACCCTGTTCCAATATATAAGCAAATTCCAGTTAAAAAATATAGTAAGGGTGAAATTTTTCCAAATTCTGATTGGCTTGCTGAAAATTCTATATCATTCCCTTGCGATCAGCATCTTGATGAGAACCATTTAAATGAAATAATTTTAACTTGCAAAGAATTTTATAATAAATAAAATGAAAGTTAAATACATAGATCTCTCCCGGCAATGGGATGAAATAAGACCAGAAGCATTAAATCTAATTGACCAAGTGCTAAGCAGTGGAAAGTATCTGGACCATCCTATAATTGAAGAGCTTGAATTAAATCTTTCTAACTTTTTAGGGCTTAAAGGTGTATGTGTACTTAATAGCTGCACAGACTCTTTAGTTTTTTCAATGAGTTGCCTAGGTATTAAAAAAGGTGATGAAGTAATAACGGTTCCTAACTCATTTATTGCATCTGTTTCAACAATTATACATATAGGAGCAGTTCCTAAGTTTGTTGATGTTGATGAAACTCATTTAATGGACATAAGTAAAATTGAAAAATTAATAACAGCTAAGACAAAGGCGATAATGCCAGTACATTTAGAAGGTAAGGTTGTTAATATGCCTGAGATTAACAAGATAGCAAAAGATTATAATCTGCTTGTAATTGAAGATGCTGCCCAAGCTTTCGGTTCCAAATATGGCAGATCATTTGCTGGAACAACTAGCGATGCAGGTTGTTTTTCCTTTCATCCCTTAAAGAATTTAAATGGGCTCGGTGACGGTGGGTTTGTCGCTTCAAATAATATGAATTTAATTAATAAAATAAAAGCATTGCGAAATCACGGGCAGGTTTCGCGCAATAATTCAGATTTTTTTGGGTATGTTTCAAGAATGGATTCTATACAAGCTGTAGTTATAAATTACAAATTACAAAAATTTAATGATGTGCTAGAAAAGCGGAAATTTCTTGCCAGCCATTATGATTCTAGATTGAGAGAATTTGTGAAAATTCCTAGAATCGATTCAAAGGTATCCCATACTTATCATTTATACGTTATTGAAGTTGAAAATCGCGATGGATTAGCAAAATTTTTGCTAGAAAAAGGAATCGAAACTAAAGTCCATTATCCGAATCTTATAACAAATCAGAAAGCTTTCTTAAATTTAGGAATTTTAGCGCCTGATATAAGAAATGCGGAGTTGCAATCTAAATTAATTTTGTCATTACCGATACACCAACATTTAACTCTTGATCAGATTGATTATGTTTGTGATTCTATAATCGAATTTTTGCGATAGTCTACTAATTGTAAAACTTGAGTAATATGGAGAATGGATTAACTCTTAATCAGGTCTGGGTAGTTGGTGAAGTATTAATTGATTTAATTCCTGATGGGGTAGAGCGCAAAGCAGTTGTTGGTGGCGGGCCTGCAAACACTGCAAAGGCGTTAGCAAAGCTTGGTATTGCAACCCAATTTATTGATGGTATTTCTACTGATATGTATGGGCAGATGGCGCTTAAAGAATTACACCAAGATGGGGTATTACTTGATTACGTTAAGTTTTCAGATAAGCCAACCTGTTTAGCAATCGTTACGTTGAGTCAAACCGGTGCTGCGACATATGAATTTTTAATTGAGGGAACCGCAACCTTTGATTACACACCGGAGTGGTTACCTAATTTACTTAACGTGAAACCATCACTTCTTCATATTGGCACGTTAGTAACTGCAATAGAGCCTGCTGCCTCGGTATTACACAATTGGGCGAGCATTGTGAAAAATGTTGCACCTCTTGTCTTTGATCCAAATATTAGGCCAGCTGTGATGGCAGATCGGGCGCAGTATGTGAAACAAGTGGAGCGGTGGATACAAATCTCATCTGCAGTAAAGGTATCTGATGATGATATTTACTGGTTATACCCAGATAAAAGTATTGATGATGTGGCAAATACTTGGCTAAATATGGGCCCAGAGCTAGTTGTAATTACCTTCGGTGACAAAGGCTTATCTGGTTATCGCAAAGGTGAAAAGGTTTCAGTTGATGCGAAAAAGGTGGTTGTGGCCGACACGGTAGGAGCTGGTGACACAGTTGGTGCAATACTTGTTGAGGCAATAGTTGAAGAAGGTTTATCAAACTTAACTGGGCAATTACTAATTGCAAAGTTAGAGCGAGCAGCAAAGGCTGCTGCAATTACAGTTTCAAGAACTGGCGCACTACCACCTGGAAGGGATGAGATTATTTAAATGTTAAACATCGATGGTGATCAAATCTCAATTGCAATTGATTTAGATCAAGGTGGACGTCTTGCCTCTTTGCAGTGGCGAGATATGCAATTTGTAACACCATTTAATGGTGACATGCGTGGTTGGGGTTGGTATGCCATGGCGCCGTGGGCTGGACGAATTAAAGATGGCATTGTTAAAAACACCAAGGGTGAGAGTGTGCAGCTGCCAACTACCTTTGATCCACCGAATGCAATCCATGGCTATGGCTTTTACTCCTCTTGGCAAGATCTAGGTGGTTGTAAACAATTACTTGAGTTTCCTGCTCCATATAACGGTGCATCAGTTATTCAAAGCTTTGAAATATTAGATGACGCCCTTCGTTGGTCACTTGAGTATGAAGCTAATGGTTGTGATCTGCCCTTCTCGTTAGGTTTTCATCCTTGGATTGC
>Ga0114968_10001448_pt1 | contig 18176 bp, 16 predicted proteins | sample M_130807_EF_Meta_FD_87020 | JGI IMG/M metagenome (GOLD analysis project Ga0114968, IMG submission 87020) | Freshwater microbial communities from Lake Montjoie, Canada to study carbon cycling - M_130807_EF_MetaG | ecosystem: Environmental > Aquatic > Freshwater > Lake | place: Lake Montjoie...
ATATGTAACTTCCCATGATCAACTAGCCGACACAGTTCAACGCCTGGGCTCACGCCTTGGCAGCACCTTCGTAGATGGTGGTGTCCACCCACGCTTTGGCACACGCAACTTCACATTGCCTCTCCAAAACGGTCAATACATCGAAGTTGTCTGCCCACTAGATCACCCAGCTACAGAGCAAACTCCTTGGGGTAAAGCTGTTAGTAAGAAAGCACAAGAAGGCGGTGGCTGGCTTACTTGGGTTTTTGCAACGGAAGATATTTCAAAGGTTGAAGAGAAGTTTGGACGCCCTGCAATCGAAGGTCACCGCACACGCCCAGATGGAAGCGATCTTAAGTGGAAGCAAATCGGAGTTAATGAAATTACCGACTCTCGTGAACTTCCATTTTTCATTCAATGGTTAACAGCAGATCACCCATCACAAGATGGAAAGGCAGTAGCTGCAATTGAGAAGATTACGATTGCTGACACTGAGCAACTATCAGACTCATGGTTTAAGACAGAGATTCTTGACGGATTAAACGGGACAGATATTGAGTTTATTGACCCAACAGCAAATGAGGGTGAGTCGGGGATTGTTGCGGTGCATTTGATGACGCCGGGTGGCGTTGTGCGGTTGGATTAACCTGAATTAATTCTTCATTCGGAGAGGAGGGCTTAAGCTGTGAAGATATCTGTTGTAGTTCCTTGCTTTGAAGCGCAGCTAACGCTCCACGAATTATGCACGCGTTTAGAGAATACTTTGCGAGGGATAACTCCGGACTTTGAAATTATCTTAGTTGAAGATGGAAGCAAAGATTCCACATGGGACACGATTACTCAAATCTCTCAGATAAATCCCTCGGTACTTGGCATAAAACTGAGCAGAAATTTCGGACAACACAACGCAATCACTGCGGGTCTTGCTAAGTCCACTGGCGATTGGGTCGTCGTGATGGATTGTGATTTGCAAGATCGGCCTGAAGAAATTATCAATTTTTACAAAAAAACTCAAGATGGCTACCAAGTTGTAGTAGGGATTAGAAATCTCCGGAAAGATAACTTTTTTAAGCGGCTCACGTCGATTGCTTTCTATGCAATCTTTCAAAGAATGACAGGAACAGAGTTTGACAAGAGGATCGGAAATTTCGGCATTTACTCAAGGAAAGTTATCCAAGCGTTGTTAAAACTGAAAGAGCAACATCGATCTTTTGGTTTATTGGTTTTGTGGGTTGGCTTTTCGCGCGCCGAGATTGATGTAACTCATGACTTAAGAGGATCTGGCAAGTCAACCTATAAATTGACACATCGAACTGCACTGGCCCTTGACAGCATTATCTCGCACTCAAACAAGCTTCTCTATATGTCAATTAAGTCGGGATTACTCATTGCTGGGACCTCCTTAGTATTCGTAACTTTTTTGATTGGACGGTACCTATTTTTTGGCATAACCACCCAAGGCTGGACTAGTTTAGCAATTTCAATTTATTTCACTTCAGGGGTCCTGCTTGCAGCATTGGGGTTATTAGGCGTGTATGTTGGAAAAGTTTTCAATGAAACAAAAGCAAGACCGATTTACATAATTGAGTCAGAGACAAATGAAAAATGAATTGGAAGATTCAAGTTTCGAGAGCGGTTCAAACTAAATGAAAATAATCGATGCCGTGTGGGAGAAAAGAAACATCAATCTTGACACACTTGAAATAGAAGTACATGAAGGTGATACCTGGGAAGATTTAAAAGATGCAATTGAAAAATTGCATTATGAGTATTTAGTAGTAAAGATTCCTCCCACCCGGACAGACATAATGTTCAGAGCAAACAGCCTAGGCTTGATTTTCGTTGAACTCATTACGAAAGCTCACTTTTCAGGTGCACAGCCTGAACTCGGAAGTTTACAAAAGCGAATAATTAAGGCATTAGAGTGCGGGGAAATTTCGCCTGAAAATAGAGAAAAACTTTTCGCGGAAATTTCACTTGGCTTGTTCAAGACAGACAGAGTTACTCTTGATCCATTACTTGGGATAGCCCAGTCATCCGCCAGGTACTTAGGATGGATTGCCGATGAGTTGAATTCTGGCGCCGTAATCTATCAAGTAACTAAAAGTAAGGAACTTATTGGCTTCTTCTTAATGCGAGAGATTGATTCTCATTCTTCGGATGCAATTCTTGCCGGTTTATTAGAGAAGTATCAAAATTCTGGTTTAGGATTTGTATTAAATTACCTGGAAATTGAAATATGCAAGAAAATTGGTTCAACCTCCCTTCACTCGACATTTTCAAGCAATAACCGCGGTGCAACGGCCGTCCATATGTCTATGGGATACATAGTTGATCATCAACACTATGTTTATGTTAAACATGCACCATCTAAAGTACTGTAAAATCACCGAATTGATTAGAAACGAGGAAAAGTGAGCAATTTAGAATCTTATCAAGAGTCGTTCAAGAAATTATTTGATATAGACAACTCAACTTTAGAAACACTTGTGTATCAAGGTATTCCCGAATGGGACAGCATCAGCCACATGGAGCTCATGACAATTTTAGAAAACACTTTCTCAATAGAAATGGATATCGACGATATTATTGATTTCTCAAGTTTTGAGTCAGGGAAGAAAATTTTAGCTAAGTATGGGGTGCAAATTTAGGATGGAAGAAAGCGCAGATTTCTCAAAATCATGTCTTAGGATCCCAGACATAATGAAGTATCAGCAAAACCGATACCCACTCCTTTTTATTGATGAAATTACTGAAGTCCTGCCTGGAAAATCTGCGAGAGGGAAAAAGGCTTTTAGTTATAACGAATGGTTTTTTCCGGCTCATTTCGAAGGTGATCCAAACGTGCCTGGTTTTGTTCAACTCGAGTCACTGGTCCAAGTATTTTTAATGACTTTTTTAACATTAGATGGAAATGCCGGTCAAAAGACAAGTTTCGTTTCTTTAGAACAAGCAAAATTTAAGCGAAAAATAATCCCTGGTGAGACTCTAAATATTTATGCCGTGCTTGAAAACTTTAAGCGTGGCATCGCAAAAGGTTTTGCCGAAAGTGATGTTAACGGTGAACCTGCTGTTTCTGCGTCATTTACAATTGCGATACCTGAGATTTTGTCGAAATTTCACCCTTCTGACAGCAATCACAAATCAAACCGATAAGATTCGAAATATGAGAGTTGCTGACTATATTTTTGAAAGACTTGTAGAAGTTGGATTGACCCACACTTATTCAGTAACCGGCCGGGGAGCTTTATTTTTAACGGACGCGGTAGCAAAGAATGGGAATATTACAAACGTTTCGACACATCATGAACAAGCAGCAGGCTATGCCGCGGTAGCACACTCACAATTCACAAATAAGGTGTCAGTTTGCCTGGTTTCTACTGGTTGTGCCAGTACTAACGCGATTACGCCAGCACTATCTGCATGGCAGGATGGTATTCCCACAGTATTTGTTTCTGGTCAAAATACTTTGGAAGAAACGACCAGGTACACAGGGATTCCAATTAGAACCTATGGTCAGCAAGAAGCCGACATTATTGCTTTGGTAGAAAAAATAACAAAGTATGCAGTCATGCTTACGGATCCACAAGAAATCGGAATTGAAATGGATAAGTTGATCGAATTTGCGACTACAGGCCGAAAGGGTCCGGTGTGGTTGGATGTCCCATTAGATGTCCAAAGTATGCAAATAGATCCGAGTAGTTTAACTAGATGGACTAACCCCATCAAGAAAAAAACGAATCTAAATTTTTCTGAGTTTGAAAAAATTAATGTGCTTTTAAGCGAGTCAAAATCACCTTTATTGTTAATTGGTCACGGTGTCCGATCCGCAGATTCCATTCCAAATTTGGAGAAATTCCTCGAAAAAACTCAAATACCGATTATATTCACCGCTTCTGCTGTCGACACAATCGGGTCTGCGAATGTAGGGAGCATAGGTTCTATCGGCATGATGGGCTGTACGCGCTCTGCGGCAAGAGCACTTCAAGAGGCGGACCTGCTAATTATTCTTGGGTCAAGAATGAATTCGATGATCACAGGGCCGGATTTTGCAGACTTTGGGCGAAATGCAAAAGTAGTCTTAGTTGATATTGACCCAGTAGAGCACAGCAAGCCTGGAAGAAGTATAGACCTTTACATCGAAGAGGACCTCAAAGTTTTTCTGGAGGAAATCAACTCTCTCGTCACGTACAAAGCTCCGAAATCTTGGATTAATCACTGTGAAGTTTTAAGACTACAGTCATCCCAGCTTGAAGAATTTATGTCCGGAACCGATGGAGTGAACTTGTATCAAATTGCGAAAGCACTAAGTGATTTGTTACCAAAAGATGGTGTACTTGTAACGGATTCTGGATTTGTCGAATTGATTCTCCCTACAAATATTCAATTCAAAAGAGGTCAACGTTGTCTTCACCCCGTTTCACAGGGGGCAATGGGTTACGCCTTACCGGCCGCAGTGGGAGCACACTATGCAGCACAACGCCAAATTTGCACTGTAATTGGCGACGGCTCGATCATGATGAACATTCAAGAATTACAGACAATTAGACATAATAAAATCCCCATCCTGATTATCGTTCTGAACAATAATGCTTATTCTATTATAAGAAAGCGGCAAGAAGAATTATTTAGAGGAAGAACAATAGGAACTGATTCTTCTAACGGCCTAAGTTGTCCGGATTTCGAGGAAATCGCAAACTGTTTTGGACTCAAATATATGAGTGTCTCTTGCCTAGAGGATTTTAAGGGCGCTTTAAATCAAGTTGAGAATTTTAATGAAGCAGTTTTGATAGAAGTGCATGGTGTAGCCAAGCAGGAGTACATTCAAATGGCCAGAAAGAAAAACATAAGTGGGAAACTCCAACGCATGCCCATCGAAAGTCAGTTCCCATTTGTTGAGGACGCAGAATTTCAACAAGAGGGTAAATTGAGTAGATCCGATGTGAGTTTTTGATATGAGCAAGATTCAGTTGAAATCATCGAGAATAGTTGGGGATTTTCTACAACCGTATATTGTTGCTGAGTTAAATACCAGTCACTTTGGTGATGTTGAAAAAGCCAAAGAAATGATTCAGGCTGCCAAGGAAGCAGGTTGTGACTGCGTTAAATTTCAATCTTGGAGTGAAGATAGTCTTTATTCGGAAACCTATTACGCAGAAAACCCTATGGCGCGGCGCTTTATAAAGCGCTTCTCTTTTTCTGCCGGTGAGTTACTTTTACTTTCTGAGTATTGCCGTGCTCTGGAAATCGATTTTGCTTCAACACCCTACTCCAAGGAGGAAGTGGATTTTCTAGTAAACAAATGTGATGTTCCGTTCATAAAAGTCGCTTCAATGGATTTAGTTAATTTGGATCTCCTCGCTCACATAGCAAGCACTCAGTTTCCAATCATTTTGTCCACGGGGATGGGCTCCATACTTGAAATCGAAAAGGCAGTCCAGACAATTACTAAAAATGGGAATACAAGCATTTGTATTTTACATTGTGTTTCACTTTATCCAACTCAAATGAAAGAGATGAACCTTCATAACATCCTTGGTCTACGAGATACCTTTACTGACTTTCCGATAGGATTTTCTGACCATTCAGAGGGCTCATCGTTGGCAATTGCTGCGACCGCTCTTGGAGCAGCTTTGATCGAAAAACATTTCACATTAGATAAGTCCAAAATCGGTATGGACAATCAAATGGCGATGGAATCCGACGAACTCACACAAATGATCCTAGGGTGCAGGGATGTATTTGAATCTTTAGGTCAAAAAGAGAGAGTTGTCTCGGATCCTGAAGTTGCTCAACGAAAAATTATGAGACGAAGCCTAGTGAGTACTCGCGAGATTTCCGCAGGCGAAATTTTACTTGGAAAGGACGTTGCTTTCAAGCGCCCAGGTAACGGGATTCAAATATCCGATCTTAATTCAGTGATTGGAAAAAAAATCGTCAGAGATATTCCAAAAGATTCTATAATTAAACCCACAGATCTTGAGTCTTAGAAAAAGTCAGGAAAATAATTAATGTACAAGCTGCCTGATAATTGCGGAGGAAATATATTTCTTATTAATGAAGAAGGAAATGAAATTAGTTACTCAACTTTTCTAGAATCGCAGAGTGAATTTCAAAAGTACATTGATTCGCGGATAGTCGTACTTACCTTGATCGAACCTACTTTGGGCTCAGTCATGGGGTTGATAAGTTTTTTGGTTAATGGACAGGTGCCTCTTCTTGTTGAGCCAAATATAGATGCAGAATTAATCAAAGACTTAATAGATCTATACAAAATTGAGTATATATTTCTCGGTAAAGAAAACAGTCTAAAATTTCCTAGTTTTACCGTTGTCACTGAATTTCATGATTTCGTTTTACTTAAAACAGGTTTCTACAGTCATCAGAATTTAAATGTGGATCTGGCATTACTCCTCAATACATCGGGTTCTACAGGGAGCCCAAAGTTGGTTCGATTAAGTTACAGTAATGTAAATGCAAACGGACAATCGATTATCGAGTACCTTAAAATTAGTCCAGGGGACCGGGCAATCACGACACTTCCACTAAGTTATAGTTTTGGATTTTCAATATTAAACTCCCACGTGCTTGCAGGAGCTTCCATTATTTTGACAGAGAAATCTGTTATCGAAAGAGGATTCTGGGGCGCATTCGACAAATACCAGCCAACATCCCTTTCGGGAGTGCCATTCACATTTCAGATGTTACACAGAATGAAGTTTTTCTTGCGAGTGCCGCAGACTTGTTTGCGAACGATCACGCAGGCAGGTGGAAAAATGAGTGATGAATTGATCGCACAAGTAGGTAAATTTTCAAGAGAGAACGATATCGATTTCTATGTAATGTACGGTCAAACAGAAGCAACCGCGAGAATTAGTTATGTAGACCCAAATTACACAATGGAAAAAATTGGGAGCATTGGGAAAGCCATTCCAGGGGGGCAACTCAAAATCGTTCCCACAACAGAGTATCCCAATTTAGATTCGGGGGCATCTGGAGAACTTGTCTATACCGGTCCTAATGTAATGATGGGATATGCCAACAATAGATTGGATCTTTCAAAGGGCAACGAATTGAATGGTGTATTGAACACTGGCGATATTGCAACTGTAGATGATGATGGCTTTTACTGGATTGTTGGCAGAATAAAGAGATTTTTAAAGATTCATGGCAAGCGCGTCAATCTAGATGAAGTTGAAAGCATTATTAATCGTGAATTCAGTCTCGTAGTTTGTTTGGGTATAGATGACAAACTAGTGATTTTCACTTGTGACTACCTAGAATCTTTGACCCTAAAACAATTTGTTGTGTCAAAATTTAATATAAATGCATTAGCAATTCAGGTTAATCTGGTGGACGTAATCCCAAGGCTTGAAAATGGAAAAATTAACTACAAATTACTAGAAAATCAAATCAATGCAAAAATATAGGGCCGCCCTCGACCAATTATTTTCCTTGGAGCCATACTCTTTGTCCGATTCTGAAAAAACTGAATTTCTATTGTCTGGAATTAAGTCACTAACGCAGTACCACCTAGAAAATAATGTGAGATATAGAAGGATTCTAGATTCTATTGACTACAATGCAAATGAGATTAGCTCTTTAGGTGATTTGCCCTTTATCCCAGTAAGAATTTTTAAAGAGGTTGAGTTGATCACAAATCCAGCTGACTTGTTAGTGAGAAGCGTAAATTCAAGCGGAACAACCGGTCAATCAACTTCAAAGGTATTTATAGATACAGAGACTTCAAATCTTCAAACGAGAGCACTCGTAAAAATCCTCTCCTACTACCTTGGTAAAAATCGAATTCCCATGTTGGTCATCGATAGACCTTCAACTGTCAAAAACAGGACCTCATTTTCTGCTCGTGCGGCTGGGATTATAGGTTTTTCAAAATTCGCTTCCAATATTGAATATGCGTTGAACGAGGACATGTCACCGAATTGGGACATTATTCATAAGTTTGTGGGTGACTATAAAGTGAGCCCCGTATTAATATTTGGATTTACAGCCATAGTTTGGCAACATTTAATAAAAGCCATGGAAGTTGAAAATGTATGCCTGGATTTGAACGAGGCAACGTTTTTTCATGGAGGCGGATGGAAAAAGATATCCGAAATAGACCAAGTGACCAAAGAGTGTTTTAAGGACACGATTAGTCATCGGTTGGGTACGAAGAAGATTCATGATTATTACGGGATGGCGGAACAAACGGGTTCAATACTAGTCGAGTGTGAAAATGGTTTTTTGCATGCCTCTATTTATTCCGAGATTCTCATCCGCGATCCTCTTACTCATGAGGTATGTGACTTAAATGTTGTTGGATTAGTAGAAACTATTTCAATACTTCCGAAGAGTTATCCAGGACATGTTTTGCTGACTGAAGATTTAGGTCGTCGAATAGGAACAGATAGCTGTAAGTGCGGAAAATTGGGTTCATACTTCTTAATCGAAGGTAGAATAAAAAGAGCAGAAATCAGGGGATGCAGTGACACTTACCAAGTTGATTGACCATACAATAGAAATACTAGCCCCAATAGATGCTCAAATAGAAAAAATTCTCAGAATGGAAGCTCAGGGTATTTTTGTTTCGAGTGTCGCATTATTTGTAGAAAAGCTCAGCGAGGCCATTCTTAAGGATAGCGAGTCTCGTAAATACCCTGACGTTATGGCATTTGCATTGTGGTGTAGAAATCTTGAAGTAAAAAAATTGATTGCACCTAATTCTCATCGAATCGGCCGCGGTCTCATTTTTCACATAACACCGGGAAACGTGCCTACTAATTTTGCCTATTCTCTTATTGCAGGGCTCATTAGTGGAAATAATAACATTGTCCGATTACCTAGTAAAAAATTTGGGCAAACAAGTTATTTAGTATCGAAAATTAACACTATTTTAAGCATGCAAGCTCATGCAGATATGAAGGACCGTTTTGTATTGATTCGATATCCACGCGAGAAATCAATCAATGACTTCTTTTCATCAATTTGTGATGTAAGAATTATCTGGGGTGGGGGTGAGAGCATAAACGAAATTCGAACTTCGCAAATGCCAGCAAAATCATTTGACATTACATTTGCAGATCGATTCTCTTTTTGTGCTATAAATTCGCAAGAGTACATAAATTCGAAGGACAAAATCAAAATTGCACAAGGTTTCTATAACGATACTTACCTTTTTGATCAAAACGCTTGCACTGCTCCACATTTGATTGTATGGATAGGAGACGAAAAGATTTCCATGGAGGCCTCTGAAATTTTCTGGAATAATCTCGAGCCTTTGACCTCGCGTCGCTACTCGATAGAACCCATTCAAATTATGGATAAACTTGTGGCATCAGCACGATTTAGTGCAGAGAATCCAGGTGCCACATTATTGAAGAATTATGATCAAAAGATCTTTAGATTCAAATTACCATCGATGTATGCAAACCTTGATAGTTTTAAGTCCCATAGTGGACTGTTTTATGAAGCCAATCTTTTCAAGCTGGATGAACTAGTCAGCTTTGTAGACACCAATTATCAGACGATGACACACTTTGGATTTAGCCTAACTGAACTAAATATTTTTATTGAAAGTCACAATTTGAGAGGCATAGATAGAATCGTTCCGATTGGAAAATCTTTAGATTTTTCTCTAGTTTGGGATGGTTACAACTTGATTAGCACTCTTAGCCGAGAGACAACAGTCAGCAGTTAAGAGATTTTCCTTATACAAGTTTAGACCGAAAACATTTTAAGTGGAATTTTTGCGGATCAAAAAGTAGCGAAGATTGAACAGATTTAGGCGATTACTTCGTAAATATATTTGCGTTTTTCACCATAGAAAAATGCAATTTAGCAAAGAAATGATTATGAATAGGAGGAATAAACTTCGACATCCATCACGGGCTGATAATATTTTGGTATCAATTTTGCCACAATATGCAAATTCAGAATCGAAATCATTTTAATAATTTTAGCCAGAGCCGGATGGCGTCGTTTAATTTCATGGTCATGCTTTACTCTTTCAGCTAAATTGTAGAACGCATATGGGTTGGCATTAATGCGGATTTTGTTGGTTTTACTGAATTCTTCAATTTTTTTCAGCGTTACAAAGTTTAATGATTTGTATAGCCCTAAAGTTTCTTCTACTGAGATAATTGACGAGCCCCCTCGTCTTTTCTGCAAGAAGAAAGCCCTATCTTTGCGAACAAACAACCACTTTCCGAAATGCGGTTCATACGGAAAGTCATAGTTAGGGCAAAAAAATCGATATCTTCCACCACGCTTGAGGAATTTTGTCATTTTAAGCAAAACAGAATAGGGATCATTCAGATGCTCCATTACATTAATGGAGAAAATGAAGTGAAATTTAGTCTCAAACTCACATTGTTCGATGGGTAATTCGATCAAGTTGAATGTCACATTTTCTTGAATTGCAATATTTGAAAAAATTTTCATAATGAATGAGATCCCATTAAATCCTTCACCTACGGGCTCAACTGTAGTGACCCTAAAACCTTCACTTGCCAACTGAATTGCTAGCGCCAGGATACCCCCCCCAATTTCAAGAATCTCTGAACCGGAATCCAATTGAATTAAACTGCTATCGAGAAATTTACGCGCCTCTATTGCCTCATTTTGGTAAGTTAAAAAGAGATCTATAAGATCCGGTCTCTCCAGAGCGATCAAACATTCGGCAATATTTCCTCTGCGATTCATCGATTCTTCAGCAGAATCTAGAGAAACCATTTCTAACTCACTTCAATTTCTTTATCCCACCAACTAGGGTTAGTGGTGTACCAATCAATTGTTACTTTCAGTCCATCAATAAAATCTATCTTTTTTTCAAAACCTAACGACTCTATTTTTTTTGAGTCAACTGAGTATCTGAAGTCATGCCCCTGCCTATCCGAGACGTATGACTTCATGTTATCGCTCAAACCCATCACTCTTATAATTGCACTTGCTAGGTCATTGTTGGACAAGTGTGAACTGGTACCAATATTATAGATTTCACCAGGTTTTCCCTTGTCCAGTACTGTTTGAATTCCACGTGCATGGTCTGATACGTGGATCCACTCGCGCACATTCCTGCCATCTCCATAGATTGGTAGTCTCTCACCAGAGTTTAGTTTCTTAACAAAGACCGGTATGACTTTTTCAGGAAATTGGTATCTTCCATAATTATTGCAACACCTGGTGGTCCGAACATCTAGCCCGTGAGTAACGAAATAGCTGCGAGCCAGCAAATCCGAAGCAGCTTTACTGGCCGCGTATGGTGAATTGGGTGCAAGCGGGTAATTTTCATCAGCAGAACCTTCGAACAGTGACCCGTAGACTTCGTCTGTTGAGACATGAATCATGGTCTTGACGCCAGATTTACGACTCGCTTCTAGGACATTAAATGTGCCAAGCACATTAGTTTGAACAAAAGCTGATGCATCGTCGATTGAGCGATCAACGTGTGATTCAGCAGCAAAGTGAATGACGAAGTCATGATCGGCGATTGCGTTTTCGAGTGTATTCAAATCACAAATATCACCTTTGATTACATTCAATCTGAGATCATGGGCAAATTCTTGGTAGTTTTTTGGGTTAGCTGCATATGTGAATTTGTCGTAAATGGTCACACCAGTCACGCCATCAACTAGATTAAGCAGGTATCCGACATAGTTTGAGCCAATAAAGCCAGCACCACCAGTCACAAAATATCTCACTTTATTAGCCTAGTGCAGATTTTTGGGGCTTGATAGTAGGGTTAAGCCATGGCTTGGTCATCACTTTCTTGCGAGCCCGCTTTGGAAACACCGTGAAAGGAATCGTCCTTGCTGGTGGACTTGGCACGAGGCTCAGCCCACTAACAAAAGTGGCTAGCAAGCAACTTCTCCCCGTGTACGACAAACCCTTAATTTATTACCCACTTTCGACATTAATGCTCGCAAATATTAAAGAAGTGTTAGTCATTGCTGCGCCAAGTCAAATCGAGAGATTCAAAGAACTACTCGGTAATGGAGTCGAATTCGGATTAATGATCTCTTACAAGATTCAGGAGAATCCAGCAGGTATCGCTGAGAGTCTAATTTTGGCAGAAGAATTCTTAGCCGGTTCGAAATCAGCATTAGTCCTCGGGGATAACCTTTTTCATGGCTCTGGACTTGGCCGGAGATTAGAGGCTTTCAATAACGTGGTCGGTGCACAAATCTTCGGTTACCACGTTCAAGATCCAAGTCCGTACGGGGTCGCAACAATTAACGAACAGCGCCTAGTTACTGCTTTGACCGAGAAGCCAAAGAACTCAGAATCGAAAATTGCAATCCCGGGGCTCTACTTCTTTGACGAAACGGCGTCGAGCCGTGCGAGAGAATTAATGCCAAGCCCTAGAGGCGAGCTGGAAATTCTCGACTTGCTAAAGTCATATTTATTGAACGCTGCACTCAATTTAGAGATGCTTCCTCGCGGAACAGCATGGTTCGATTCAGGAACTTTTGATGATCTGCATGAGGCAGGAACTTATGTGAAGTTAATGCAAGAGCGCACTGGTGAGCGTGTCGGTGATCCTTTAGAAATTGCTAAAATTCGGGGGTGGGTAAGTTGATTCCCTTTAATGTCCCTTATGTGCCTGATATTTCAAAGCAATACGTTTTAGAGGCATTGGAAAGCAATCATCAGCAAGGTGACGGACCATTCACTGCCAAAGCTTCGAAAATGGTGTCAGATTTAGTAGGGGGCGGGCACGTTCTCTTAACACCTTCCTGCACACATGCTCTAGAAATGGCAAGTATGTTGGCCAATCTTGGCCCAGAAGATGAGGTGATTCTTCCATCTTACACGTTTACCTCGGCCGCAACAGCTGTGACAAAGTTTGGGGCAACACCAGTTTTTGTAGATATTGAAATGCGCACAAAAGGTATCGACGTTAATCAGGTCAGAGAAGCAATTACCTCGAAAACTAAAGCTATTTCTTGGGTCAATTATGCCGGCGAAGTGCCAGATATAGAAGGACTTCTATCTTTGGCCGAAGAATTCAACTTAATTCTAATTGAAGATAACGCACACGGTTTAGGCGGAACCTATAAAGGAAAACCTCTCGGGAGTTTTGGCGATTTCGCGACACAAAGTTTCCACGCCACCAAGAATATTCAATGCGGAGAAGGTGGGGCATTGGTCATCAATAACTCGAAATTCATTGAACGAGCTGAGATTATCCGAGAAAAAGGAACAGATCGTTCAAAATTTGTTCGCGGTGAAGTTCAAAAGTATCAATGGGTCGATTTAGGGAGCAGCTATCTCCTTGCAGAATCACTAGCAGCAATTTTGCTTGGTCAATTGGAATCTTTCCTAGAAATCCAGGAGTCAAGAAGTAGGATATGTCGGAAGTTTATGAAAATAGAAAAGCCTCTCGATTCACTTTCTAATACAAATGCCGCAAATCTAGTTGCTCACATGTTTTACATTCAGCTTCTCTCAGAAAAAGATGCACTCTTTTTCAAAGAGAATATGAGGGCGCAGGAAGTTTTGGTGAGCACGCACTATGAACCCTTAAGCCAATCAAAATTTGCAAAAAATAGGTTATTGGGTTCAGCGATCGCTGAGAATAGTTACAAAACTGCTAGAGGATTGGTAAGGCTACCAGTTTGGTTCGGCATGAGTGATGTTGAGTCAGATCGAATCGCTGAGGAAGCAAGTTTACTATTGCACATAATTAGCGAAAGGGACAACAAATGAAAGTCGCTAAAATTTTTGATAATGCCCAACTTTATAAGCTTTTTCAATTTACCGTGATCAGTAAGGCTAATAGAACCAGAGTACGGGAAGAAATTCTGAAACCTCTGGGGGTAAGGAAAGTTCTTGATTTTGGATGTGGAATTGGTTACCACTGTGAGGACTTTAAAAATTCTGAATACTTTGGTATCGAGCCATTACCTGGATGTGTAGATAAAGCAAATCGCTTGTTTAAGTCAACTAATAGGACCTTTATAGTGGGCGATCACCGCGACTTAAAGAATGTTCCAGGTTCTAGTTTTGACACCATTATTGCTGTCGGAGTTTTACACCATATCGATGACGCAATCTTCTCGGAGTTCATAATGGAAAGCCATCGAATTCTAAAGCCAGGTGGCCGTCTGACAACTTTTGATCCCGTCTTCCACGAGAATCAGTCATCGATATCAAGGTGGGTAGTCTCTAGAGATAGGGGTGAATATGTAAGAGCAACCGAGGAGTATCTGGCACCAGTAGAAAAGTTTTTTAGCGCAGGGATAACCTATAAAATTTATAAAGGTCTTTTGCGAATTCCTTACGATCATCTTCACATGGAAATAATAAAGCATTAAGAATGAAGTTTAATGATTTTGCTTCAATAAAAATTGCCAGGATGGTTGAGAATAGAAAGCTAGTTCAAAAAGTTATAGGACAACGCCAATGGGTTTCAATATCAGTCCTCAACCTACTCATTTCTCTTTTTACAAAAACTTCACATGAACCTGATCGGTTAGCTGGCGAGTATTCACACATTGATCCTTATTTGTATTCGTCGTACATTAATAATTATGGTGACATGACTGAACGTCTCGGCGGGGGTTGGTACTACGCGACACGCATAGCTGGAATATTTCCGGACGCGGTCATCAGATTTATTTTTGGAAATACTCTGGGAGATTACATCGCCACTTTTTTTGCATTGACGATTCTTTCCGTTTCACTAAGTTTAGTTTGTCGCAAGTTAGAATGTGATCCAAGCAAGTTTTTTCTCCTTAATGCCGTAATGGTGCTATCACCATTACTCTTGTATGAATTTGGGCAAGATTACCCATCCGTCTGGTCAAACACTTGGGGAATCCTCGGGCTCGGATTGTTAATCCATTCACGATACAAGAGCTACTTATTTGCAGGTTTCTTCTTCGCATTGGCAATAAATGCTTGGGAAGGCTACATATATTTGGTTCTTATCATAGTAACAAGTTATTTTTTATCCCTTTCTTTTAGAATCAAAATTCGGACAAAGTTAAACTCCTTATTTTTAATCATTTGTGGGTCGCTTCTCGGACAAATATTTCTGAGCGGTTCAATGTTTTTATCACGAGGTATGGACTTCCAGACTATATTTTTTCAAAGGATATCTTGGAATTGGATAGTTTATTTCTTCAAATTAGAAACAGCCGTCTATGATGTCCCTTGGTCAGTATTAGGAACAAAGAAAATCGTGATCTTCATCTTGATATTACCTTTCATTCTCGCATTTACAATTCTTCTAGTTAAGAAAAGTTTTCAGAAGGTCCATTTTGTTTTTATTTACAGATACCTGTTGATTTCAACAGTACTTATGGCGCTCTATGCTGTTTATCAAATTGTGTTTAATGCAAACATTTCTTTAGCGGCATTGTATTATCTTGCACCGTTTGTCTTCACCACGCACTTTCTCTTATTAGTGTTGTTCGAAAAACACATCTCAATACGAAGTCTGAGATATATTTTTTTCACTCTACTATTTATAAATATTACATATTTTGATCCAATTTTTGAGATATCACTGATTTGTTTATATTTCCTCATGATTAATCTACGAAAGAGAGTGATACAAAAAGTAGATTTAAAATATTTGAGAATCCGACTAAGTATGATTGCATCGGCAACCATTTTATTATTGAATCTGATTCCTGGTCTGGAAGTTAAGAGCACTTCAGACAACTTCTCCACGTGCCTTTTTAGAATAAATTGTTCAATGAGCAACTCAAAAGCTAAGGTCGCAAATAGTTTTCAAGATTGGTACATATCAAAATATATTGACAACGAAATTTTTTATATTTATACAGTGCCGGAACCTAGATTGGACGAGGATTTAGTGTTTAGGATTCTAGCTACAGGTGTTTTTTCCTTTACTTACCTACCAAATCTTGAAGGATTAGAATTCAAGAAATTGACTTATTTAGATTTTGAGAAATATCTTGGCGGAAGAAAAAACGTGATAATACTTTCAGGTTCAAGTAGTTCTCTTGATGAGATTCGCAAGGGTTTTCTACTCAGAGACTCTCGGTTCAAGGTCTCTTCTATAGATGAGATAGTAGATCGTGAAGTTAGAATTTATGTTAGCCGAATTGGTGTATGAAAGTGTCGTTTATTCGTTAGTGGGGCGAATTGTTATCCGGCAGGTGTTCGGATTATCACTTATCCACTGGAAATTCACAAACTGATTTTGATTTAAAGTCCCTTGCAAAGTTGATTTTCCAGGTTTGATACTTGCAGAGACGCTTGACTCATAAATGACAGTCGTGTAGCAATCAGAATTTAAATCCATTTTTGTGTCTTCAACATAAACAGTTGCCGAAGGTGATGATTGTGTTAGTTCAAGGCTGACTACACCGTTATTCGACAAGCTAGCTCCCACACTCGCGATTGAACCGGAAACAAGTTGAACTTTAGCCATTCGGGTACCCCTTTTTTGGACATTTGTATAAACGCTTCGAACAAAACCCCTCCGATACTCTTCCGGAATCTCAACCATTCTCTTATATAAAGTCATTTTTGTTTGTCTTTTAGCGTAGTCAACACTCCACCAAGTCGACGAAGAAGAGATATCACCAATTGCGTATGAAGCCTTTTTCCGCCAATAACCCAACTTCTCGGCAGTAGTTTGAAATTCGGAATTAAACTCCATAAGCGTGTTCTGAAATTTAGGTATAAGTGGAATATAGGGATCTGGCACTAAGAGATAGTCAGCGTCGAAAAAATTTCGGAATCCAGGGTCATCGCGATAATCCATGGTTCCAATTGGGGGGAGTGCGATTTTCTTGAAATTAGAATTCTGAAACATAGCCTTCAATGTTCCTTGATTGAATTCCTGGGATTCATTGAGAGATACGATGGAGGCCCCACTCAGAATTAATGGATAAATGTCTGCTTTCAGAGTTGCAAGATTCGCCATGTCTGGTCTCTGAATGGGTGCAATTGAATGGGCAAAGGGGCGGGCGAATGCGTTTGACGGGCTCGCAAATGGGGTTTGTGGCATGGTGAGAACAATTCCGAGTAAGAAAAAGCCAGAGAGCATTGAAGCTTTTCTTAGTTGAGCCCAATATTTTTTATTTAAAAAAATATTCAGAATGAACATCAAACCTAGAGTTGCGATAGTTGGGACCCATTGAACCATGTGATGATCAGTTGCTTGTTTAAAGAGGGTCATCCAAATAGCGGTAAAGAGGAAAGGGAGAAAACCAAGTCCCATTAGTCCGAATCTTCGCTGTTTGATTCCAAATACCATAAGAAATCCGACAGCAACCAAACTTAGAAGTAAGAAAATTGAACCATTCATTGCCACTAAATTGTTGATGTACTCTTTAAATGTAACTTGAAAAGGCTTATAAAAATCACGATTGTTTCGAATGAAGACTGATTCAATAAAACCAGGGTTAATCAATATCCATCCAGCAATCAAGGTAAATTGAGTAATTAATGTTTTTTTATTCCTTGAAAAAGAAGTTCTAGTATTCTGTAAGAATTGTCGATTCACTACACTCAGACAAGAAATTAGTCCCAAACAGAAGCCTAGGTCGAATGTCGTTTTTCGCATAACAATTCCAAGTAAAATCAGAAGGAAACCCCAGATAAACTCATCAGCCCGTTTAGTTTCAAAACTTTTTGCGAAACCAAACCAAATCAATCCACAGGCAATTACATCTGGCCAACCTCGTAGAGCTAACATCCATGGTCCAGCACTACAACAGAGAAGAATTAAGGCTAATTTTGAAAGATCATCTTTCTTGAAAATTTTAGATGTAAGAATCTGGGTAGATTTTGCCCAAAGGTAGATGCCGACCGTTGATATAAGAATTGTGAATGCAGCTCGATTGGTAAAGGAGAAGAATGGAAACAAAGCGAATGGTCCCGCCCAAGACACTGGGTACTCGGAATTCTGAAATTCCCACAATTGTGAAATGAAGGGCCCGAACCCATCCTTTGCGGCAAGGTGAAGTTGTATTAAATTCCTTTGGTAATCGCCGAAGTCCCAGTAGTAAAGGGTCTTTTCTAAACTCGTATGAATTAGAGCAATTAAGCCAATCCCAAGAAGCAAAATCAGGTCTGGTGCTTTGAGATACTTGGTTTTGACTATAAACACTGACCAAGTCTACCCAGTTCCTAGTTCAAACCTTCTGGTAGCGTTAAGAACGTGCCGAAAGCTATCGATGTGATCATTCCTGTTTACAACGATGGTGGTCTTG
>Ga0114968_10001450_pt1 | contig 18166 bp, 9 predicted proteins | sample M_130807_EF_Meta_FD_87020 | JGI IMG/M metagenome (GOLD analysis project Ga0114968, IMG submission 87020) | Freshwater microbial communities from Lake Montjoie, Canada to study carbon cycling - M_130807_EF_MetaG | ecosystem: Environmental > Aquatic > Freshwater > Lake | place: Lake Montjoie...
ACAGCATATATAAGAGGTGTAACATTGCTAATATAACTTTGTGTATTTAGAGTATCAACATCCATAATGTTTATTAAATTTATAGCACATTCAATCTCATTATTTATTATATGAAGATATAATTGCCTCAATTGTGACGTGCTATCAGTATTATTTATATTTGCTTGCAATTCATTAATATAGTTTTGTAAAGCAATAATTACATCTATATATCTACCATCTCCGGATTCCTCCTCTGCATTTTCAGCAGTTATTAAAGCAGTTTCTCCGAATTGATTTCGTAAATTGGGATCTGCACCTGCTTTTAAAAGAGCATTTACTATATCTAAATTATAATGAAAACTAGCAGTTATTAAAGCAGTTTCTCCGAATTGACTTTGTAAATTTGGATCTGCACCTGATTCTAAAAGAACATTTACTATATCTAAATTACCATGAGAACTAGCAATCATTAAAGCAGTTTCTCCTCCGGATTGATGTCGTAAATTGGGATCTGCACCTGCTTCTAAAAGAGCATTTACTATATATAAATTATCATGAAAACTAGCAGTTTTTAAAGCAGTTTCTCGGAATTGATTTTGTAAATTTGGATCTGCACCTGCTTCTAAAAGATCATCTACTATATATAAATTACCATGAAAAATAGCAGTTATTAAAGCAGTTTCTCCATTTTCATTTTGTAAATCGATATTTGCACCTGTCGCTATTAATCTGTTTACTTCAACTCTATTATTATTATAAATTGCATTTATAAGAGGTGTTTGTTTATTTTCTTCTTTTTCTTCTTTAATACCAGTATTTTCAAGATCTTCGAAAGTGTGTGTTCTTATTTGTTGAATAAAACTAGATATTTTAGAAGATATTTCTTGATACTTTTGTGTATCAGAAGGTGCATCTTCAATAGTAACTAAACCGGAAGATACTATTTCGTCAAATTTTTTCCTGTTTACTAGTTTACTTTTATCGATAATGTAAATATTATCGTACACGTAAGTTTGCTGTCCTGCACCACAATGTGCTGATGATTGAACTGAAATATATGACCCATAAATATTCCATTTAGAATTATAAAATACAACATTAGATAAAGCTGATATAGTTTTTAAAACCCTTTGTTCTGATAAATAAAATATTCTATTTCCATCTTTTTTTTCTACTTCATCTTTAACACAATTTAATTTAGATAATAAAATTCCGTTATTTAAGCTGTCACCGACTGCTAGGACATTATAAATTTTATCTATATATACAATATCCTGACTTATATTTAATAAATTTTCATCTTCTTTACTCTCTTCACGCTCTTTACACTCTACAATTAGTTTAGCATATAATTGGTATAAAGAATTTTTTGTTAAACCAATTCCTTTAATACCATTAACAGCATCAGTCTTTGTAGAGTTATATAAAAATATAAGGTGTGTGGGATCTTCATCTAGCCATTCATCTATAGTGGTATCAACATATGATTCTATATCTAATATTTCAAAATCATTTGGTATTAAATAATTATTTTTATAATATGAAATAGAGCTTCTTTGATTAATAGTTATAAAATACGTATCTAAAATATTTTTATACTCTTTATAAGATAAACTTTTATCGTCTTCTCGTATTTTAATTTCTTCTTCTTTTCCTTCTTCTTCACTATATGATAATAAATATCTATAATATGTAGGGTCTAAAATATTTTCGATATATAAAATATCTGTAAGTAACTTAGTTTGAGATGGACTTAATGCTGTATCTTGTAAATCCTGAAAATTCACATAAAAGTTTTCGCTATTAATAATTTTTTCATCATCACTAGTTATATCTGAGTTTAAAACAATATTAATATATTCAGACCATTTTCGAGATTTTTCAATATTAAATATATCAAAATCGAAAAATTCACCAAGCGTAGTAAGTATAAGATACTTAATAAGAAGTTTTACTTTAATATCTACTCTTTTTTGTTTAAACTCGGGAGATGCATCCTCTGGAAATCTTGGATTATCGGGATTTATCCACCTATATTCATAAGGCATAGGAATAGATTCTAGTGTAGTATCTATATAACTAAATAGACCATAAGATAAAGGAGATATATGATAATATCTTTTTAACATAGAAAATAGGTTTTGCCAAGTAAATTTTTCTAATGTAAAATGGTAGTATAAATTAAAATCTTTTTTACAATTAACTTTGTAAAATTTATTTAAAAAAAGTTTTACAACCCATTCTTCTGGATAAATATAATTATTCCTATAATCACCAGATATTCTAATTGTACCATTAGGATTATTTATAGTTTTAATTTCAGAGTGTTTATACAAAAAAGAACATTTAGAAGAAGAGTATGAAATTTTAAATCCTCTTGAAGTATATTTTTTTATTCTTTTTGTTATAAAGTCATTAAAGTACTTAAATAGAGATTCTAAATAATCAGGTTTTAATACACCCTCTTTATTTTTAATACCTTCAGGATCCACAGCATAAACATTTTGTCCATCAAACCAAATTTCACAAAAAGATAAATCAAAATTAGTCACGACGCTGACCAAAGATATATTATCTGGAATAATCATAAGATCAATTGGCATAAAATCAACATTTTGAAGCCTAATTCTAGCTAAAATATGATTTTTTCTAAAAAAGGATTGATCATAAGCTGGTGCTAAACATAAATTATCAACTTTATAATAACCCGTATCCATCAAATCTTTGTATATAGTCATGACATTTTTTCTATTTACATAGATATCTAAATCATTTATTTGAAAGTCTGAAAAAGCAGATAAAACAGAACCACCAGCTAAAAAAGCTTCATTTTTTATCAATATGTCGCATATTTTAAGAACTATTTTTGTATTTTTATTTAAAGTTTCTAAATCCAAATCTTCATTAGAATGCCAAAGATTAGAATGCCAAAGATCTTTTTCAACTTTAATTAATTTAGAAATAAGTTTTGAGTTGTTTATGTTGTTGTTTTTAAGGACATTTTCCAAAGAATTTTCTAAAAGTGACATTTTTATTTTATATAATATAATAACTTTAAAATAAAAAAATAAAAAGGAAAAAATAAATTATAACTAAAATTTTTAAACTTGGTATTAAGTTTAAAAATAAAATTTATCTTAGTCTTTTAGGAGAAAATTTTTCATTTATATATCTACCTTCATAGTAATCACAACAATCTTCATCGTCAGAAATAGTTTGTTCCGTATAGTCATCATAGGTATACATAATTCCATTTTTACCTTTATTTTTATCGTCAATATATTTTCCTTTATAATAACTCTCACCACTATCACTAGCTCTTAATGCATCTGCCGGAGAATTTCCATAATTATCTTGTATTGTACTATCTGCACCTGATGCTAATAATATATTTACTAGTTGCATATTATCTCTTGTAAGAGCCCTAGAAAGAGCTGTATAACCATTTTCTTGTTGTAAATCAAGATTTACACCTCTATTTATTAGGGCTATAGCTATATCGTTAGCATTATTATCAACAGCATATATAAGAGGTGTATCATTGCTAATATAACTTTGTGTATTTAGAGTATCAACATCCATAATGTTTATTAAATTTATAGCATATTCAATCTCATTATCTATTATATGATGATATAATTGTCTCAATTGTGACGTGCTATCGGTATTATTTATATTTGCTTGTAAATCATCATCAAAATTAGTTGGACCATGATACTCAACACCAGTATATTCTCCTTCATTTTCATCACCAGAAATATTTGGACCATGATACTCAACACCGGTATATTCTACTTCATTTTCATCATCAGAAATATTTGGTTCTATATAATCAACCTCTCTACTATATCCTTCTTCTTCAAAATTTTCAATTTCACTTTGAGTTCTCAAATACTCTACAATATCAGTACAACCATTTTCATATGCTAGTTCTAAAGGTGTTTTTCCTTCACTATTAAGTTTGTTAATATCTATTTGTGCAATACCTCCAACTAAAGCTTTAACTATATCTATATTATTTTTACGTACAGCTAAGTGTAGAGGTGTTTCACCATATGATAATATATTTAAATTTGGATTTGGATTTAAGCTTAATATTTCATTGACTACATTTAAATTATCGATTTGAATTGCTTGATATATAGGTGTCGTTTCGTATATATCTTCTTGTATATCAATATCTAAATTATTATGATTAAGTAATACCGGTAACATATGGGTGAATCTACTATATTCTATAGCATATAAGATAGGCGTACGTCCGTAACCATTCATTTTATTTACATCAATATCACTTCTCATTATTAATTTATTAAAGATATTAACCTTATTTTCTATAATAGCAAGTGTTAAGGGAGTCATTAAATTATATTCTTGGTTAATTTCTTCCTCAGTTAAATTATCTATAAATTCTAAAGCAGCTTCTTCACCTTCGTTATTTTTGATAAGATTTAGTAATATTTCAATGTTTGATTCTCCAACTTTTTCTTCTTGAACATAAGTATTTTCTTTACTTTCTTCTTCAAAATTTTCAATTTTACTTTGAGTTTTCCTCAAAAAATCTATAATATCTGTATAACTATCTTCATATGCTAGATCTAAAGGTGTTTTTCCTTCACTATTAAGTTTGTTAATATCTATTGGTGAAACACCTCCAACTAAAGCTTTAACTATATCTATATTATCTTTGCGTACAGCTAAATGTAGAGGTGTTTCATTATATGATAATGTATTTGAATTTGGATTTGCACCTGCTTTAATTAAAGATTTTATAATATCTATATTTTCCATAGAAACAGCATAATGAAGTGCAGTAAAACCTTCGTTATTTTGAATATTTAATTTTATATCTGGTCTTCTATCTAACAAAAGTTTTATTATAAAATCAAAACCATAAAATGAAGCAATAATTAAAGCTGTATCACCATATCGATTTACTAAATTGATATCTAGATCTACACCATTATCCAATAATATTTTAACACTCATATAACTACCTATCTTAGTCAAATTCATAATAGCATTATAACCATTATTATCTTGTATATTAGGATTTGGTTTATAATTTAATATAGTATCCAAAGCAGTTATTCGTTTCTCCGTATTCCTTGATAAAACTATTAAAGCTGTTTCTCCAATATTATTTTGTACATCAATAATTTTTTTAGAGTTGTATAATAGTATATCAATAGACTCAGTTATATTAGCTGTTTGATTATACGTTGAATTTTTTAAATTCTCGTATTTATAAGCAAGTAAAAGAAGAGCTGTATTCCCGTCATTATTCACTAATGTAATATCTGCACCATATCCATCAACTAATACCCGAATAATACCAGCTTCAAAACTTTCAGATGCTATCATAAGAGCTGTTTCACCTAGTTTGTTTTGAGTATTAACATTCACCTCTTTTTTCAATAATAATTCTATCAATTCTATGTATTCTATTCCGAGATCTACAGCAAAAATTAAAGGAGTATTTCCATCATCATCCTGCATATTTAAAAAGTATTCATCATTATTCTTTATTATTTTTGTTGCAATGTCTATTTCACCATCTCTAATTGAATTCATAAGTAATTTAAATGAAGATGTATTTTCTGAAGAAAGAAATGCGGATATTCTAGAAGAGATTTCTGTATAACTGGGTGGTGGTTCAGTATCTACTACATTATTATCTATTACACCTGAACTTATTACTCTATTAAATTCTGCTATGCTAACTAACTTACTTTTATCTATAATAAAAATTTCATCGTAAACATATGTTTGTTGACCTTCACCACAATGTGTAGCAGATACTAGATTAATATATGAGCCATGAATATTAAGGTCACTTTCTTTATAATAAATTACACTTGATAAACCAGCAATCGACTTTAATAGTCTTTCTTCCGCTAAATAAAATATTCTATTTCCACCTTCTTTTTCTAGTTCATCTTTAACACAATTTAATTTTGAAAGTAAAATTCCATTATTATAACTATCTCCAACTGTTAGCACATTATAAATTTTATCTATAACAACATCGCTTGGATAAACAGCCAGTCCTATATTTGATTTTTTACACTCTACAATTAGTTTAGCATGTAATTGATATAAAGCATTTTTTGTTAGCCCAACTCCTTTAATACCATTAACAGCATCAGTCTGTACAGAGTTATATAAAAATATAAGATTTGTAGGGTTTTCATTTAGCCAATCATCCATACTAGTTGGACTATATAATTCTATATCTAATATTTCAAAATCATTTGGTATTAAATAATTATTTTTATAATATGAAATAGAGCTTCTTTGATTGATCGTTAAAAAATAATTATTTAAGATAGAATAATAAGTAAACAAATTTACATCTTTACCTGATAACGGATTTAAAATATTTTCTATATATAAAGTATCTGTAAGTAGTTTAGATTGATCAGGAGTTAAGTCTTCTTTTTTATAATCTGTAAAATTTACATAAAAATTTTCACCATTAATAATCCTACCTTCTCCATTTTCTATATCACTATTTAAAATCTTATTTATATATTCTTTCCACCTGTTAAGTTTTTCCGAATTTTGCCAAATAGTTTCATCATGATCTATAAATATATTAAGTATAAAATACTTAATTAGTAATTTAACCTTAAAATCTACTCTTTTTTCTTTAAACTTGGGAGATGCATCCTCCGGAAATCCTGGATTTCGGAGATTTATCCACCTATATTCAGGAGGCATAGGAATGCTTTCTAAATTACTACCTCGATAACTATAAATACCATAAGATAAAGGAGTTATATGATAATATCTTTTTAACATAGAAAATAGGTTTTCCCAAGTAAATTCTTTTAATGTAAAATGGTAGTATATATTAAAATTATTTTCGCAATTAATTCTATAAAATTTATTTAAAACAACTTTTACAACCCATTCTTCTGGATAAACATACTTGTTAGTTGTTTCATTTAGTATTTTAATTGTTCCATTTGGAATTGTCATATCTTTTATTTCTTCGGCTTTATAGAGAAATCTACAAGTTGAAAATGGACTTGAATATGAGATTTTAAAACCCCTTTTTCCATATTTTTTTATTCTATTTGTTATAAACTTGTTAAAGTACTTAAATAACGCTTCATTATAATCAGGCTTTAATACACCCTCTTTATTTTTAATACCTTCAGGATCCACAGCATAAACATTTTGTCCATCAAACCAAATTTCACAAAAAGATAAATCGAAATTAGTCACGACACTAACCAAAGATATATTATCTGGAATAATCATAAGATCAATAGGTATAAAATCCTCATTTTCAAGCCTAATTCTACTTAAAATGTGATTTTTTCTAAAAAAGGATTGATCATAAGGTGGTGCTAAACATAAATTTTTAATATTATTATAACCTATATTTGATAAATCTTTGTATATAGTCATGGCATTTTTTTCATTCACATAGATATCTAAATCTAAATTATTATTTTTAAAATCTGAAAAACATCCTAATACTGAACCACCCGCCAAAAGTGCTTTATTTTTTATCAAAATGTCGCATATTTTAAGAACTATTTTCGTATTTATAACTCTAAATGGTGTTTCATTTATAAAATGAGTATGTTTTCTCCAAACAAGCGCACCTTCTTCATTTACATAATGAGTATGATTTCTCCAACAATACATACGTCTTTTATCATTGTAATATGCTTCCACTTTAACTAATCTAGTAATAAGTTGTGAGCTATCTATGCTATTATTTTTAAGAACATTTTCCAAAGAATTTTCTAAAAGTGACATTTTTATTTTATATAATATAATAACTTTAAAATAAAAAATAAAAAAGAAAAAATACTTTAAAAATATTTTTAATCCAGTTATAGGTTAAAAATAAATAATTAGTAAAAATAATTTGCATTATTCATAGCTGCAACATCATTAAAACCTGGTCTAAACTCGCTCGGATTAGGATATATATTGGAACCTAATCCTCCACATGTATATACTTCATTACCCATAGAAATGACTCTGTAAGTATCTTTTGTATTTTTATTTGCTAAATCATAAGTAGACTTATTACTACCAAAAAGAACTTTATTATAGTAATCTCTATTTTGGGGTACATATGTATTTATACAAAAGTTTTGTTTAGGCATAGGATGCGGTTTCATATATCTAAACATTTCTGGAAGAGGAGAAGTAGGAGAAGGTGGAACTATTTGTGCGTTTTTACATGCGCCATATTCATTTGCTTTTTTATAACATGAAATACTATGTGTTGTTGTACCTCTATATTCTTTTGGAATATTATAATCGTAACTTAATCCGCTAGTTGTAGAAGTATCTTCAGAATCGAAAGTAAAATTATTGTTAAACATTTTTATTAAATATAAGATAAAAAAATATTTAATAAAAATAAGAATGGCAAATAAAAATTTGATTTACAACGATATTTTATTTAACAAGCTAAAAAAGAAAACTAATATTCTAAACGTAGGGTCAAATGTAATTTACGATTTTACAAATATATCGTACACAGAATTTGAAAATTTGGCAGATACCGAGAAGTTTGATTATATAATTTTTTTCGATTTATTTTCGCGTGACGATGCGATTGTAAAAAGCTATTTAAAGAAAAGTAAAACCCTATTTAAAGAAAACGGCTATGTGTTAATTATAAACATAATAATAACAAGTTACTCTCAATATACATATCACCCCTTTTCTTATCTTCAAAGTTTAATATATGGAAAGCCAGTCTACTTAACAGATATAGATGATATGTTAAGAGAAGATGGGTATAAAATAATAAATATGTCGAGACTTTATAGTATAAATTGGATACCATTATACCCTATTGAATTTTTTTCTTTAATTGTAAAATTATAAAATCGTAATTCAAAGTCAAAAAATAGTCTATAAAAATATTAAAATTGATTTTAAATTTTAATATTTTAAAAATAATTTAAAAGTTGAAAAATGGACGATCTTATTAGTGAAAATTATGTTTGGAATGTCATTCATGATTTTCATAAAAAAGAGGGTTTATTAGCACATCAAAAGGAATCTTTTGATTATTTTATATCTAATGGTATTGATAATATTATACAAGAATCTGATGTTGTAGTAGAACAATCAGATCTAAAATATATAGCTAAATTTAAAAATGCATATGTACCCTCACCCAGTATTATAGATGAGGATCGTAAAATTAAAGTATTATATCCTACTGAAGCATTAAAAAGAGATTTGAACTATGAATCCACTATCTATGTTGATATAGACGAAATATTTAATGGTGAAGGTGAAAAACCAGAAATTATAACTCATAAAAGAGTTGAATTGGCAAAAATACCTATCATGTTGCTAACTGAGAAATGCAATCTAAGTTCTCTAACAGAAAATGAAAGAATAGAAAAAAATGAGTGCTATCATGATAATGGTGGTTATTTTATTATTAAAGGCAAAGAAAGAGTACTTGTTGGACAAATTCGCGGTCTCTATAATCAACCAATAGTAATTTCTCCAAAAGCTGGAGACAAGTATAAATATACATGTGATATAAGAAGTATGTCAGAAGAGACTGGACATTCTGTTTTATTACAATGTAAAATTGGTGTCGATGATAGAACTCTAGTATTTTCTCTACCAAATATTAAAGATAATATTCCTGTAGGTATAGTATTTAAAGCTCTAGGATTTATTGAAGAAAAAGATATTATAAATTTAATTGGAAATAAAAATAAAGAGATTGAAAAATACCTTAAATATATTATTCGCGATAGTTTTCATATTACTACACAAAAAGATGCTTTAAAATATATAGGACAATTTGCTATGCACATTATAAAAGATGAAAATAGAGAAAAATACGCCTTACAAATAGTTGAAAATGAATTACTTCCACACATGGGGATTACTGCAACAATCAAAGAAAAAGCTATATATTTAGGATTTGTTGTAAGTAAGTTGTTGAATACACATGTAGGACTAAGAAAAGAAGATGATAGAGATAATTATATAAATAAACGAGTTGAAATGGCTGGAATATTATGCCATGACTTATTTAGAACCTTATTTAAAAGATATATTAAGAATGTACAACTTCAATTAGAAAAAAAGAAACAGAGACCAGATATATTAAGTGTAATGAATAGAATGTCAAGTATAACTGTCGGATTAAAACACTCATTTGCAACAGGTCAACTCTAAAAGGCCTATAAAAGTAATAATAAATTTATTGCTAGTCTGATATAGCAGGCAACATATCCAAATTGCGGGGAAATCTTATGAAGTCTTTAATACTAACTTATATTAGAAATAATATAAGGGTCTTAGTTAATTTCTAAGAAAGTAAAAAGTTAAAGAATAGAGACAATCCGCAGCCAAGCTTCTAAGTCCGTTAATTAATTGTTAGGATATGAAGAAGGTTCAACGACTAAATGGTTATGGGCATGAGAGAATTAACAATTCCTGATGATTGCTTAAGATATAGTCTACTCCCACTTGAGAAAGTGCTATTTTAGAGGGTTAATAATCCTATATATTGATTATTAATTCAAATTAATAGAAACAATAATTTAAGAAGGAAATGTCTTAATGAGTTTGGTATTTAGGAACTGGGGTGTACAAAAAAATAATTATATTAGAACTGGTGTATCACAAGTTCTGGCAAGAATGAATTATGGTTCTACTATATCTCATCTTAGAAGATGTGTTATTCCAATTGGAAAAGAAGGTAAGAATGCTAAAATAAGACAGACACATCCAAGCCAGATTATGTACTTATGTCCAAATGAAACTCCGGAAGGTCAGAGTATAGGTATAGTATTAAATTTAGCATTAATGACAAAAATTTCGTTAAAAATTCCAACAGTAGTTGTAAAAGAAATAATAGAAGGTTGTTTTTACTTTACTTTTATTGATGATATAGAACTAGAAGAAAATATATATCCAAAAATTTTTGTAAATGGAATATTAATAGGTGTTACAAAGGAACCTGAAAATTTTATAAATGAGTTAAAAGATTACCACAAAAATAATTTACTAGATAAGTCAATTTCATTTACCTTTGACAAAGAAGAAAATGAGATTAAAATTTTTAGTGACGAAGGAAGACTATTGAGACCTGTCTTTACTATTAATGAAGAAAATCGTTTAAATATTAAAGAAGATGTAAAAGTAGATTGGAAAATGTTAGTAGAAGAAGGTTACATAAAATATATTGATAATTGTGAAGTAGAAAATTCAGTTATAGCCATGGATCAAACTGATTTAAAGAAATTTAAATGTGATTATTGTGAAATACATCCATCGATGATGATGGGAGTTATGTCGAACTCTATACCCTTCCCTGACCACAGCCAGTGTATCTCGAGAGAAGAGCCTGTATATATGGCTGATGGAACAACTAAAAGAATTTGTGATATAGAAATTGGAGATAAAGTAATAACTTTTGATCCTGATACTAAAGAACAAACTATAACAGACGTTATTCATACAGAAACACATCCTACAGAAAAAGAATTATTTGAAATCACTACGTATAGTAATAGAAAAATAACTGCTACATTTGATCATAGATTTATGACAAGTGAGGGATGGAAAAGATTAGAACACTTAAAGGTCGATGAAACTTTAATTGCTATATCAGTAGATCCATTTATGCAGTTCGATAAAATTATAGATGAACATATTAAAAATGAATACCATAAATGCGATTCAAAAATTAAAAATAAAATAAATTTTGATGAATGGAAAATTAGAATAAAAGCTGTTAATAGTATGTTATTTATACCTATTTTATCTATACTTAAATCCAAAGAATATATTATATCTGATATTACAGTCAATTCAAAAAATCAAAGTTTCTTATGTGGAGATACTTTCTGTGTTCATAATTCACCAAGAAATATTTACCAGTCGAGTATGTCAAAACAAGCGATTGGTATATATGCAACATCTTTTCAACATAGATCGGATACTATTACACATGTTTTAAATTATGTTCAACGTCCTTTAGTAAGTACATTACCATCTCAATTTATAGGATTTAATGACATGCCTATGGGAATGAATTTAATTGTTGCAATAACTACATATGGTGGCTTCAACCAGGAAGATGCGGTTATACTAAATAAAGGGGCCGTAGATAGAGGATTATTTCATACAACTTCGTATAGAACTTTAATGACAGAAGAAAAAAAACAAGGTAGTAATAATTTTGAAACTATATGTATTCCTCCTATAGATAAGAGAAAGAAAAATGCTAATTATAGTTTTTTAGATGAAAATGGAATTGTAAAAAAGAGAGTAAATGGAAAATGTGTATATGTAGAAAAAGGAGATGTAATTATAGGAAAAACTTTAACAAAAACAAATAAATCTTCATTAGAGGAAGAAATATCTGATGTTAGCTATGTTATTAAATCAGGCGAAGAAGGTTTCATAGACAGAATTTTTGATACTATTACTCCAAATGGCTATAAAATGGTTAAGGTTGTAATAAGAAATAATAAGATACCAGAGATAGGCGATAAATTAGCATCTTTTAGAGAGGGGGTGTGTGAAGCCTTAACAATTGACGGATGGAAACCAATAGAAGAAATAACCTTAGACGATAAAGTCGCTATATTGGATAATGATAATGTTAAATATGAAAATCCAACTGAAACATATTGTTATGATTATAATGGTAAGTTGTATGAATTAAAATCTCAACAAATAGAATTATCTGTAACACATAATCATCGTATGTGGATAAAGAAACGATATGGAGCTGGTTCTAAATATAAAGATGAATTTGAATTTATGACAGCTGATAAATGTTTTGGAAAGAGATTAAAGTATAAAAAAAATATTAACAATTTTGAACCTGAAGATTGGATAGGTGAATATTTTATAATTCCAGAATTTTCAGTTAAAATGGATGATTGGCTTGTATTTTTTGGAATTTGGATAGCTGAAGGATGGACCCATGGTAATAGTACTATAATAGCTGCCAATAAACATCGTGTTCAAAAAGCATATGAAAAAAGTTGTAAAAATATGGGATTTTTAATTAATAAAGATTCAGAAAATAATGATAATATTGTAGTAAGATTAAATGGAGATATAGTTCAAACAGGACGTATCGGAAATAAATGGTACATACATAATAAAGATTTAACAAATTATATGAAACAATTTAGTGTTGGAGCTGTAGATAAATTTCTACCTGAGTGGGTATGGAGTTTAAATAAAGAGCAATCTAGACTTTTATTAACTTCATTAGAATTAGGTGACGGATATACTACAAAAACTAACAATAGAACTTATTATACATCTTCAAAAAGATTATGTGATGACATAACAAGATTAGCTTTACACGCCGGATATTCTACAAATTGTAGAGTTCCAGAAGGTAGAAAAGCTGGAACACAAGCTATACTTAAAGATGGAAGAATTATAACTTCAAATAAAGACAACTGGTTAATAACTATAATAAAAACAAAAACAGAACCAGAAATTAATCATGGACACATAAATACTCAAGAAGGACAATCTGAAGAATGGGTAGATTATAATGGTAAAGTATATTGTTTAAGTGTTAGAACAGGAGTATTTCTGGTTAGACAAAATGGAAAACCTGTATGGTCAGGAAACTCCAGAGCCGCTTAACCTTATTTATGGGCGGAAAAAGATATTCTTAAAAGGAAATATCTAGTCGTTAATATAACGGCAAAACACCTGGTTGCGGGGACCTCCTTAGAGCTTTAACTACCACTCTTATTTAGAAATTTATAAGAGGAACACGATTAATTATCGTACCCAAAGGTAAAAATGTTAAAGATTGGAAAATCTGCAGGCTATTCTCTAAGCTTTATTGACTTAGTATGAGAAAGTCTCAACGACTGGTAAGGTGTTGGTCTGAGGAGTTGTCAGCTCCAATGAAGGCTTAAGGTACAGTCTATTCCATAATCGAAAGATATGGTATTCAAAGCAAAAAGGAACAATCGGAATGATATATGCCCAAGAAGATATGCCATTTACACCAGATGGTATAACGCCGGACTTGATACTGAACAGCCATGCGATTCCAAGTAGAATGACTATTAACGTATTATTGGAAACTTTACTAGGAAAATCATGTTTATTAGAAGGAACATTTGGTGATGCTACACCATTTACTAGTAATAGCGTAAATATAGCAGAAAAATTATGTGAAAGATTACAACATAATGGATATGAAAAACATGGTTGGGAACAGCTTATTAATGGATTTACGGGAGAACCATTAAAAGCGAAGGTATATTTTGGGCCAACATTTTATCAAAGGTGGATTTCAGCCTTAGTAGTATGTCAAAATACTGCTAGTCTAAATTATAGTAGGCAACATTTTCAAATTGCGGGAACATCTCGTCAAGTCTTTAATACTAACTTATATTAGAAATAATTTAAGGGTCTTAGTTAATTGCTAAGAGAGTAAAAAATTAAAGAATAGAGACAATCCGCAGCCAAGCTTCTAAGTTCTTTTTAAGAATATGAAGAAGGTTCAACGACTAAATGGAAATGGGCGAATAAAATCGCTTAAGATATAGTCTAGACCCGCCTGAAAAGGTGTTATTAACAAGATTAAATAGTTCTATAATAATAACTATTTTTATTGAATTAATAAAAGTGATGATTCTAGAAGGAAATGTCTAGATGAACTGGTATAATCGTAAAACACATGGTAAGCGACAAAATACATTGTATAAAAATATCTCCTGATACTTCAGTGTTAACTTTAAATGGATGGAAAACAACATATGAATTGAGTATGAATGATTATATAGCAACATTAAAAGATGGAAAATTGGTATATGAAAAACCGATAGACATAATGATTTATCCGGACTATGAAGGTCCGATGTATTATATAAAAAATCAAGCAATAGATTTAGCTGTCACAGGAAATCATAGAATGTGGGTATCTAAATCTATTGGAACAAAAAGAGTATGGCAAGAATATGATTTTGCTAGAGCTGATGAAATTATTGGAAAATATATGAAATACAAAAAAGATGCAATTTGGGAAAGAGAAGATTATCAATTTATTCTTCCAAGTGTGGTTAATTTTTACACACCAACTTTAGATATAAAAATTAAAGAAAAAATAGTTGACATGAATTCGTGGTTAATGTTTTTCGGAATATGGTATGCTGAAGGATGGGCCTCTAGTCAAGATACTTGTGGATGTATTCATATTTCTGTTAATAAACAAAGAGTTAAAGATGCATTATATTCTGCTTTAAATAAACTTGGTTATGAATTTTCTGTTAATAAAGAAGATAAATTAAATTTATATGATTATCAACTATATAGATACATGAAACCTTTAAGTGTTGGAGCGCCAAATAAAGAATTACCTGAATGGGTCTTTGAACTAAGCAAAGAACAGGCACGTATACTAATAAAAGGAATGCTTTTAGGAGATGGTTCTGAATCTTATTATACAAGTTCTGTAAAATTAGCAGATCAATTTCAGCAATTATGTTTGCATGCTGGATGGGCTGGTATTATTTCAACTCATATAAAAGCTGGAGAAAGAGATATTTTAAGAATTAGTGTAATAACAAAAAGACTAAATCCGTCTGTAAATCATGGACATGTACATAAACAAAAAGTTCAAGAAGAAAAATATATAGAAAAAGAAAAATGTCCTGTATTTTGCTTGCAAGTTCCATCTGAAGTATTTTACATTAGAACAAGCGGAAAAGCTTGCTGGACAGGAAATAGTAGAAGTAACGGGGATGTGACCCTGTTAACAAGGCAACCTTTAGACCACCCATTATACTTATTTTTATTACCCACCCGTTTTAATTCTTATTTAAAGACAAGATATCTTTAATAAAAATGAATTTAGAAAACGAACAATACAAAATTTTTCCGGAAGCGTATTTTAATGATACTTATCAGGTATCAAACTTTGGCAATATTAAAAATATCAAGACTAATAATATTCTTAAAAAAAATATATTCAAAAATTATCTATGTGTTTTAATTAATAAACAACAATATAGAGTTGATAAATTAGTTGCAAAATCTTTTATAGGAGATTCTGATTTATATTTAATTCATATTGATGGTGATAAAACAAATAATATGGTTTCAAATTTAATGTTTAAAAATGTGGAAGATTATCTTAAAGATACATATGGCGATGAATGGAAACAAATAAAAGAGTTTAACGATTACTATATTTCTTCAACAGGAAAAGTGTGGTCTTTATTTTCAGAAAGAATGCTGGCATTTTCTTTATCATATGGTTATTATAGAGTAAATCTCGGAGGTAAAAATAATAGTAAAAAAAAACATGTTCATAGACTAGTTGCTGAAGCTTTTTTGGAAAATACTAATAACTACCCAGTTGTTAACCATAAAAATGGAGTTAAAACAGATTGTTCAATAGAAAATTTAGAATGGGTTACTCACTCTCAAAATTCTTTACACTCAATTCACGAACTAGGCAATACTAATAAAAATACACGTTCAACAGAAATATGTGAAGAACCCAAAGATTTTTTACCTCTTGCATTAAACAATAATTATTTAGTTACGAAAGATGGACAAATTTATAGTAAAAATTACAAGAAATATTTGATTCCACATTTAAGATCAGATGGATATATGTGTGTATCCATTAATGATAAATCTTGTAAAGTTCATAGACTTGTTGCAACTACTTTTTTACCAGCACCATCAGAAGATAAAATATTTGTAAACCATAAAAATTTAAATAGATCAGATAATAGTATAGATAATTTAGAATGGGTAACTCCTTCAGAGAATACAAAACATCAAGTTGATAGTACCCCTGATAGATATCTTAATCAACAAAAAAAAGTAGCATGTCTTGATAAAGATACAGAAGAGGTGATTGATATTTATAATAGTCTTGCAGAAGCAGCCAAAGATAAAAATATAAAATATACCGGAAATATATCAAATGTATGTAGAGGAAATGCAAAAACTACAGGTGGATATAAATGGAAATATATAGTGTAAAAATGAAGGTAAAAGGTACCTTGAAAAGAGTGAGTACCTAGTCATAGTATTATTATGGCAAAACACCTTATAATGTTCGGGAAGTCCCTTAGAGCCTTAACTACCACCTTTATTTGGAAACTTATAAAGGGAACACGATTAATAGTCGTACCCTATGGTAATAATGTTAAGGATTGGGTAATCCGCGCTTAAAATATCTAAGTCCGTTAGTAATTTGATAGGATATGATATTAGCTCAACGACCGCACGGGTGTTGGTTAACGATGAAGGACGATCAATCCAGAGTTAGCTTAAGATACAGTCTAGTCCTTTGTGAAAGCAAAGGTCCCTACGAGAGGGAAGATCAATCAGGTCTAAGTGGTATTGCAAAATACTGCTAGTCTATAGTATAGTAGGCAACATTTTCAAATTGCGGGAACATCTCGTTAAGTCTTTAATACTAACTTATATTAGAAATAATTTAAGGGTCTTAGTTAATTGTTAAGAGAGTAAAAAATTAAAGAATAGAGACAATCCGCAGCCAAGCTCCTAAGTTTTTAAAAAATATGGAGAAGGTTCAACGACTAAACGGAAATGGGCGAATAAAATCGCTTAAGATATAGTCTAGACCCACCTGAGAAGGTGTTATTAATAAGGTTAAACAATTCTATACCAATAGTTGTTTTTATCGACTTAATAAAAGTGATGATTCTAGAAGGAAATATCTAGATGAACTGGTATAATCGCAAGAGATGGAGGTTTAAGATTTGGAGAGATTAAAAAGTCTCAGTTTTACTGCAAAGTATTGCTAGTCTACATATGGTAGGCTACACTTTCAAATTGCGGGAATATCTTGTAAAGTTTCTGATACCAAATTATTTAAGAAATTAAATGATGGTCTTAGTTAATCACTAAGAGTATGGTAAAAATTTAGAAAATAGAGATAATCCGCAGCCAAGCTCCTAAGTCCGCAAATTAATTGTCAGGATACATTCCTCTGAAAAAAAGAGGTGGAGAAGGTTCAACGACTAAATGTTAGTGGGCATGAGAGAATTGACAATTCTTAATGATTGCTTAAGATATAGTCTAGACCCGCCTGAGAAGGTGCTATTAGTAAGGTACAATAAGTCTATATTTATTTATTGTAATGAGCTAGTAGGTGCAATGATTTTAGAAGGAAATGTCTAAATGAGCTGGTATA